>Ga0307380_10003248_pt1 | contig 22567 bp, 13 predicted proteins | sample UN3MG_FD_202239 | JGI IMG/M metagenome (GOLD analysis project Ga0307380, IMG submission 202239) | Soil microbial communities from Risofladan, Vaasa, Finland - UN-3 | ecosystem: Environmental > Terrestrial > Soil > Coastal area > Acid sulfate soil | place: Finland: Risofladan, Vaasa | collected... | reverse complement strand
AGGTTGTCGGCCACCTCTTTAAACTGCCGGCACAATCACAAATGCCGATTCAGGCATGTCGTTGGCTGCCTAACTAGCGGCCACGTCCTTCGGGGTTCGTCCGTGGGCCTCGAAAGGACGCCGATACGCGGGCTAGTTGGCCGAGTTGACCGCGTGCGAGGCTGACGAGACTCCGAGTCGCGGTTGGGCCTGAGCGGATCCTGTTGGTCGGAGCCACACGGGCCGAGAAACAATAGACCGACTACTCGCGTAGACGCTTCAGGCCACGGGCATCCGGACGTGGGTTCGATTCCCACCGCCTCCACCATTTCTTCGCGCTCGAACCCGTCCCTTGCGGGTTTCGGTGCTGCGCTGGAACTGCGGGGAACAAGAGGACAGGGCTAGGCACGCCCTTGCTACGGCAGGCCGTGCCGCTAGAATGCTCTGATGGATCAGGCTTTCATTCGCAACTTCAGCATCATCGCCCACATCGACCACGGCAAGAGCACGCTGGCCGACCGGCTTCTCGTGCGAACCGGGGCCATTAGTCCGCGCGAGGTTCGCGAGCAGATGCTCGACGCCATGGACCTGGAGCGCGAGCGAGGCATCACGATCAAGGCCTCCGCGGTGACGCTCGATTACGAGCACGCCGGCCGGCAGTACATGCTTAACCTCATCGACACGCCGGGCCACGTGGACTTCCACTACGAGGTCAGCCGCGCGCTGACGGCCTGCGAAGGTGCGCTCCTGGTGGTCGACGCGAGCCAGGGCGTGGAGGCCCAGACGGTGGCCAACGCCCATCTCGCGCAGAGGCTGGGCTTGAGACTGGTGCCCGTCGTCAACAAGGTTGACCTGCCTGCCGCGCGGCCGGAGGACACGGCCATGGAGGTCGAGCGCCTGCTGGGAACGCGGGCGGAGGATTGTCTTTTCACGTCGGCCAAGACGGGCCAAGGCATCGAGGAAATGCTCGAGGCCATCATCGAGCAGCTTCCACCCCCCGTGGGGGAGCCGGACGCGCCCCTGCGGGCGCTTATCTTCGACTCGGCGTACGACAGTCACCGCGGCGTGATCGTTTACGTGCGGGTGGTGGACGGGCGCCTTCGCCGAGGCGAGAAAATCCGGATGATGGGCGCGGGCGAGGTGTACCAGGTGGTGGAACTCGGGAAGTTCCGGCCGCGGCCGACGGCGGTCGAAACGCTGGCGGCGGGGGAGGTCGGCTACGTGATTGCCGGCATTCGCACCGTGGCGAGCATCCACGTCGGCGACACGATCACCCTGGCCGCCCAGCCGGCCGAGAAGGCCCTCGCCGGCTACCGCGCGCCGCAGCAGATGGTCTTCTCGGACTTCTACCCGGGCCCTTCGACCGAGTTCCGCGAGATGCGCGGGGCGTTCGAACGGCTCCAACTGAACGACGCCGCCCTGACGTTCCACCCCATCAGCTCCGAGGCCCTCGGTTTCGGTTTCCGCTGCGGGTTTCTGGGCCTGCTGCACATGGACATCGTGCAGGAACGCCTGGAACGCGAATACGACGTCGAGGTCGTCCAGACCGCCCCCACGGTGCCGTACCAGGTGCTCCTCGCGAGCGGCAAGTTGCAGGAGGTGGACTCCGTCGGCGACCTGCCGGACCCGGGCGTTATCGCCGAAATCCGCGAGCCCGTCGCACGGGTCGACCTCATCGTGCCGGCCGACGCCATCGGCTCGATCATGGCCTTGGCGGAGGACCGCCGCGGAACCTACCGCCGGACGGAGTACCTCTCGCCCGACCGGGCGATCCTGACCTACGACTTGCCACTCGCCGAGATCCTGTACGACTTCTACGACAAACTCAAGAGCGCGACACGCGGCTACGGGACGATGGACTACGAGGTCTCGGGCTTCGTGGCGAACGACCTGGTGAAACTCGACATCCTGCTCAACGGCCAGGTGGTGGAGGCTCTGTCGCGGATCGTCCACCGGTCGAAGGCGGAGGCCCGCGGGCGGGCGATCCTGAAACGTCTCCGGAAGGAAATCGCGCGGCACCAGTTCGAGATTGCCCTGCAGGCGGCCATCGGGTCGCGTATCATCGCCCGCGAGACGATCAAGGCCTTCCGCAAGGACGTGACGGCCAAGTTGTATGGCGGCGACGTCACCCGCAAGCAGAAACTTCTGAAAAAGCAGAAGGCCGGCAAGAAGCGGATGAAAATGATCGGGACGGTCGAGGTTCCCCAGAAGGCCTTCATGGCGGTCCTCGAAGCCGAATGATTCGCCCGCGGGAATAGGGTTCCGCGCGGCGGCCTTCCCAGCCTGCCCGCCGAAGCCCCGGCGCGCCGGGGGCGAAGGTAGGGGCCGCCGCGCGCTGTTCACGTTTAGCCGTCGGCGGCACGCCGACGGTCCTAACCCTTCCCTCCGCCCGCCGGCCCGCTTCCGCCGCCGCCAAGGCTATGGCGGACAAGTGCGGGCCGCGTGCCGTTGACTTTGGACCCGCCTTCGCCGGAGGCTATGGCGGGTAATCTTTGGACCGCCGCCCCCGCCCGTTCCTTCCCGTCGCCCTTCACCCCCCGCGCCGCCGACCACGGCAACCTCTTGAACCTCGCCCTACACGATGGTGCGATTGTCGTGCCGAACGGGATTGATGGTGTCCCCCCGAACTCGCAGTTCTGCGTATTCCGTTGATGCATATTGCAGAAGCCCGGAGATGGAATATAATCATCCCAAAGCCCACGGTGGTCGTGGGCCAAAGGTCCAATGGGAAATCCCGGTTTACGTCAAGGCTTGGGTGGAATTCTTGGCCGGAAGGAAGCCCAGGAGAATCGGCGGACCGGCTCACCGGGGGCCGAGCACGGCCGCTGACAGGAGGAATCGGGGATGCTTTTCAGCAAGTCCGCTTACACGTTTGAACTGCATGATGACGGCACGTTCGAGATCAGCACACCTTCCGGCAATCTCAAGTTCCTGGAAAGCAAGGGCATTCCTTTTCTCCCGCTGGTCAACCGGGGCGTGGTATGGGGGGCGCCCGAAGTTACGACGAGCCGGGACGCAGGTTGCGATACGATCACCTTCGCCCTGAAATCGAATTGGCTTTACGACTCTCCCCGGGTCATCCTGCGATTGAAGGACGATTACGTTGAGTTTTTCTTCAGCGCCGCCCGTGTCAAGCGGAGAGTCGCCCTCAACAAGTGGTACCTGTTCGAGAAGGGCACGAAAATCAACGGCCTTGAATGTCTGGACTTTCGTTCCCATATCATCAATTCCGACCCCTATGAAACGCATCAGATCATCCTCGGCAGGCGGAAACTGGGCATCTCCGGTTTTCAGGCGGACACCGAAGACGGGGATTTTATGTTCGGTCCGCACCCGATGCTGTTTATCTTCAGGCATCTGGAAGACAACCTTCTGGTGGCGCCGCTGCAATTGGTCCAGGCGGAAAGCCTGTACGTCCAGATGGATGAGGGGAGCACCCGGCTCAGGGATTTTCACATTCGGATCGGCGACAACCTGTACTGGCTTCAGGAGGGCGAGGCGCTGGAGTCGCCCCACTTCATGATTCAACTTACCCGCGACAAGGACCCCTACGAGACCCTGGCCGCCTATACCGGCATTCTCGTCCGGGACGGGCTTGTGCGGGCGAAGACGGAAAACGAGATCGAGCCCTGGTGGCTCTCGCCCATGTGGTGCAGTTGGGGTGACCAGCACTTCGAGTTGGAGAAGAAGGACAGTGCCACCAGCCTCGCCACCAACCGCTGGCCGCTCTTGGACCGCATCCACGACCGGCTGGTCAACGCCGTCGTCGAGGTCATCGAGAAGCATCAACTCCCCATTCGGACCTTGATCCTGGACGACATGTGGTACGACAAAAAGGGCGACATGCACCCGGACAAGGCCAAGTTCCCCGACATGCGCAGCACGGTGGACCGGCTGCACGGGAAGGGATTCAAAGTTTTAGCTTGGTCCACGCTCTACAAGTTCGACGAAAATTCCCAGGTCTACAAGAACCACCCGGAGTGGTTTGTCATCCACCATTACCCGCGGAGTTGGTCCATCCTGGACACCGTGCCGGACAACATTCATATTGACTATTCCGACGAGAAGATCGTGAGGGCCTACCTGGGCGAACTCCTGCACCGCTTCCTTTCCTCCGACCCGGGCTGCTACAACTTCGACGGCATCAAGTTCGACTGGCCCTTCCTGGTCCCGCACGACTATCCCTATGAAAATCGGGACTGGGTGGGAAAGGAAATGACGGTCTACAAGACCCAAAAACTCATCTATGACATGGCGAAGTCCTTTAAGCGGGATGCGCTGATCATCGGAGTGTCCCCCCATCCGTTTTTCAATGATACCCAGGACATCATCCGGACCTATGACGTCGCCACCCCGGATATCCGGGTCCATATAAACAGGGCAAAGTATGTGAAAGCCATCGCTCCCGGCATGATTCCGGGGCTCGATGAACATGTTTATTTCCAGAATTTCTTCCGGTATCTGGACGTGGGCGGCAGACTCGGCATCCCCATGTTGTACAACCTCCTTTGTTTCAACGGCGACAATTATCAGCCGACGGATGCGGACTACCAGACCATGAAGAAACTCCTGTGGGATTACGTCAACCGGACGCCCATGCTGAGGGACTACATGCGCTCGCCGCGCCGGTAGCCCGCAAACCGGATCATGCCATGGCGGCGGGTGGCCGGTGGACGAGGCGGGAAAAAACGATAGTCGGTTTTCTTCGGAGGAAGAGCTAAAATGAATAAGTCCGTCCTGCCCTGGGCCGTGCCGGACGTCCTGGCGTTGGGCTTGGCTGCGGCGCCCATCCCGGTCGCCATCTTTAGTGAGGAGACCGGCGAGGGCTAACGGCCCGTTGAAAAGGGCGGCTTGACAACCAGGGCCGCCGCGGATGAGAAGGTGGCACCGGACCTCCGAAGGAGTATGAAGGTGACGCCACACCTCCTGGCCTTCCCAACGCTGATTGGGTCGGTGGTCGCGCTGGCGCTGCTCTGTCTGTACTGTGCCGGACCGGCGTTTGCATCGAGCGCAGCCCAAGGCGCTGGAACGACAAGCCTCTGGGCTCTGGCCAGGAGTAAGCAGCCGGTGCACCGGTTCTCGACGCTGCTGACCGCGCAGGACGTGCGGGATCGTCTGAGCACCGAGGAAGGCATCCATTCCGCCATGGACTGGTGCAAGAAGACCGCGGTGACGAAGGTATACATCGAGGTGTTTCGTGACGGCTACCAGGCCGAGCGGGCCGCGCTCGAGCACATCAAGAAGCGTTTCGTCGCGGCTGGCTTCACGGTGTCCGGATGCGTGACGACGACCCAAGTCGGCAGGGTCTCGACGGGCTGGAAGGAGATTTCCTGCTATACCGACCCGGCGACGCAGGAGAAACTCCAGGGCATCTTCGAGTACGCCGCGAGCCTCTTCGACGAGATCATGATCGACGACTTCTGGTTCACCGACTGCGCCTGCCCCGAATGCGATGCCGCCCGTCGCGCGAAGACCGTCACGGTCGGCCGGCGGACGTCCCCCGTGGCGGGCGACACCTGGGAGGACTACCGGCGCGACCTGATGATTCGTTTGTCGCACGAACGGGTTCTCGGCCCTTCCAAGCGCGTCAACCCGAAGGCGCGGCTGATCATCAAGTACCCCCAGTGGTATGACAACTTCCACGAGCGCGGCTACGAAGTGCTGCGGGAGACGGCCGACTTCGACCGCATCTGGGTCGGCACCGAAATCCGCGACTGGCAGGACAAACAGTGGGGCGGCACCGTCCAGTATGAGGCGTATTTCATCATGCGATGGCTCGGCGGCATCGGCGGGGCGAAGTGCGGAGGAGGATGGTACGACTGGCTGGGCACGACCGAACGCACCTACGTCGAGCAGGCGCGACAGACCGTGTTGGCCGGGGCACGCGAATCCCTGCTGTTCTGTTACGGAGGCCTCCAGCGGGACACGGGGCCGAAAGACATCGAGGCGCTGCGGTCGAACCTGCCCGAACTGCTGGCCGTCGCTGAGCAGGTGCAGCGCCGCCCCCTCATCGGGATCGCCGCCTACAAGCCACCCAACAGCCATCCGGAGGGCGAAGCGCGGGTGTTTGATTTCGTCGGGATGCTTGGTCTGCCGCTGGTGCCCTGCCACGAGTTTTCCGCCGAGGCGCCTGCGGCGTTTTTCTCCGTTCACGCCCTCAAGGACGCCGACCTTGCCGTAAAACTGTCGGCATTCATCGCCGCAGGCAAGCCCGTGCTGGTCACGGACGGACTGGTCCAGCGGTTGGCAGGCAAAGTGGACCTGGCGGGACCCAACGTGCATGTGCTGCCCGTGAAGGGCCAGCCCAAATCGCTGCTGCAACTGTCCGAAAGCGAACTGAACTCGATGCGGGCGCCGCTGCTGCGGGCACTTCAGACATCGCTGCTGGCGCCCAACCGGGTCGCGCTCTACCTCTTCGGTGACGGAAGTTGGGTGGTGGAGAACTTCAACGATGAGCCCGCAACGGTGGAGTTGAACGGCAAGCGGCTCACGGTCGGGGCACGCGGCTGGGTCTGTCAGTGGAACTGACCAGGGCGAGTGTTCAGTCGCGAATTCAGTGGATCGGCGGACAGGCAGGAGGTTTCGGAAAAAAGGGGACAGGAAAAAGGGGACACCCATCTATGAGCAAGGCTCTGTCAAGTCGCAAGCGCCCGCGTGAAGGGGCTTGGCCTAGTCTGCGTCTATCAGTATCACTTTGACCGGCACAGCCGGGAAATGACGCTTGAGCCGTTCGATGTCGTACACGAGTTGCTCGCCGTACGAAACCCCCGACGACATCGAACTCGGAAGGGCATGGCAAGGCACAATCTCAACCCCAACCTCGGCCTTGCTCTCGTTGAAGAAGTACTGAAGCCAAAGTCAAGCCGTCCGACTATACAGGATCAGGCTATGACCGGAGGCACATGGCTCCCAACTACGCCATCGCAACGAGGTACGGGGAGGAAGCCCAACTTGACTGGGATCTCTCCTGTGTCCGAAGCCCCGGCCCTCAAGTCATTCGACCGTCCTTTGCTGCGCCGACGGCTTGGTTGCCGTCGGCTGGCCGGGGACAAAGAGCCTGGCGTGGCCCGGCAGGGTCGCGATCTCACGGTCGCAGGTGAAACACCACATGTCCCACTGGCCGTCGATGTAGTTGCGGTTTGCTGGCAACGGACAGGCCTGCGTGTACAGATACCACTTCCCTTCGATCTGATAGAACGCAGGGGTGGCCACGTGGAAGATCGTATCGTCACGATAGATTCCCTCCCACTTGGTCTGCAACGCTGTATCCACATCGAGCTGCGCCCACCCACGGTCCGGGTGCCGGCTGACGGCGATGACCGGACGCCATCGCTTCCCCCTCTCCGTCCCGACCTCGATCGAAAGCACATAGGTGTCACCGATCTTGAAGACCTGATGCCATTCATAGTAGGCGTCTAGCGTAGACGCGAAGAGCTGGCCCATGCCGCGCGGGTCTTTCGTGTTGAACTGCCGCTTCCAGGTCTTCCCATCCTCCGAGGTCGCGAGCCGAATGCCCGGCAGCGTACCGTCCTTGCCGCGATACGAGTAGTACATGAACCAGTTCCACCGTTTCGCCGTCGAGTCCCACTCGCGCATCACCGCCGCTTGCGAGGCCATGTTCTCACAAAACGGTTCTGCGGCTTCGGGTGCGAGCACCGGCTCCGATCCCGCGCGCTGGATGTCGGCCGGACTAATGCTAGAGTAACCGTCAGCGCCCGCCGGGCAGATAGCCAGCCCGATGCGGTCTTGACCCGCGGCCTTGGCGCCCGAGTAGTAGATGTAGTAGGCCTCTTCCTCCGGAACATAGAGCACGGCATCGAGGCGCATGCTGCCGGAGTCCCATCCGTCCTTGCTGGGTCCGAACACCGGGTTGGCCTCGTGCTGATGCCACGCGAACGGGTTCGACTTCAGCGCCCACGCCTTGCCGATGTAACAGAGATTGCGATTCGAGGCCGGGACCCCCGAGTAGAACATCACCAAACGTGCCGGATCCTTCGGATTCGGCAGGATACACGGCTCCTGAGTTTGCTGCGACAGCCAGTCCGCCGACCTGCGGTGGACGATTACTTCACCCCGAATCGTCACGGCCGCCGAAGCCAATTCGCACCCAAGTGCCGTGCCCGCGACGACAAAGGCCATGATCACGCTTCCTTTCACCTGGGATTTCCCATTTGATTCTCGCCCACGACCGCCGTGGGCCGTCTGTGCATGATTGTAACCCGTTTTCTGGATTCGACAAGGATATTTGCGACGCTGAGATCGGCCGGGGAGCTGAATTGGCGCCGTCAGGGGGCAAATCCATTGCGGCAAGCGCAGGACACGCCGAGTTCGGCCGACGGGGGCGCGGCCGACGCCCAGGCAACCACGCGTGCGACGGACCCCTATTGGATCTTCAACGCGTTCAAAACGCGATCCAATTGGCTGAAGTCGGGAATCACCAGGTCGGCGCCGGCGCGGATCAGCCGTGCCCGCTTGGCTGGGCACAACCCGAACCGCCGAATCTCGGAACTGGCCACGCCGACCGCCACGCCACGACGCTTGCGGGTCTCGCGAATCTCCACCGGCCCGTCGCCGAACGTGACAATCTCGTGTCCTCCCAGCCGATGCTCGCAGAAAATACGCGCCAACACGACCCGCTTGGCCTCCACTTTCACATCGCCGACGGCTCCGAAGATGCGCCCCTCGAAGAGGTCGGCGTAGCCCAAGGCTTTTGCCTCGGCCGCCACGTCCTCCTGGTCGGTCCCGCTTGCCAAATACAATTTGACTCCGGCGGCATGCAGCAACTCCAAAAATTTGCGGGAATTCTTGATCTGAAAGTCCGCCGGATCCAACTCGCCGCGATGGAGTTTTTCAACACGCCGGCACACCATCGCCAGCAGTGCGTCGTTATAGATCGCCTTGTACCCGTGGATATCGAGAATTTGCGATTCATCCACGAAGCCGAATTGCCGGACCATCTCCACAAGCCCCTGCATCTGGGCCAGCGTCTGGATGCCGGTGGTCTTCTCGATGAATCCGCGTACGGCGTCAACCACCTTGTGATAGTCCGCCTCGCCGGCATCCTGGTATCGGAGCCCGAGAACCGCGCGGACCATCATCGGCTCCATAATCTCCTCCCACCCCTGGCGAAGCGTGGAGATCGTGCCGTCGTGGTCGAAAATGGCGTGGCGAATCTTCAGTTCCCGCGGCAGGTCGCGGATAATCTCAATCTCCGTGCCCTCGACATACCGAGCACCTCGCGGGTCATCCGCCAGTTCCGGCAGGTACACATAGTCGGGCGTCGGCCCCACCTGCCGGATCTCCTCCGCGCTGGCCGTGCCGGTCGTCTTCAGTTTGCGGACCGTGACCGACGCGGCGATATTGGCCAATTCGGCCGCGACCGTCGCACGGCCGCCTGAGGCCAACACCGCAGCGAGGGCCGACAGCATCGTGTCGCCCGCACCCACCGGGTCAGTCCGCTGGACGATTTGGATGCCGGGAATGAGGTGACACCCCGCCTCAGTCGCCACGATCACCCCGTTCTCGCCGCGCGTCAGGAAAACGGCCCGTTCGATCCGTCGGAATAACTGAGCGGCCAAGTTCTTCGCCGCCTCCGCCGGAATTCGTTCGTCCAGAGGCCGTGGCTCGCCCGCCAGACGCGCCGCCTCGTGCGCGTTAATCTTGAGCATGCAGTTCTTGTACAACTCCGCCCGGTGACGCGAGTCCACGATGAACGTGCAGTCGGGATGGGCGGCCACGACCGCATTGATGCGCTCGATCATCTCCGCCGTCGAGATGCCGGAGGGCACCTGCTGGTTCAGAATGACTACGTTGCTGGCCGACGCGGCCCGATCCAGATGCTTCGCCAGTTCCTCCGTGGTGCCGGGCGTCAGACGGTTAAACGCGCCGAGATCCAGACGGTTGTGTTCGGCGTCTCCCACGAGCGGCTTGACGAAGACCGCCGTCTGCCAATCCGCGTCCCCCGTCAGCAGGCTTTCGACGTCCACACCCAACTCGCCCAGCATCCGGCGCATCAACCGGCCGAACGGATCGTCGCCTAACAACCCCACCGCGCGAATCTGCCGCACCCCCAGGGCGGCCAAATTGGCCACAATGTTGCTCGCTCCCCCCAGACTATACCGCTGCTGCCAAACACGCCGGACCGGCAAACCCGTCTCCACCGACAACTCCGATCCGTCCGGATTAATCAGCCAGTAGGCGTCCAGACAGAAATCGCCGAACACCGTCACCCGCGCGCGGGGAATCGCCTCCAAGGCCGATTCCAACCAGTTCGCTTGCTTCATTGACGCGTCCATGTCGGCCACAGTATACGTCGCCCGCCGTCGCATTGCCAAGGGCCTTGTGGCCGCGAGATCGTCCATTGGGGGATGAGGTCACAGGGAAGACCTCCCCCGTGCCGAGTTTGCGGGTGGATAGACGCACCAGGCACGGTAGGGAGGCCGGCATGCAAATCTCGTGCCAAAGCGCCCCCCGCTTCGCGGGAATGACGAAATCCGAAAACGCGAATGACGAATCAAACCCGAATGACGAATGAAGAACCTGCCGCCCGAACCTCGGACCTGCCGCCTTGGCCTCTCGTCTCGGATTTCGGGCCCGCCACCGGCGGGCAGGCTTCGTCATTCATTCGTCATTCGGCAAGTCGGATTTCGTCATTATCCCTCGCACCTACGTCCCCCCCCGGCACGCAAATCCCGTGCCAATCGCGCAGAAAAGTCCCTAAACGCATCAGGGTTGCTCCATAACATAGGAGGCAAAACGAGGGTCCTGCGAGGCAAAACCGGGGCAGTACGGGGCATGTACGGGGCAAATCGGGGTAAAAACGAGGTAAAAACGGGGCAATTTTCACCCCAAATGGACCTTTCCACACCCAAAAACCGCCCTGGCGCTCTAAAAATGCGGCCGCGACCCCCAAAAAACGCCCCCAAAATCCGCCCGCCACCCAAAAAAATTTTCGGAATTTTTCCTTTTGTTGCCGGGAACGGGACCGCCCGCAAAGCGGGCGGCTCGAACGGCGAACGGGCGCGCGGGGCGGTTCGCGGGCGGCTAAAGGCGGGTGGCGGTTGCCGTTACCCTTTCTCCGCCGTCGCCACCCCCGCCTCCTGCTCCTTCAGCACCCCGATGATCTGCTCCTCTGAAAACCGGCTCTTCCGCATGGTCCCGTCCTCCTGTCCTGGCTACCCATTTACCCGGAGGACTCTCATTTTGACTGGACCAGTTTTTGGGGTGCAGGTCCGCCGCCAAAAAGAAACCGGCCAGCCGGGTGAGCGACTGGCCGGTAATCACTTACATTGGCGAGGGCGACGGGATTCGAACCCGCAACCACCGGATCGACAGTCCGGTACTCTAACCAGTTGAGCTACGCCCCCGACCTGCGGCAGGATTGTTAGCGTGGGACAGGGCGGTTGTCAAGGCCAAATCGCGCGGGCGGAGCGGCCTGTCCGAGTGGGCGGGCGGAGCGAAGGCCGTTCCGCGCCCCCCGCCCGCCGGCCGGTTGTCGTCGTTATCCATCCCTTCACCCCGTCACGGGTGCGGCGGTGGCGGAAAAAAAGATTCTCTTTTTCCACGCACAAAATGCCGGCCCCCGTTCCGCGCTGCCTGTCGGCGGAATGCCGTTGACAGCCGCGGCTCCCTCCCCATAATGACAGGGTGATGAGGCGGGCGTAACTCAGCGGTAGAGTGCCAGCTTCCCAAGCTGGACGTCGTGGGTTCGAATCCCATCGCCCGCTCCAGCACACTCGAACGCATGCTCGGACGCCGATGAAGGCCCCTGCGTCGCGCCTGGATAAAGGACCCTCGTGATGGCAAGGAAAGCAAGAAACCCATCCGACAAATCAGCCTCAGGGAAAGAACCTGACAGCGCCCGCATTCAGTGTCATTTCATCTCCAATACGCACTGGGACAGGGAGTGGCGTTTCACGGCCCAGCGAACCCGTTACTACCTGGTTGAGATGCTCGACCGACTCCTGGACATCTTCGAGAAGGAGCCGGATTTCAAAAGTTTTCACCTGGACTCCCAGACTCTTCCCATTCAGGACTACCTGGAAGCCAGGCCTGAAAAGGAAGACGCTATCCGCAAATACATCACGGACGGCAGGCTGCTTGTGGGGCCTTGGTTCTGTCTGCCTGACGAGTTTTGCGTGGGTGGCGAGTCTCTGGTGCGCAACCTCCTGCTTGGGCATAAGATCGCCCGGCGTTTCGGTGGGGTGTCCAAGACGGGCTACTCGCCGTTCTCCTGGGGCCAGATCAGCCAGATGCCGCAGATATACAAGAATTTCGGCATCGAGATGATGTCCTTTTACCGCGGCATCAACACACGAGTTGCGCCCGAATCCGAATGTATCTGGGAAGGCCCCGACGGGTCGCAAATCGTGGTGTCGCGTTTTGGCCCGCGTCCGCGGTACAACGTATGGTATGTCATTCAGCGCCCGGTTTACTGGAACTTCAAGGACGTCGATAACAGGTACCTCTCCTGGAAAGATGTCGGCGGTCCGTTCAGGTTCGTCGACGAGAAAAACGCCTTGCTGGATGGAAAATACCTGCACCCCGTGTATCAGTACCATTCCGAACACATCGCCCACGCTGCCGCGCAGGCGCTTGCCGAGCAGGACGGCCACTGGACGACTCCGCATCGGTTCTGGTCCGCCGGCCATGACACGTCCTTTCCGGACATCCGCGAAGTTCAGATGATCGCGGACTTGAACGCTGCCGTCGGCGACAAGGCCGATGTTTTCCACAGCAGCGTCAAGGCCTGGCAGGACGGCATCCTGGCCAACGCGAGAAAGGACTGGCCGGTCGTGCGCGGCGAGATGCGCCATGCCGCCAGCCCGGGAAGCTCCAGCGTACTGATTGGCTGGGTGACTTCCGCAAGGACGTATCTGAAGCAGGAGAACTTCCAGACCGAGGCGGCTCTGATGAACTACGCCGAGCCTCTGGCCGTTTTCGCCGGCATGCTTGGAGCAGCCTATCCGGCCAATTTCATCGAGATGGCCACCAACTGGCTGCTGCAAAACCATGGGCACGATTCCATCGCCGGATGCAGCCGCGACGCCATTCACGATGACATGCTGTTCCGGTACAGGCAATCGCGCGAGATTTCCAGTTGCGTCACGGAACGCGCCGTGATGGACATAGCCGGTTCCCTGAACCTGTCGGACTGGTCGGCCGATGCAATGGCGCTGTTCGTCTATAATCCGGCGCCCTCCAAGCGGACCGAGGTTATGCCGATCCTCCTCGATATGCCGGAGGAATGGAACTGCAACGGCTTCACAATTCTGGACGAGCAGGGCAAGGCGCTTGCCTTCGATGTGATTGAGAAGACCTCGCCCGTCTATCCGCTGTACTTCAACTGTAACGACGTGATCAACCCTATTCGCTCCAGCCGCTACAAAGTGAACGTGGAACTCCCCGACGTGCCGGGCATGGGATACCGTACGTTCCGCGTCGTGCCGTTCAACAAGGATCCGAAGAAAACGCTGCTCGGAAAACCCAAGGCTACGCTCGTCACCGGGCCGGCGCAAATGGAGAATGAGTTCGTTCGCGTCCGGATCAACTCGAATGGAACCTTGAACGTCGCCGACAAAAAGACCGGCCGTGAATACCAGGGGCTGGGATACTTCCGCGACTCCAGCGAGATCGGCAACCCCTGGGTTCACGAAACGGTGCCGAACGAAGTGGTCTTCACCACGCTGAACGAAAAGGCCAACGTTATGCTCGTAAGGAACGGGCAGTTGGAGGCTTCGTTCAAGGTGGCCATGGACTGGGCTTTGCCCGAAGGCAGTTCCGGCGACGAGAAGACTCGCAGTCGGCATCTGAAACCCTACAGAATCGTCAACACCGTCACGCTTCGCAAGGGAACGCCCTGGGTGGAGATCGTGTCCGAAGTGGACAATTCCGTCGAGGATCATTACCTCCAGGTATGCTTCCCAAGCGGGATAAAGGCCGACAAGGTAGCCGCCCAGGCGAACTTCGATGTGGTCGAGCGGCCTCTTGTGGACGCCGAGCGGCCCCTGTGCTATGAAGAGCCGCCTTCGGAAAAGCCCATGAACTCGTTCGTGGACATCAGCGACGGCGAGGCCGGCTTTGCCCTCCTGAACGAAGGTCTTAAGGCTTATGAGGCCCAGAACGACTCGGACCGGACGTTGAGCCTTTCGCTGCTGCGTTGTTTCTCGCTGCGAATCTTTGCCATGACGGAGGCGACCGACTACAGCCGGGTTGACAAAGGGTCGCAGTGCCCTGGCAAGAATCGCTTCCGTTACGCGGTCATGCCCCACGAGGGCGACTGGGTCAAGGCAGGCCTGTGGCAGGCGGCCGAGCGGTTCAACCTTCCATTCGCCCCCGCGCAGATGGGCATTACGTCACACGGCAGGGAGCCTTTGACGAAGTCTTTCCTGGAACTTGATCCTGCCATCCTGCACGTCAGTGCCGTCAAGCAGAGCCAGGACGCCCAAGGCTGGGTTGTCAGGCTCTTCAATCCTTTGGATTGCTCCGTTCAGGGCCGGATCCGCCTCAACGGCGGCAAGGCCAATCCGTCCGAGACGTTTTCGCCCGTCCAGCGGGTTCAGAAGGAGTTCGCCCTTCCCGAACCCAACGACAAGCCGTGGCGCAAGATTCGCGAAACGACCCTGGAAGAGATTCCAGTCGCTGATCTTGCAATGGACTCCGCCGGTTGGGTGGACTTCACTATAGGCAAGAAGAAGATTATGACCCTGGAGTTCCGGCCGTAACGGCCTCCGCCAGCCACCCGCGGTATCCGATGGTGCGCTGGCGCTGCGCTAGAAGGGCAGGCTCTCGTCCGGCGCGGCGGGCACTGGTTCCGGCGCGCCGGGAGAGTGAGCGTCGTTCGAGCCGCCCGCTTTGCGGGCGGTCATGTTCCCCACCACCGAGCGCATACCCCCCGGGGAAAAAATCTAAAAATTCCAAAAAATATTTTTGATGGCTGGGCGGATTTTGGGACGTTTTTTTGGGGGTCGGGCCGCGTTCCCAGAGCGCCAGGGCGGTTTGGGGGCCTGGAAGACTCCGCGTGGAGTGCAAAAAGCCCCGTTTTGACCTCGATTTTGCCCCGATTTGCCCCGTACATGCCCCGTACTGCCCCGGTTTTGCCTCGCAAACACCTCGTTTTGCCTCCTATGCTATGGAGCGGCGCTAATAACTGTCACACCAAAACGGAATTTGCTTGACCGGTTTGGCACGGGATTTGCATGCCGGGGAGGAAGGGTCCAAAGTCTAAAGTCCAAGGTCCAAGGTCTCAATCCTCCAGCCCGCCCCAGGCGAGCAAGCCTGCCGTTGAAGCGTGTGGCCGGAAATGCCTGTCGCCGGAAATCGAAGGAAGCACTACGAAGTGGGACGCTAATTGTCTCGCCACCAGACTGGGGGCGAATCAGGTGAAATCAAGTCCTTGCGGCCGGTCTTTTTGAAGACAATCGTCTGGTTGTCCCTGACTTCCGCCACGACCTGACTCTCCAACTTCGAGCCATTGTGTACCACCACGTGAAGTGTCTTGCTGGCTGGCTCGAACACGCGCTGGCGCACTCGGCCATCGAATGTTGAAAGTTGGTCACGCCACTTTCCCGCCGAACTGTCGTTCAAGAACCAGTACCCATCGCCGGAGTCTGTCTGCGAACTCGCGAGTTCTGCGGCATTTGCTCTTCGCTGCACAACGGGCCTCCATGTTGGCCGCGCCTGCGTCGTCACGGGGGGCGTGTATGCTGATGGCGGACTCCTAACCCACTTCTCGCCACCTGGAACTTGTGTCCATTCCGTGCGGACGCCAGGAGCGATCCCTCGGAAACCCGCGAGAAGAGGCGACTGGCCCATGTTGCGGACCGTGAACTGCTTTGGCCCCAACTCGATACCACCGCTAATCCGGTGGACTGACTTGCCCATCGTATTAAACGCACCGATCTTGCGATTCAGGCTCGCCCGAAGGGCCTCATACCTGTTAACCAAGGCATTGTATGACTCTGCATTCCTATTCCACGATTCATTGTCGCGCTTCATGGAAGAATCGAGACGGCCGATCTCCGCATCCAAGTCCTTGAGTTTCGCGGTCTCTGCCTCAATCTCTTTCTCGGCCGCAAAGACTTCGGGTGGATCGGCCGCATAGACGAGGAGGGCCTTAAGGTCCTCCTCGTTCTTCACGATGGCCGCCACCTTCTGTCCGCTACACGAATCGAAGAGCGGTCCTGCCTCCGCCATGAACCCCGATACTTCGCCTTCCGGGACTTGCGCCCTTTGGCAGAGGAACTTGGCGACGGCCGCCTTGTCGGGAAACAGGGCCTCAAACGGCCTATCGAGAGTCGGCGTCAGACACAAGACGGAAGCCGCGTAGGCGGCGGACAGGAGTTGCGTGCGTTCTCTCTCTGTCCGAACGGGCGGAATCTCGACGGCGAGCAGGGCGTCCAGGTCTACGTTCGAGGGATTGGCGCGCCGGAGCCACGAACAGACGCCCATCATCCGCGCAACGACGGTCAGTTCCCTCAACTCGGGGAATGCCTCGGCGTAGGCGTCATACTTCGCGTTAACGTTGGCTATGCTCTCGCGGATACTGGGGCTCAAGTCACGCTTCTTTCCGCTCTCGAACTCAGCTTCTGAACCGTAATCGTCGCGGGTCCGTTCCGTCTCGGCCGTGAACTGCGCGCACTTGATGACCGCATAACTATAATCAATGTCGGCATCGATTTGAACGGATTCGGGGTAGTACCAGAAGCGGGTGCCTATCCACTTGTCCGATTCATCTACCTCAGACGCCAGATCGATTTCGGAGGTTGTCCGGAATCCGGGAATACACTGCCCGGCCTTGCCTCTCATGTCGTGGTAGGTATTGGGGTCGAGGCCACTGGTTATCGTCTTGAACCGCTTGTCGGCCTCAAGCACAACAGAGCCAATCCTCGTGTCTTGCAGCAGCCCGCCGAAGTTGACTGTCACCTTGGTCGGGTCGGCGTGCTTGTCAAGACTCACGAAGGCTTCGTTGTCGCCCGCGTAGAAGACCGCCCTATAGGCAACGGCAAAATCACTGATAGAAGCTGATTCCCCGCAAAGCGTCTGGGGAGGCCCTTGGCGAGCGAACAGCACAAGCCCCTCGGCAGAATCCAACTTTCCCCCGGTAAGCTCACCGCCTTTGCTGAAAAAAGCCTCAAGCCCCCTAACGTCCAAGGGTTTCCTGCCGCTCGGAGGCGAACAATACTCCAAAGAGACTCGGTAGGGCGTGAGGTTCAGCGACAACTCAAGGGCAGCGTAGTTGTTGGTATAAGCATAACACTCCACTTTCAATGGCCGCTCACCCGAAGCCAAAATGCCCTCCAGCGCATGCCTGAAAACGGGATAGTCTCTCGCATAAGCCTCACGCGGATCGCTCCCCGGCAGAAAGATGCGCGCCCGGGAGCGTCCATCGGACTCAAGGACTATCCTTCCGCTTCGCATGATGGCCGCCCAGCACGGCTGCTTTGTCCCCTCTGGGAATGCCGCACACGCATCAGTGAATGGCAGTCCGCTCGGTCCGCACAACATGTCAACCGCGTGGGGCAGGAGCGAGGCGTATGGCTCAAGGAACGGTTGAGCCTCGCGACGAAGGTCCGGCTTGCCGATCACCTCGTCGAGTCGTTCGCCGCTATGTGTGATGCGACCGACATCAACCAGGTCTCCGTAACTGATCTTGACCCATTTAGGCGGGGCCGCGTTAGGGAGTGATACAACAATAATTAGCCCAACCACGAGCGCAGTAACCGCTGCGAGGGCAAGCCAGACTGCCGGGGACGGGTTGTGCCACAAGGAAGCATGCCGGGTTCCTGCTTCGTGGCGAATGCGGCGCGCTGCATCCTTCTCAGGTGCGACCCCAACGGGCTTATTCAATTTGAGGCGCTGTCGGCAGGACGGGCACTGAACGATCTCGCCAATCAGCGACTCCGAAAACTCGGCTGCCGTGCCGCACTTTGGACAACGGACGCGAACGGGCATTTCATCGCCCCCCAAGAACATTTAACTTGTCCCCATGCGCTGGACAGTTTCCAACCTGGAATAAGGTTGAACCGCCGCCTGTCTCGATTCTATCTCGCCTCGCCGGCCGCACAAGAAGTTTTTCGCCCGCCCCAGGCTCCGCCCCGCCGCGGCGGGCAGACTGATCATCCGTCGGCCCAGAACGGGCCCAGACTCCGGATCGGGCCGGGGCGAGAAGAAAGCGAACCGTAGAGGCCTTAGACCCACAGCACACCCCGTGCGGCCAAAATCCGCAACCATCAACTCCGGTTGCAGGTCAGCGGTCCTCGGGAACTCGCCTGATTGTGTGGTGACAGCCGGGACCAAATGGGATTGACACCGCGTTGGGGTTGTCTGTTGGCCAATACCTTGCCCGGTGCCCGTTATAGATCTGCTCCACTTGAAAAATCTGCCCTTCGTGTACGCTACACTCAGCCGGCTCCCACTTTGGCTGAGCAGCCCGATAGGCCTGGCAGCGAGTAACGCCCTCTTCCATGAGGCGCTTGGCAAACCCCCGCACATACCAAGTGTTAAACTCCGTTAGCGCGAGACGCTCGGAGGCCTGGCGTATGTTGCGTCTTCTTTCCCGAACGACTCCATCGCGCTCATAAGTCTCAGTGGGATGCCAGTAGTCTGGTTTGGCAAGGTCCGCGGTAAGGGATTCTTCGTTCCCAGACTGGATTGCCTTTCGCATCAGATCGGGGAATGCGTCACGCCCCTTGGCAGAGAGCGCCTTGCTTACGTAGGGATTGCTGCTCCGCAGTTCAGGCTCGAACTCCTGGAGCATGTATCCACGGGTTATGTCGTCCATCTCCTCGAAGTTCATTGCCATTGAACCACCCTCCCTCACCTCGCGCGCCCTTGCCCAAATACCGCATACCTGCTCTTGCCATGAGCCCCGCGCCCACGCGGCTAAACAAATATCATGTTAATTCTGGGGACGCAATACCTATTTTCCCAAAGGGCTCGTCGTGACTGAGTATTGTTTCACCAGAAGTCGGCGAAGTCCATTCAAAACACCCTAAGCCAGTTTTTTGGCGATTTGTTCGTCGAGGAGGTCGTTCGCGGTCAGGGCATGGATCATTATAGCAGGGAAGGGGTGTGTTCAAACCCGGAAACCGGAGCCCGGAAATCGGAAAGGGGAACCCTCCCAACGCGGAACTCGGAATGCGGAAGGCGGAATGGACGGCAAAAGGCAACGGATTCGAGGCGAGATCCCTCGGCTCGTCCCGGCAGGACTCGCTCGGGATGACAACCTTACAACACACGGCGAGATCCCTCCACTCGTCCCGTCGGGACTCGGTCGGGATGACACCCCTTGAAAGGCACGCGGCGCTAGAAGGGAAGGGGCGTGTCGGGGAAACCGTCCCTCCGCCCGGCGGCGTAGTCGCGGCCGAACTGTTTTTCGAGGTCGGTCTTGCTGAGGACCAGGGCCGTCGGGCGGCCGTGAGGGCACGTCGCGGCCAGGTCGGCCGATGCCCGGTGCGCGAGAAGCGCCTCGATCTCCTCCGGCCGTAGCGGGTCGCCCGCTTTGACGGCCCCACGGCACGCGGCGACGTGGGCCAGTTTCTCCAGCACCTGGCGCGGTCCGGGCGGCGCCTCGCACGCGACCGCCCAGGCCAGAAAGTCGCGGAGCGTCGCCTCAGGGTCCGCACGCTCCAGCAGCGTCGGAAACGAGTGGATGCCGACCGTGCGCGGGCCGAGCGGCTCGACCTCGATGCCCAGGTGCGCAAGGTTCGCACGGTGGGCCTCCGCCGACGCCATCTCGGTGTCCGTCAGGTCCACCGTCACGGGCGCCAGTCGCCGCTGGCCCTCCAGCGGGCCGGCCTCGAGGCGGTTCATGATCTGCTCGAACAGCACCCGCTCGTGCAGGGCGTGCTGGTCCACGATGAGGATGCCGTCGGCCGTCTCGGCCACCAAATAGGTGTTGTGAAGTTGAATGGCGTGGGAAGGGGGCCCGGCTTCGTCCCGGCGCGCCGGGGCTATGCCGGGGCAAGCGGCGTCGCGGGGGATATCACCGGCGGCGTGCGGCCGAAATGCGAGGCGGGGCTGGGCGCCGGCGGGCGGACTTCGCAGGAAATCCGCCACGGCCGCACGGACGCGGTCGGCGCGGTCGTCGCTCGGCGATTCTGCCGGCGACTGGAGCGAAGGCGGGACGAGGCTCGGCGTCATGCCGGGCCCGAGCAGCCGCTCGCGCACCGCGGCCAGCACCTGGCCGTAAAGAAGGTGCGCATCGCGGAGGCGGACCTCGATCTTCGTCGGATGGACGTTGGCGTCCACGCGATCCGGGGGGACCGTGAGGAAGAGAAACGCGACCGGTTGGCGTCCGCCTTCGAGCATGCCGCGATACGCCTCGCGCAGGGCGTGCAGCAGGCTGCGGTCGCGGACGTATCGGCCGTTGATGAAGAGATATTGCGTGGCGGCGGTCGCGCGCGCAAGGCCCGGCGGACCGATAAGCCCCCAGAGTCGGCCGCCAGGTTCCTCGGACGCAATCTCCAGGAGCCCCTCCGCCACGTCCGAGCCGAAAAAGGCCGCGATGCGCTCCCGCACCGAATCGGTCGGCGGCAACTCGTACACGCTCCGCCCGTTGTGCGTGACCGACAGGTGGACGCGCGGATAGGCCAGGGCGATGCGGGCGACCTGTTCGGAGATGTGGCCCATTTCGGTGGCGTCGGTCTTGAGGAACTTTCGGCGGGCCGGGACGTAGCGGAAGAGGTTTCGGACCTCGACGGTCGTGCCGCATGGCCCGCCGGCGGGATGGGGCGGGCCGAGCTTGCCGCCGCTCGCCTCGACTTCGGTCGCTTCGAGGGCGTCGCGTGTGCGGCTCATCAGGCGGACGTCGGCCACCGAGGCGATGGACGCGAGCGCCTCGCCGCGGAAGCCCAGCGTCGTGATGCCCTCCAGGTCGTCGGCGGAAGCGATCTTGCTGGTGGCGTGGCCGGCGAGGGCGAGCGCGACCTCGTCGGCGGGGATGCCGACACCGTCGTCGCTCGTGCGGATGAGTTTCTTCCCGGCCTCTTCCAGTTCGAGGGTGACGCGGGCGGCCTGGGCGTCCACGGCGTTCTCGAGCAGTTCCTTGACGACGCTGGCCGGGCGCTCGACGACCTCGCCGGCGGCGATCTGGTTGACCAGCGTCTCGGAAAGGATGCGGATGGGAGCCATCGATTGAGAGTTCCTCGATTGCCAGGCCGGCGCATTATAGGCGGTCGCCGCGGCGGCCCGCAAGGCGCCACTGCACTGCGGGCTTTGGACACGGCGGCCGCCCGGCGGTATACTGACGGAGAGAGAGGGATCCGGATGGCGACGGCTGCGATGGACGAACTCACTCTGGTCGTTCCGCTCTGGGGAAGCATCCTCGTGGCGCTGGTGGGCGTGGCCTACCTGGTTCTCGGCAGCCGCTGGCCGAGACTCTTCGATGTGCTGAGCATGACCGTCCTGGGATGCACCGCCGGCCTTCAAGCGAGCGAATGGGTGCCCCTGTGGCAGCCGCTCGTTATTGTCGCGGCGGGTATTGTGGTCGGCGGGTTGGCGGCCCTATTTCGTCGCGTCGGCCACGCCGTCCTGGCTGCCCTCGTCCTGGGCATTATCCTGGCCCACCTGGCGGCCTTGGCCGTCGGGCCTGACGGGTTCGCCCGGTATCTGCTGTTCCAGGTTTCGGGCGGAAGCGCGTGGATGCCGCTGCGGGCGCCGGATTTGACTTGCGACCCGGTGCTGGCGGCGGGGCTGGCGGGGCTGGTGGTCGGCGCGACCGTGGCCGTCCTGCGATTCTCGTTCAGCGAGCGCCTCGCGACGAGCGCCCAGGGAGCGGCCCTCGTGGTCGTCGCGGCGGTTCACGGCATCGAAGCGCTGCGGGCGGCGCCTGGCGCCGAGCCCCTGGCCGACACGTTCCCTCTGACGCTCTCGGCGGCGTGGGTGTGCCTGGTGGGGGTCGGTCTGGCGGCCCAGCGGGCGGTGACCGGGCCGCTGGCCGGCGGCGAAGTATTACTCGAGCAGCGCCTGGCGCGGGCGCGGCGGGAGGAATGACCGATGCTGATCGCACAGGCTCTTCCGCCGTCGGACTGGGCGCGTGCCGCCCAGGCAATCGCCGGGCCCGTCCAGGCGTTCCCGGAATGCCTCGTCGGCGCGGCGGTCTGGCAACTGGCCGTCGCCGTCGTCCTGGGGCTCGTCAGCCTGCTCTATGGTCTGAAGTTGTTCAAGGGGATGGTGGTCGTGTACGCGGCGATGGCGGGAGTCGTCGTGGGTGGGGCGCTGGCGGTCCGGTTCGGCGCGTCGTCGCTCGTGGGTTCCATCGCGGGGGCGGTCGTCCTGGCCGCGATGGCCTGGCCGCTCTTAAAGGTTAGCGTGAGCAGCCTGGCGGGCGTGGCGGGGGCCTTGGCGGGCGCGGTGAGCGTCCTCTGGCTCGATGACCCCATCGCTATCGCCGTGGCGGGCGCCGTCGGCCTCGTTGCGGGATTTGTCCTCGGGTTCCTTATCTTCCGGGCGATGATTGTTTTTGCGACAGCCACGCTCGGCGCCGCGCTGGTCGTCGCGGGTGTCGTGGGGCTCGTCCTGGTGGCGCCGGGGGTGCGGGAGGCGGTTGTGCGAGGCATGGAGACGAACCGGCACCTCCTTCCGCTGC
>Ga0307380_10003244_pt1 | contig 22573 bp, 20 predicted proteins | sample UN3MG_FD_202239 | JGI IMG/M metagenome (GOLD analysis project Ga0307380, IMG submission 202239) | Soil microbial communities from Risofladan, Vaasa, Finland - UN-3 | ecosystem: Environmental > Terrestrial > Soil > Coastal area > Acid sulfate soil | place: Finland: Risofladan, Vaasa | collected... | reverse complement strand
AAAAAAGCTTTTTTATTTTTAAAAATATTATTTGGCATATTCAGTATTCCTCCCTATGATAAATATTGGGCATTATTACTATAATTATTGAACCTTCTAATTACTCAAATTCAAGAGTCAAAATTTCGGTAATAAATAAATACATCACCTCCTTCTTGGGTCATAGGGATTTCAATATATGACAGGGGACAATTTTTTGGCTCAAAACCATTACTTGAAAAATATGACAAAGAACCGTTCCCTGACATTATTTAATTGTGTAATCCTATTGAGGTAGTAAATCTACTCTAACTGTTGCTTCAATTGGGTTTTCATTATCATCTACGCCTTCGATTGTTATCACTACATATTTTGCAAATTCATCTCCTTGAGCTGTATAATAAGAAAAATTGTGTTGGAATGAGGAAAAAGCAGGAAGATAATTTGATCCAAATAATGACGTAATACCCTCTTCATTTGTTTCATACCAAATTGCTGTATAAATTAATTGCTCCTCCTGGGTATGCTCATCCCATCTTAAACTGCTTATAGTAACTCCTACCCCATTGCTTTCGTCAAGAATTATAGTAAATGGCCACCTCTCATTTTCACTGGAATAGGGCACAGGATTTGGCTCGATAGTAATATTTATCTTTGCTGTTTTTGGTCCGGTAACCCCACTACACCCTGACAAAACCATCATTAAGATAAATACAAGGATTAATGATATCCATACTCTCTTTTCTCTCTTCATTTTTAAACAACTCCTTTTTATTTATTTTATTTTAAATTTTGTAAAGAATAGAATAACTTAAGTACTACAAAAAAGATAATCAAATTGCATTATAAGTTAGAACTAAATTTAAGAATTCCAGATATATCTTACCTTATAAAGTCTCCTTTCTTTGGCAAATTTAATTTATTGAAATTATTTTTTATGCTCATTTGAGAAATATTATCGTTATATAATTCTATTGAGGTAGATAATCTACTCTACCTGCTGCTTCAACTGGGTTTTCATTATCATCTACACCTTCGATTGTTATAATGGTATATTTACCTGTACCTGAATATTGAACACCAGGTTGGAGCATGGAAAAAGCGGGAATATAATTTGATTTAAACCAATCTATAATATCCTCTTCATACAAAAATTGTGTATAGTATAACTGGTCTGCCTGGTCGTATGAATCAAATCTTACGCTAGCGAGGGTAACCCCTACTCCATTGCTTTCGCTGATAGTCATTGTATAATACCATTTTCCATCTTCACTAGAACAAGGTACCGGGTTTGGATCGATAGTAATGTTTATCTTTGCAGTTTTTGGTAAACCACTACATCCAGATAAAATTATTATTAAAGTAAGTGCAAGAAATAATGCTATCCATATTCTTTTTTCTTTATTCATTTTTAAACAACTCCTTTTTAATTATTTTATTTTAACTTTTATAAATTATTGGACAAGTTTATTATTTGTAAAAGTCATCTATGCCTTTAGTCTGTAGCAAATTTTAAATAATAGTCGAAATTAATACTTTATTTGTATTTTTTATATTATCCTATCAATCACTCCTTCCTTTTTTATTTTTTAAATCCTCACAGCAGTACACTTAATTTATTTCACCTTAACCTATTCTTAGATCCATAACCTTGCTCTCTATCTTTTTGGGATAGTTTACCTTTATCAACTTTTAAGTATTTGCATAGACTGTTCATCGTAAAAATAAAAAAGGACAAAATAAAAATAGTTATATTACTATTCTTACTCTGTCCTTTTACCTGAAAGATTCTTCCTAGAAAATTAGGAAATATTTATATAGTAAACTCTGTATGGGATTTCCCAAAAATTAGGAATTGCCCCGTCGGTGCTTTTTGGTATAAAGCTCTCCAGAGTTCTGTCCGGCAACAGTCCTTCTGCCAGAAAGTTTGGATACTTTTGGTATCTTGCCTCTTCGGCTCCTTTTCTTTTATGATGGAAAGAAAAAATCTCTCCTGTTACCTTCATACAGGTTACGATATAAAGTTTTGCTTACATTTATAAAATGTAAAATATTTATTTACGAAAAAATATTTCACACTATGTAGTATATATACTACACTTATTTTAAAAATCCTTTTTTTATATAAAAATAATTTATAAAAATTAAAAAGCCCTTCAGTATAATCGCTGAAAGGCTTTAATAATAAGGGTGGTGGAGCATAGTAGACGACTTTCGCAACTTTTGCATGAACGATGATACTGAAAAGGTATATCGGAAGTTAGAAGAAGTAATTGGAATCTGTTAGAAATTCTTCATAGCTAATATCTCAATAATGATTTTCTATTTTGATAATTTAATAGCCTTCTATTGCATTCGCTATATCTTTTAATAAATTATTACTTTTTTATAAAAAAGTTGACAGAAAGGCAATGTTTTTTATTATTACAAGAAATTTGGCAAAGTTTTTTTTGGAAAGAATAGAAAGAACTAATATCTAATTGATTACAATATTGTTTCGCTTTTCTTGTTAGGTATATCGCATAATATTATTCCTGAATAGGATTTCTTCTCCTCCAATATGACAAACAGAAATATTTAAAAATAATAAAAAAGCAATAACCTTCATAAAAAAGACCAGCCTTTTATTTTCCTGACATCAATTTAGCAAATAAAGACTAACAGATTATAGTAAAGAGCTATAAAGTTTACTGGCAGGGAACAAAAACTCCCTGCCAGTAAACTTTGATAACTAACTGCATGAATGGTTAAAAAGCCCGAACAGCACGGACCCGAGCGCCGGCGGCCTTACTGGTGCCACTGGCGAAAGCCTGGTCCCACGCGCTGGTAGCACTGTACTCAGAGGAACTCCAATAAAGGTAGTTTTCAACGAAACCGCCAATTGCAACTCGGTTAATGAACAGTTTGTTCAGTTCATCTCTCGAGGGCAAAAACCAGTCGCTGTGACCGCCTTCTACCAGGCGGTCACAGTAGTATGCGGCACCGCTCGTACAAGCGGTTTCCCCAACAACTTGACCAACAATAGTAGTAGTGTTTGCCTGACCAGTCCCTATCGCTGTTCCAGTAGTTCCGACCGAAGTGTCTGTTATGTTGCTCCATGCAATCCATCCTGATGCGTCCGCTGTAGCAGCAATCAATCCGTGCTGTACATTTGGATCGTAACCTGTGTCGCCATTTACTAAGATATAGGCTACTTTGCCGCCGCCATAACTATCGCCTACTGCTACTACTGGTGCCGGGTTGACTGTCACTTCGCATGTTGCGGTCAAGCCTCCATCTACTGTTGCTACTGTAATAGTAGTTGTACCTCCTGTTAATGGTGTTACTACTCCATTAGCTACGGTTGCCACTGCCGGAGTAGTTGAAGACCAATTTACGCTTTTGTTGGTAGCATCTGCAGGTGCTACAGTCGCTACTAACGTTCCTGTTGCTCCCCCTGCTGTTAAGGTCATGGTTGCTAGATCTAAAGTTACTCCTGTTACTGCTACTGGCGTTACTATGCCGCAACCGCTAAGCATAAACAATCCCAGAATGAAAGGCAAGCAAAACAATAAAAACAATTTTTTCTTAAACATTTGTCCTCTCCTTATTATTAAATATATTTTTGAAAATATAATATTTTTTTACGGTCACCCCTCCTTTCTTTTTGTTTTCTCCCTGGCCTCTATAAAGTGCTCCAGAGCCTCCCTTCGGATGCGCTACCTACCGGTCTGTTCTTTCCGTTCCCATTTGCACCCCTTCAAGTTCACCGGTTCTTAAATACCCTAAAACAGTTCGTTCTTTTACACGCAGCAACGCCGCCACCTCTTTGACTATCAGTAGTTCGCTCACTATTAACACCCCTCCCCCAACAAGACGATTTTCGCAACTTTTGTATAAGTGATGAGACTGAAAAAGTGTATCAAAAGTTAGAAGAAGTAATTAGTGTCTGTTAAGACTTTTAAAATAGAATGACTCTGAAATGAAACTCCCCCAACAGGAGTTGGAGTTAACTACAAGCGAAAACAAGCTTGAGCCCTTCAGGCTGCCGCTACATCTCCAGACAAGAGTCTGAAGTTTTATGCGGCTCAATAAATTTTATTCTCTGGATTTATCTCTACACATTTGACAAAATAATTTGTTAATTCTTATCAAATGTGTAGACCTGAACCCTTTAGCATTTCCAATCGTCATTAATCAATGTTACTTATTGTACGCTACTACCATTATACTTACGGCTCTCAATAATAATAAATATATATCGCAGGAGCATCATTTACGATAGTCGATTCTATTTGTTGAATTAATTGTATAAACTCTGTTTCATCTATCGTCTCCCAGGCTTGCTCTATCTGGCTATCAATAGTTGAGTTGTTATAATGGACAACATTAGAAATACCTGACGAGCAATAAAGGGAATATAGATAGTCAGCTGGATCAGGAGTATCTGCGAGCCATGCCATTCTAAAGAAAGGCGACTCTCCCTGGTCTATTAACTCTAAAAGTTCATTCCAATCCACTCCATGAAGTTCTACAATTATTCCAACTTGAGCCAAATATGTTTGTATCTTTTGCGCGATAGAATAATGGAAATCAGAAAGATTATAATACAAATCGGTGCTAAAGCCTTCCGGGTATCCTGCTTGAGAAAGTAAAGCCTGGGCTTCAACAACATCATAAGAATAACCTGTAAGACTCGAATTGTACCCTATCATACTTGGGGGTATTGGACCTTCGGCTACTACCTTATTGTAACCGAATTCTAAATTAATTTCATCAATTAAGGATTGTTTATCAATGGCATAATTTATAGCCTGTCTTACTTTTAAATTATCAAAAGGTGTTGTATCTAAATTAAAGCCATAATAGTAAACTCCACCTAATTGTTCCGCTGTTATTTCAGTTTCTAAATTAAAATCGACATTAGTAACCGTTTGTCCTTCTGTTACATTAACAACCTGCTGAGTGGTTGTATAGCCATGTTTTATTACGGTTATAGTATATTGACCGGCCGGAACATTATTCAAGGTATAAGCACCATCAGAAAAAGAAGAAACCGCAAATATTCCTTCACCAAGAACATCAACCCTTGCTGCTCCTGGTATATAATCCTCTGCATTAGGCCAGTAAACATTTATTACTCCCTTAACTGTTCCTGTATGTGTGGATACGGGTGTTGTACATCCAATTAAACATGCAATAGCACCTAATAGACAGATTAGTAAAATAATTCTAATTGATAAAAATCTTTTCATTTCTTTTACCTCCTAAAGAAAATTTTAAGTTCATTAATTATACTCATTGAAATTCGGATATACATTTATGTCTGCCATGTTAACCTATCTTTCAACCACCTCCCTTCATTTTTTATATAAATAAAAAAGGACAGAGTAAGAAAATAATTGATATTACTCTCTTACTCTGTCCATTTACCTGAAAGATTCTTCCTAAGAAATTAGGAGATAGTTCTTTTCAGTAAACTCTGTATGGGTTTTCCTAAAAATTAGGAATTGCCCCGTCGGTGCCTTTTTGCATAAAGCTCTCCAGAGTTCTGTCCGGTAACAGTCCTTTTGCCTGAAAGTTTGGATACTTTTGGTATCTTGCCTCTTCGGCTCCTTTTCCTTTATGGTGGAAAGAAAAGGTCTCTCCTGTTACCTTCATACAGGTTACGATATTAAATTTATAAATTTACGGAATACAAAATACTTATTTATGTGAAAAATTTCACCTATTATATATCAAGTATACGACATAACTTTTAAAAACCCTTCTTTTTCTGTAAAATAATTTATTAAAAATAAAAAAGCCCTTCAGCATTTAAGCCAAAGGGCTGGAAATTGACAAGCTCCCCCTGGCAGACAGAACGATTATCGAACTTTTTGTATGAGTGAAGAAACTGAAAAAGTATATCGAGAGTTAGAAGAAATAATTAATTTTAGATAAAAGAAAATTCTTTTCTACTTACTATACTTATATTAAAATTTTAAGTGTCAGCTGACTTAATATGAGAATATAAGATTTTTATGAAGTTTTATTTTTTAGTTTCTCTATAATCTTATTTATTTTTTTAATATTTGTAGAATCTTCCAAAGTTTTATAAATTTCTAATACCTCTTTAAAGTGATCTAAGGCTTCCTTAAGCTTTCCTTGGATCTGGTAGACACTACCCATATTGCCAAGATTCTTGGCTTCATCTCTTTTGTCGCCAATCTTTCGGTCTATATCTAAAGCCTGCTGATAATGATCCAGGGCTTCCGTTATTTTTCTTTGCTTCTGGTAGACAACACCCATATTGTTAAAATCCTTGGCTTCCCCTCCTTTATCGCCAATCCTTTGGTTTATATCTAAGGCTTGCTGGAATAATTTAAGGGCTTCCGTTAGTTTGTTCTGAGTCAAATAGACAATACCCATATTACCAAGTGTATACGCTTCCCCTTTTTTGTCGCCAATCTCTAGATATATATCTAAGGCTTGCTGATAATGCTGTAGGGCTTCATCCAAGTTATCCTGATCCCGGTAAATAATGCCTATATTGTCAAGAGCACTGGCTTCCCCTTCTTTGGCGCCAATCTCTAGATATATATCTAAGGCTTGCTGGAAAAAATTGAGGGCTTCCGTTAGTTTTCCTTGGATCCGGTAGACAATACCAATATTACCTAATGAAGCAGACCGGTTAAGGATTGTATCAAATGGATACACTTTTTTTAAGTCTCTCCTTTCAGTTAGCTTTAATTGGTCCATATAGTAACTTTTTGCTTTTTCAAAATCACTCAAAAAATAATAACAAATACCTGCAATACCTGAAAAGATCATTCTATCTTTAGGCGACATTGTTAATAAGTAAGTATCTTCAATTATTTTAACTGCCTCTTTATATTTGTATGTCTTCATAAATTGAGGGATTTTTATTAAAGCTTCTACCACTCTTTCATTATCCGAATATAGCCCTCCATCAATCTCCCAGATTACTCCTGTTTTAAGAGATAATTCTTTATAATTACTACGTGTTTGGGTTATGGTTATCTTTATATGTTCTAAAAGGTCAGGAGGAACTGGCTTTAGAGAACCGGAAGAAAGATAATTTGTATCTCCCATTTCTATATCACGATAAAGTCTTACTCCATAATTTTCAAAGATATCGTAAACTTCTAAAAATTGTTCTCTTAGGGATTCTTTTCTTTTGGTTTTAAAGATCTCTACTATATCATTATTTTTGTATTCTTCCGGAAACCGGAAGAATAATTTAATATGACCCTGAATGATAGAGATACTCTGAACATAATAATGAGACCACCAATAAAATTTACTTTCAGGTGGGATATCAATTATATTTAATACCTCCATATCTACCCTTTGATAATCTGCATCCAGTTCATCACCCAATCTAAGGAGAGCCCCTAATAGGTGCAATCTTAACGGATCACCGGCTATACTTGTATCCTTTAGGTATTTAAGATCTAATTTACGGTGATATTTACATAAAAGAGCAATAAAATCAGGATATTCTTTACAAAAACTTAATCCTAGAGGGTGTTCAGCGTTAACCTTAATGCTATCTTTTACTACTTCACAACTGGACAAATGGTGTTTTTCTCTTATTTTCTCTAATTCTTCTAAACTATATACTAACTTAATGGGAATGCCTGCATACTTTGGTAATTGATTACCTATGTCATGGAGAAATATTGCGGCAAGTAATACAAAACGTTCTTGTTGGTTTAATAGATTGGGGAAACCCTCTAAAAGCTTGCCTAAGTATTGAGCAATTCTTTCGGAATGATCAATTCCGTGTTTGGTATAGTGTTTAATTAAATTAACACTGTTCCAAATCTTAATCTTTAGAGTTTCAATAATAGTACTAAGACATGTTTTAAAATGATCATCTTTTAATATTATACTTTCAGGAAGTTCATCAATTTTCATTTACACGCTCCTTTTCTCTAATTTAGTTTAGCGGTAAAATTATTATAAATTAAATAATGATATCTAAAATGTATAAAATTCAGCTTAAATCATAATTAATGCCTTACTTTCAATATAATACAATATACATTTATAAATATCCTTCTTTTTTGCAGAGAAATTTAAGTTTAAAAAGGTAATTAATATTTAAATAATTAAACTTCATGAATATACACATTTGAGCATAAATACAAATACTTCTCTTATATTTACCTTCCTCCTGTCCTTCTTGCAAATGTATAAACAAAAAGTGCCATCATAAAAGCTCCAATAAAAGCTTCTGAGCCCGCTAAAATTCTTCCCCATCCTTCAAGAGGTCTAAAATCACCATACCCTAAGGTGGTAAAGGTAATGGTGCTAAAATACATACAATCTAAAAAATTATTTGAAGTATTAAACTCGATACCCACATTACTTATTCCAAATATCATAAAAAGAGAAGCAAAAAGCAAAATAACTAAAATTGCTGATACAATTACTTTACCCGGTTGTTCACCATATCCAAATATTCCATTTAAAAAACAAGACCAAAGCCATTTATGTAAAGTTTTAAAATGACAATTACTTTTCCTCTCCATATCTTTTTCTTTTTTAAAAGCCCAGCTTTCATCTTTGTATTGCCCAATACTATGAAAATTATTTTTAAGAAGTAAAAAGATTTTATTAGCCTTTAAATATTCTTCCTTTTTTTCCTGCAAAATATGATTTTCTATTTGCTCTCTTTGTATATATGTATTTCTAAGTAATGTATCGGTAAAATCAATCAATATTCCTTCATTTAATTCTACATTTAAATACACATTTTCTAAATAAGCACGATCAAAAGATATTTTCCCTCCATCATTATTTAATTTGATAGATAATTTCTTTCCAGGGAATACTTTAATTCTTGAAAAACTTAAGTGTTCAATGAAATATTTTAATGCAAAATCAGCATCTTTGAAGCTTACCTGATTAAAGGCAGCAACGCCCTTGAAGGTTGCCTTCGAAAAATAAGCAACGCCCTCGAAGTTCGTCAATATAAAATTAGTACTTCTCTTGAAGGTTGATCCATAGAAGTTAGCAAGGCCCTTGAAGGTTGACTCAAGAAAGGCAGCAACGCCCTTGAAGGTTGCCTTCGAAAAATCAGCATGGCTCTTGAAGTTTGCCTTTCTAAAAAAAGCATATCCTTCGAAGACCGCCATATGAAAGTTAACTTCTCTCTCGAAGGTTGTCCATCTAAAGTTGGCAACGCCCTTGAAGGTGGCCCCTTTAAAGATAGCATCACCTTTTAAGATTGCCTCCCAAAAGTTAGCATTCTTGAAAGTGTTAACCTTAAAATCTCTTTCAAAATCAATATCTCCGATAAAAATAAATTTAGTAAAATTATAATCTAAATTATTCTCTTTAATCTTTTCTATATACTTTCCCATTGCTTCTTTGAATTCTTTTTCAGTCTTTTCCTCTGCGCTTGCATGGAAAATACAATATTTTGATTCTTTATGAGTTAGTCTTCCGCAAATCGGGCATTTTTTAGAAGTTTTTTCTTCCTTTTTCATAAATGGCTCCTTTTGGATTTTGCATTTTAAGCTTCTATATTAAAATATTATATAAAGGTGTAAATTCATCTTTTCGCAAAATAATAAGTCCCTCAACAAATTATAAAAATCTTGATATTTTATGGTTCAAGTATTGAATTTAGGAAAATATATTTCTTTGTAAGGTGGCTAACATTTGTTTTAATTTGTTAATTTCCATAAAATATACGGAATGTAAGTTTTCTCCTGAAAGTTCGTGCTCAAGTTTCTCCAATGTATACATTGCATCCCGCATCATCCCGCCATATTGATCTGAACGCCTTCTTTCAGATCTTTTCATCATTTCTTCTACATATTCGATCGGAATAAGTTTTTCTTTTGGATATGGGTATTTTCTTATATTATAAATCTCTGATCGTATTTCTGTAACGACAGACACAATTTCTGCCAAAGATCTTCCCTCGAGTTTGTCGCTACGTTTCAATGACTGAATAGCAAGGGACATTGAAATAGGAGATTCTATTTCGTTAGGATTTTTGTTAATTACATCTTCTATTTGTTTTTTCATTTCTTTTTTGGCTTCTTCAACATTATCTAAATCACAATGATCTATGGGAATTGTCCTCATCAAGGATACATCAAAAGGTATATCCTCACCTTTTTGAATGATTTGAACCAATGGCTTCCTAATGGAATGACGAATAGCAAGTTCATAAAATACATTCGGATTTTTACCAGTTAAGTCTGCGATTACCAAGGGATCGTCAATGATATGCTCTATCACCTGATTCGTGATTATTCCTGGCTTAGATATTTTATCAGCTCTTATTGCTTCGAAACCACATTCCTGTGCAACTGGATCAATTATATGGTGAAGAATCTGATCTGCACGTATCCTGATTTCAGTTTTTTCTTCTCCAATTGGAGATATAACAAAACATATTCTCATTTTCTCCATAATATATGTACTTCCTTTCAATACTTATTAAAGAATTCCTATATTCGTATAATAGCAAATAATAATTCCTGTTTTTTGTAGCGTGTAAACATTAAAATTCCTTTTTTTGCTAAAATAAAAAATTTTTTAGTGATATAAATCGTAAATAATCAGAGAAATTTTTATACTTTATATAATAATTTTACACTGCTCCCATTTAACAAAAGAGCTATTTTAAGTTAGAATAAGCTCAAATAGTAAAGTAAATATCAAATTACTCTTTTGCTATTGATCTTAAACTAATTAGGATTAGACCCAAAATTTGAAAAAGTGCAAAGCCTAAATGTAATTTATTTCTGGTTAATTGCTTATCTTTTAAGCTATTTTGTAAGTTATCTAATTCATCTTGAAAATTATTCATCCTTATAAAAGCCTTATTCCTTTCATCTTCTAATAAAGACATTATTTTTTGAATACTCACCTCACTAATATTGCTGCTATTTTTTATTTCCTTTATTTTTTCTTCTACATTTTTCATTAACTTTTCTTGTTCTTCTCCAGAAGACCACCAACCCGAATATGCTTTGGTTAATATTGCTGATTGATTGAAAATTATTAGATCCAATGTAGCTTTTTTATACTCTTCTATTAGGTCAGAACGTAAACACAAAATCTCTATCCGATTTTCTATTAAAGTATGCTGCAACCAAGCTAAAACATTTTTCAATACCTGATCTTTAAAATCAATAATTTCTCTTTCCAAACTCATTATTTTTGTATCTAAGTCCGGAAGTATAATAATTGACATAAAAGTTGCTATAATTATCAAAATAAGACCTATTTTATAATAATTTTTCTTCACTGATATAATTAATTTAAACATAAATAATAAATCCTAATATGGAATTTAATAAAAAATATGTAATCTCAATTATGTTTAGTGTGATACTAACTTTAGATTATATCTATTTATTTGATACTATACTTTCTATAAATCATTTTTTAAGATCAGTAATAAAATATAAAAAATTATCTCATCTACACCTGATAAATTCTAAATCTTTTATTCCTCTGCTTTGTATTGTTTTCCTAAAGTATCAACTAAAAATTCAGATAATGTTTTACTACAATTAACCGCTAATTTTGAATGGTGTTTTTCTGGTTTATATCGTCTGTTATGTGCATCACTCATTTCATTTCTCATATTCGCTAAACCATTTATAACTGAAATTAATCCTGATAATATTTGTTTAATTGAATCTGGATAATTTTTAACCGAAGGATTAAGCTTTAATAATCCTTTAATTCTCCCATATCCAGAAATCAAATCTCCTTTATATTTATACTCTGGATCATATTTTGAGAGAATGTCCACAATTACAGTTTCTATTAATGTTCTTGCATTGGTTATAGCACCGTCAAAATCTCCTTCTAATATTTTATCATCACATTTTTTTATTTGGTCGGATAAAAAATCACTTTCATATTTATCAAGAGACTCAGGTTCAATGGTAACGCCTTCTTCGTTAACAATTTTATATTTTTTACCCTTTTCTATAACCTGGTATCCGTCATATGAAATTAATTTATTTATTTTTTCAACTGCTATCGACGCTTTTAGCTCAGTACCGTAAAATGATCTTGGATCTAGTACCTCTTCGATAACTCTCGCAAATTCAATTGAGCCATTTAATTTTTTCATTTTTTCTTCAACATAAACCCATCTTGATGGGAATCCTGATTCATAGACATCTCTAAATCCATGACGATTAAACAATTCAACTAAATTTGATCCACTTAAATATGGAGTATATCCACAATCCCCGTTTATAATTGTTGATAAATGTTTAATAGTTAGTTTAGAAACTTTCATTATTTTCCTCAAAATTTCATAATTACTTAATCGACAAAAAGATGACAAGCGAAAAATATTTTATCGTTTTAGAACTATTCTACACCTAAAATTTTTAATCCTCTATCGATTCATACAGGCTTTGTTTAAATTGGTTTTCATCTGTATTATTATAAAAGGGTACACCTACAAGCCTGTATTTTTGTGTTTTTCGCTTAGTTGTAAATTCTAATATTTTATCTTTATATTTTTCTGTTATTTCTTTTAAAAATTTCTCTTTCCATTTGTCATACTCTTTCAGATGTTTACCTTTCGGTTCAATGAATATTTGATAAGTAAGCATTTCGCCGTTTTTCTCCTGAAGGAACAGAACAAAATCAGGCTCAAATGCCTGTCCATCAGAGAAACTATAAATTTTAAAATGCCTTTCATTGCGGATAAGATATATCCCGTCATACTTTTGTTTTAATGTATCCATCTGGCGATCTAACATCCTGACAAATGCCTTTTCCTCACTGGTCCCGTAATTAGCATTAAAAACATACCATCCCTTGTCAGATACAAATTGTTCGTCCCCATTTTCTCTTTCACTATCTTTAAGCAGTTTCAACACTTTATTATGAAAAATAGAAAAAACATTATTCGGTTTAAAGTTTTCTGTCCCCTTGTATTCGGTAATATTTTTTCGGACTTCCGAATCAATTTGATAGAGCAACCCAGTTAAAGCATCAAGCAGTGCTCTATTAGATAAGCTGTAAATTTCTGCCGAATCACCCTGAAAGGTAATTTCAAGTCCACCCAAATATTCATCTGCGCTAATAAATTCTCTCATTGATTTGATGTGTGGGAAATAATGTTTTAGAGACCGGAAAGTATAAAATGAATTTTTTGAAATAGCATTGTAAGTAATATAGCAAGGAATATTCTTAACTTTTATATCCTTTCGACCTGATTCAGCAACAGTTTCAATATCTACATTATTATTGAGTAAGGCTCCTGTAATACCACGACCACTTGCAATTTTATGAACATAATTTCTTTTTTTTACGCCAAGATCGGCAAATGATTTAACATATTCATAATTGTTCTTTACCCGTTCATTGATATAAATTAGAGCGTGTTTATAAAAATTGCTTTCCTTGAAAGACTCTTTTAGATTCAGTTCTTTTTCAATTTCCCGTTCATCCATCATCCCTTCTTCAATCAGTGCTGTACGAAGCTCGGAAATATAACGGGAATCGTTAATGCTATGGTAGTGAAGCTCTTCCAATACTCTCATTTCATCATTCAGGTCTTTATCAAATTTTCGGATAAAACGATCATTATTTTCTTTGGTAACGAAAGGAAAGTATCTCGCCCCACGCCCGATAAGTTGGGCTTCTGATATGGTTGTTTTCCCAGGTTTTCCGTATCTGGAATCACGGGTAGTATAGCAGCGGATAATATCAAATAAATTCAAAACATCCCATCCTTCATTTAGTTTCTGTACAGCAAATATTGCCCGTATTTGGTTATCTCTATCCTCAAGCGAATTTAGAAGAATCTGCTGATTTTCTTTTTCTTTTTCTTCGTTTACCGAAATACAGCAGTTTTCATCAAACTCCCGGCGTATCCTTTCCGCCAGTTGTTTAGAACTAATTTTATTTTCATCAAAAAAAACGAATGCTCGCTTTACCAAGGGAATATCTGATTTTTTACGAATCCTCTCAATATCATTACCCGAAAGACTGTCCATCAGCTTATGAAAATTCGCTTTATTTTCCAGTGATTGGGCGATGGTTTTTTGGGCTTTAAATAAAATAACCGGCTTCAGGTTAATCCGATGTTTCGCCGCGACTTCCTGTTTGTATTGGCTTAAAATCAATGCCTGAAGAATACGCTCTTTCTCTTCAAAATCAGCCTGTACGATATAGACATCTTTGGAATAGCCGTCATTTCGAAATTGACGAAGATCGTAACGATAAATAACTTTATTGCGATATTTTTCCACAATATTTTTATGGTAATAATCCAATGTGGCGGTAAACTCTAAAAGCAGGTTATCCTCATTTTGTTTAAATATTCGCTCCACAGTATTTTCCCAGTTTTTAAATAATTCTAACTGTGTTTTAGTTTGGGTGTTGATATGGTGTGCCTCATCAGAAAGCAGTACAATCTTTTTATCTTTAAAATCCTCATAAGTAATTGTATTTTCTTTTTCAGTGGTTAGATCAGAATGCAGTTTTTGAATAGTTGTAAAACAAATATTAATAGCCTTGTCATTTACACCTTCAAAGTGGATAACCGGAGTTACTTTGACTCTTCTGGTTCCTATGCGAATATTTTCTTTGAAGAGAAATTTGGAAGATAAAGGATTAAGAAAATTATCCTTTGTCTTTTCTATGATATTGGTCGAATTAACAAAAAAGAGAAAATTCCGATAACCTTTTTCGTATAAATATAGTATCAATCCTGCCATAATCAGAGTTTTACCACTGCCAGTGGCCATGTTGAAGAGAAAATACAAAGGCCAGTCCTTACCGGGAAATTCATTATCCAAACAGTGAAAAAATCTGGAGAAAGCTTCTATTTGATAAGGGCGCAGTTCAGATTATCTTTGAGAAAATCGGGGACTTCTTTTTTTAGAAATCCCATTATGGATACAGCATCCAGCTCTTCATATAAAAATTTTTCAGTCATTGTATGCCTCCCCGTAAAATGACTGATTTAATTTCTTATCATCTTCACTTACTTTAAAATCTTCGTCATCAATTTCAGATAAATTGACATACAATTGATTTTTATTCAAAAGTTCTGCCAATAATTTTTTCTGTTTTTCCAATCCATTTTCAAATCTTCCAATTTCCATAAAGCTATTTAATGCTTCTTCCGGCATCTCCGGGTTTACATACCAGTTAAGGAATGAGTTTTTGGTAATGTCTTTCCAAATTGCTAATAATTCATTAGAAGTTTCGACGGATTGAATTTTGTCCATGAAGGTTTCATTGTATTCCATCAGTTCACAGTAGACAAAGTCACCGCCGCCCAACCAATTAACGGATTTGGAAATACCTCCTATATCATATTCGAGTTTCTCTATTGCCTTATTTTCTTTCTTTAATTTTTTACCTATAACTTTTTTTAATCGTTGAAGCGTGATTTTTTCTACATAATCCATCTGCTCAACAGCTATCCATTGACGCTTCATTTTATGGGCAACCGATACAGTTGTACCGGAACCTGCAAAGAAATCAAGAATAATATCGCCTTCATTAGATCCTATGTGTATAATATGGTGTAAAAGTTTTTCTGGTTTAGGTGTTCCAAATATTTTTTTACCAAACAATGACTTCAATTCTAATGTTGCGGTACTTGCAGTACCTATTTTGTTTAGGAATGTTGTGTAGGCATATGAAGTTATTTTCCCATCTCGGATTTTTCTATAACAATGCCATTCTTTTTTTTCATCCTTTACAAAATCAATATCATTGTTTTTTAATAATTTTTCTATTTTTTTTACCCCAAAACGCCACCGCCCATCTGTACCATCATTACGTTTAGGATAAATTAGGACCCCCTCTGGAGATTTTATTGGAAAATACATAGAAGGCCTATCTTCTCGTCTATCTACTTGTCCCCACTGCCTTAATTGTTCTCTTCTATATTTTCCAATTTTATCCGAATAATTTCCACCACTTGATATCCGTTCTTGTCTTTTCAATTCTATATATTCTTTTTTCCTTGCATAACACAAAATATATTCATGTGTTTCCGCAATATTAGATACAGTATTTCCTTGTCCTCCCCTTGCCTCCCAAATCAAAGTACCAATAAAGTTATCGCGATAAAATATTTCGTCGAGCATAACTTTTAAATATGCCTGTTCATTGTCATCACATTGTATAAAAATCAAGCCATCATCTCTTAATAAATCTCTCGCCACTTCCAGTCGATTTTTCATAAAAGTTAACCAACTTGAGTGATTAAAATTATCATTATATCCAAAAGAATCATTGCCAATGTTATATGGTGGATCAATATAAATCAACTTCACTTTCCCTCGAAACTGGGTTATTAATGTATGCAATGCCAATAAATTATTGCCTTTAATAATTAAGTTTTCTTTTATTGTGTCATCTGTATCCCGTTTAATATTCGTTATTTTCTGTTCACCATCCGGAGTGTAGCGTTTGAAGTTTGTCAATACCTTTGGGTCAAGCAATCGGTCAATCTCATCTTGTGCTAAAATTTCATTAAAGAAAATCTCTTTTCGTTTTTCTTCTTCTTTGGTCTGCCCGCCCTCTAATACACAATCCTTATAAGGCCAAACAAGAGATACTTCATCTCTTTCACGCAAGAACTTACCACTAATATTTAAGCCTACCTTCTTGCGGAATCGGGTATAAGAATTAGCAAGAAAGTTTTTATCAGATATATATTCAATAAAGGTATTGATATTAAAAATCCAATGCCCTTCAATCTCATCAAAAAATTTTTTCTCTATTTCCGGTTCAGAAAGTAGCAGCCTTACCAAGCCTCGGTCTATCTTCCAAGCACGGTCAACTACTGCCGCCTTGATCAACTCCCCTTCATTATCTACAAAGCGCGAATCTGTCTTAAGTAAGTCGATTAATTTTTTATTAAATGGTTTTTTTATTTTATTTTCAAGCATATATACCCCTTCTTTCAAAATAAGAAAGATTGTTAGAAAATACCAAAAAATATCCTGCAATAATTAATATTTTTACTGCAGGATTATGTTGTAATTTTACACTTAATTAAGCCTACTACTTAAATATACTGTTTTATTATAATTCGACATAAGTTTTAAAAATCCTTCTTTTTTCTAAATTTATTCATTTTCTATAATTTCTTGTAAATTAATCCCTAATATTTTGAAAGAATTATCCGTTTTAATAAAGGTCAAATAATGGATACCGATAGGTGGTATAAAGACTGTATCAGGTTGTCATATAAAAGTTGACAGAAGTTGACATTTTAGAGGTTAAGGGTTTTCCGATCATAACAATATTTTAACTGTGCTTAAAATAACAAAAAGGACAAAAAAACGACAAAAAGGAAATCTTATATCTTTTTTAGATCTAAAATGGAAGAAATGGAAGAAAAAATGACAAAAAAGAAGATTTGAACAATGTTGAAGAAAAAAATCAAAATAATTTAAGCTATTAATGAAATATGTATAAAACCAGTTTAAAATTTTCCCTTAATAGCTTATAATAAAGTAAAACAATATAGGCAAAATATGTCATATAAATTTATTGAAGAAGTAATTGATGAGAGAGCTTACGGTATCTGTGAACAATATTATTCTAATATTCCCCATTTAAATTCTGAAAAACGATTCAATTATTTTAATTCAATAAAAGATATTTTAGAGAAAACAATAATTACCCCCAATAGAGTTAAAGATTTATGCAAAATCGAGAACTTACCCTTTAATGATATATTTTCACCAGAATACTCTATAATTTGCTCTCCTAACCTGGAAGAAGCATTGCAGTATCTCCCCCCTCTTTTTGCCCTATACTTATTCCAAAAATATTCTTCAGAGAAAATCAATGCTCTTAGTTGTGAAGAAAATTCTTTTCATTTAAAAAACATTGGAATCTTACCATATTTTACTAAAAAGGAATTCTCTGATTTGATAAAAGATTTCTCTATATTTATTGAAAACAACCAAAAGCCTTTAATTGAAACAGGCTGGCCTAAATATAATTTTATTCCAAGTCCCTGGCTCTTTTATCACTTATCTCCAAACTATCCGATAGAAATCCCTGCATATATTAAAAATTATAGGAAATTATTAAATTATACTAATGACTCATTTATTAATTTTAAAGATATTTATTCGAACAAACCTAATAAAAGCATATTCCAATTGGAGGAAAAAAATAAAAATATCTCTTTAATAAAAAACTTCTCTTATAGTGAACTTGGTTTTATGGAAGAAATAAGACCAGAATTATTTAATTTAAAAAAACTTATCTTAAAAGAAATAGCTGAAAATCTTTTTTTAGATAACTCTGACGATGACATGTGTTTAAAGAATTGTTTAAAAATCTTTTACGAATATTTTCCAAAAGATATTTTTATGGAATTGTATAATATTGAAAAAAAATATGAGCATTTAAAAATATTCAACATCAACATTAGTGGAGGTTTAAGCAACCTAAAATATATCCTAATTGATTTATACTTAGAATCAAAATATGTGAATATCTATTTTGAAAAGTCTCTGTTTCTTTCATTATTGAAAAGATCTAAATTTAAATCCCAAAAACAAATAAAATCTTACTATCAGATTTTGCAATTTATTCAAAGTGAATACGAGAGTGAACAATACTTGAATACAATGAAAGGATTTTGTAAAAAAATTCAAGAAACTAATAAAAATCTATCACGAGATCGTGAAACCATTATTAATTTAATAGATTCTTGCGAATATAATTATTCAATAGTTTCAGTACCAATAAAATTAAAACAACGAGATACTATAGAAAATTTCATTCAATATCTTGAAAAAGAGGAATATTTAAACCCGGGCTCATCTTCTATAAATAAACCACCAGAATCACCTAAAAATAGAATAACTCCTTTAGAACTTCCAGCTGGTACAAAATGGGAACAAATAGTTTTAAAATTTATTGATAAGGAAAGCATTGAAATAACTGGACCGGAAGATTATAGGGAAGTGCGAAGCTTTCGAGAAATGGGATTTGAAAATCGAAAGAAGCTTGGAAGACCCCCTACCGTATTATGGGATTTCCTTCGCGCATTGGCACACACAAAAGGAACGTTTTCTTGGGAACTCTTAAAAGAGGGAACAAGAAATTCTAAAATCATTAAGGATGCAATGGATAATGCAACAAAAAGAAAACATCTTGTCAAGCAAAAACTTAAAGCAATCTTTAATCTGAAAGAAGATCCAATTATTTACGATCGAAAAAATAAAATTTTTCAAACGATATTCACCATTACCTCAGAAATTGAATTTTACTAACCTATAATCTAAGGAATATGAATTCATTTTCATATTCTTTAAAAAAATCTCCTCTAAAACTCCTACCAAATAAGGCTCTTTAAATTTATTCATTTTTTTCAATGATTTTTCATCATATAGGATAGAAGTATATAAATATGGCGAAAAATCAATCTTCCAAATATTCCAAAGAATTTTTAAATAAAACCATTGAGGTATGGCAACCCTATAGCCCTGCCCCTCTATCTTTAAATGATGCCCTTGAAATAACAGAGAATATGACTGCTTTATTTAACTTCTTAATTACAGAAGAGAAAAAATCTCCCGACAAAAGCATTATTCAAAATAATACCTGTATTCAAAATAAAATAAGTAAGGAGGTGAAAAAATGAATAAAGTAGATAAATTGAGATCTGATCAATGTCGGCATTTTGATTATTGCAGTGCTGCCTTGTGTCCTTTGGATCCAGAACACTTAAAGATCGGCGTCTTTTATCCGGATGAAGAGATTTGCCGGTTAAAGAAAATACCAAATTGGATTAGAAGACAAAAAAAGATTAAAAAAAAGGCTAAAGAGGTTGATAAATATTTTACATACGAAATGCTTAAACACAATTGCGTTATAGGCAAAGGGATTAAAGGCCTAGACCCAGACCTACCTGAAGAAAAACAATTAAAGATGTGGTATGGGAAACACCCACTAAAAAAAGCAAGGACAGAAAAACAGCAAGAAGTGCTCAATGAGGCACTGAAAAGAAGGCAATCCGTGAAGGTTATTGCATAAAAACAATGTCTTCTACAAAGGTTTTCCTGACATAGAAAAAAAATACAAAGGAATCATACAAGATAATCTAAAAAATCAGGATAAGTCTTACGATAATAGAAAAATTTCACTGTTCTTTAAGAAAATTTTAAAGGAGGTAGTATTCCGATTTATAATCCTTATGCCCAAGCACAGGCAGAAACTGAAAAATTAATCCGACAATGCCCGGAATTAAATCAAGGTCTTGACTTAGATGAAATAAGTATTCATAGAAGGAAGAGAGAACAAATTAGTTTTATTGCTTGGCAATTTGTTAATTCTGGGGTATTCGCTCAGTTATCCGGTAGTGCCAGTAAGGCACTAATAGCCATTGCCAGCTTAACCAATAAATACCGCAATACATCTGCCAGTAACAAAAGAATCTCCAAATGGGCGGGGATAAATATCTGTACAGCTAAAAACTCTTTGAGGGAATTAGAATATTATCATCTTATCAAACGTTTTAATTTACCAGGAGGAAGTCGCACAAATCGAAAAAGAAGGATAGCTTTACAAAGATGGGATTCAGCTAAAGATATACTGATGGAAGAAAATAAAATCAAGATAGATGTAGAGGGAAAAGTCAATTTTGTAAGGCCAAACCCTTTTAGAAAATAATAAAAGACAAAAAGTAGTTTTTCTACCCTACCCCGGGGTGGAAATTCTATCTATATAGGCGTAGTGGTAGTTAATAGTGGTGACATCTTATAATATAAAAAGATACTAGTTAAATAATAATAGAGCATTCTTATATCTTTTCTTATTGTAATTATTGCATAGTAATTTAAATATACTAATACTGAATATTTAGGAGATAAATAGAGGAAATCTTGGTTTCTATTCTTTGGTTAAAGGCGAGATCATTTTTTTCTAATGATTATTAAAAATATATTAATGAGATAATATTTTTTATTTATGAAAAACAAGAATATTTCGAATAAATTTCAATATATAAAATTATTGACTTTTGTTGTATTTTTGTTGTATTATGTGTATATGATAGAGCTATTAGAAAAATTAGAACTTTATAGATTAGAAAATAAAATATCCCAAAGAAAATTATCCGAAAAATTAGGCGTTGCCTATAATACGGTTAACCGCTGGTTTACCGGTAGAAACAAACCTAATAAAATACAAACCTACCATATTAAAAAATTGCTTGATACTCACAAGCTTAAAGATAAACACTTCGAAATTACTTAAGTTATCAATATTTTAAAAGGTGGATTATATGACAGCTGTTTTATATGCACGAGTTTCCAGTAAAGAACAAGAAGAAGGTTTTTCTATCCCTGCCCAATTAAAATTAATTAAAGAATACGCCGTAAAAAGCAAATTAAAAATAATTAAAGAATTTATCGATGCAGAAACTGCTAAAAAAGCCGGAAGAACAAAGTTTAATGAAATGGTCAAATTTTTGAAAGATAATCCTGACACAAAAATTGTTCTTTGTGAAAAAACCGACCGTCTTTATAGGAACTTTAAAGATTATTGCACTATCGATGATCTAAATTTAGAAATTCATCTTGTAAAAGAAAATGAAATAATAAATAAATATTCTAAGTCACATCAAAAATTTATTCATGGCATAAAAGTATTAATGGCAAAAAATTATATTGATAATCTTTCTGAAGAAATCCGTAAAGGCATAAATGAAAAAGTAAATCAAGGATATTACCCTTCCTATGCTCCTCTTGGTTATTGCAATTCAGTTGATCTTATTAATGGTGAAAAAATAAAGACAATTCAAATAGAGGATAAAACAAGTTTTATCGTGAAAAAGCTATTTGAATTGTATGCAACTGGTTCTTACTCTTTAAAAGACATTGCCGAATATGCCAATAAGGAAGGTTTAAGAAATAGAAAGGGAAATAAATTTGCAAAATGCACTATTCATAAAATGCTTAAAAATCCAATTTATTATGGATATTTTCGCTGGAACAATACTCTTTACAAGGGGAAACATCCTTCAATTGTAAGTAAAGAATTATTTGATTCAGTTCAATTATCCTTTGATGGTCATAACCGGCCTAAAAACCCCAAGAAACATAAATTTACATTTTCCGGTTTATTAATCTGCGGTAAATGTGGTTGTGCTATCACTTCTGAAATTAAGAAAGGTAAATATATTTATTACCATTGTACTCGATATAAAGGTAAATGTGGGAATAAAGCAATTAGAGAAGAAGCTTTGATAGAGAAATTTGGTGATGTAGTCAAACAGGTTAAAATTGATTCCAATATATTAAATTGGCTTAAAGAAGCTTTAAAAGAAAGTCACAAAGATGAAAAAGAATACCATAATAACCAAATAGAAAATTTACAAAAACAATACAATAAATACAATAATCGTTTAGATAGATTATACGAAGATAAATTAGATGGGATTATTACAAAGGAATTCTTTGAAGAAAAAAGTAAGCTTTGGTTAAAAGAACAACAAGACAATTTATCATTAATCGAAAAACATAAAAAAGCTAATGCTAATTACTTTGAGCAAGGCATTAAAATTTTAGAACTTACCCAAAAGCTTTATTCAGCCTACTTACAAGAAAGCCCTAACGAA
>Ga0307380_10003238_pt1 | contig 22608 bp, 25 predicted proteins | sample UN3MG_FD_202239 | JGI IMG/M metagenome (GOLD analysis project Ga0307380, IMG submission 202239) | Soil microbial communities from Risofladan, Vaasa, Finland - UN-3 | ecosystem: Environmental > Terrestrial > Soil > Coastal area > Acid sulfate soil | place: Finland: Risofladan, Vaasa | collected... | reverse complement strand
TATCGCTTGCTGGAGCCGCCAGCTAGTATTACCCCTGTGATGTGGTCGTAAAGTTTGTTATGCTCAAATTTTTCCTTCATGATAGCTACACTACTCCTTATTAATTTGTGTTTATACACAAATGTCTTTTATTCGTCAAAACACAAAGGCAGATGAGATTTTTTTATGAAAAACAAGGATTACATGCTCAATTTTAGCAATTTTAAAAAATTTAAGATAACATATTGACATAAAAGGTATTTTATGTCATATAGACAAAAAATTTAATAAATCTGAAGACATAAAGAGATAGAGAAGGAATTGAGCAGAGACGATCTAATACATTTAGAAGGCGTGGTCACACGGATGTTAGGCGGGGGAACCATGGAGATTGAGTGTGATAAAGGGGTTAAGATTACTGGCGTACTCTCCGGCCGAATGAAAAAGAATAAGATCAAGGTAATAATCGGGGACAAGGTTCAAATTAGTGTTTCCCCTTACGATACTGCGCATGGATTAATTACATACCGCCTGAAATAAAATACACACTTTTTTCGACATACCCTGTTATTTCCACCTAAAAAACAACCCTTTTTCATCACAAAGAAAATAATTACAAGAGCTTTTTAGTCGCTTGCCTGTAATATCAATCTTCTGTGCCTTTTTCTGTTGTCAAAATCTATAACAACAATCTGTTGCCAGGTACCTGTTAGAGACTTGTTGTCCATGAAGGGTACTGTGAGAGAGGTCTTACATATCGCTGATCTGACATGAGAAAAGCCATTTCCATCTCCCCACCTTAGATTATGCCTGTATTCTATTGTTTGAGGAATGAGTCTTTCAAAGGCATCTTTCAAATCATCAATAACCCCTGATTCAAATTCAATAGTTGTCACCCCACCGGTAGAACCAGGGACAAATATGATAACAGAGCCTTCGGAGAAAGGTAGTTTTTTTACAAAGTCATTCACCATCGATGTGATATCATGAATATCATTAAATCCTTTTGTCTCGATTTCAACTTCTTTGGTAACAACTGCCATAATAGTATCTCCTCTAATTTAAATGTCCTGGAATTTCTATAACTTATTGAAATAAGTGAACTTTTAGTGACAATCAGTTTATACTACCAATATGGAATGATGGCCCGCCCTGGCGCGACTTGCCTGAAACATGCTGTTGTCTCTGCAATATTCTGGAAACGGAGCTGTAGAAATCAAGCATTGTAAATCAGGCCTGGGCCAGGGAATGTTGGAATATTTGGTACTAAAAACGGAATAGATCATTTTCCCGCATAGCGGGATGAGCGAAGCGAACTAAGTCCCTCGATTCATAAATTCGATGACGTATTTATTTACTCCATTCGGCCCGAGCAGTTGGGCCTTGAGCTCACTGCCGAAAGGCTCATGGCCGAGGGCGGGACTAAGTGCTGCCTGCGACGAGCCTCTCGGCCTTGGGCCTGTCGAGAGCCTCCAGGTCGAACGACTCGAGGCCGAAAGGCTCAGCCGAGGCGAGTGAGCCCTTCGGTCTGAGACATGTCGACGAGCTCATGTCGAGTCGCTCTGGGTCGAAGACAATCGCAAAGATTATACTCATTAGAATACGTTATAGTATTTGCGAATCGAAGCACTAAGCTTTCCCCTTTTGCAGGATAAGAAGGCACCTATTACCCTGTGTTTCTGGGAGGCCATAGAGAACTTTTTTACTGATTTTGAAATCTAATTCTTTCATTAATTGTTTACTTTCTTCAATCTCTCGGTCAACGCGTAAACCTTTGAAGGTAACCAGGAGGCCACCTGGTTCAAGATAAGAATAACAGATGTTGATCGTTTTTTTTAGAGGTGCCAGAGCTCGTACTGTCACAATATCATAGAAATGAAATAGTGTTGGCAGATCATCCCTTTGTTCTGCTCGACCTTTACACGCTTCAATCCCTTTGAGGCCTAATTTCCTGATCATATCCCTTAAGAAGCTTATCTTTTTAGCCTTTGATTCAAGAAGGTGTACCTCATATTCTGGTCGCCCTATCTTGAGCGGTAAACCTGGAATCCCTGCTCCTGAACCTATGTCAAGCACTGTACCACTTGATGAAAGGTGTGGGAGTGCAACCAGAGGATCAAGAAGAAGTTTTATAATCATCTCCCTTTTTTCTGATATGCCCGTAAGATTCATTCGCCTGTTCCATGACCATAAACCTTCTAGGAAAAGAGCAAAGAGGGAGAGCTGTTTTTCTGAAAGCATAACCCCAAACTCACTGGCACCTTTTTTTAATAATTGGCTATCTTCGGGTTTCATTTTTCCTGAAATATCTTTTTATTCGCAATCCCTATATTCGTTTTCTTACACTTTATATCCATTTTGATCTGCTTTAATCTAAATATCAGAATAATTTCAGGATAGATCGTTGTCAAGACATAAGGATCTTAATTGAAGATTGAAGATTTTCGATTGATCAATTTGCAATAGTCAATTTTCAATTGACGCTATAGTAACTTGATTTTTAAAGAGGAAGGGATTAAATTGTTTTGATAAGAGAATAGATTATTTAAGGTAATAAACAATGGAGATAGCAACCTATCCTGATCCCGTTTTAAAGAAAAAGGCGGAGTTAGTAGAAAATATTGATGGGAATATTCAGAATCTCATCGATACTATGAGCAAATTAATGTATCAGGCATCAGGCATAGGCCTGGCTGCAAACCAGGTTGGAATAGGAAAAAGGGTTATTATCTTTGATTTACACTATAAAGAGAAAGGAAAAGATCTAACCGTTTTAATTAATCCAACAATTATCTTAGCAGAAGACAAGGTAGTATTTGAAGAGGGATGCCTCAGTGTGCCTGATTTTCAAGACAAGATCACCCGGAAAAAATACCTTAAGGTGAATGGTGTTGATAGGAATGGTAAACCCATTGATATTGAGGCAGAAGATCTGACCGCCATTTGTATCCAGCATGAAATTGACCACCTTGATGGCACTCTGATAATCGATCACGTCAGTCATCTGAAGAGGAATCTATATAAAAGAAAAGTAGAGAAATTGATGAAAAGGCTAGATAATGGAAAATCAAATCTCCTCTGATTCATTTCCGTCAAGGCCACGAATAATTTTTATGGGAACACCCCAGTTCGCTGTCCCTACAATAAGAACCCTTATTCACGAAGAATACAAGATCCTCTCTGTAGTTACCCAGCCAGACAAACCAAAGGGGAGAGGCCAGAGATTGACACCTTCACCGGTAAAGATTCTTGCCGAAGAGAATAACCTTACTATCCTTCAGCCTAAAAGATTAGATGATAGCTTTTTAAATCTCATTCTTGCCCTCAAGCCCGATCTTCTTATTGTTGTTGCCTTTGGGCAAATAATTCCAGGTACAGTGCTGAACTCAGCCAAATGGGGAGGGATAAATATCCATGCCTCTCTTTTACCACAATACAGGGGTTCTGCCCCGATTCAGTGGGCTGTTATTAATAATGAAAAGAAGACAGGACTGACAACCATGTTTATGGATGAAGGCCTTGATACTGGCCCGATCCTTATGCAGCAAGAGGTAGATATTTTAGAAGGAGAGACAGCAGGTATGCTACATGATAGTCTTTCTTCTCTGGCACCTGGATTACTTATTAGAACCTTGGAGGGGTTAGCTAATGGTTTGATTACAGAGAGAAAACAGGATAATTCTCTTGCTACCTATGCACCAAAGTTAACAAAGGAGCAAGGACTGATAAACTGGTCCTGGCCGGCTGAGCGGTTGTGTGGATTGATTAGGGGTTTGGATCCCTGGCCCGGGGCCTTTACATATTATAATGAAAAGATGCTAAAACTGTTTGGTTGTTTCCTTGCTAATAAGGGGGAAACATTTTCAGCGCCAGGAAAAATAAAAGGCTTGACTGAAAGAGGACTTGAGATAGAAACAGGACAGGGATCTATAATCGTTGAAGAGATTCAGGCCTCTGGGAAAAAAAGGCTGCCTGTTAAGGAATTTCAAAGGGGAAGCACATTAAGCGTGGGAAGCATTTTAGGAAAATAGGTTTCATATGAGAAAAATAGCACCATCAATACTTTCTGCTGATTTTACCAAACTCGGTGAAGAGATAGAAGCAGTAGAAAAGGCAGGAGCAGATTACATACATATAGATGTTATGGATGGTCACTTTGTGCCAAACATCACAGTCGGCCCTATGATTGTAAAGGCAGCGAGGGAGGTAACCGATCTCCCATTAGATGTTCACCTGATGATAGAAAATCCTGAGCGATACATTGATGATTTTGTTACAGCAGGAAGCGATTTAATCGCCGTTCATGTAGAGACGGTCACTCACATGCATAGGCTTTTAGAAGTTATAAGAGATGCGGGGATTAAAGCGGGAGCTGCCCTTAATCCGGCCACACCATTGAGTAGCATTCAACATGTGCTTCATAATCTGGATATGGTAGTTTTGATGACTGTTAATCCTGGTTTTGGTGGCCAGAGTTTTATTCCGGAGGTTTTGCCAAAAATAGAGGAGCTCAAGAGAATGATAGATCAAAAGGGCATGGAGATAGATATAGAGGTGGATGGGGGGATCAATATTGAAAATATAGCTCAGGTAGCCCGGGCTGGCGCCAATGTATTTGTGGCAGGCAATGCCGTATTTGGGAGCAAGGACTATGCTGAAACAATTGCTTTGATGAGGGAAAAGATAGAAGGCACATGAAAGGTGCAAAAACCAGTATAATCTCAGCTTGCTATTACTTCAGCCCACTTTATCTACTAATTAAATTTATTATTTTGCGTACAATTTGCGTGCAATCTTATATTGGTTTTTTTCTGGTTTTTATAGCCCTTTCTATTCCTGTTTTTTCTATAAAACCTAATTTTTCTAGCTGGGTAAGGTCATAGTTGGCAAATTTCGCCCCGAAATCTATGTAAACTCCTTCCTTTGCCTTCTGCCTTGATGACTTTAAATTCGATAAGTTTGTTTATCCCAGCCAAACCAAAATGACAACCAAAATGACAACCAAAATGACAACTGCTTCTATGATAAGATATAGTGTGCCCCTCTCTTTTTTCCTTTTAGGGCAACAACTTCTAACTTTACCAGTTTTCCTATCTCTTTCAAAGCAGCCTGTCTGCTGATCTTAAACATCTTAGCAATATCGCCTGCTGTTATCTTACCATTCTGGTTTAAAAATTCCACAATACTCATTTGTCTTTCAGTTAGAACAATCTGTCCTCTTTCTGCCTTTCTCAATCTTTCACTGCTCAATCGAGCTACTCTCTCTTTAACTGCCTCGATACTTATACTCACCCCTTCAACAAAATATTCCAACCAGTTGGTTAAATCCAATGTCTCTTGATCAACACTTTGCAATGCTTTGTAATATGCCTGTCTATCAGAATCATAGTAATCATCAAGGCAAAAGAACTGTTTGGTGTCAAAGCCTCGCTGGTAAAGAGTCAGAGCTGCCAAGACCCTCGCTGTTCTCCCATTGCCGTCAACAAAGGGGTGAATTCTGACAAATTCGTAGTGAAAAACTCCAGCTTCAATAATGGGATTAAGTTCTTTTGCTTCCTCTAAGTTTATCCATTCAATTAGATCTTTTATTAATCCTGGCACATCCTCATTTTTTGGTGGTCTGAAAAAGACCTCTCCAGTAAGTCTACTTGCAACTACAACATAGCGATTACGATAAAACCCACAATCATCTGGATTATCTAAAGTATCTTTTGTCACTATACGGTGGATATTTAAAACATCTTGCTCACATAGAGAACCACCTTTTATCAATTCCCCGATATTTTCCAGGATGTTTAGGTAATTCAATACCTCCTGTTTATCCTTTCTGGTCACCATTACTTCTCTTCCTTGCGCTAAGTCGCTTACCTGTTCCAAGGACAGCCTGTTTCCCTCAATGCTCGTGGATGAATGGGCACTGTGAATTATTGCTTCCCGCCTTAAAGTAACTTCCCATCTGGGAATCAAAGGTGAATTGAGAATTACTTCTCTTGCAGCAGATATTTTAGTGAGTAACCGGACTATATTATTTGTGTATTTAAATTTAGGTTCAAACATCTTCAGTTATGCCTACCATATACAATTACATTGGATTTTTTGATAATCCATATCCAATTTTTCCCACATCGGCTTTGTTTCCTTACATAAAGCTACTTTTGTGTAATTATATTTTTCTGATAGATAAGAGATAAATTTTGTACATACTAAGATCCTTGGTTTGCCATTCTCCGTGCAATCTCAAAGGCAGCAGCAATTCTTATGATTTTTACATCTCCCAGTCCTTTTATCTCAAGAAATTTTTGTAGAGGTTGATTTGCCATTCCTTTAAATGAGCCAAAGTTTGCAAGAATTTCTTCAGCAATTTCTTCAGCAGGCTTGCCTTTAATGCCGGAAGAAATCAAGATGGCGAGAAGCTCAGTATCTGTGAGGCTTTCTGGCCCAAGCTCCCTGAGTTTACCCCCGGGGTGTCTCCATTTTTGATGAGGCGAATTCATTTTGGAGCCCATTGTTTAATTTCTCCTTTGTTTTTCAATCCACGTGCTTATATCCTCTTTTTTGAAGCGCCATTGATTGGCTATCTTCAGGGCTGGGATTTTGCCTTTCTCGACCATTTTATATAAGGTAGGTTTGCTTATTTTTAGATACCTTGAAAGCTCTTTGAGGGTAAGGAGTTCTTCCATGTTATGAATATTGACTTTATTTTTTATCATTATTATTAGTTATTTTTAGTAAATATTAATCAATATTAGAAGTCAAACAGAATTTTTGATCCATCTAAAGCAACATGGCCTTACTTATCAGTGTAATTGAAATGACAGGAAAAATTTTGACGGGTTTTTTATAGTGTGCTATACACATATTCAATGGAGGGATGTCCGAGTGGTTTAAGGAGGCGGTCTTGAAAACCGTTGTCTGCTTAAGGTGGACCGTGGGTTCGAATCCTACTCCCTCCGCCAGGAAATTTGATGCGATTGCGGAGAGATGGCCGAGTCGGCTGAAGGCGCTCGCCTGCTAAGTGAGTGTGGGGCGAAAGCTCTACCGAGGGTTCGAATCCCTCTCTCTCCGCCACAAGCTATCATTTTCTCATCTGTGGTATTCATGTAATCTTTCTCCACCTTGTCCCATCTTTTGTGTCAATAATCTTAACTCCCAATTTCTTTAGTTCATTCCTTATGGTATCAGCCTTTGCCCAATCCTTTTTTTGCCGAGCATCAGTCCGTTCTTTCATTAATTCTTCTATCTGTTGAGAGGGTTCTGCCTCTGCCAGATCCATGACCATGAGCACTGAGTTGATCTTGGATAGAATAGCTTCAATCTTATCTCGATCAGATTGATCTAAGCCTTTGGAATCCATTATACGATTGATATGATGCATAAATTCAAAAAGCGCAGCCAGGGCAGGTGCAATATTCAGATCATCATCCATTTCCTCTGTAAACGTATGCCTAAGATCATAGATCAATTGATCAATTTCGCTATTATGTGGGCCTTTTTGGCAGGAGCGGAGTTTATGGACGAATCTATCTAAACGGGAGACGGTATTTTTTGCTATAGCCAGCTTTGACCATGAAAAATCAATAGCTTTTCTGTAATGCATTGTAATAAGCCAGTATCTGATTTCCCTTCCGGTATAGCCTTTATTGAGTGCATCTCTGAGGGTGATAGTTTTTTCTTTCACCAATTCATTATGGATCCAGTGGTTAACTACTTTTTTACCAATAAGGGATTCTAAGATAGCGATATTGTTTTCGTGATGTGGAAAGATCATGTCGGTGCTACCAGTATGAATATCAAAGGTTCCGCCAAGATATTTCATAGCCATAGCAGCACATTCTATGTGCCAGCTGGGTCGTACATTTCCCCACTTGGTAGAAAAGAATATCCCCCTTTTAAGTTCATTCAATGTTGATCTCTTAAGCAAGGTAAAGTCTCTTGGGTTGTCTTTTTCGTAATTGTCAAGGTCAACTGTTTTGCCGATCCTGATTTTGTTTAAATCTACCCTTGACAGTTTACCATAGTCCTTAAAACGGGAGATGTCGAAGTAGACAGAGCGTAATCTTTCATAGGCATACCCTTTTTCTAAGAGTTTTTGAGTAATATTGATCATGTCTTCCACATGTCCGCTGGCCAATGGGTAATTGGTTGCCCGTTTGATATTGAGGCTGTCCATATCTTTAAGGAATTCCTGATAATATCTCTGCGTGAACGTGGTTGCTTCTTCACCCGCAGCCTCTGCTCCCTGAATAGTTCTATCATCCAAATCAGTAATGTTTATTATATGTGTTACAGCAAAGCCCTTAAACTCAAGATAACGTCTCAGGAGGTCAGCGACGACATATCGCCTGCAATTAGCAAGATCTATTAATTTTGATACTGTGGGTCCGCAGGAATAGATAGAGACCTCATTTTCTTTTATGGGGATGAAAACATCTTTTTGCCTGCTCAATGTATTATAGAATTTGATGTCAGTCTTTTTTTTGTCCATAAATAGATTGGTGCTCAGGTATCGTTCACCGCCATCTGGAAAGATAACGACAAGGACGCCCTCTTTTATCTCTTGTGCTACCTTAAGAGTAGCGGCCATGGCTGCCCCTGAACTCATCCCCACAAAGATGCCTTCTTCTTTGGCAAGCCTCCTTGTCATCTGGAAGGCCTCTTCATCTTCAATATGGATAATGCGATCCAGAAGATTTTTATCAAATATCTCTGGGCGATATGATTCCTTCATATTTTTCATTCCCTGGATATTATGGCCCAGATAGGGCTCGACTCCCACTATCTTGATTTCTGGGTTGTACTCCTTTAATCTCTTTGAAAGACCCATTACCGTACCTGTAGTGCCCATAGCGGCTACCACCATGGTCACTTTTTCATCAGTCTGTTCCCAAATTTCAACAGCAGTTCCGTTATAATGGGCCATCCAGTTACTTTCATTGTTGAATTGATCTGCCAGCCAGTATTTATCGGAGCTTTCTCTAACCAGATTATATGCCTCTTCAATAGCGCCATCGGTGCCTAAACGGGATGATGTATACCGAAGATCTGCACCCAATGCCTTCAGTATCTTTCTTCTTTCCTCGCTAACTGAATCGGACATGGTGAGCACAAGGCGGTAACCCTTAATAGCAGCAACAAGCGCGAGGCCTATTCCTGTATTACCACTTGTTGCCTCTACAATTATTTTATCCTTGGTTAATTGACCATTTCTCTCTGCCTCTTCTATCATGGACAGGGCTATTCTATCTTTAATCGATCCCCCGGGATTAAAAGACTCAAGTTTGGCAAAAATCTTAACTTTATCTTTTTTGTTAAGATGCCTTATTGGAATGATAGGTGTATTTCCAATCGTATCTAAAATGTTATTATATTTCTTGGTCACTATTTTTTAGACTAAAAGTGGGTTATTGTTGAGTGTCTTTAATATAAAAGATGTATTATAGCAATAAAATAAAGGCCTTAACGTCCAAAGGGGCAGACTTTGATGCAGATCCCGCAAATCGGGGCACCCACATTGGGAAGAGTTGAAAATTCACCAACAAGCTTCTCTACACAACGTGAAAAGTAAAGCGCCTCATCCCTGTTTTTGTAATTATCTTTTGTGCCAACACCCTTAATTGCTCCTGCTGGACAGGTATCCCTGCATAGGTTACATTCTCCACAGAGATTTTTTAAAGGGCTATCTACATTGAGAGGGGCATCAGTAAGGACGGTGGCGAGTCTGATACGAGGACCATAATCTGGATTCACCAGGAGAAGGCTTTTTCCTTGCCATCCTAACCCGGCCATCCGACCCACAGCTTTGTGTGTAATGGCACCATGCCAATTTTCTTTATCCAAAACCTGAGATGCAGGAATAGATAGACTTTTAAACCCATCCCTTTGAATGATATTAGTAGTGTGAAAGGCAATTTCGTCAAGAATCCTGTTGGCAGTCTGGTAAATAGAAAAGTACAGAGGCGTGGGCTGATCGATTATCTGTTCGAATGCAGCACTTGGAAGCCTTAGAGCAATAGAAATTGCCCTTGGAAAGGAATCTAATAGATTTGGAGGGTCTAACCTAAGCCTTTTTAAAGGCTCGGTGTCTGCCACACCAACAAGATTTGCACCTAATCTGATGATAGTATCTTTTATCTTTTCAGTGTAATCATGGTCCATATTATCTGCTCTCATTTTCAAAACCTCTATTTATAAGGTTTAAATGATTTCACATTATCTGTAGTTTGCCTCTCTAACAACTGCCTTTGCCATTTTTTTAGTCTTGCCTGTTTGAGAATGATATACAATTAACATATTACTCACATAAAATAATCCTTTCAGATTCTTTGATTATGTAGCACACAATAACCGTTAAAGCTCCTTAATCAAAGATCTCTTCAAACACTTCCAGATATTTTTTATACACGTCATCACCAAAACAAACAAAGATAACTTTTTTAATGGATTGGTTGTGTTGAAGGAAAAATTTAGTTTCTCTTAAGGCAATATTTACTGCTCTTTTCAGGGGAAATCGGTAGGCACCGGTACTTATGGATGGAAAAGCAAGCGTTACTGCACCTAACTTTACTGCTGCTTTATAGGAATGTATATAGCAGTTGGCCAGCAACTCATCCTCATCTCCATACCCACCGGACCAGATTGGACCGACTGTATGGATAACCCATCTGGCAGGCAACCGATACCCCTTTGTTACGCGGGCCTCACCAGTTGGGCACCCACCTATCGTTCTCGTTTCAGCAAGGAGTTCCGGGCCAGCTGCCCTGTGTATCGCCCCATCAACACCTCCACCACCTAAAAGCGATGTGTTAGCAGCATTTACAATGGCGTCTACCTCCATCTTTGTAATATCCCCTTCAACAATCTTTATTCTATCCTTTAAATCTTTTTCCATCTATTTCCTCCAGTATTAGGATTTTTTAGTTAGAGATATTTTAAAGCTTTTTTGAAGTCAAAAGGAAGAAGAAAGATCTTTTATTAGATTGTAATGGAAGATAGATTCATTTAAAATAAAATTATGTTAACTATTGGCACATTACCTATAAAAAACTGGCTCATAATGGCCCCCATGTCAGGAAAAACAAACCTCCCATTTCGCCTTATTATTAAAAAAATGGGAGCAGGTCTTGTTATTACAGAGATGATCAGCGCTGTTGGTCTTTCCAGGGGGCAGGCAAAAACCCATGCCTATCTTGAAAGTCATCCTGATGAAAGACCCGTTGCTGCACAGTTATTTGGATCCGAGCCGGATACAATGGCCCTATCGGCGCAAATGGTAGGTGAAAAAGGGCTGGATATTGTTGATATTAATATGGGGTGTCCAGTAAAAAAAGTTATTAAGACAGGATCAGGAGCAGCTCTGATGCGGGATCCAAAAAGGGTGGCAAAGATTCTCGCTGCTGTGCGAAAAAGTAGCCCCCTTCCATTGACGGTAAAAATTAGGGCTGGCTGGTCACCAGAAGAAGCGAATGCCCTTGAGATTGCGAGTATAATTGAAGACAGTGGAGCTGATGGGATTACCATTCATCCACGTTTTGCCAGTCAAGGATTTTCTGGAAATGCAGACTGGGCCTTAGTTGCTAAGATAAAGAAGGCAGTGAAAATCCCTGTGATAGGTAATGGTGATATAACAAGACCTTCTTTAGCCTTAAAGATGCGCTCTGAAACGAACTGTGATGGTGTTATGATTGGTAGGGCAGCGTTAACTAATCCATGGATTTTCAAGCAGATCTTAGATATGGAAAATAAGGGAAGTTTTGAAATCCCGAACCTTGATGAAAGATATCAGTTAATCATGGATCATTATTCGCTCCTTATAGAATATTTTAGAGAAAATAGGGCAACATGCATTATAAAAGGCTTACTGCTTTTCTACGCAAAAAGCCTTCCAAATAGAAGATTATTACGGGGGCTTATTCCAGAGATAGATGGAAGAGAAAAATTGATCTCTATTGTAGACAAATACTTTGGATACATCAGGGAGGAGATGGCTGGTGAAGGTTAAATTAGCAAAAACTGCTGGATTTTGCATGGGAGTGAGAAGGGCAATGGAAATTGCCCTATCCGAGGCAAACAAAGGTGACGGAAAGCTTTTCACATATGGACCTATAATCCATAATCAGCAGGCCTTAGATCTCCTTCGATCTAAAGGGGTGGATGTCAAAGAAGATATTAATACGCATGACAAAGGAAGGATAATTATCAGGGCTCATGGTATTACACCGGCTGAAAGGAAAAAGATACGGTCTTCAAATCTCACGTTAATTGACGCAACATGTCCGCGGGTGGCAAAGGTACACGCAATAATAAGAAAATATAGCAATAAGGGCTATACTCCCGTCATTTTTGGAGATGCCAAACATCCGGAGGTTATTGGTTTGATGGGGTATAGCAAAGGCCAGGGTATCGTTATACGTTCCGTTGAAGAGGTCGAAAAACTTCCGGATAAGAAAAAGATAATTCTTGTATCTCAAACAACACAAGATGTAGATGCCTACAGAAAAATAATAGATGCTACTAAGGATCATTATCCAGGCGCTATAATATTCGATACTATCTGCGATGAAACATATAAAAGGCAGAGAGAAGTCAGATCATTGGCCTCTGAGGTAGATAGCATGGTGATAGTCGGTGGATATAATAGTGGTAATACTAAACGGCTCTATCAGCTATCACAGTCAACAGGTAAGCCCGCGTTTCATATTGAGACTGAGAAGGAGCTGCAGAACTCCTGGTTTTCATCAACAGAAGCAGCTGGAGTTACAGCTGGTGCCTCAACACCAAATTGGATGATTAAAAGTGTGACTGATAGATTGAAAACAATGGGCAAAATCAGGCAACATCCACTTAGAAGTATATTTAAAAAGGTTTTTCAATTTTTAGTGAAGATAACTCTTCCTGAGGCAATAGGGGCGTTTTTTCTTACCTATGCCGGGCTTATTCTATCAAGAGGAAATGCTGATTTTATCCATCCATTTCTTGCCCTGTTGTATGTTTTTAGCATGCATGTCCTTAATCGCTTTCTTGATAAAGAGGCCAGTACTTATAACGATCCTGGCACAGCCCGTTTCTATACACAGCACAAAAATTTTCTTATTACTATCTCTCTGATAGGAATATGTGCAGGTTTAATCCTCTCACTTGCTTTGGGAATAGCCCAGTTTTTGCTTTTTCTTGCTCTGGCTATCCTCGGCTTAGCCTATAGCATTCCAATAATACCATGGAGATTTGGATATCTCGGTCGTTATGGAAAAATAAAGGACCTTCCTGGGTCAAAAAGCATAGCAGAGGCATTGGCGTGGGGTACAATCAGCTCGTTACTTCCCATTATTGGATGGCCTAAGCCTTTTTGGCCTGGTGTTTTGGTCTCTTTCTTTTTTGTCTCATCTATGTGTTATATACGGTCTGGCCTCTTTGACATCCTCAATATCCAAGGTGATTTAATAGTTGGCAAGGAGACCCTTCCAGTTGCCCTTGGAGAAGAAAGGGCTCTAAAGCTTTTGCTATTATTAAACAGCCTTTTTGGTATATTTATACTGTTATCAACGGCTATAGGGATGGTTTCAAATCTGGGCTATTTCTTTATTGTGTGTTTCATGATCTCGTTTTTTTATCTCGAGGCATATTATAAGGGATGGATGAGGGATGGACATCTTCTGCAATCTATTGCTGAAGTCAATCTCCTTTTGGCAGGAGTGTTTGCATTCATATGGGAATTGCTTTAGAAAATGCCCACGGTTAGTGTAATAATTCCAACATTTAACAGGTCTGAGAAGGTGGTGAGGGCAGTGTCATCTGTCCTTAACCAAGGCTTTAAGGATTTCGAGATATTAGTCGTTGATGATGGATCAACTGATAACACCTATGAAGCTCTGTCCAAATATATGTCTGCGATACAATATATACAACAGTCGGACAACATGGGAGTATCAGCAGCCAGAAATAGAGGAATAAAGAGTTCGGTAGCACCTTGGATTGCATTTTTAGACTCTGATGATTACTGGCTTAAGGAAAAGTTATCTGTTCAGATAGAATTTGTTGATCAAAATCCTCATACTGTGGCCTGCCAGACAGAAGAAATATGGATAAAAAACGGTAGACGAGTAAATCCAAAGAAAAGACATAAAAAACCATCAGGAAATATATTTGCGCAATCGTTAAAGCTATGCCTGGTTAGCCCATCAAGCGTGATTATAAAGAGGTCTCTTTTTGAAGATGTTGGTCTTTTTGATGAAACCCTTCCAGCAGCTGAAGACTTTGATCTGTGGTTGAGGATATCGTGCCGGTACCCTATTTACTTAATTGACAAGGGGCTGGTTGTTAAAGAAGGAGGACATGAAGATCAGCTCTCCCGGAAATTCTCAGGTATGGACAGCTTTAGGATTAAGGCTATAGCTAAACTGATCGAAAGTAGAATACTTTCTCAAGATCAAACAAGCCAAGCTATGGAGGAATTATCTATCAAATGTAGGATATATGGAGAGGGATGTGTTAAAAGAGGAAAAACACAAGAGGGAAGTTTTTACCTCTCACTTCCCAAAAAGATTGATAGCAATGGCTATAAGTTTAGTGGTCAATCAGTTGAATGGTTAGATAGTAAAGAATTTGAAAAATCGATGACTCAAAGATAATCAATGATTGACACGCAACAGAGCATTGAAAACCAGTAAGAAACTAAATGCTCTACGTAACGTTTCTTTCATGAATAACTCTGAAGTGCCATTCGGCCTCGAGCTCATGGCCGAGAGGCAGCTTTGGAGCCAGATGCTATAAGCGGACGCTATCTATTCTTTGGCTTTTTCTAAGATTATTTTATTATCAACAAAGGAAATCATTTTTATCTGAGCTTCAAGAACCTTTTGATCTCCGAAAAGGTTTGTCATCTTAATTGTGTCGCCTTCTTTATGTAACTCATCTACATTTTCTAAAATAAGCACCTCTTTTCCATCCTGAATAACATACGCTGATGCCTCACACATTTATTTCTCCTCCTTTAATAATTTCAATGACTTGATCGATAAGATGGGGAAGAGGTTCATCAGATACACCTACTATCTTAGCACTCTCCTGGGTCAATGGGATTAATATTTTAAAAGCATTACTCGAGGAGATGGCCTGGGACATCCCTGATGTTACTTCACCCAGCATAGAATTAGCCATGATTATAGCTAATGGACCAATTATGATATCAACCTTGGGTGCCATTGTTATGATTGCATTTTCTCCAGTCGCTCCTCGATTAGCACCGGCTTTCATCATTTGGGAGGTAGCAACAGAATTTGTCCCCAAGGCAAGTATTTCTACCTCTTCAGCAAAGGCATCCCGTAATTTTTTTATTATAACCCTTCCTATTCCACCACCTTGTCCGTCCATAACCATTAATACACTCAAAGAAGACCCCCTTTAGTTAAAGATTTGGATTGAAACATTTAATAAACCTGTTTATTGTAATAATACTATCAGCGGGTTTGGCAATTTTTATAACTATATACCAGGCAATTTCAATTTAAAAACACTTTTTCATAATAATGTAAATTTACAAAGATGGCTGTGAACAAATAGGGAATGATGCCTTTTCTTACGTGACTGTCGGCCCGCGACGAGCCTCTCGGCCTAGAGTCGTTCGACCTAGAGGCCGTTCGGCTCCGAGCGACTCGACATGAGCTCGCCGACATGTCTCACGGCCGAGGGGCTCTCGACAGGCTCGAGGCCGAAAGGCTCGGCCGAGTCGGAGGACGCTGTCTTTTCGTGACTTATCTATGGGGAAAATCCCGCCGGAAGCGGGAAGAGGGGCAAAAATCCCACGTAGATAAATCATTGAAAAGACCAGTCCGTGAGACGTTGAACAAAAGAAAAGGTATCAATCCCTTTAAATAGTATCAATTTTTTCAAAGACCTATAATGTTACACTTTTTCTTTCCTTTTTGGAATTAATGGAGATGTGGGTGCTTTTCATAGCGTTATTAACAGCTGCATATCTCTTAGGTTCAATTCCTTTTGGTCTGTTGATCAGTCAAAAGGTGGCTAAATTAGATATAACCAAAGCGGGGAGCGGAAATATCGGAGCCGTTAACGTTGCTCGTGAGGTTGGCCTCAAATGGGGAATTATTACCTTTTTGGCAGATACTTTGAAGGGTTTCATTCCTGTTATATGTGCCCATTATCTTTTAGGATCATCAGCAGAAATAAACGAGGCCTTGAAAGGAATGATCGGTCTCGCAGCCTTGTTAGGGCACCAATTCTCAATTTATAATCGTTTCAAAGGGGGGAAAGGAGTAGCTACATATCTTGGAGTTTTTTTAGCTATTTCCCCAATTTCGTGCTTACTGTGTGGTATGATATTTTTTATATTGGTCTGGATATGGAGATATCTCTCCTTAGGATCAATAGTGGCATCCCTTACTATGCCTCTTTGTTTATATTTCATGGGTCATCCCAATGTGATCATCATCCTTTCGTTGATAATATCCTTCTTAGTTACATTCAAGCATAGAGAAAATATTCGAAGATTAGTCCGGGGAAATGAAAGAAGGTGGCAGAAATCAACACTACAATAATTGATCAATCAAACGGCCCAAATCCTCATCAGAATAAAACTCGATTATAATTTTACCTTTTTTACCCTTACGTCTTATAACCACTTTGGTGCCTAATGACTTTTGAAGATCTTTGGATAAAGACTCTATATAGTGGTCTGTTTCGGTTTTTGGGCTTTTTGGCTTTTTTAGTGTCAAAATCTTTTTAACTAAGTCCTCTGTCTGGCGAACAGAGAGAGATTTCTTTATGATAAGATCTCTGACCCCCTTTTGGGCTGAAAGAGATTCAATAGCAACAAGAACCCTTGCATGACCCGTAGTCAATTGACCATCTATAAGATCCTGTTGAATAATAGCAGGAAGCTTCAACAATCTTAAGAAATTGGCAATGGTGGAACGATTTTTTCCAACCCTTTTTGAAAGCGCTTCTTGTGTTAGATGAAACTTTTGCATCAACTCATGGTACGCAGATGATTCCTCGATAGGGTTAAGATCTTTTCGCTGGATATTTTCAATCAGCGCTAATTCCAATGTCTCTGCAGGAGATACATCCCTTATCCATACAGGTATCTTATCAAGACCTGCCTTTTGAGCTGCACGCCAACGTCTCTCTCCTGCAATGAGTTGAAACCCATCCTTTGTCTTGCTGACCAATATGGGTTGGATAACGCCCTTCTCTTTTATAGAATCTGCTAATTCTATTAGTTCAGGGTCGCTAAAATTTTGTCTCGGTTGATGTGGGTTAGGAGAAATGGACTCAATAGGGCAATAGAAAAAACCCTTATCAGTTTCTGACATAACTGTGTCTGGAAATAAGGCTGAAAGTCCTCTTCCGAGAGCCTTACGTTTGGCCACCTTTATCTCCTCCTTTTAAGATTATTTCCTTTGCAAGCTCTAAATAACTTTGGGCCCCCCTTGATCGTATATCATAAAGAATAATTGGTTTCCCATGGCTTGATGCCTCGCTTAGACTCACATTACGTGGGATAACTGCGTGAAACACAGAACTTCCAAAATGGCGCCGAACCTCATCCGCTACCTGATGCGATAGATTGTTGCGTTTATCAAACATTGTTAACAAAATACCCATCATTATAAGTGATGGATTAAGCCCTTTTTTGACCAATCGTACTGTATTAAGCAACTGGGTGAGTCCTTCCATAGCCAGATATTCACATTGAAGTGGTACAAGAAAAAAATCAGCCGCAGTAAGGGCATTAAGTGTCAGAAACCCAAGAGAAGGGGGGCAGTCAATAAATATGTAATCGTATTTATCTTTAAATTGAGACAAGACATTGTGTAAAAGATACTCCTTATTATTTTTAGAAAACATCTCTACTTCTGCTCCAAATAAATCAGGATTGGCTCCGATAAGATTAAGCATGGGGATTTCTGTATCAAGAATGAATTTGTCATCCATACATCCCCCCAATATTAGGTCGTAAAGGCTTGGCTCAACGCTTGAGGGATTGACTCCCAAACAGGTAGTTGCATTTCCCTGAGGATCACAATCTACTAAAAGGCATCTTTTTTCAGCAGCAGCAATAGATGAAGATAGATTTACAGCTGTGATAGTTTTCCCAACCCCTCCTTTTTGGTTTACTATGGATATTATTGATCCCATGGGTACAATACTATTTTTACAGAAATTCAGCTGTCAGAATACAGTAGAAATAAACAACCTCATTATTGTCTGCTGTAGTTGTGCTCACCGCTCGTTTCTTGTGTCGATGGACAAATGAAAACTTTCAATAGGCATGACCGATTGTTTCACGTGAAACATTTATATATTTATAATCCCTTCCAGACCTCTTTCTCCATGGCCAGAAACTTCTGGATCTCTTCTTGATTCATGTTCTCTATTTTTATAGTAAGATCTACTCCCAACGGTTTTACTGATTCTTTCAGGCGTTTTTCTAAGAAAGATAAGATAGGGATGCCTGGAAATGGAATTACCAGGCTTAAAGAGGCAGTGGTACCTGTCAAAACAATATCTCGGATCATGCCTAAATCCATTAAACTTCGATCTATAGCTGGATGCATCACATTCACTATTGCCTGCGTAACATCTTCAATTGAAGGATTGTTTTCCATAATAGCCTTCCCTTCTTTTCACGATCTAAGATAGTTCCTTTCAACATGAAACTTCAGTAAAGGTAAAGACTCTCTATTTGAGTCAGTATTACGATTTAAATAGTTAATGTAAGAAAAGAACATACACTGAAGCAAAAATATTCTCAATTTAAAAATTAATACGAGCAAAATTATACTGATTTACCGTTTGCTCATTTTGTGAGGGGTAACATAGAATTGAACTACATTGCCTTTTTTATTACCGAGAGAATCAAATAGGTTGCAACATCAGGGATGGTCATGAGGTCTTATCTTGAGTGACTGGTGGAAGGCCGCCGTCCTTTTCACGACGTATCAGGGGGGGAAACCGCAGCCCCTGATTTATCAGGGGAATGCGGAGGGGGCAAGACTCCCCTACAGATACGTCGTAGAAAAGACCAGGCCGAGAGCCTTGGAACGACAGATAAGATTTCATGACCATCCGATATCCTTCTCAGATATATAGAGTGCAAACAATAAAATGCTCTCCTTAGTAAGTCCTCATTATGAATTTAGAGAGAGAATATTGCTGTATTCCGGGACTTCATTGAGGCTTAAGATAATTTGAGGATTAGTAATAGATGTTTTGACGTAGCTGATTAATTATGTTACTGGTGCGCCCAGCAGGATTCCCTTCGGCACGCTCAGGGCAAGCTCACTTTGCGACTCGGGAATTCCTCACTGAAGGTCGTAAAGTTTCAGAACGAAATGGTGCGCCCAGCAGGATTCGAACCTGCGACCTACGGATTCGTAGGCAAAAAAAATATTAAAAAGATAAGTAAACAAAAGTAATAATAGTTATGTAATTTCAATACGTTAAAAAAACTTTAATTCATTAATTCTTCCCTGATTTTCGCCAATTTTACCTATTCATACCCGTTTTTTCAACGAATTATGGCAAAATTTTGGCAAATTATTTGCTGCCACTAAATTTCTATACAACTTTGCACAACATTATCAAAATCTTCCTTTTTTAGAGAGTATCATAGGTCATTCTTTGTGTGTCCAAGGAGAGTTTTACCTTTTCTAACGCCTCTCTGTGATAAATACGATTTCATTGCCCGCATGCGGGAGACTGTGCGCAGCAAGATGCGAAGAGAAAGCACATTATTGACCATGTCTCTCGATTCAACAAGCCATACGGATATAGGTAAGGTTGGGTGTTTTCCAATTGGTTCTCGAAGGGATTGACTGGCGTTGCAGAACTCACCAAGATTTTCAGAAATAGAAAGAACGCCCACAAGGCTCCCCCCTCTCTCTCACCAATGCTCTCCAACATTGTTCTGAATGAGCTGGATCATGAGCTTGAAAAAAGAGGCCATCGCTATTGTCGATAGGTGTGTGATTTTCTAATTCTGCTCAAATCAGAAAGTACTGCACAACGGGTAACGGAAGGGATAGTGAGATACCTGGAAGAAAATCTAAGCCTTCCGCTAAATAAGGACAAGACTGAGCTGGCAAGGATAAAAGGTGTCCCCTTTCTTGGATTTCAGATTCTTCAGGGAAAGATCAGGGTGAACAATAAAGCAAGGATCAAATTCAAGGATAGACTCCGAAAGTTAACTCGAAGGAATAGCCCAGTATCCATGTATCAAATTACCCACGACCTCAATGAATACCTAAGGGGCTGGGTTTCATACTTCGGGATTCAAGAGTTCCGATATCTATTGAGGGACTCGGACTCCTGGATACGCGGTCGCCTAAAATCCATCCAATTGAAGAAATGGAAGAAGCCCACGAAGTTTCAAAGAATGATGATATACTCCGGCTTCAAGCCCCAAGAAGCTCATCGAGTCTGGATCAAGATGAATATATGGCAATCAGTTGAAAGGAAAGAGGTACGCTTCATAATGAATCTTACATGGTTCAGAAAGCAGGGATTGATCTTTCTACATGATTTCACACAACAAACTCTTGAACTACAATTGTTCAGTCGCTGATCGAGGAGCGGCTTACCTGGCCGGTATCCCGTAAGGCGGGATTGGGAGGGAATGTCCATTATGGCCGCTTCCATCAGATTAATAAGGCATGGCCATTACTCCTAAACTGCATATTTCTATTGATAGCATGATAGGCAGAAGTAACGGGATTCAGAACGAACACTATTTAATTCTCAATACCAAGATTATTGCCAGGCCACTAAGCCCACAAAAAGCAAGCCAGATAAGGTGATAGCTTCCCAAGGTATCAAATATCCACCCAGCTAAAGTTGGGCCTATAATCCCTCCTATTGATGCAGATCCCATGGTTATCCCGATCATTTTGCCGAAGGAACGTCTTCCAAAATACTCCCTTAGAATTGATCCTCTTAATACCATGTTTCCCCCATAACCCGAGGAGAAAAGCAGAATAAAAAGGAAAACAACCCATATCAAATGCACATAACGGAAAGCCAGCACTCCCGAACTCATAAAGAGGAATGCTATAGCCATCACGTGCCTTTTCTCAAAGACATCGCTTAACCATCCAAAGCCAAACCTTCCGACGATGCTGAACAGAGGAATGGCGCCTGCCACAAGCCCAGCAGTGGTTCGTTGCATCCCTACACTGCTGAGGTAGGGCATGATATGGGTGACAACTGCTGCGAGAATCATCATCCGTATGGCTTCCACTATATTTAAATACAAAAAGGATCTTTTTTTAAGCACCTCCTTAATGCCAATTCCCACTTCATTACTTTGTTTTATGAGGTTTTTGATTGGATCCGCCGATAACTTACCATCGGGAAGATAGCCATATTGTTCTGGCTTGTTGCGAATGGCGAAAGATAAAGGTACTCCAAGGACCCACATCCCTAATCCAAGGATGATCAAGGTGGTCCTCCAATCATATAAGTCAATAAGATGAACGATGACGGGAACGAGCAATCCACTGGCACCAAATCCAGATATCGTTATGCCGAGTGCTTTCCCAATGTCTTTATGAAACCAATTAGCCACCACAGTCATGATCACTACGCCCGCGCATCCTCCTGCTCCAAATGCAAGGAACAAAAAAGAGACATAGAACATAGCAAGAGATTGGGTAAAACTGAGGAGAATGAGTCCGAAGCCGACTGTGATTGTTCCACATAAAATCAGCTTTCTTGAACCAAAGCGATCAACAAGAAAGCCTATGAGAGGGGCAAAGATCCCCATTTCCAAGCCACGAAGACTGGTGGCAAATGAGATTTGCGTATAGCTCCAGCCAAACTCCTTTACTAATGGCTCAAAGAATGCAGTAAAGCCATAGAATATTACACTGCCAACATAGAGGCTAATGAAGAAACAAGAAAGTACAATCCACCATCCATAAAAGATATTTTTAATCATAGGTTCTATAAGATTAGTTTAGGTTAAACAAGAGACAATGCGAATTAATGATTAGCGGTATAGTCTACCAGGTGAGGAATGTCAATTTCTCGTTTAGTTTTTCTCGCTTAACTTTGCAATGATTACAAAAAGTGCACAGAAGGTCATGCAGAGTCGCTTAATAAAACCGAGGCATGATGCAATAACAAAAACCACCATCATGTTGTTATTCACATTCTAATCATCCTTTTTTATTAGAAAACGATCCCCATGGTAGAGATGGCATCAAGGAACCCTCCGGAAATGTTAAAGCCTGATTTCAGATCTCTATAAACCCAAGAAAATGAGAGTGGGGAAATTGCAGAACACTTTACCTTAGTTCTATAATGTTTTTTAGGTTGGAAGAGTATGAACTACAAAGGATATTGTTGAAAAAATCCAATTCATGATTCTTTAGAAAAACAACTCCTATAAACTCAACAAGTTACAAACCCCGAAATCACGGATTTAAGTTTTTTTGGCAGTCTCAACACAATACTGAAATCTTTTCCTTTTCTACTTTCAGCGGTTGATAGCAGAAACCTTCACTTGATTTTCCGGGACCATAAGATATCAAAATACCCGGGATAACAATTCATAGTCTGTATTATTCTTGATTAAGCGAGAATAAGGTCACGTCCCCTTCCGTTTTTCTCAAA
>Ga0307380_10003237_pt1 | contig 22611 bp, 14 predicted proteins | sample UN3MG_FD_202239 | JGI IMG/M metagenome (GOLD analysis project Ga0307380, IMG submission 202239) | Soil microbial communities from Risofladan, Vaasa, Finland - UN-3 | ecosystem: Environmental > Terrestrial > Soil > Coastal area > Acid sulfate soil | place: Finland: Risofladan, Vaasa | collected... | reverse complement strand
GCAGCGGTATACAGGTCATGGGCGCCCCGCCGACGTCGCTCGGCTTTCGGGTCGAGCGGCTGTTCGCGTTCCTGGAAGCCGAGCCGGGTAATGGCCAGTTCAGCCCGATCCCGTGGCTGGGCAACCGCATGACGTGGCACGTCGGCGTGCAGGACGATATCCCGCACGCGACGATCGCCCTCGGCCTCGCGCCGAACCTGGAGGCCCACGGCGATTTCACCGATCACCTACGCGACTGGCAGCTCCTGGACGGCGGTAGCATACCGATCAACGCCTGGGAGGCGCTGCTCGGCGGCCGGCGCGTGCAGATCCGCACCGCGCGCGAGCAGCCCGGCGACGACTGGGTAGCGTTCGAGGGCTTCGTGGAGCGGCTGGAGCACGGCTGGTCGGGATCCGCCAAGGACGGTACCCGTTCGCTCACACTGATCGCCCGAAGCACGATCATCGCGGCCGACCGCGAGCCCGGCCAGTTCATGTTCGGCCAGTGGCGGCGGAGCTGGCGCGCGGAGCGCGCGTTGCGTTCCGGCGGCGGTGAGTTCTACAACGAGTGCGTGCGCGTCACCGGCCTACCGTGCGTGTTCAATTCCGGCGGGCGGCCGAACAGGCATGCGTATCCACTTGTCTTCGGCGATGAGCCGGACAAGACGAAAACGGTGTACGTCTTTTGTGACCCCGATGATCCGAATGCCGTGCCCTGGAACCTGGCCGCGATGTTTCGCTACGTGCAGTGGGCCGCGATGCAACCCGCGCCGCCGACGGATCCGGACAAGCCCTACGATACAGAGTACACCAGTTCGCTCAGGGGACTGTCCGAGCTGCACTGGACCTCTTACCACCTCAAGCACGCTAACCTCAACGCGCTCGTGGCGGGTCTAATTGAGCACACTACACCCGGCGGTGGCCCTACGCTCCGCGAGCTGGCGCTCCTGCGCGCGCCCGGCGATATCGCGCTTGAGAACATGTCGGCGCTGGAGGCGCTGCTTTACCTCTGCGACCGGGCCGGGATGCTCTGCTATGTTGACCATGCCTACAACGATTCGCCGAATCCGAACGAGCCGGCGTTTCTCACCCGGCTGAACTACATGATCCACGGCGACCGCAATGAGCTCAACCCGGCGACGGGAGACGAGGGCCCGGGCCGGGGCGGCGGGGACGGCGGCCGGGGTAGGGATCCCGAGCTCGGTGAACCTGACAGCCCGGTGCAACCGCGCAGCGCGCGCGGCGTGTTCCTGCACTTGCCGAGCGACCGAACCTTCGAGGCGGGAACCGGAACAACGGTGGACGAACTGTTCGGGCGCTTCAACGTCGCCGAGGGCGCTCTGCTGGCCGACGAATCCGGCGTGCGCACCAGCGTGCTCGTGAGCGGCGACCCGACGCAATACGAGGGCGCCTGGGAGCTGCGGCCGGGCTGGCTGCTGGACGACTGGGTCGATATAGACCCGAACGATGAGGATGCGGTCAAGGAGGCCATCGCGCGGATCCTCACTGAGGATTGGCGCACCCGTTACCAGCTCGACCGGATGATCGACCAGAACACCTACGGGCGGGTGCTGAGGTTCTGGGTCTTGAACGAAGACGGCGGTTTTGACGTCCAGCCCGGGCAGACGGGTAGCTCGCCCTACAAGCGCGCTCACGGCCCGTGGAGCACCGACGCGGCCTGGTGGCCATACCGGTTCCGCACCGAGGCGGAAGTCGCCGACCTGGCGAACCGGGGCGACAAAGGCTTCTCGTGTCGCCGGCGGCGCTTCCTGGCGCCGATTGCTCAGGCCACGGAGGTCGAGGATCCGGGAGCCCCCAAGGTCGCGATCATAGTTCAGCTCAGCTACAACAACGGCGTGAATTGGACTCCCGTGCGGGCCAAGTTCGTCAACGAAGCCGAGCGTTGCGCGATCTACATCCAGACGAATGACCTGGCCGCCGCCGAGCTCCGGGAGCCGGTTGGTGCGCGCCTGAACATGCCCGAGGCCTACATCCGCGGCTGGCTACGTGTTCGGGTCATGGCCAACGTCGAAGGCGACGACGCCGCGCGCGGCTTCGCCAACCCGAGCCAGAAGTCTTTCGTGCAGACGGATCTGCGCGAGTTCGGCGACCGCCGCGGCCAGCTCCGGCGGATCCTGCGGAGCGCGACGAAGGAAAGTTGGAAGAACTACGATGTTGCCGACGGCCGCTTGCCATACCCCGACGACATTGACGACAGTCTGGAGGGAACCGCCGAGGCCGAGCGGGTGCGCAACGAGCTGGAACAGCGCCGTCACAGCGGCCAGGTGACGATCCCGTGGATCGCGCGCGACGGCGCGGCCGCCTACGACGGCTACCGGCCGGGCGATGAGGTCCTCGGCGTCAAGACCGGGCGCGATGATACGTTCATGCCGCTGCACGGATCGGATCATCCCTGGCATCCCGCGGCGCGCATCATCGGCCTGACCTACAACTACAGCGGCACGCCGGACGAGCAGTCCACCACGCTACACCTGGATCAGCGGATGTACGGACTGGAAGACGTGGTCGGCTCGCCCGACGTGGCGGCCGAGGAGGACTGAACAGTGCCAAGAGAGTCCTGCCGACGCGGTGCAGAGCGTGAACCGGGATGACGGACTTCACGCTTAGTATCTGGGAGCGTGAGGAGGGCAGGAAAGACGTGCCCAACCCCCGCGTGCTGGCTCTCATCCGTGAACTCCGAGAACTCCGCGATCGGCACACCACACTGGTCGGAGTTAACCTCGAACAGCAGATCCAAATGGTCCGATTTCGGGCTAGAAAACTAGGTGCGCACCGGAACTGACGCCTGCACAACGGACGGCCGAATAGCCGCCGTTCGAGGCGGCGTCGAACGGGAGTAAAGCGACATTTAATTGTCTTTCGAGCCGTGATTTTTCTTCGGCTCTTCGAGCATCGCGGGGGTAAGCGGGGGGAGTGTATCAGCACTTTCGTCCGGGATTTTCTCCAAACCGTCCGGCCTTTTCGGCCGCGGATTAAGTAGCCACAACCCGTGTTATCCCTCTTGGTGTACGGGCAAGGAGAGATGACATGGCTCAGCGGACAGCAGCTTCGACGACGCCGATCAGCACCCGGTTCGATAAGGAGGAGCTGGAGATTCTCAAGCAGGCCGCGGACAAGAAGCAGTGGAGCATCGCGCAGCTCGTCCGCGTCGGCGCATACGAGAAGGCCGTCAACGTTTTGAATTCCACGGGCCACTTGATGCCGGCTGTCCGGAGTCTGCTCGGGGAGGTGATCGAGCAGCTCCTGGAGCCAAAGGTGGTGCATTCGCGGCCACATTCGGTGGGGGCAGCCAGGATGGACTTCAACACGTTTGGGCACGATTTCTGCCAGTCAATTGAGTACGAAGGTTCTCTCCGCCTCTCCGCTCTTGACGAAGCGACGCTCGAACGGTTCATCAAGGCGATTCGCGGGCTCGGATCGGAACTGGCGGATCTGCTATCCGAAGAAATCAACCGCCGAGGAGCAAGCGACCCCTGCCTCATGTCCGAGATGATCGACCCGGCGTTGCCGCCGTCGAAGGGCACGTCGTCCGGGGCTCCGGCCCACGAGGTTACTCAGGCCACTCCGCAGCCAAGAACGAAACGAGCCAAACCAGAGCGGAAAGCCAAGCGAGGTAAGGGGGCCTGATCATGTTCAGGGTTGCTGTTGCCGGTGCAATACGAGACCAGGTGGCGCGTCTGCGGAAACGACTGCCGAAAGACGTGAACGTGAGATCTGTTTTTCCCGGGCAGGACTCGAACCTGCGACCTCCGGGTTATGAGAGTGTTGGGGCCGATTCCCGGCCGTTTCCGGAAGTCCCGCTGTGTCAGCTAGTTACAGAAAACCGCGGGAGTTGCCGCGATTTCGCACCACTCCACACGTTCACCATGTTGCACATGTCGAACGCCAGAACGCCACAATTACGCCACAGTCTACCGGCGGCGTCAAGCCATTCAGCCCAAGGAGTATTCCCCTCGACGGACACCATCGACCGCCGGAGGCTGGGCTGGTCGCGGTGCCGGATCGCCCAACCCGACCGGCGCGAGCGCTGCCCCCTCCGGAGCACACCACTAGGACAAACTCAATCACAATGGACTAACATTGGAGATTGTATCATGACAGGGAGAAGATAGCCCACTTGTTGCGGTAGGTCCGGAACGCCGAACGGCGGCGCATGGACTCGTCTGAGAGAAGTCTTCCGAGCGAAACGACGCCAAGGCCACTTCACTTCGGGGGAGGGCGTGGTACACTGGCTACATCGACTTGGGATGCTCGGGCGGGCCGAGTGAATGCCACACAATCCGGCGTTGCCGAACTTGGGGCGTGGAATACGAGCGGTCACGCGTGGGGCGGCAGAGCGAGCAAAGGCCGTGCGGACGTCTCTCGATGAGGCGCGTCCGGCGTCTCTTCGCGGAGGATGAGTGAAGGACGCCGCTGCGAAGCCACTAGTTGAGGACGCCTCACTGGGCGAATTGCCCCGGCGTCCTTCGGTGTACTCTTCGCAGCGGTCATCGCATCGGACAACCAGCAGGAATGCCAAGCGGTGGCGGACCAGATACAGGAGCAGAAGCACCCCAAGATGATCGGCGCAGAGCTTCGCGCCGAACACTACATCGACGATATTCAAATGTGCCTCCGACTCATCAGCCTCGACCCCCGCGTCATGCACATGGCCCGGGATCGGCATGGCTATCTGCAAGAGATCTACGAAGCCAACTGCGCGCGGCACCGCTTGACGCGGGTTTACGTCATCGAGGGCGACTCCAACGAAAACCGGAGGCCCTTGATGACATTCGGGCAGGGTGGTGACGGGCGCAAGCTCACGGAACGCCATCCGCGGGAGCGCGAGGCGCAGGAATATGGGAAGCGAATCAGGCAAATCCGCCCTTTCATCGAAGGACCTTTGCACGAGTCTTTGCTCAGCGCGCCGGTGCGCTGGTTCAATGGCCAGCCGGGAGTCGTGTGCTCGGTCCCCATCCGCTGAGGCAAGAACCTCGTGGGCGTCGTGGTGCCGCGAGCTGACAGGGTAGGATGTGACCATGACTGACCGTAAAAGGGTCCTGCTTCTCTCAGTGCTCATCATGACGTGTGTCGCCCTGGTGGTCGGGGCGATCGCACTGTTCGGCCTGTATCGCACCGCCTTTGAGCAGCAGCGCGAGAGGTTGGTGGAGACGGTGCGAAGTCGGGCCCGTCTGATCGAAGCGATTGCCCGGTTTGATGCCGTCTACAGCGCGACCGACGTTCCGGGTGGTTCCGAAGCGGCGACGTTGAGCCAGGTGGTCCGGGCCCACGAGCAGTTTCGCGGGTTTGGGGAAACGGGGGAGTTCACCCTCGCACGGCGTGAGGGCGACCAGATCGTTTTCCTGCTTCGTTACCGGCATTTCGACCTCGACAATCCACGGCCCGTGCCCTTCGACTCCGAGCTGGCCGAGCCCATGCGCCGGGCGCTGTCCGGGCAATCGGGAACGGTCGTCGGGCTCGATTATCGTGGCGAAAAGGTGCTGGCAGCCTATGACTTCATAGATGTCGTGAACTGGGGTGTCGTCGGCAAGATCGACCTGGCCGAGATTCGCGGGGTGTTCATTCGCGCCGGAGTAGCGGCATCGTCCGCTGGGCTGGTAGTGGTCATCGTCGGGGCAATCTTGTTCTTGCGGACCACCGACCCGCTCATCGGGCGGCTCGAGCACAGCGAGGCGCGCCTGCTCAACGCGCAGCGCGTCGCGCGTATGGGCTCTTGGGAGTGGAACATCGCGACCGACGACCTGTACTGGTCCGACGAAATCTACCGCATCTTCGGACTCAGCCCGCAGGAGTTCGGGGCTACGTACGAGGCGTTCCTGGCTTCGGTGCACCCGGATGACCGGGAGTTCGTGCAACAGCGTGTGGACGCGGCGGTGCACGATAACGCGGAATACCATATCGACCACCGCATCAAGCTTCCCAGCGGCGAGGTACGCCATGTCCACGAACAAGGGGAGTTCACCCGCGATGCAAACGGTGCGCCGGTTCGCATGGTCGGCACCGTGACCGACATCACCGAGCGCAAGAGGGCGGAGGAAGCGCATAGGTTGGATGAGGCGCGCCTCGAGGCCCTGGTGAAACTCAACGAGATGGCGGAGGCCCCGTTCCAGGAAGTTGCCGACTTCGCCCTCGAAGAGGCGGTCAGGGTTACCAAGAGCGCGGTGGGGTTCATTGGATTCATGAGTGACGACGAGTCGCAGATGCACATACACGCCTGGTCAGCAAGCGTGATGCAGGAATGTGCTATCGCCGACAAGCCCATGGTTTTTCCAATCTCCGAGGCGGGGCTCTGGAGTGAGATCATTCGACAGCGAAAGCCGATTGTCGTGAACGACTACGCCGCTCTCGAGACGTGGAAAAAAGGATATCCTGAAGGGCATGTTCACGTCTGGCGCTTCCTGGGGATACCGGTGTTCGACGGCGAGCGAATTGTTGCCGTGGCCGCCGTGGCAAACAAGGAAGAGGAATACCAGGGAGGAGATGTTCGGCAATTGACACTGCTGACGGACGGCATGTGGCGGCTCGTCCAACGCCGGCAGGCGGAGGCGGCCGTGCGGGAATCGAGAAGGTTCCTGCAGACTATCATCGACGATATCCCCGAGGCCTTGATGGTCATTGACCGCGACTACCGCATTGTTCTGGCCAATCGCGTAGTTAAGGAAATGGCCGGGGGCCGAGACCCGGTCTCCGGCTGTTTAACCTGCTACCAAGCCTTACACCACCGCCTGACCCCGTGCAGTGAGGAGGAGCACCCGTGCCCGCTGAGGCAGGTCATCTCCACCAAGGCGCCGGTGACGGTCACTCACACTCACTCTGACGCTGAGGGCAACGAGCTGTTAATGGAGATCTTCGCAGCGCCCGTCTTCGACGAGACAGGTAAAGTGGTGCAGGTTATCGAGGCGTGCCGCGACATCACCGCGCGCGTGCGGGCCGAGGAGCAGGCGCGCCAGCGACAGGCGGAGCTGGCCCACGTGGCTCGTCTGGGGACCATGGGCGAGATGGCCGCCGGGCTCGCCCACGAGCTCAACCAGCCCCTCTCGGCAATCGTCAACTACGTTCAGGCCTGCTTGGAGCGAATCCAATCGGGTGCGGGGGACCCGAGCGAGCTGCTCAGCGACATGGAGCAGGCCGCCGCCCAGGCCGAACGTGCGGGCGAAATCGTCGAGCGCATCCGTAAGTTCGTCCGCAAACCTGAAGCGCGGCGCACGGCGATGGATCCCAATACCCTTGTCCGCGAGGCAGCCGATCTGGTGAAAACCGAGCTGAGACACCATGAGGTGCAACTGATCCTTGACTTAACCGATCCGTTGCCGAAGGTGGAGGCGGACTCGATCCAGATCGAACAGGTCATCGTGAACTTGATCCGGAACAGCATGGAGGCGATGAGCGAGACCAGGGGCGACGGGCGGCGCCTCGTCATCCAAACCTCGAGTGCCGGGCATGACGCCGTCGAGTGCGCCATCAGCGACACGGGCCCGGGCCTGTCCGCCGACGTCGGCGAGCGGGCCTTCGACCCGTTCTTTACCACCAAGCCGGACGGCATGGGCATGGGCTTGTCGATCTGCCGTACTATCATAGAGGCGCACGGCGGCCGTTTGTGGGCGACACCCAATCCGGAGCGGGGCGCCACGTTCCGATTCACGTTGCCGATTGAAGGTGGAGACCACCGGAGTGACTCCTGAACCGACAGTCTTTGTAGTCGATGACGACCGAGCGTTACGCGCGTCCCTACGCCGGCTCATGGAGTCGGTGGGCCTGCCGGTTGAGACATATCCGAGCGCCCAAGCCTTTCTGGACAGTTCCGGCCCTACCCGGCCGGGTTGTCTGGTGCTTGATATCCGCATGCCGGGCATGAGCGGCCTCGACCTTCAGGAGAAGCTCGCCCGAGAAGGGCTGCGGATACCGGTGATCATCATCTCCGCGCGCGGGGACGTGGAGAAGGTCGTCCGGGCGATGAAATCGGGCGCTGTCGACTTCATCAAGAAGCCGTACAAGGGCAAGGTGTTGCTGGATCGCATCCGGCAAGCCCTGGAACTGGATGCGTGCATCCGCCGGGAGGAGGCAGCCCGAGCCGATGTCGCCGCCCGCATGGCGCGCCTGACCGCGCGCGAGCGCGAGGTGATGCAGCTGGTGGTCGCCGCCAAGTCTCCCAAACAGATCGCCCTGCAACTAGGCCTCAGCCGAAAGACCGTCGATGTCCATCGCGGCCATATCATGATGAAGATGGGCGTTGAGTCGTCGGTCGAGCTGGTCCGCATGCTCCAGACGCAGGGCGAGGGTGAGGACGCTTCCCGTCTTGACGGCAGGCCCCCCGGTAGGTGTCGCCAATTGCCTGTGGATGGTTCTGAAGCGTAACCTTGACGGTCTGCCTCAGAGCGGCAGCGCCCCGACGCCAGCACACGTGCCCGGAGCGCAGCAGCGCCTCGGCGGCAGAAAGTGGGTCGGTGCGGGAGGCCTGGGGAGCGCCTTCCTGCCGGGCCCCATGTCGCGGTTTGTGGCCCACATAAGCAGAATCCCTAGGCAAAGTGCCGCGTTGAACGGACGCGCTCGGCGCGGTAGTTAGGTCGATAGTGGAAGTTCGGAGAGGGATGCGTTCAGAGCCCAAGTGTCCTGGGAGCAATGTGGCTTTCTGATCGTCGAGCATGTACGGCGGGTCCATGATCGAAGTAGTCGCCAAATCGGACGAGCTGGTCGTTCCTGAATGCGGACGTCAACCGGGTGGGCATCGCCCGCACCCGCGGCCGGAGAGGGCGGTCGTCGCGAACGGGTTCGCGGCCGCGACCTTCCCTGACGCGAGGTTCAGCAGGAGCGACGCGGCGGAGAACGATATTCACGGGTCCGGTCTGAGGTGCGGGGAACTAACGCGTGGTGCTCCCGCGGAGGAGAGGCACAGATGATGCTGACAATCGCGGCGAGCGAACCTTGTTCGCGGAACAACGGCAAGCCGGCCCCGAGAATCATTGGCACGCACGCCTGTGTGAACCGGCTGCGGTCGACGATCAACGCGATTTGCAACCGGAATTGCACCATCTTGATCTGTGGTGAGTCGGGATCCGGCAAGGAATTGGTAGCGCGCCAGATTCATGCTGCCGGCCCACGGGCTCGCGGGCCGTTCATTACAGCCGACTGCACCACTCTCCGCGACACGCTGTTTGAGTCACAGCTCTTCGGCCACGTTAAGGGCGCGTTCACCGGTGCCGACCAGGCAACGCTCGGCCTCTTCCGGGCCGCCGATGGCGGAACGCTGCTTCTCGATGAGGTTGGGGAATTGGAACCGCACATCCAGTCCAAGCTGCTTCGTTGCATCGAGGAAGGCGCGGTAGTCCCGCTCGGGGCGGTGAAACCGCTCCCGGTCGACGTGCGCATCATCGCTGCCACTCACCGTGACCTGAAGGACATGGTCCGGCGCGGCAGCTTTCGGGAGGATCTTTACTACCGCCTGAACGTCGTCCGCCTGGACGTCCCCCCCTTGCGGGATCACCGTTCTGATATCATCCCCCTGGCCGAACATTTCCTGGCCCAGCATGCCGAAGTACTCGGGGAGCCGGTCAAGACGCTCTCGCCCGATGCTAAGCTGGCGCTGGAGGACTACTCCTGGCCTGGGAACGTCCGAGAGCTCAGAAACGTAATCGAACATGCCTGCGTGTTTTCGGAGAACGGGAGTGTCACGAGGGCGTATCTGCCGGCGGCACTCCGCCAGGTTGGCAATAATCACGAGACAATCCGTCACGGAGAGATCACGACGTTGGAAGCGGCTGAGCGGTCTCTAATCGAACGCGCCTTGCGGGCCGCAGGTGGCATCCAAGTGCGCGCCGCGACGATGCTAGGCGTCGAACGCCATCGCCTTGCACGAATGATCCGTCGCCACGGGCTAGAGGCTTTCACCGCGCCACACTGTTCGTGACTCTCCGTGACCTCTGTATTCCTTCCCTTGGGCTTAAACCCAATATCCACTATGGCCACTCTCTGCGCCTGCTACGGGCCCGCCCGCACCGATTGGACAAGGTCCAGAGTGGCCTGCCTGGAACACATTGTACCAACGGAACGAAAAGCTACCGCCTGGCCTAACCCCTTCCACACGTGGATTATAGCTCTGCTCTGCCAGACGTCAGTAACAAAACGCTCCGTCCGTGTGCGCCGCCGGAGAACCGCTTTAGTTCCGGCGAGCATTCCTAACGCCGTTAGTCTATAGGCATTCAGCGGAGACGGTGCGCCGCCGGCCCTTCCGGCACGCGACTTGCCATCAGGACGGCTAATCGACCTTTTGAAACCAGCTACGCTCAGGCAGAGTGAGCGTGAAGTCAACAACAAAGGCATTAGTCGTGGCGCTAGAAGGCCTCGTAGAACCACAGCTCCGACGAGTGGCCGACCAGAGCGCACTGCCGGTTCTGGAGGCCACAGACGCGGATGAGGCGTTCCGAGAGATCGCCCGCATACGGCCTCCGGCGGTCGTCGTTCAGATCTCAGCGCCAGTGCAGGAGGCTCTCAGGCTGATCCGCCTGGTGGCATCTGCTGCTCGACCGGTGCCTCTGATTGCGGCCGCGGCCGCGCACGAGGATACCGTGGAACAAGCGGTGCGAGACGCGGGGGCGACCTGCTATCTTCCCAACAGTGAGATCTCTCTGTTAGGGCAGGTCTTGGCCGCCATGGTGCCGCAAGAAGCCTGATTTCAACGGGGGCGGGAAGTAGGGAGTAGATCGAACGGCGAGCCCGGAGACTGACGACCGGCGGCTGAGGGCGCTGTACAGCAGTTGGTCGCTCCTGGGCAAACGATGCTACCAGTAACTGTGCTGGTGGAGAGGTACATTGCATAGCCGGGCGCAGCTGGAATCCACGCAGCACCACAGGGTTTTCGAAAGGATGGTGTCGACATGACGACTATTAGCAAGCCGCGCGTAGACCAGGTTGGATGGTTGTACCGGGCAGTCATCGCGCTGGCCGTCCTCGCTGTTGCCGAACGAGACGTTCAGGCTGGATTCACGCTGGAGGTCAGAGATTCGGGTGGCAATCCTGTCAGTGGGTTTCGCTGGCTCGTGGAAGAAGACAACACGAATCAGCCCATCCCCGGGGAAGCGGTTTGGGACATGCTGGCGGTGGATATCCACAAGAGTCACGCGCCGGTGGTCGCCAAGGGGCACACGGATGGGAGCTCTGCTTTCATTGATGTGCCGAGTGAAACGCCCTATGTTGTATCGGTACTACCCGAGTCGGGCCATACCATTGGCGGGGGCAATGTAGCGATCGGCCAGGGCCAGATTACGGTGATCGTCAACGCCTACCCGGTTCCGACCGCGCAGATCTCCATCCTGGCCTTTCACGACAACTGGCCGATTAACAATGCGCCCGAAGTCCCGATCGAGGCCGGCCTTCCGGGTTTCACGATTGTGATCCACGACGCGGCGGGCCAGGTGTCCCAGGACGCCTTCGGGAATCCGCTCGGGACGACGTACGAGTACGACGCAAACGGTAACCCCGTATTCGATGAGGACGGGAATCCGGTTGTGGTCGTCATGGGGTCAGGTGTCATTACCACAGACGTGCTTGGTGAGGCCTTGGTGAAGTACCTCGCGCCGGGCAAGTACGGCATTCAGATCATTCCGCCGGCCGATGAGAATTGGATTCAGACCACGACCATCGAGGGTACGCCGACGATTGATGCGTGGGTAAAGGCGGGCGAGCCGCCGGTGTTCGTCGAGTTCGGGCCAGCAGCGTACCACGTGTTTGTCGGATTTATCCAGGCCTTTGACAACCTGGGCGAACTGGGTGACGGGGGCGGGCCCACGGCCACGATCACCGGGCGCGTCGTTTACAACCATCTCTCTCGACCGCCCAAGCTGCAGGGCTTTTTCTCCGGGTCTCCGGTAGAGGACGCTTGGGTCGGGCTGAACGAGGCGTTCTCGCGGAAGGCTTACTATGCCCAGCCGTGTAATCCAGCGGATGGCAATTTCACCATCTCTGGCGTTCCCGAAGGCACTTATCAGCTGGTGACCTGGGACAAGCACCTCGACTCAATCTTCGGCTTCCACGCCGTGACGGTACCAGACCCCGTGCAAGGCTATAACATCGACTTGGGGGACGTACTCGCGTTTGCGTGGTTCGGCACGCTGCAGGGGAGCGTTTTCTTCGACGCGGATGAAGACGGTTTTAGAGATCCCGAAGAAATCGGAATGCCGGGTATGGGGGTGCTCCTCCGGTTCAGGGACGGGACCATCTATCAGGCGGCTCCTACGGATGTTTTTGGAGACTACGCTTTCACGGAGGTCTTCCCGTTCTTCAAGTGGCTGGTCGCCGAGGTGGACTTCCTGCGCCACAATGCGACCGGAATCACGACAGCTGTGGACTACGGTGGGGAGATTCCCCCGCACGACGGCTGGATCACGCCCTCGTTCGGCAAGCTTAACCCGCAGCCTCAAGCGGACATCAATCCCAATACCGGCACTAACTTATCGCGCACCGAGATCGGACAAGTCCTGACCCACGCGATGCACCTGTTCCTCAGTCAGGCCAACGTTATTGATTGGGGCAAGAGCAACTATGCGCCCGGGGAAAGCGGCGGGATTACCGGCATCGTCTACTATGCGGTCACTCGGGCTGAGGACGATCCGAGGTACGCCGCCGCCGAACCGTGGGAGTCCGGGGTCCCGCGGTTGCAGGTCAACCTTTATGAAGATGCGGACGAGGACGGCGTCATCGATGAGCTGGACGGCGACGGAGTTCCCACCCTGGCGGACCGGGACAACTACCCGCTCGGCTGGTTTGACGACCCGGGTCTCAAGGGCGACGAAGACATGGACTGGAATGAGAACGGCGTCTTCGATCCCGGTGACGCGATCCAGGTAACCTGGACCGACAGTTGGGATGACGACACGCCGACCGGCTGCATTCAGGACCTCCCTGTTATCCACGGCCACGAGGTCGCGGAATGCTTCGACAACTTCGGCACGTGGAACCAGGTTCGCCCGGGTGTTTTTGACGGTGGGTTCGCTTTCGCATCGTACTTCCCGGGTGGCATGGCCAACAACGACGTTGAAGAGGAGGGTCTGCCCGGCGGAATCTACATTGTCGAGGCGGTTCCGGCGACCGGCTACGAGACCGTGAAGGAGGAAGATAAAAACGTCGATTACGGGGACGAGTACATACCGGGGGATCCCCTCGCGGCCATTCCCCCAGCCTGCGTCGGTGACCTTCATACCGTTCCCGATTACCTGACACTTTTCGGTGACATTGAAGCCCCCTTTGCCGGAACAGAGCGCCCGTTGTGTGACCGCAAGCAGGTAACCCACTCCTGCGGCCAGAACACCGGTGTTGAGTTCTTCTTGTTCACCGAAGTGCCCAAGGCCGCCCGGGCGGTGGGCTTTATCAACAACGACCTGGCACCCGAATTTGATCAAAGCAGCCCCATCTTCGGCGAGAAGCAGGCGCCCTCGTGGCTGCCGATATCGTTTCAGGACTATGTAGGCAACGAGATCACGCGGGTCTACTGCGACGAATTCGGCGCGTACAACGCGCTGTTGCCGTCAAGCTTCACGGTGAATCTGCCCAGCCCGACGGGCGTGTCACCACACATGATATCGTTTGTCATCAATCATCCGGGTCCGATCCCTGATCCGGAGGGGCCGCCGGGCGAATTGATTATGGACCCGTGGTTCGACGCCGGATACAGTCAGACACCGTATACCTTCAACTTCGAATCGGGCCGGACCACGTATCTGGACACCCCGGTCATACCGGTGGCCGCGTTTGTCGGGTACCCCACTTATGGCGTCGATATCGATCCGCCGGACGAGACCCCCATGATCCACTCCGTTAAGGGGCGGGGATCCGCCAAGGGGCCGTACGTGTGCGCGGACGGCGAGTTAATCACGATTGGGTCGCTGGGGCCCACGAGGGTCGTTGAGCCGGGCGGCGGGATTGTCAGGCGCGACTACGGCTTCGGAAGGACTCGGGGAGAAGTCACCGTTGGCGGCGTCCCGCTGACAATCAGGGTCTGGAATAGCCGCAACATCAGAGCGGTGGTGGACACGGACCTGGTTTCCACTGGGCAGTTGCTCGTGACGCGCGGCGATAACGGGCGCACGACCCCGCTGGGGGTCACGCTCCATGTCCTCGACGACTGTAGCTCGGTGGTTGAAGTAACCCAGGGAGGTGCCTGGCCCAACACGCCGATCCAGGACGCGATTGACGCCGCCGCTCCCGGCACACTCATTATCGTGGGCCCCGGCGTCTACAAAGAAAACCCGATCATCTACAAGCAGGTCAAACTCCAGGGAGCAGGAGCCGGCGGAACGTTCATCAACGGGAATCCGGTTCCGTTTGAGCGCGTGACCGCCTGGCACAACAAGATCAATGCGCTGATTGCCAGCGGCGACCTGGATCCCATCGACCCGGGCATGTTCGAGCCCATTGAGGCTCCCTGCATCTTCGTTCACGGGAAACCGGAAACGTTCGACGAGGATTCACCGGGGCTGATCGACGGGTTCACGATCATGGGCGGCGTCTCGGGCGGTGGCATCTACGCCGCCGGCTATGCCGACTACCTCGAGATCAGCAACAACAAGCTCATGAACAACCAAGGGACCTTCGGCGGCGGTGTTACCGTCGGCCTGTCCGATCAAAGTGGGTTCAACGACCACGTCAATATTCACCATAACCTCATCGGCAAGAACGGCGGCATCAACGGTGCCGGCGGCGTGACGATCTTCAGGGGGTCGGACAACTATTCCCTGGCCGACAACCTGATCATCGGCAACTTCACACGGTTCTCGGGCGGCGGCGTGTGCCACCATGGGCTCAGCGACGGCGGGACCATCGCCCGCAACCAGATCGTCTTCAACGAGGTATTCTACGGCGGCGAGCTCGGCGGCGAAGGTGGCGGTATTTACGTCGGTGGCGGCGTGCCGGACCCCGGGGAGCCGCCGGGCCAGTGGGCTCCCGGCGCCGGCTCGGTGACCATCGTGTCCAACCTCCTTCAGGGCAACCTGGCCGGGTCGGATAGTGGTGGCGGCCTGCGGGCTTTTGCCATCAATGGCTCGGAGTCCGCAGAACTTGACCCCGCCGATTGGTACACGTTGAAGGTCTTTAGCAACATGATCGTCAACAACGTGGCGGCTTACCAGGGCGGTGGCATCGCACTCACCGACGTCGCCAAGTCGCATATTATCCACAACACCGTGGCCAACAACGACTGTACGGCCACGTCGGCCTTGGCCTTCCCGCCCGGCAATCTGCTGCAATCCAACCCGCAGGGCGCCGGCATTGTGTCAACGCAACACAGTCCGAACCTGGCGGGAATCACCGGACCGCTGGGGTTGCCGTCGTTCTCCGACGCGCAGCTGGTAGACAACGTGGTTTGGCACAATCGCTCCTTCTATTGGGATGGGACGCTGAACGATTTCAAAGGTGAGCTGGTAGCCAATGACCCGCCGCACTGGGACCTGCAGGTCGTCGGCGCCGGTTCATTGAATCCGCAATACTGTGTCCTCACGGATACGTCGGGGTACGACGCTAGCAACATCTCCGACGATCCGATATTCGTCACCGAATACAACAATACGCTGCTGACAGCCTCCGTGCTCGACGAGGGAGGCAACTTCATCACGGTCAGATATACCGAGCTGACGATCAGCGACGGTGACTACCACCTCCAGCTAAGCTCGCCCGCAATAGACGCCGGGACCGACCTGTCCGCCACGTTCCCTGAACTGGCGACCGACTTTGACGGCGAAGCTCGTCCCAATCCAGACACCGGACTCGTCGATATCGGCGCAGATGAGGTCTACACACCGGGTGCGGCGGCGGGGCCCAAAACCGGTGGCGCTGTGAATACACCGAATAAGCAGCCCTCCGGGGCTACGAAAGGAGCTGAACTATGAAGCGCATCAGGCTTTACCGCGTATGTGGCCTGCTGATGATGGTCCTTGCCGTCGCGGCGGCTCCAGCCGTCGCAGACGTCTGGTCCCAGTGTCCACCCGACACAGACGGTGTTGACACCGATGGCGACGGCATCGATGACAACGATCACGTGTGCCTGCACGTGTCCGCGGGCGACGGCTTTATCAATATGGGCGACGGCCGTCTCACGTACACGTTCGGGTTCAGTGACGTAACGGGCATTCCGGATGGGGACGTGATGATGGCAGGGATGCTCGCCGCCGAGTTCCCGGGACCCACGATCGTGGTCAAGGAAGGGCAGATACTGTATCTGAACCTGACGAACGTCGGCATGACGATACGGCCCGACCTCTTTGATCCGCATACCGTTCACTGGCACGGGTTCCCCAACGCCGCATCCATCTTCGACGGTGTGCCCGATGCTTCCATCTCCATCAACATGGGCTCAACCCTCACCTATTACTATAACGTGGTAGAGCCCGGAACCTACATGTGGCACTGTCACGTGGAGGCGGCCGAGCACATGCAGATGGGCATGCTCTGCCAGATCTACGTGCTGCCGATACAGAACAACTTGGAGGACGGCAGCGACCTGAACGGCTTTACTCACCACACGGGCTACAAGTACGCCTACAACGACGGCGATGGTTCCACGTGCTACGATGTAGGCTATCCCATACAAATCGCTGCATTCGACCCCGAGTTCCATGACGCCAGCCTGAACGTTCAGCCGCTGCCGTTCGCGATGATGGTGGACAAATACCCGATGTTGAATGGCCGGGGTTATCCGGATACCGTTGATCCGGATCCCATTCTCAACACGGCCGATGATCTGGGTCTGGAGCCGCGCTATTCACAGAAAATCTCTTCGCTGATCACGGCCACGCAGGGAGACAAGATCCTGCTGCGCATTTCCAGCCTGTCCACGACGAGCTTCCATACGCTGACGGTGCTGGGGATTCCCATGAGAGTCGTCGGCCAGGGCGCCCGCCCGCTGAGGGGCAAGGATCCCGACGGGGACGGGCCACTGCTCGGAGAGGACCTATCCTACGAGACTACTTCGGTGACGCTCGGCGGTGGAGAAGCAAAGGATGCGATTCTTGATACGAGCGCTGTCGAGCCGGGCACTTATTTCCTCTACACCGCCAATCTCGATCACCTGAGCAACAACACTGAAGACTTCGGCGGCATGATGACCGAGATTGTCATTTCGGCGCCTTCACCGTCGCCGCCCGTACCTGCGGAAGGACGATTTGCGCGGCCGGTTGGTCGCAAGCTGCTTCGGAGATGATCGTAAACGGCGGGACAAGAGGAAAGACCTGGTTATCCAGGGAGTCTGAACAGGAGAAATGGATAATGATTCCGCGACTTGTTGCCCATATCGGACGGCTCTCGGTTGTGGTGACGATGTTCTTCTCATTCTCCGTCGCGAGCGCATATGCCGGGGCGGAGATCGATGGACTCACCGGAACCGACTTCACCTTCACCGCCAAGGCGGATTGCGTCAGCGGTGCGGACGGGCTCAGCCTCTTCATATGGGGTTTTGCCAACGGCGACGGCCGGGCGCAGTACCCCGGCCCGACGCTGATCCTGGAAGAGGACATTCCCGTCACGATTCACTTGAAGAACGAGATTTCGTGGCCAGAGCCCGTGCCGGTCTCGCTCGTGTTCCCCGGTCAAATGGACGTGACGGCGACGGGAGGTGATCCTGGTCTGCTTACACGGGAGGCCCCGCCGGACGGGACCACCGTGGTGACGTACACATTCACACCCACTGAGCCGGGGACCTATCACTATCACAGCGGTACACGACCGGATCTGCAGATCGAGATGGGCCTGGTTGGTGCCATCATCGTCCGGCCGACAGGGTTCGACCCTGGGAGCCCGCGGGCGTATGCCCACGCCGACTCGGCGTACGACCACGAGTATCTGTTCCTTTTGACCGAGATGGACTACAACATCCACCGACTTGTTGAGTTCGGAAGGATGGATGAGGTCGACACGACCACCTTCTTTCCGGTCTACTGGTTCATTAACGGGCGCAACGCACCGGACACCATGCTGATGGCCGGGATTCCGTGGCTCCCGACACAGCCGTACAACTGCATGCCGCGTATGCACCCGGGCGAAAAACTGCTGATGCGCATCATCGGCGCCGGGCGGGATGCGCACCCGTTCCACCCGCACGGCAACAACGCGCGGATCATTGCCAAGGATGGGCGGCTCCTGCAGAGCACGCCCGGCGCCGGAGCGGATCTGGCCATAAGCGATTTCACCCTTGCGTCCGTGCCGGGCCAAACCATAGATGCCATCTTTGAATGGACGGGCGCAGCCCTGGGCTGGGACATCTACGGCCATGCCCCAGGTGACGATCCAGAACCCAACGAGTACATGCCGGATCACGGGAAAGCGTTTCCTGTAGTCTTGCCGGGGCAACAGGAACTCACTTTCGGCGCAGCGTACAGCGGCAGCCCGTTTCTAGGCGTCTTTGGCGATATGGGCCCGGGGGAGGGCGGGCTTAACGCCAACGCCGGCTATTTCTACATGTGGCACAGCCACAACGAGAAGGAAATGGTGAACAACGACATCTTCCCCGGCGGGATGATGACCATGTTAATCATCGAGCCGCCCGGCGTGCCCATCCCGTAAGAAAAGGAGGTAACGAGCATGAGCCATAGCATGATGAAAACGGCCGTCACCACAGCACTTGCGCTGTCCGTCTTGGCGATGATGGCGGGCGGAGCCTCCGCCGCCGACTTCTATCTGCGCGCCGAGGGCCTCACGAAGAACATGCCCGATCCAAACGGTGGCCCCGACCTGCCCGTGCCAATGTGGGGTTTCGCCCTCGACGACAGCTTCGAAGGGACAGAGCTCGAGGCCGCAGATGTCCCGGGGCCCCGGCTCGTAGTCCCGCCCGGTGACACGACCCTGACCATTCATCTGGACAACAACCTCTCCGTCCCGATTTCGATCGTGATCCGCGGCCAGACCGCGACCATGACGCCGACCTTCTTTACGGACGACCAGGGACGGCAGCGGGTGTATTCATTTACGCACGAGACGCCGGCAGGCAACGCGACCCAGGTGACCTACACCTGGACGGGCCTCAAACCCGGCACGTACCTCTACCACAGTGGAACCCATCCGCAGGTGCAAGTCCAGATGGGCCTGTACGGCGGCGTAACGAGGGACGCGGCCGCCGGAGAGGTGTACAGTGGAATCCCCTATGACGAAGAAGTGGTGTTGCTCTACAGCGAGATCGACCCAGTGCTGCACGAGCAAGTTGACGACGGATCTTACGGCACCACTGGGATGACCAGCACAATCGACTATAGCCCGAAGTACTTCCTGATCAACGGTGAGCCGTACACTGCGTCAACCGCTCCCATTGCGGCAGGGAACGTCGGCGATCGCGTACTGATTCGGTTTCTGAACGCGGGATTGCGAACGCTCACTCCCACTCTGCTGGGCGCGCACATGAGCGTGATCGCGGAGGACGGGAATGTGTATCCGTATCCCAGGCAGCAGTACTCGCTCGCGTTACCGGCCGGCCAGACGAAAGACGCGATCGTGGAGTTTCCCGCGTCCGGTACGTATCCCGTGTACGAGCGTCGTGGCTCATTGACCAGTGCGGGCGGCTCTTCGCCGGGCGGGATGCTGAGGTTCCTCGAGGTCGGTCCGTAAGTCGGTTTCCTCAGCCCAGTGTTCGCGGCGTCTGCCGTATCCCAGCGCCTGAGCGTGGCACGACAAAGACGCAGGGCGCGCCTGCACTGGCAGGACCATTCGCAGTGAGGTAAGCGTGAGAGCGAGAGTGGCACACGTGGCGACCAAGGCGAGGGCCTGCCTGTCTCTAAGGAACAGAACCATGCTCAGGACCCTAAGCCGCGTGCTGATCGTCGGAAGCCTGGCCGGGGTGTCGGGCGGCGTTGTGGGCTGTGTGGCCGCTCCGAAGGCGGAGGTACGGGGAGCTGCCGCGCCGCAGGAGCCTGTGCGCCACACAGACCCAACGCCGGAGCTCGTCACTGACAACGAGGGGAGTCCGGCAACTGCTGTGCGCGCGGCCCGAGAGTATGCCTCGGCACCTTCGGCGCACGAGCTGGGCGTCGAAGTGTTGGGCCTCAACTTGTCGGCGGCGGGTTACATGCTCGACTTTCGATATCGAGTTAGCGACCCCGAAAAGGCCGCGCCGTTCCTGGATCGCCGAGTGAAGCCTTACCTGATTGATCAGGCAAGCGGCGCCAAACTGCGTGTGCCGAACCCGCCGAAGGTGGGCCCCCTCCGTCAGCATTCTCTCAAGCGGAGCGCCGGTCGAACGTATTTCGCTCTGTTTGCGAACCCCGGTCGATTCGTCAAGGCCGGAGACAAGGTCACCTTAGTGGCGGGAGATTGCAGGCTAGCGAACCTGGTCGTGAAATAGCTTGGTTCACCAGAACTCGCCGTCGCCGGCGACGACTCCCGAAGGCGTTGGTACGGCAGGACGAATGCCAGGCGCTCAAGGATAGCGGTGACGTACCCCTTAGCGCAACAGAGCACGCCCCGGACAGGAGCCTTCGGGGAGAGAAGCCGGCCAAGCTCCGCGAGGAGGCCTCATGAAGAATAGAATCGAATTCCTGCTCCTGAGCGCGGTGGCGACAGCAAGCGTGGTCCTGCCTGAGGCTAGGGCCTGCTGGTGGGAATACGGCCCCGCTTTCCCGGACGGGGCGCGCACCGGGGCCGCCGGCGTGAACCAGAACGGTACGCTGGTGGCCGTCGGGGGCCGACCATTTGTGGGTGAGGGCGCTGCGGTTCATTTCCTGCCGCCGGGTGAATCCGAATGGCAGTTCGGGCCGCCGCTTGGAAACGTGATTATGCATCCGGGCGTGGGTATCGACACCCTCGGTCGAATCATCGTGTTCGGCGGTTATGTCATCGAGGACCATTTCCCCTTCTTCTTCCCGCGAACGGACGGCTTCGTCTACGATCTTGCGGACGGTACCGGCGACGGCATCGCCAACATGCACTTTGCGCGTGCCTGGTTCGGCTTCGCAACCGACGCCGAGCACCGCCTGTACGCGGTTGGCGGCCTCGATGTTAACCGTGAGCCGACTGACTTTGTCGAGCGTTATGATGCGCTCACTGACACGTGGACGGTCCTGGCCCCCTTGCCGGAGCCGCGGGATCACGCGGCAGCCGTCTACGACGGGAACGGGCACATTCTGGTGATCGGCGGGGCCGACGCCGGCGGGAGCCCGTCCGCAGCAGTCTTCTCCTATGACATCGCCACCGAAGCTTGGTCAGCGGCCGCCTCTCAGCCGACCGCGCTTGAGAGCCAGGCGGCCGTACTTGGGGCGAACGGTTGTGTCTACGTACTCGGCGGATCCTCCGGCGGCTCCGAGACTGATTCCGCGTACATCTACGACCCGACCGCCGGCGAGTGGTCCACCGGCCCGAGCCTGAACACCGCGCGAAGCGGTGCTGCGGTCGCGCTTAGTGACGACGGGCTCATCTACGCCATGGGCGGCTACGCCGGATCGTTGGGCACCGACACTGTTGAACGGCTCGACACTCGCGCGCCTGACCCTGCGGACGACTGCAATGCCAACGGCATCGCCGACGAATGTGACATCGCCTACGGCACCTCGGCTGACACCAACGGCAACGGCATCCCCGATGAATGCGAGTGCCCCGGCGACCTCGACGGCGACGGCGACACCGACCACGCGGACCTCGGCATCCTCCTCGCCGATTGGGGGTGTGTCGGATCGGAGCCTGGGGATTGCCCCGGCGATCTCGACGGGGACTTCGACACCGACCACTCCGACCTCGGCATCCTGCTCGCCGACTGGGGATGTGGGACTTGAGCGACAGGCCGACTTCGGCATCCTGCCGGCCCACTGGGGCGAGGGGTGCCCGTAGCCTGAAGGACGTGCCGGATCCGGCGGTGCAGGCCGATGCGGGCGCGATGGAGATTGAGGACAACAAGCTGAAGATCACCGTCGCGTTCGATGACTATGTGGATATGAGTTCCGTCGTCGCCGGCACGAACGTCTTCCTCGAGACCGAGAACGACCCCGACGGCGAGCCGGGCGGCGACTACGAGACCACCATCACGCGCGTCATCCTCCCGGTCCCGCCACCCAATCTGTAGCGGGACAGTCGAGATTCAGGGGGCTGGCCCGCACCCGCAAGTAGAGCTTGTTCCTGACATGCATTGCACGGATGGGCCGGCCGAGCCGCAGGCGCACCGCGTCAGGTGCGTTCGATCGGCTCGGCGCTGCCAAATGAGATAAGGCACTGATCCCGGAGCACGTTGCTGGAGAATCTGATCAAGATCGTTGCGAAAGTGGTCCGCCACGTTCGGTACGTGATCTTTCAGATGGCGGAGGTGGCCGTGCTGTGCGGGTTGTTTGGCGCAATCCTCGAGCGAAGGCAGTGGTTCGGCGTGGCGCCGCCCCTGTCGGGTGTCAGATGACGGCGAGCGACGGATGAAAAACCGGACGATTCGCGCGGGGAGACGGGTCCGCCTGCGCGGCGAGAGGGACAAAGGGATGCCCGGGTCGGCCAGGGGCCCCGTGTGGACGGCAGCTAGTGGCCAGGAGCACGAGATCCGGCCAGGATTTCCGGCTTCGCTTGCGATGGAGCGGCCTGTTCGCGTAGGATTTTCGGCACGGAAGCCGCAAATGGGAAATGTCGGAGAGAAGAGAGCCAAAAGCGGAATGTCCCCTTTGTGTCCCCGGAACT
>Ga0307380_10003235_pt1 | contig 22614 bp, 18 predicted proteins | sample UN3MG_FD_202239 | JGI IMG/M metagenome (GOLD analysis project Ga0307380, IMG submission 202239) | Soil microbial communities from Risofladan, Vaasa, Finland - UN-3 | ecosystem: Environmental > Terrestrial > Soil > Coastal area > Acid sulfate soil | place: Finland: Risofladan, Vaasa | collected... | reverse complement strand
CGCCCTGGTACCTGTTGAGGTCCGAAACCAATCCATTCATCGTTTGGAAGAGGTCCTCGACGCCCGCTTTCTCCTCCGGGAATAGTTCGATCAAGAGCTTGACGTAGCCGTCGACGTCTTTGTGCGGAACGCGGATGTCGTGATCCGGAAAGATGGCCCGGTAGAGGACCTTGTGGGGAACGAATTCGATGTCCGTGATCTCCGGGAAACCGGGGATGAGGTTGTAAAGGCCGTCTCTCTCATCGACATTCGTTGAATGGAGCGAGACATCGAAGACGAAACCCCCGGGGCGCTTGAAGGTAGTGGCATAGCCGCCGGGGACGGAATGCTTTTCGATGACGAGCGGTTTGAAGCCCTGGCGGGCAAAACCCGCGGCACAGCTCAGCCCGCCCAGGCCGGAGCCGATGATGATCGCGTCCCAGGTATCGCCATCAGCGCGGGCCGACGGGCGATCGCCCCGCGGGAACGCATCCCAATCGAGGGCCAGAAGGGGAAGCCCCGCCAGCGCTGTTTTCATGAAGTCTCGTCGTCGGATTCGTTTTCCGGGCATCTTTCGCTCCTTCAAGCTCGATCAGAGCCATTATCGGAACAGCCAGGCGTAATGTCAAATTTCAAACTGGTCTCATAAGCATATCTTATGGGATGAACATAATAGACAACTTGGGAATGTCAGCGCTCCCGCTCAGGTTTTTAACGCCGTTCCCTCACCATTTTTCTCGGCGCTGCGGAACTCCGCGTGATAGATCTCAACTTCCTGTGTATATGGGTTCCATTTAGATCCCTCTCCGTCTGATCTCCCCGTGCTCAGACAGTCCTCCCGGCCGCAAGAGCGGCTTCCCTCGAAAAACGCCTCGTGAAGGCTAAACCTTCTAGGTCGCTTCTCCATTCCCAAGTTGTTCATCACCTGGATGGAGGTGCTTTCACCAATTTTTTCTGGGCGTTTTCAGCCATCGAACTTTTAGGCGGGTATTTTCGTAAATCTTAATAAGAGAGAGAAGTATGTCTATCTTGTCTGGGGAGTAAAGCATGAAAAAAGCATGGAGTGGCATTCTGGCGGCGCTTTTGGTCTTGGTCTCATCTGCGGCCCTCCCGGGGCAGGAAGAAGATCCGGACAAGATAGCACCCGAACTGCGCCACCGGTTTCTCAACCTCTCGTTGTACTACCCTGTGAGTATGAACCCATCGAAACACGATACGGCCAATATCAACCTGACTTTTCTCTACGGCCGGCTGGGAAGCGTGCGCGGCCTCGACCTATGCCTGGGCGTGACGCGGCTCGAGAACTCGCTCTATGGCGTGCAGTTGGCGGGCTTGGCCGGAACGGCCGGGAAATCGATGAAAGGCCTCCAGGCGGCGGGTTTACTCTGTGCGGCCGGAGAACGAGGCCAGGGTGTCCAGCTGGCCGGGCTCGGAAGCGTCTCGGGAGAGGAATTTGCCGGGCTCCAGGCCGCCGGGCTTTTCAGCGTCGCCGGGGAGCATCTGGAGGGAGTCCAGGTTTCCGGGCTCTTCAGCGTTGCCGGCCAGGCGGCCAAGGGCTTCCAGGTCTCGGGATTGTTCAGCGTGGCCGGGGAGACTCTGGAAGGCTTTCAGGCATCCGGGCTCTTTAGTGTCGCGGGTGAGAACCTGGACGGAGTTCAGATTTCCGGCCTATTCAATGTCGCGGGGGAGGACAGCCGGGCTTTCCAGCTCGCCGGGTTGATGAACGTCGGCGGGGGAACTTGCCGGGGCGTCCAGATCGGCCTCTTCAACGTGGCCGGACGCCTGACCGGCGTCCAGGTCGGAGTCGTCAATGTGGCCGGGGAACTGGAAGGGCTTCCTATCGGATTGGTCAACCTGACCCGGAAAGAGGACCGGCGGATCCGGCTGGCGGCCTGGGCGGGGAACACCGCGCTTTTCAATGTCGGAGTGAAGTTTTGGGCCAGGAGGTTCTATTCCATCCTCTATGCGGGAACAATCAATATGACTCAGGATGGGCAAAGCTGTCTTGCCTACGGTTTTCAATACGGCTACGGCCTGCCCTTGCGACGGATGAGCGGCGCCGGCCGCGAGATGCGGGTCAATCTCGACGCCGGGTACCTCTATCTCGACAACAGCACCGTTTTCCGTCATCTCGAGGGCACTCCGGACCGGCATGTGCTGTCCGCTCGAGGAGGGCTGGAAGTCGTCCTCTCCAGCCGCGTTTCCCTGGTCGCCGGGTTGGGTTTGAGGTACGCGATCGATTACGGCCAGAGCTTCGGCAGTGGCCGGTTTTCCCCGCTCGTTTTCGCCGGCGTCGAGTTGTTCTGATTCGAACTTCACCATCCCGACTTTTCATTTTTCCGCCGGGCTCTATGACGAAAAGTGTGGTCAATATATAGCTGTGGAGGGGATCAGCCGCAATCGGCCGCAGCGACAGTTGAGGGTTTAGCCTTGCCGAGACGCTCTTCGAGGGAACCCGGAGTAACGGGCGGCGAGGATGTCTGAGCACGCGAGGATAAGCGGAAAGAAAATGGTCAGGTCAGACTTGGCAATCGGAGAAATCAGGGGTTGTCTTTGCGAGTTCCGCAGCCGCCGAGAAGAGCGATGAGGGAACGGCGTTAAAAACCCGAACGGGAGCGAGGCCGATTACGGCTGATCACACTCCCCGGCTTCTCCTTATCACCACACTAAACGTCATAGAAGCCGGCCTCTATTGACAAGGAGGATCGTTTCTCCTTAGATTAGGCTTGTCTGAATCATATCCGGCAAGGAGGCATCATTCATGACTTCTCTAAGAATCATCAAAATCTGCTTGGCCCTCATGATCGTATCGGCGGTTGGACTCTTGGCCGCCCGGGGACCGGCCCAAGACGCGCCCATCCCCTGGAAATTCGCCGGCTACGAGAAGATCGACGAGCTCCACCTCAGGTACTGGTCGCCTTCGAAAGATGCCTTTGAGGATTGGAAAAATTTCACCAAGGGGAGTTTCCCGACGGAGATCAGCGAGGTCTGGTACAGCCAAAAAGCCCAGAGTTTCCGGGTCGACAAGTACGTCGAGAAAGAGGCCGCCGTCAAGTGCAACAAATTCAAGGGCAAGGAATGGGAGATCATCACCGAGGGCGGCAAGGAATACGTGCTCAATGAGCGGCTGATCCAAATCGGAGCGAAGAGGACCTTTTACTACCTGCAAAACATTTCGTCCGGCGGCGGAACGGAACTCTGCGAGTACAAAGTTGCGGAGAGCCAGCGCCAAGCGCCGGCTTCGGTCACCGTCCCGTTGAGGCAGCTCACTCTGAGCCCTTACATGCCCGACGAAGATAGCCGGGAGATCATCGTGGCGGGACTGGACCTCGACAAAGCCATGGACCCGCAGAAATACAAGGCCACCGTGCAGGAGCTCAAGAAGACCTACGAGAAGGCCGGCCGCAAGACGGTAAAATGGGAGATCAGGCATTCGATCATCAGATTCGCGGCCGAGGGTTTTGTCTTCGTTGATCTGGAATGGGGGATGGCGCTCGAGGGCTATATCACCAGGATCCAAAGCGGCGGCGAGTCGCAAGATTTGGCCAGCCCTGTGTGCATTTACAGGGTGCTGAGCCTGGAGACCAAGATCGCCGGCCCGAACGTTTTCGGCGAATGAATAAATCCTTCGCGCCCGGGGCGCCGATCGGGGTTTTCGGCTCGCGAGAGAGTCCGTCTGAGGAAATCTCGCATTAGGAGGCTGGCGCAATGGTCATTAGGATTGTTCTTTCCATTCTGCTTTGGATCTCTGCCGAAGCTGCCGGTGGCGCCGAGGTCCATCGTTTCAAACCCACGCAGGGGCACCAGACTTATGCCGTCCGGGAACCGGTGTTGCGCATCAACCCGGGCGATACGATCGAGACGAACACGCTGTATTCCGATTTCTTCACCGAGAAAGACGGCCCCTGGCCGGGCGAAGTCGGACCTATTTACATCGATGGGGCGACTCCCGAGGATACGCTCGTCATCAAAATCTTGAAGATCCGTCCCAACATCGCCACCGGCCGGTCCGGTACCTCGACCACCTATGGTTCGTTGACCGCAACCGAGATGACGCCGATGCTCCATGAGCCGGTTCCCAAGAAGCTCCATATCTGGAGGATCGATGGCAAAAGGATGACTGCCACACTTGACCTTCCGGACAGCCGGATGAAAAGGATTGAGGTCAAGCTCAAGCCGATGCTCGGACGGCTGGCCACCGCGCCTCCGGATGACCAGGCCATTCCTGGGGGAGTGCCGTCCACCTTCGGAGGCAACATGGACACTAGCGAGGCCTGCGAGGGTGCGACCGTGTACCTTCCTGTCTTCCACGAGGGAGCGTATTTCTACTTCGGCGATGTTCATGCCCTCCAGGGCGACGGGGAGATCATCGGCTCGGGCATCGAAACCTCGGCCGATGTGACCCTCAAGATCGAACTCCTGAAAGGGAAGAAAATCGCCTGGCCGCGCCTGGAGAACGGCGATTTCATCATGGTGGCCGGGTCGGCCCGGCCGCTTCTAGATGCTTTCCGGATCGCCCACGTGGAAATGGTCAAATGGTTGGAGACGGAATTCGGATTCGACCGCTGGGAAGCGCTCCAGGTTCTCTCTCAGGTCGGGTCCGCCCAGGTGGCCAACGTCGTCGACCCAAACTTCACGGTTGTATCGAAATTCCCGAAAAAATATCTGCCCCGGTAGGGCCGGCCGTATCCCTCAATTCGTCGCTAACAATTTTCAGCCGTAAAATCAAGGAGTTTTTAGCCTCTTGACGGGATGTGTAATCGAAAGATATTCTCGGTATTGACAAATGTATCGTTATATGGTACAATTATACCCAATATGAGTACGATAATGGGAAGCATGGGAATTTTAGAGGCATTATTTGGGAAAACGAGAAGGTCGGTCTTGGGATTGCTCTATGGCCAGCCCGATGAGGCCTTCTATGTGCGCAAGATCATCAGGATGGCGAAGGTGTCTCCTGGGGCAGCCCAGAGAGAGCTCAAGAGACTGTCTGAGGCTGGGATCATTACCCGGAGCTCTCGAGACAACCGGGTTTTTTTCCAGTCCAACCCGGGATGCCCGGTCTATATCGAGTTGAAGAGTCTTTTCTCCGGGAGCTATTGATTTCCTTGAAAGGAGTGAAAGATGGAATTCCGCGAACTTGTTCAGAAACGGTACAGCGTGCGGGCCTACAGATCGACACCCGTGGAGGAAGAGAAGCTGCAGAAGGTTTTGGAGGCGGCGATCCTAGCGCCGACGGCGGCCAACAGACAGCCCTTCCGCCTGATCGTCATCAAGACCGAGGGGCGGCAATCGGAGCTCAAACGGGTTTATCCCCGCGATTGGTTCGTCCAGGCGCCGCTCGTCGTCTGCGTCTGCGCGGTGAGAGACGAGTCCTGGGTCAGGAAGGATGGCAAGATCTATGCCGAAGTGGATGCGACCATCGCTTTCGATCATCTGATCCTGGCGGCCCACGACCTCGGGCTGGGCACGTGCTGGATCGCCGCTTTCGACCCGGCGGCGGCCCGGGATGTGTTGAAGCTCCCCTCCGAGCTCGAGCCCGTCGCGTTTACTCCTCTCGGCTATCCGGCTGACGAGTGGAAGCCGAAGAAGCGCCGCCCCGCTTCGGAGCTGGTCCAATACATATAGCTGCTTTCCTCTCCCGTCAGAGACTGTGTCGCAATCTCATAATGAATGGGGACTATCTATTCAGGGGACACTAACTTTAGTTCGGGGATTAGGGTTAGTGTCCCCATAATTAGAGGGCCGTCTATTCGCCGGACACTCTGTCCAGAATCGGCGCATCATTGGGGACGATTATGTTCTCTGCTTCCTCTCCCCTTGTGGGAGAGGATGGAGGAGAGGGGAGAAAAGGACAGTCCCCATTTTTTCTTTGTCCTCCCGGATATGATGGTGATATAATACCAGCAGGATAAAGGGAGACAGTCATGGACACGATCATCAAGAATTATCTTTTAGGCCTCAAGATCGAGGCGCCGCAGAATCACAAGGACATGACCGTCTTTCCTCTGCTGACCCCGCTCGACGGCGGCCCCGACTACATGACCCTGAAGGAAGCGCTGGAGAAGTCCCATCTCCTCGTCACCGAGGTGAGCTCGGGCGGTTCGGTGCCGGAACTCAAGGTCGCCAACAAGGCCCCCATCCCGGTCCTCCTACTCGACGGCGAAGAGCTCGTCGGCGCCAAGCAGAACCGGGTGCTCAACACCACGATCCTGATCAACGAGAAGTCGGAGGTGGTCATCCCGGTGAGCTGTACGGAGAAGGGGAGGTGGGCTTATGTCTCCGCCGCCTTCCGTGACTCGGATACCGTCATGTCTCCAGGTCTGAGGTCGGAGAAGGCGCGCACCGTGGCCACCTCCCTCAGCAGCACGGGGCAGTACCGGTCCGACCAGGGAACGGTCTGGCAGAGAATCGACGAGATGGCCGAAAAGGCTGACACCGTCTCCCGGACCGGCGCCATGAAGGACATCTACGAGCAGAAAAAGAAGGATCTGGACGAGTATCTCCAGGCCTTCCGCTGTATTCCCGGCCAGAAAGGGTTCCTCGTTTTCAGGGGAGGCGAGCCGGTCGGTTTCGACTTCATCTCCAGGGAGAAAGCATTCGAGGCCCTCTTCCCAAAGATGGTCAAGAGCTACGCCATGGAAGCCGTCCTCGAGGACAAGAAGGACGAAACGAAAGTGGATCCTCGCCAGGCCGAGGGATTCCTCAAGGAAGCGGCCGAATGCGACGAGAAGACGTACGATTCCGTCGGCCGGGGCCGCGACTACCGTTACGAGAGCAAGACGATGGTCGGGTCGGCGCTGGCCGTCGATGACAAGGTCATTCACCTGGCTTTTTTCCGGGTCCGTGAGAGCGACAAGACCGGAGAAATGGCCAGCACCCGCCGCCGCGTCCGCTACCGGCTTTAGCGCACGGCTATGATCGGGTACCCGAGCAACGTCCTGGTTGTTGCGGACTACCCGAATCCCCGCTTTGACGAAAGTATCCGGGTCAAGGTCGATTTCGTCCTTTCCTGCGGAGATGTGGACCTTCCCATTCTTGAAGAGATCTACCTCCGCTTCCGGAAGCCGATCTTTGCCGTCAAAGGGAATCATGATTCCACCAAGCCCTTCCCGGATTTCGTCACCGACGTCCATCTCCGCTACGTCCAGCACCGGAACTGGCTGATCGGCGGGCTGGGAGGGGTGCCCGCCTACACGGGATCAGGCGCGTATGAGTGGGACGATCTCGGCGCGACCGAGAAGCTCAGCAAGCTGCCCTATGTCGACATCTTCATCTGCCACGTGCCCGTCCTCGGGATCACCGACAAGGAAAATTCCGCTCATCAGGGGAGCGAGGCGATCCGGTGGTATATCGAGGCCCAGCAGCCGAAGTTCGTCTACCACGGCCACGTCCACGCCAAGATGGGGGCGATGATCGGGACGACAGCGGTGGTCAGCGTCTACGGCGCCGAGGTCTTCAGCCTGAGCTACACGTCCTGATCATTTCTTGGCCTCGAACAGCGTCCAGGGGAAAGCCTTCATGTCGACCAGGAACTTCTCCATCCAGGCGTATTCCGGGTGGGCGGCGAAGAAGTCGGCGGCGATGAAATCCTGGCCGCAGGGATGGCCCTTCCGGGCCCACAGCTTCAACTCGCCGGCCAGCACTGCCGTCGTCACTTTGCCCTGGACGGACCCGGCCGGATAGTAGGGCGTCCAGATGAATTCGGGCAGGCCGTTGGGGTCGACGTCGATATGCCCGCAGAGGGTCTTGCCGTTGGGCGAAACCCGGCCCGTTGAGGCGTCGATGTGGTCGGCCTCGAAGATCATGGCCGTCTCGGCGTTGATCATCCCCTTGTTGTCTTCCAGAAGTTTCTCCCAGCGCGCTTTGCGGACGTTGACGGTCAGGCTCGGGTCCTCGGAGTCGTAGGTCGTTTCCTCGGCGATGACCTTGGGGTCGGAGGGGAAGTTCGCTCCGGCGAAAAAGCCGTCGCTCGTCCGCCAGACCTGTTGGTTCTCGAGGCCGAGCTCGAGCCGGGCGATCTCGTTGGTCTTGATGTCGCCGACCAGCCAGTCGTTGGCATAGGCGCCGTTGTTCCCATCGCTCATCAGGCGGATGAAATCGTCGATCGAGGCGGCGTACTGGGCGGCCCGGCGGGCGCGGACGAACTCGGGCGTTCCGGCCTCAGCGTAGCCTTTGTACATGGACATGGTGGTTTCGGTGTAGATGATACCGGAGCTGTTGATGACGAAATCGTCGCCGCTGTGGATATAGCCGGGGAAGGAATCCATGAAGATGCGGTTCCCCTTGGCCGGGGTGATGTCGGCGATGACGTTCCAGCGTTCGCCGACGATGTAATCCACCCAGTTGTTGTGGGCCATGACGATCTTTCCGTCCTCGGTGTAGCTGCCGGTGGCGATGAAGGCGCTGCAGAAGCTCGGCGATTTCCCGTCCCCGGCGCCCGGAGTGGTCTTTTCATCCAAATAGGGGACGTAATACCAGGCGAGCTCGATCCAGCCGTTGAGCGCGGTCAGGTCGATGACGTCGTAGGTCTTGTCCGGGAGGCGGGCGCGGAGGCCATCCACGATCCCCTGGATCTCCTCCTGGTATTCGGGATCGACCTTCGGCCAGAACATCCGGGAAGCGGCTTCGCGGAAGAAGGCCCAGTCGCGGCCGACCGACTTTTCCAGGAAGAAGGCGAACATCCGGAGGGCGTCGTCGATCTCGGCGGCCAGGTGATAACCGTTCTGGAAACCCACCTGGCGCGGCGTCCCTTCGAGGTGGACGAAGACCCAGCCGTTGATTTCCTGGCGGTAGGAATTCAGGAGCTCGGCCGGAAGCTTGCCCTTCCCCGGCTTGGAGCAGGCCTCGAAGAAGACCAGGCAGAGAATCAATCCAAAGAGAAAAAATCGCCTCGCATTCATGGCTTCCCTCCCAAGGTCAGATGTGAGGCGATTATAACACAGAAAAACCGGGCGTGTCATTTGAAAACGCCTCGGGAAGGCTAAACCTTCGAGGGCGCTTCGCCATTCCCAAGTTATTCATCAAAGAATGCTTTAAAAGGTCTCAGGGCGGTTGAATTTCGAGCGGTCGGAGAGTATATTGTTGTTTTATTTTTTAGGAGTTATACCATGTCTCATAAGTACGTTTATTTCTTCGCCCCCGCCCTGGCCGAAGGCAACAAGGATATGAAGGACCTCCTCGGCGGCAAGGGCGCCAACCTGGCCGAGATGGCCGGGACCGGGCTGCCCGTTCCCCCGGGATTCACGGTTTCGACGGAAGTCTGTAACATCTTTTCCGGGTCCGACGGAAAGCTCCCCGGAGAGATTGAATCCGAGATCGAGAGAAGCCTCCTCAAGCTCGAGGAGACCGCCGGCCGGAAGTTCGGCGACCCTGCCGACCCGCTCCTCGTCTCGGTGCGCTCCGGCGCCAAGTTCTCCATGCCCGGCATGATGGATACGGTGCTCAACCTCGGGCTCAACGATGCGACCTTGGAAGGGCTGGTCAGAAAGAGCGGCAACCGCCGCTTCGCCCTGGACTGCTACCGCCGCCTCATCCACATGTTTGGCGACGTCGTCCTCAACATCCCCAAGAAAGAGTTCGAGGAAATCCTCCACGCCCATAAGGAGAAATACCGTATAAAGCTTGACTACGAGCTGACCGATAAGATGCTGGAGGAGACGATCGCCGCCTACCGCGCTTTGATCAAGGCCGAAACAGGGAATGACTTCCCCCAGGACGTCGACGAGCAGCTGCGCCTGGCTGTCTATGCGGTCTTCAAGTCGTGGAACAACCCGCGGGCCAAGACCTACCGCCGGCTCAACCACATCCCCGACGACCTGGGGACGGCGGTCAACGTCCAGCTCATGGTCTTCGGCAACATCGGCCAGAAGTCCGGGACCGGCGTCGGGTTCACCCGGAACCCGGCCACCGGAGAAAAGGTGCTCTACGGCGAGTACCTCCTCAACGCCCAGGGCGAGGACGTCGTGGCCGGCGTGCGCACGCCCTCTCCGATCAAGAAGCTCGAGGCCGAGATGCCAGAGGTTTACCACCAGCTCAAGGACATCACGACCAACCTGGAAAAGCATTACGGCGACGTCCAGGACTTCGAGTTCACCATCCAGGACGGAAAGCTCTACATGCTCCAGACTCGAAACGGCAAGCGCACCGGCCAAGCCGCCGTGCGGATCGCCGTAGACCTTGTTGAAGAAGGGCTGACCAGTAAAGAGAAGGCTCTCCTCCAGGTCGAGCCCGAAGCCCTCAACCAGCTCCTCCACCCTGTTTTTGACCTCGAGAAAAAACAGAAGCACGAGGTCCTGGCCAAGGGGCTGGCCGCCTCTCCGGGAGCGGCCGCCGGGCAGGCCGTCTTCACCGCCGAGGAGGCAGAGGCCTGGAAAAAGGACGGCCGCAAGGTCATCCTGGTGCGGGCCGAGACCTCGCCCGACGATATCCATGGGATGAGCGCTTCCAATGGCATCCTGACCGCGACCGGCGGTATGACCTCCCACGCCGCCATCGTCGGCCGCCAGATGGGGAAGCCGGCCGTCGTCGGCTGCGGGGCCCTCCGTATCGACGAAGAGCAGAGAAGGTTCACGGTCAACGGTCGGACCTATAAAGAAGGCGACTGGATATCGATCGACGGCGGCACCGGCGAGGTGCTGGCCGGGGAGATCCCGACCCGGCCGTCCGAGATTCTGGAGGTCGTCCGCGGCCAGAAGAAACCCGAAGATTCCAGGATGTATCAGTACTTCAGCAAGCTCCTGAGCTGGGCCGACGAGTTCAGGAAGCTCCGCGTCAGGGCCAACTCCGACACTCCCGAGGACGCCCGCATCGCCTTCGCTTTCGGCGCCCAGGGGATCGGCCTGGCCCGGACCGAGCATATGTTTTTCGGCCCCGAGCGGCTGCCCATCGTCAAGGAAATGATCCTGACCGACAACGAAGCCGACCGGCGCAAGGCCCTGGAAAAACTCCTGCCCTTCCAGGAGAAGGACTTTTATGAGTTCTTCAAAGAGATGCACGGAAACCCGGTGACGATCCGCACCATCGACCCGCCGCTCCATGAGTTCCTGCCGCGGCGCGAGGACCTCATGGTCGAGCTGGCCGAGCTCAAAGTCAATCCCAGGAAGAACAAGGCCAAGATCGCCGAGGTCGGAACCCTGCTGGCCCGGGTCAGCCAGCTCTCCGAGTTCAACCCGATGCTCGGACATCGCGGCTGCCGGCTGGGCATCTCTTACCCCGAGATCACCGAGATGCAGGCCCAAGCCATCTTCGAGGCCGCCTGCCGGCTGGCCAAAGAAGGGGAGAAGATCTTTCCCGAGATCATGGTCCCGCTGGTCGGTCATGTCAACGAACTGGCCAACCAGAAGGAGATCATCGTCCGGGTGGCCGATGAGGTCATGAAGCGGCACGGAGTGAAGGTTGAGTACCTGGTCGGGACGATGATCGAGATTCCGCGCGGCGCCATCACGGCCGACGAGGTGGCCCGGGAGGCAGAGTTCTTCAGCTTCGGCACCAACGACCTCACCCAGACGACTTACGGCGTGTCTCGCGACGACGGAGGCAAGTTCCTCAACGACTACCTCAGCAAGGGCATCTGGAAAGACGATCCTTTCGAGACGATCGACATTGCTGGCGTCGGCGAGCTGATGAAGATGGCGGTCGAAAAGGGAAGGAAGACCCGCCCCGACCTCAAGGTGGGGATCTGCGGCGTGCACGGCGGGGACCCGCGCTCGATCTTTTTCTGCCACAAGATCGGCTTGGACTATGTGAGCTGTTCGGCCTACCAGATCCCGATCGCCCGGCTGGCCGCCGCCCAGGTCAACATCGGGAAGAAGGACACCGAGGCCGATTAGGAAACCAGGGCTTATCTGACGGGCCGTTGGGGGGAAGGGAGCCGCCCTCTGCCCCCGCACCCCGGGGAACCAGTCCCGTCGGTTCCCCCCGTCGGCTGAGCCGACGGGTCCCCCCTCCGCTACGGGGGCCTTTGGGCGGCTCCCTTCCCCCCAATCCGACCACGGGAAAAGAGCTGCTTAGCAGACTGACTCTGGAATTGACTGCAGCCATTTATAATGATATTGTCGGCTCAGTACGATAAAGGGAAGGCCGGGTCATGAGATGTCCGAGGTGTCAAACCGATAATCCCGAGGGATCACAGATTTGCGCCGGATGCGGCGCTGCGCTGGCGACTTGGAGGGGTGAAGGCGGTCGCGCGCCGGGCCCTCCGGAGCCGGGGGGCGCTCCGACGAGGACTCTTCAGCCTGAGATCAGAGACATCACTCCGGGCGCGCTCATCGCCGGGAAGTACAAGCTCCTAGAGGAACTGGGGACTGGCGGAATGGGTGTTGTCTATCTGGCCGAGCAGATGGAGCCTATTCAGCGCCGCGTTGCCCTGAAGATCATCAAGCTTGGGATGGACACCCGCCAGGTCGTGGCGCGGTTCGAGACCGAAAGACAGGCCCTGGCGGTCATGGACCATCCGAATATCGCCCGGGTGTTCGATGCCGGGGCGACTGAGACAGGCCGTCCCTACTTTGTCATGGAGCTGGCCCGGGGTATCCCCATCACGGATTATTGTGACCGCCACAAGCTCTCCGCCCGGGAGCGCCTGCAGTTGTTCATCGGGGTCTGCCAGGCGGTCCAGCATGCCCATCAGAAGGGTATCATCCATCGCGACCTCAAGCCTTCCAACATTCTTGTGGTCATTCAGGACGACCGGGCGGTGCCCAAGATCATCGACTTCGGGATCGCCAAGGCGACCGATCATCGCTTGGCCCAGCGGACTCTCTTCACCGAGCAGGGGCAGTTGATCGGGACGCCGGAGTACATGAGCCCCGAGCAGGCGGAGATGTCGGGTCTGGATGTCGACACGAGGACGGATATCTATTCTCTGGGGGTCATCCTTTATGAGCTTTTGGCCGGAGCGCTGCCCTTTGACGCCGGGAAGTTGAGGTCGGCGGCATTCGGGGAGATCCAGAGGATCATCCGGGAGACCGATCCTCCCAAGGCGAGCACGCGGCTGAGCACCCTGAAAGAGACAAAGGCGGAGATCGCCGAGAAGAGGGGGACGGACCCGGGCTCGCTGGTCAAGCTGCTGCGGGGGGACCTGGACTGGATCACGATGAAGGCGATGGCCAAGGACCGGACGCGGCGGTATTCCACGGCCTCGGAGCTGGCGGCCGAGGTGGAGAGGTATTTGCGGTATGAGCCGGTGACGGCCGGTCCGCCGAGCGCCGCCTATCGGCTGCGGAAGTATGTCAAGCGGCACAAGCTGGGGGTGGCGGCGGCGGCCGCGGTGCTGCTGATCATCCTTGTCGGGACGGCGGGGACGACGATCGGCTTTCTGAGGGCGGTGCGGGCGGAGAAGAAGGCGGTCGAGGAAGCAACGACGGCCACGCGCGTTTCGGATTTTCTGGTCGACCTGTTCAAAGTCTCGGACCCGAGCGAAGCCAGAGGCAACACGATCACGGCCCGGGAGATCCTGGACCGCGGGGCGAAGAAAGTGGAAGAAGAGTTGGCCGGCCAACCCGCTATCCAGGCCCGGCTGATGGACACGATGGGCCAGGTCTTTCAAAGCCTCGGCCTCTTCGACCAGGCTCTCCCGCTCCTGAAATCGGCGCTTGAAATCAGGCGAAACACACAGGGAGACAGGAGTCTTGATGTTGCTTCCAGCTTACAGAGTTATGGCTATTTGCTGATCGCCAAAGGAGATTACGCGGCCGCGGAACCGCTGCTTCAAGAGGCCCTCGCGGTGCGCCGCCGGCTCCTTGGGAATGGCCACGCCGATGTCGCTTCGAGCCTCGCCAGCCTGGGTGAGCTCAACTATATGAAAGGCAACTTCGAGCGGGCTGAAAAGTTTTTCCGCGAGTCTCTTGACCTTCGGCGGAGGACTTTCGGCAGAGAACACATCGAGATCTCAAACATCCTGAACGACTTGGCCATGACCCTCAAGGCGAAAGGCGATTACGGGGAGGCCGAGCCGATGTATCGGGAGTCTCTGGCCATGAGACAGAAGCTGCTCGGAAGCGACCATCCCGCGATCGCCCAGAGTCTGAACAACTTGGGGATGTTCCTTTATCAGATGTTTCTCAACAAAAAGAATGACGGTGTCGAGGCTGAGAAGTTGTTGCGCCAGGCCCTCGAGATGAACCGCCGGATGCTGGGGAATGAACACCCTGAGGTCTCGACGAACCTCAACAATCTGGCCCTCCTGCTACGCGAGAAAGGGGATTACGATCAGGCCATCGCCTTGTTTCGTGAAGTCACGGAGATCGACCGCAAAAATCTCGGCGATGAGCATCCCTATGTCGCAAACGCGATGAAAAATCTGGCGGCTGCGCTGGTGAGAAAAGGCGATTATGAATCGGCTCAGGAATTATTCCGACAGGCCCTCGGAATCCAACGAAAGACTTTTGCTGAACAAAGCTGGCAGGTCGCCACGACCAAACTTCTTCTTGGGGCGAGTTACATTGAAGAAAAAAGATATCAAGAAGCTGAGGCCCTGCTGCTTGAAGCCTTTCCCATAATCGAGAAGGCTTTCAGCATAAGCCACCCCAGAACACAGGCTGCCGTCAAGAGCTTGATCAGTCTTTACGAGGCCTGGGGAAAGCCGGAGAAGGCGGCAGAATACAGCTTCCTGCTAAAGAAATAGAAAAAAAGGGTCGTCCGCTCGATCTCAGCGGACCTTGACCACGTTCACCTTCATAGTCTGGGGAATAAGAACGGACGCATCCGGAAGCGATGTTTTGACTTTTTCCGCCAGCTTTTGATACTGCGAATTCGAGCCGTGCATGGCCACGATGATTTTTGGCCTGAGATCCTGCGCCATCTTCAGGGCGTCGTCGGGTGAGGCCGTGGGAGACGGGTCTCCCGCCGGCAGAAAGGCCAGCCCTGCCTTGAGGTTCTTAAGCGGAACATAGGCGGAATCTCCGCCATGAAAGATACCGATGTTTCCGGCTTGGAAGTGGAAAAGGATGATGGGCCCGACGTGCTTCCCCCGGACCGGCGTGATCTTGAATTCACCTGCGGACTGGGTCCGTCCAGGAGTCAGGCTGATGATTTTGTCGCGGGGGATTCCGGCTGCCGTCTTGAGCGAACGGATAACAGAGTCCTCTCCGCAGATGGAGGCGCCTGTCGCCTTGAACAGGTTGCGAGCGACATCCGCCTGCCAATGATCGCCGTGGCCGTGGGTGTAGAGGACGGCATCGACCTTTTTCCCGCTGAAATGGCTCATGTCCTCGTCGAGCAGGAGATTAGCCGGGTCGATGATCAGGGCTCCTTTGGCCGTTCTCACCAAGACCGCGGAATAGCCCAGAAAGACGAAGGCGGCTTCGTCCTCGGCAAGAGGAACGGAGAAAAATTCATCGAAGACATTCGTTTCGCTCGCCGCGGCCGGCGGGACAGAAACGGCTATTCCTGCCAGAAGGAAGATCGCAGAGATAACGAAATCAAGCCTCATCATGACATCACCTCCATCTTTTTTCTGCTTCTTTGGCCAGGTCAGAAACATTGCCGAGATATTTTCCAATTCCGTAAAATTTTGAACTGCCCGGCGTAAACACAAAAGGTTTCAATTTTGCAATATCGGGTACGCCTCCTTCACTGAGCACGGATCGGTCCGCTTTGACATCCATGATTTCCCCGATGAACATGGTGTGCGAGCCCAACTCGATCGTTTGCTTCAACTGGCATTCTATGACCAGCGGAAATTCCTTTATATAGGGAGCATCCACAAGGGCGCTTTTGACCGGGGTCAATCCTGTCCTCATAAACTTATCGACGTCCCTTCCGGAAATACGGCCAACGTAGGCGGCTTCATGGCCCAGAGATTCCGAGGGGATATTCACTGTGAACGCTTTTCTTTCCATGATATTGCCAAACGTATAGGTGGCCTCTCTCAGGCAAGTCATGACAGAGGCCGGTTTCGAACTGCACACACCCACCCAAGATGACGTCATCATATTGGGCTTGCCTTCATGGTCGTAGGACCCGATGACCCAAACAGGGGTCGGAATAATCACCGTTCTGGCCCCCAAGGATGTCTTTTCGTCCTCTTTGCCTTCCTCAGAATTTGCCTGTTCTGAACTCTCGATCACTTTGAATATTGTCCTTTCGCTCTTGTCAGAAGATACCAAGCCGGCGAACGAAACAAACGATAAACACGTCCCGACCAGGAATAACAATGCGAAAATTCCGGTCAAACCCAGAAAACGGTTCATCGAATCCCTCCTTGATGTCATAAAATCCCCTTGCTACGCCGGTCCTCCTCGGAGAATATAATCCGCGGCTCATGGGATGTCAATGAACTCGGGACTCGGTTAGGAGGGTCTATAAGCTGCCGAAACGCTCAAAAGCGCCGGCCCGCTCTCTCAACATCAGGTCAAAGATATCCTTCGCCCGGCACTCTTTCGTAACGGGATAAGTGTCGACAAGAATTCGGCGTGAGGCATTTTCGACCTCGTCGAAGAGTTGCTTCAGGAATACCAACGTCGGGATGTCTTCCACGAGAAAAACAACCCGCGGTCCTTCATAATCGTCCCAGCAGATCCCTGTTTTATCGAGATTGGACAGGGACTTGAATTCCCGGTTGGAGATGATCTCGGGTTTGACGTCTTGGAAAAGGATGGGGAGAAGGGCGTTCATCTCGGGACCCCAGGTCCAGGTGTCTTTGTTAAAAGTCCGGAATTGATCAAAATAGTAGCCCCGGCCCTCGGGCCCATCTGTATAGCTCCCGGTGTAGATCCCGATGATGATCTCGTCCGCTTTGTCGAAGGACTGCCGCATTCCATCAAGCATCGAGCGGTGATGAGGTTTCAGGGAGATCTTGGGAGCTGAGGGGACGACGATCTTTCTTTCCGGTTCGGTTCGGACTGCGGGAACGCGGGAGCTGCAGCTCACGCCGATGAGCACCGCCCAGGCGAGCACCCAGCCGAACAGGGCTGCCCTCCGGACGGACTGCGTCAGCGGAGGAAACAACACTCCTCCTTGCGGGCGCTGGCGATTCGACATCACCGCTTGAAGAAATTCTTGACGACGAAGAAGACGTTCTCTTTGCGTTCCCGCAGTCGCCGCATGAAATACGGCAGCCAGTGCGTCCCGAAGGGGACGTAGCAACGAACCCGGTAGCCTTCCTGGGCGAGTTTCTGGAAGGTCTTGTTCCGGATACCGTAGAGATACTGAAACTCGTACTTGTCGGCGGCGATGGCGTTGGCGGCCGCGTAGTCCTTCGTCCACCTGATCAGCCTGTCATCGTGGGTGCCGATGGCCGGATAGACGCCCTCCTTGAAGAGCATTTCGGCGAGCTTGATGAAGTTGGCCCGGATATCCTTCATCTTCTTGATGGCCAGGTCGGGCGGCTCCTTGTAAGCCCCCTTGCAGATCCGGACCTTCGCCTGGATCTTGTTGAGGTCCATGACGTCCTTCTCGGTGCGGTAGAGATAGGCCTGGACGACGATCCCGACGTTGTCGTATTTCTGGCGCAGCCGGTAGAAGAGGTCCAGCGTCCGCTGGGTATGAGGTGTCCCTTCCATGTCGATGCGGACGAAATTCCCGAGTCCTTTGGCCCGGCCGACGATCCTCTCGACGTTCTGGTAGCAGTACTCGGTGTCGATGTCGAGCCCCATCTGGGTGAGCTTCAGGGACACATGCGAATCCACCCCGGCCTTGGGAATGGCGTCCAGGAGATCGAGGTAAGCGTTGACGGCCTTTTCCGCCGTCTCCTTGTCCTTGACGCTCTCCCCCAGGACGTCCAGGGTGGCCATGATCGCTTTTTCATCGAGTTTTTTGACGTTTTTTATGGCCTCTTTGATGGTTTCACCGGCCACGAAGCTGCGGGCCATCCGGGTCAATAATTTCATGAGGGCGACTCCTTTTTTAGGGATATCATGGGATGATTGCTAAAGATCTATATCATATTCAATCGGGAGACAATTTCAAGCAAAAGTATCTCCGGAACCGCGATGATCGTAGCTGATTATACGGTCTTCATGATGGGCGCAGGAAGCCGCCCTGAAGCCCCCGTAGCGGAGGGGGGAACCGACGGGACTGGTTCCCCGGGGTGCGGGGGCCGAGGGTGGCTTTCTGCGCAAATGGAATCAGACAAACAGAAATATTGACTTTCCCGGATAGGAAATTGTCTTTATCGGGTTCCTGTTATATACTTCGGCTTCTGCATGCTGCGCATCCTGAAGGTCCTGGAGAAATGGCGGTACCCCATCCCCTTCGTCTATAGTGACGAATATTGGATGCTCAACGTCGGCAAGCACGTCTTTCCTATCAAGAAATACCGGGCCCTCTACGAGAGGCTCCTGTTGCTCGGAGCGAAGAAAGAGAACTTCATCACCCCCGAGCCGGCCTCCGACGAGGATGTCCTGCTCGTCCACTCGTCGCCCTATGTCAAGAAGCTCAAGACAGCCTCCCTTTCCTCGGCTGAGATCGCCATGATCGAGCTCCCCTTTTCCCTGGAATTGGTGCGGTTCGCCTGGCTGATGGTGGGCGGGACCATCCGCACGGCCCGCTTGGCCCTGGAGCGGGGCCTGGCCGTCCACCTTGGGGGCGGTTTTCACCACGCTTTTCACGACCACGGAGAGGGGTTCTGCGTCCTCAACGATGTCGCCATTGCCGTCGAGGTCCTCAAGAAGGAGGGCGCCGTCCGGAGAGTCATGGTCGTCGATTGCGACCTCCACCAGGGGAACGGCACCGCCCATATCCTGGCGGACAAGGACTATGCTTTCACCTTCTCCATCCACCAGATGGATCTCTATCCTTCGAACAAGCCCTCCTCCTCCGTCGATGTCGGTCTCTGGTCGGGAGACGGCGACAGGGAATACCTGGCCGCCCTGCGTTCCCACTTTCCCCGTCTCTATCGAGAATACTCGCCCGACCTTGTTTTTTATCTGGCCGGAGCCGACCCCTTCGAAAAGGACCAGCTGGGAGGTCTTCGCCTGACCAAGGAGGGGCTTCGCCAGAGAGATCTCATCGTCATCAGCGAGGCACGGCGGCTCCGGATTCCAGTGGCCGTGGTCCTGGCCGGCGGGTACGCGCTGGAGATGGAAGAGACGGTGGCCGTCCACCTGGGCACGATCCGGGCTGCCCAGAAGGCCCAGCGGAGATATTCTCAGACCCCGGTTTCTTCGCCCAGCCGGCCGAAATAATCCACTGGCCCTTTCTTGAACGCTATTTCTGCAGGAAGATGTGGGCGAAGACCTTGGAGTCGCCGACTATGTTGTCGATGTGGCAGTATTCGTTGGGCTGGTGGGCGGTTTCATCGACCCGCGACCAGCAGGCGGCTTCATATCCGGTCCTCCGGAACAGGGCGGCCACGGTGCCGCCGCCGATCCCGCTCGCCTTGGCCTCCACTTTGTAGACGTCCTTGATGGCCGCGCGCAGGGCGGCGACGACGGCCGCCTGGGGAGAAGTCGGCGGTGCCGCGGGAGCCCGCTGCTGGTCCTCGAGGCTGATCTTGACCTTGAAGTTGTTTTCGATCTTCTTGACGATCCCCTGGATCTCCTTCTCCACATCCTCCAGAGAGAACTGGGGGAGGACGCGGCAGTCCAGGTAGAAGATGTCCTCTCCCGGGATGGTGTTGATGTTGGGGACGTTGGCTTCTTTTTTCGTCGGTTCGAAGGTTGAGACGGGAGGCTCGAAGATCTCATCCTGGTCTTTGAAGACCTTGTTGAGGCTCTCCAGTTCGGTGATCAAGAAGCTGGCTGCCTTGAAGCTGTTGATCCCTTTGTTGGGAGTTGAGGCATGGGTCTGTTTGCCGATGGTCTTGAACTTGAGCCAGAGGATACCTTTCTCGGCCACCTCGATCATCGTCCCGTCCTTGTTGCCCGCGTCCGGGACGACGATCAGGTCGTTCCTCCGGAAGGCCACGGTGTTGCGCAAGACGTATTCGATGCCCTTGCGACTGCCGGTCTCCTCGTCGGCGACCAGGGCGATCCCGATATTGCAGTTCGGCCGGATCCCTTCTGCCTGAAAGGCTTTGACGGCGAACAGAGAAGCGACCAGGTCCTGCTGGTTATCCTCGACACCGCGGCCGAAGACCTTGCCGCCTTTGACCCAGGCCTTAAACGGATCTCCATCCCATTGGGCCAGGTCCCCGGGGGGGACGACATCCATGTGGGTCATGATCCAGGCGGTTCGGGCGGAGGAATCGCCCTTGAGGACGGCCAGGATGTTCGGCCGGTAGCCGGCCGGCGCGTCCAGGTCGGGCGCCTTGATGACTTCGATATCGTCGAACCCCGATTGCCTGAGAAAATCGAGCAGGAATTCCGCCTTTTTGACTTCTCCCTCGCCGCCGCTGGCGGGAGAGATGGCCGGCAGGGCGCAGAGCTTGATCTGGAGGTTGATCATTTCGTCGCGGAAGCCGTCGATGCGTTTGGCGATCTTTTCGAACTTTGTCATGGAATTCCTCTCCCCGAGAATCATAGCACCTCGGAAATGAATATTCAAGCCGTTGAGACAGGGATGGAGAACCGGACCGGCCGGGTCGTTCCTTGACATTTGGCGGGGGCGGACATAAATTACCTGACAATGCGGCTCGGGTTTGACCTCCGTCCTTTCCTGCGTGAAGAAACGGGTGTGGGGACCTATCTCAGGAACCTGCTGTTCCATCTGGCGAGGATCGACGCGACCAACGAATATTTCCTTCTTTCCTCGTCCTGGAAGGACCGTTTTCCCGCCGAGAAGATCCCGCCCTTCGTCCGGATGAGATTCCACGACCTCCGCCTTCCGGTGAAACTCCTCAACGCCCTCTGGCAGAAGCAGCGCCGGCCGTCGCTGGATCTCTTTTTCCGGACAAAACTCGATTTGACTCATTCGGCCACCCCGCTCATTTTGCCCACCCGGGGAAAAAGGATCATCACCGTCCACGACCTTTTCTTCATGGACTTTCCGGAGATGGCCGGAGAGGAAGCGGGCAGGATGTTCTTTCGTCTGGCCGCCGCCTCTTTCCGGAATGCCGACGGGATTCTCACCTTCTCCAACTTCACTTCCGTCGAACTCATCTCCCGCTTCGCGCTCGAGGAAAAGAAGGTGAAGGTCGTCTCCCACGGGCTGGACAAACGGTTTCTGGAGGAGGTCCCGGCCGCCGAGCTCAAGGCGACGCGAAAACGTTGTAAGCTTCCGCCGGCTTTCCTGCTTTTCGTGGGCGCCCAGGTACCGCGCAAGAACCTGGTCCGTTTCCTCGAGGCCCTGAAGATCGTTCACCTCCACGGCATTCGGATCCCCCTCGTCCTGATCGGCCCCGGGGGAGAGGACACTGAAGCCATCCGGCTGCAGGCGGAAAAACTCGGGCTCGGCCACTGGGTTATGATGGCCGGCTATCTCGATGAAGAGGATGTCCGGCAGGCCTACAGGTTGGCCACCGCCTTCGTCTTTCCCTCCCTATGTGAGGGATTCGGCCTGCCCCTCGTCGAGGCGATGGCCAGCGGGGTTCCGGTGGCCGCCTCCCAGACCTCGGCCATTCCAGAGGTCTGCCGGGACGCAGCCGTATATTTTCGTCCGGAAAGCCCCGAGAGCATGGCGGAGAAGGTTGTCTCGGTCATCGAGGACGGGGAGCTGAGGAAAAAACTCATCGCCAGGGGAAAGGAGAGGGCCGGGGATTTCAGTTGGGAAAAAGCGGCCACGGAGACGCTGGAGTTCTATGAGCGGGTGGTCCAGGGGTTATGAAGATAGCGCTGGATGGCTTTGAGCTGGGCCGGGATGCCAAAGGGGTCGGCCGGGTCATCCACAATCTGTTGGTCCAGCTTCCGGACCTCAGCCCGAACGACGATTTCCTCATTTTCACCAAAGAGGGCATCGGGCAATACTCCCATCCCCGCGTGGAGGAGCGCCTCCTGCCTTGGCGGGGAGGCTACCTCCGTTGGCAGAACGGGCCTCTGCGAAGGGCCCTGAAGAGGGCGAATCCCGATCTTTTTATCGCCTCAAACTATGTCCTCCCCCTTTCCTGTCCTTGGAAGACCATCCTTTTCGAGCACGATATCTCGGTGGTCTCTCATCCCGAATGGTATCCTCGAAGATACTCCTTCACCCGGAGGTTTCTTGTCAGACGGAGCCTGGAGCAGGCGGACCTTGTTGTCGTCTCTTCTGAGTTCGTTAAGAAGGAGATCCTGGATTCCTTTGATATCAACGGGGAGAAGATCAGGATCATCGGCTACGGCGTGGAAGAAAAATTCCGGCGGGCCTCGGGAACCGAAATCGAGCTCTGGAAGGAGAAAAAAGGCCTGGCCGGGAAAAAGGTCGTCGGCTTTCTCGGCTCCATTTTCAGGCGGCGTCATATTCCCGAGCTCATTCGGGCCGTGGGCTTGCTCCAGGCGGGGTTACCGGAGGCGGTGCTTTATCTTGTCGGGCAGGATTTCGGCGTCTTGGGCGGGGGAGACGCCCCCGCTCCGGCGATGCCGGACTGGGTCTTATGGGATCAGTCGCTTCCCGAGGAGGAACTATCGCTCTATTATTCTTCCGTCGACGCTTTCGCCTACCTTTCGGAATACGAGGGGTTCGGGTTTCCGCCCCTTGAGGCGCTGGCCTGCGGTACGCCCTCGGTGCTCCTGGACGGCAGCTCACTGGGCGAAGTCTTCTCCGGTCTGGCCCTTATGGTCGATGTGCCCGAGTCGGGGGTGATCGCCGCCGCCCTGAGGACGGCTCTTACTGACGAGGCGA
>Ga0307380_10003233_pt1 | contig 22619 bp, 23 predicted proteins | sample UN3MG_FD_202239 | JGI IMG/M metagenome (GOLD analysis project Ga0307380, IMG submission 202239) | Soil microbial communities from Risofladan, Vaasa, Finland - UN-3 | ecosystem: Environmental > Terrestrial > Soil > Coastal area > Acid sulfate soil | place: Finland: Risofladan, Vaasa | collected... | reverse complement strand
ATCGAGGCGGCGAAGCAGAGCGGCCTCCCGTCGGCATAGCGGGCAGGAACCATCGTACAGAACCGTGAACGGTTTGCTTTGGGTCATGAAAACGTCACTCGCCCGATTCCGCCGGTATGCGGCCAGTCATTCTCTGACGGCGGTGTGCGCCGGTGCAGAAGCCGCCGCGGCCAAGGTCCACACGCTACTGCGTCAGGAGTCCGGGCCCGTCGTCGCCGAAGAAATCGAACACCACGTCATTGTCCCACACAAACTCCCACGCGGCGCTCAAAGCCAAATCCCGAATGACATAGCCACAGCCACCGAACTGGAACACGACTCCGGCCAGGAGCACGATCAGAGATTTTCTGATTGTTCCTCTCATGCCACTACCTCCTTCTTGTTCTGAATTCCACTCGAGACAAGGGCAGCTACATCCACTGCCTTCAATAGCTCTGTTCCGCAAAGCTGACATGCTACCGGATGCTGGAAACGCTTCGCCCCTCCGGGACCACCGTCCCGGAGGAGGCCCCGCCAACCATCAACAGGAACGCCGCTATCAGATCTACCATCTTCATCGGTCCGGCCGTTCTTCTCGTACTTCGGTTCCTCTCAGTCGTCAACCCGTCCGTTCTACGCATCTTCCCCGGCGGCGGGAATGATGACCGAGTCGATTACATGGATCACACCGTTCGCCGCATCACTGTCCGTCTTGACCACGTTGTCCGCGTCGATCCTCACACTCGAACACTCCCTCGGGCTGGAGACGCCTGTTCAACTCCGACCCAATATCAGCGCCATCGCCTCGGCCCGAGCGGCCGGATTCGTCCTGAACACACCACGGACGGCCGACGTCACCATCACGCTGTTGGGTTGGTTCACGCCGCGGACCTTCATGCACAGATGCTCCGACTCCACGACCACCAGCGCCCCCTTGGCGTTGAGATGGGTCATCAATGCATCCGCGACCTGTACGGTGAGCCGCTCCTGCACCTGTGGTCGGCGGGCGAACGCCTCGACCGTTCGCGCCAGCTTGGACAGGCCGACAACGCGGTCGTCCGGCAGGTAGGCCACGTGCGCCCGGCCCATGAAAGGAAGAAGGTGATGCTCGCATAGCGACGAGAACTGAATATCTCGCAGCAGAACGATCTCGTCGTAAGGCTCCTGAAAAGTCCGAGACAGGTGCTCAGCAGGATCGGCCGCCAGACCGGCGAAGAGTTCCCCGTACATCCGCACCACACGGGCCGGCGTGTCGCGAAGCCCCTCCCGATCCGGGTCCTCACCCAGTGCTTGCAGCAGCTCCCGCACGGCCCGTTCGGCGCGGGGGCCGTCGACCGTTTGCGGAGCTGTCCAATGGAACCTTTGCCCTGCCGCTCCGGCATCGCCGGCCAGTGCGTCGCAGGATTCCATCCGCGCCAGGTTGGCATCAGCTATCATGGTCTCCTCCAATTCGTTCAAAACGTTCATTATGCAGTGTATCACAAGCCGGGCGATGGTCAAGCATAAAAACGTGCAAATCGTTCACCAGCAGCCAAGGCAAACGTAAAGTTATTCTCAAGAACGAGTTATGATACCTTGCCCAGATCCAGAACCTGGCATGACGCCGAGAATGACCGGCCCAAGCAGCCGCCTTGAATAAAAGCGATCATATTGATCACACGGGAATCAACCGAGAGGATTGCTCACACCCAAGCAGGTTGCCCAAAGCAACAGGTACAAGTGAAGCTTCACTGAGAAGACGGTGCGACAGGGGCTGGTTGCCGGCCACGTGTACCGTGGACGGTCACAGGCGCCTGCCCGTCGGCAGAGTAGTGCACTGGCTCCGCCGGAGCATGCACGCCATCTTTCGCCCGGGGGTGCTCGGGCATCCCTCCAACAGGGCCGGCCCACAGGCTACGTTCGATCGCTCCGTCAGCCTGCTGCGCAGCGCCTGCAGGCTGGCGACGAGGCCCGAAGGCGGCAGGTCCTACTCAACCTGTACCTCGCCGGACGCCCCTCCGCCCGCATCTGTGACTGGGTGATCGCCCCAACCTTGCAGAGGGCCCCTGAGGCTCGCCTTACCCTGCCGTCACCAGCTACAGGTTTGCGCGCGGACGACTGCGTCAAGACACGTCAGCATGCGATGAAACGCGACAGAATGGGACAAGTTGCGAATCGCTCGTTTTCGCATAAGATGCTTCCAGACAACGACTTTTGGGCTTTTCGGCGTGGAGCCGGGATGGCTTTGCAGTGCGTGGGTCAGGGGTTCGAGTCTCCTCGGCTCCATTCTTTCCGGGATCGCTGGCGCGCTGGCGGTTCGCTTCTGCTCCCGAGGTGAAGATGAGTAGGCACTTGATCTGGCCGGTGTGGTGGCTGGCCGTGATCGCCACCGCTGCGGCGGCCCAGGACGCCCAGCCCACCGACGCGGGCACGGCTCAGCCGTCCGCGAGCACGACGCAGCCGGCTCCCCCGCCGGTGCTGCTTTCGGATGACCAGCGGATCGAACGGCTCCGTGCGTTGTTGGGGCCGCGGGTCGAGTTGTCCGGGCCGCGGGCCAAGTCGCGACGGGCGCGCGTGCGGACCAGCCTGCGATTCGACAATCCGAGCGACCTCCAGCCGCTCGCCCCGGTCAGCAATGTCTGGGAGATACGCGACGGCTCGCTGCACGGCTCGGGCGTTTCGGTTTCGCAGATCGTGTTCGCCGTGCCGCTGCTGGCCGAGTCTTGCACGGTGAAGGCACGGCTCCGGTCGGACAGCCTGATCGAGATGTCCCTGCTCAACCCGCTGGTCGAGCGCTTCGACGGGACGCGTGCCGTCGGCCGGTTGCACTTCGGACGCATGGATCGCTTCGCACGGTCGGACTGGATCGAGCTGTCCAGCCACGACAACCCGTTGAAACGGTTTTACAGCTTCCGCTTTCCCGACCGGATGCAGGAGGCCATGCTGGCTCTGAACGAGGGCGAGTTGAGCGCGAAACTGACGGTGGACGACGGCTCGAGGACGGCCGGCGGACGGGTGCTGGCCGAGGACCTGAGCCGCAACGTGTACGTGTCGCTGGCCGGCGGGGTCAACAACAAGGTCGCGGTGGACCGGCTGGACGTCGAGGGCTGGATCGATCTGGAGTCCGACGAGACGGCCGTCCTGACGGGCATGGGGCGAGAATTCTGGGGCGAGGGGCGGGAGGTCACGATCCACTACCGGGCCCGCGGCCACTTCCGCCGGCTACTGCACAACGGACAGCCGGTGGGCGAGCAACAGGCAACCGAAGGCGTCTGGTGGCCGACGTTGGGACCGTTGCACCAAACCACTTTGACACTGAACCACGGCGACGTGCTGGCGTTCGAGCTGGGCTGGGTGGACGACGAAGGCGCCCTGCACGCGGTGGGGGTGGATCAGGCTACCGGCATGGTGGTCTTGGCTACGCACCCGCTGGCGTTCGAAACGACGGCCGGCCCACCGCCGGACGAGTGGTTCCGCACATTCGGCCCGAGGTGGGAAACGCGACCGCGCGTCTCCAACTCGCAGGATCAGCCGACGGTGGAGCAACTCAGTAAGGCACTGGGCGTCGACTTTCCCGGCCTGCCCATCATCGGGCCATGGGTAGACGACGAGCGGCGGGTGTTTCTCAAGACGCAGATCCGCTGACGACCTGGTGTGTCGTCGGCACGGGCCCGGCAAGCGCCCGACCTACGGTGCTCCAGGGTGTCAAGGTGGTGTCACCGGCCAAGAGTCTGGACGACCTTCTCTTCGCGCTGCATCAGCAGCTCGAGGGCCTCGGTCGGCTCCTCGACGGTTCGAAGGGCGTCGATGGTGGCGTCGTCGAGAAGTCGCATCAGGCGGGCCAGAATACGCAGGTGGGCCTCGCTCTCGTGGCTGCAGATCAGGAAGAAGAGTTGCGTCAGGGCTCCGTCTGGGGCGCTAAACGCCACGGGGCTGATCACCCGGGCCATGCAGACCAGCGGTTCGGCCGTGGTGTAGGGCATGGGCTTCTGGGGGTGAGGGATGGCCAACCCGTGGGGCAAGGCGGTGCTGCCGGCGGCCTCGCGCTGGCGCAGGGCGTTGAGCAGTTCCGCCTTGTCGTAGAGCAGCTTGGTACGATCGGCCAGGTTGACCAGCTCGCGCAGCACGGAGGCCTTGGTGGAAGCGCGCAGGGCAAGTTCGATGGACTCCACCCCCATGAGGTCGGTTACGGAAGTGGGTTCGCTGTTGCCGGAGCGTCCGATGCCGCGTTCGAGGGCGTGGAGGCGCCGGTCATCGAGCGTGAGCATGCGGCTTTCGAGCCAGTCGTGGACCTGGATGCGGTTGAACCGCCACTTGCCACCGACCTTGCGGCCGGGGAGCTGCCCACAGTCGGCCTCGCGCTGGACGTCGCGCGGATGCATGCCGACGAATCGGGCGAACTCTTCCAGGCTCATACTGCGATACGGCACGGCGCAGCCTCTCTGAGGAACACGACTGCCACACTGCTACGGTGCGCGGTCTCATCCTGCCTCAATTGTACGCCACCCAACGTGCCGGGCTAGCGCGCGGGCGCGTGCTTTCATGGCCCCTCGGGTCGCGAGCGGTATCCGCGCGTCAAGAAACCGCCGATGGGCGCGCGGTCCGGCCATCGGACCGAACGTTGCTTCGGCAGGTTTGTGGGTGCGGGTTGACTCTTTGTAGCCCGGATCCGCGCCGGATTTCAGCCGGGCTTTGGAACGGTCACCTGCACTCGCGATGCGCAAGAAATGCGGCCGGTGGCACCTTACTCCGGCGGCAGCAGCTCGAGCTCGCCGGCAATCGCCTGCAGGGCGGTGATGCAGTTGGTGATGTGGTCGGCCAGGGGAACCTCCAGAAGTTCCGCGCCCGCGTTCACGTCCTCGCGCGAGACTGCGGCGGCGAAGGCCTTGGTCTTGAGCTTCTTCTTGACGCTCTTGGGTGTCATGCCTTTGAGCCGCTCGGGGCGAACGAGTGCGCAGGCGACGACGAAGCCGCTGAGTTCGTCCACGGCGAAGAGCGTCTTGCGGAGCGGGGTGTCCCGCGGAAACTCCTCGACGTTCCAAGTGGCGTGCGAGAGGACCGCAGTCACGATCTCCTCGTCCACACCGCGCTGGCGGAGGATCTCGGCGCCCTTGCGGCTGTGATCGGGCGGCTCGGGCCAGCGCTCGTAGTCGAAGTCGTGCAGCAAGCCCACGGCACCCCACAACTCCTCGTCGTGCCCACCGAGCCGGGCGTAGTGCCGCATGGCCGCCTCGACGGCCAGGGCGTGCTTGATGAGGGCGGGGTTGGTGGTGTACTCCTGCAGAAGTGTCAGGGCTTGGTCGCGGTTCATGCTGCTCCTCCGTTGCCGGGCCATCGGCCGGCTCCCACGTGGCGAATTGACCTGAAGGCAGAGAGCGTTATCATCTTAGTTGACCGTAATCTGAGCGCCCGGCGTGAAGCGTGGCGCCGTGGGGCACGGGCTTCACCGGGGATGCCCGATTATAAGGCTTTGTCTTGGAAGATCGACAACGAGAGCAATTCGCCGTCGACGAGCTGGCCGTCGTCCTGAGCCAGTACGATCTGGGCCCCATCGAGTCCATCACCGAGTTCCCACGCGGATCGCGCAAGAGCCCCAAGGTGGGCATCGTCTGCCAGCGGGGCAAGTTTCTGCTGAAGCGTCGCCCGCGCGGGCACGTGACCAGCCAGCGGCTGACCTACGCCCATCGGCTGCAGAGACACCTGACGCTCGCCGGTTTTCCCCTGCCCCGGCTGATCGCACCGGCGGAGGGCGACGGGCTGGTGTTGCACCACAGTGGGCACGTTTACGAGCTGTTCGACTACGTCCGCGGACAACGTTTCTCGGGATCGACACCCGAGACGCGCGAAGCGGGCATCACCCTGGCCCGTTTTCACAAGGCAGTCGAAGACTTCACCTGGGCCGAGCCTCCACACAGAGGCGATTACCACGACGCCAACCCGGTCCGCACCGGGCTCAGCTCGATTCCCTCTTCCCTGTCCGCACACGACAGCGTGGCCGGCATGGAGATCGAGGTGCTGGAGATCTCCCAGGAACTCTACGACGCCTACGAACGCTCCTGCGAGCGGGTCGAACGGATCGGTCTGCGGAAATGGCCCACGGGCGTGATCCACGGCGATTGGCACCCGGGCAACATGATGTACCGCAACGGCAAGGTCGTGGCCGTGGTCGACTACGACTCCGCCCGGGTTTCGCAGCGGGTCATCGACCTGGCCAACGGCACGCTGCAGTTCTCCATCCTCAGCGGAAAGCAGGTCGAGGACTGGCCCGACGAGATTGACGAAGACCGGGCCGGGGCCTTTCTGGCCGGCTACCGGGCCGAGCTTCCGATCACCGACGGCGAGCAAGGCTGCCTGCCGTACCTGATGATGGAGGCGTTGATTTCCGAGTCGGTTCTGCCCATCGCCGCAACGGGCAGCTTCGGTCGCCATCAGGGCTTCCGCTTCATGCGGATGGTCCACCGCAAGGTGGGCTGGCTGGAGGCGAACGCCGAGCGGCTGACCGGATCGCTAGTAGCCAGCGCCTGAACCGCCCAATCCCGCGAGGCGAACGCTCTGTAGGAAGACCCCGCAAGCGCCGACTGTGCCCGTCGGGGGGCTTGGTGTGTGCGCCGTGTCCAACTCGCCGGCGCCCGCTATCGCGGAAATGCTTCGACTACGCCGCCGTCGACGGGGAGGGTCGCGCCGGTGGTCGGCGTGGCGTTGCTGGCGAAGAAGACGACGGCGTTGGCCACGTGATGGCCGTAGACGCGGGCCTTGAGCAGGTTCCGGCCGCGGTAGTACTCGGGCAGGTCCTCGGTCTTCATGCCGCGGCTTTTGGCCCGTTGGGGGCCCACCTCGGCCCACAAGCCCGAGGCGACGTCCTCGTGGCTGAAGACGGCGTCGGCGTTGATCATGTTCACTCGGATGCCGTAGGGAGCCAGCTCGATGGCCGCCACCTTGCCGAGCTGATGGCCGGCCGCCTTCGAAGCGCTGTAGGCGCCGAAGTCCTTGCCCGGCCCGAAGACGTTCTTGCTGGAGTTGATGACGATGTTGCCGCCCAGGCCCTGTGCTTTGAGAACGCGGATGCCCTGGCGCATGAAGAGCAGATAGCCGGTGGCGTTCACGTCCATGACCCGGCGGAAGTCGGCCAGGGTGAGGTCCTCGATGGGGGCGACGTGGGCGATGCCGGCGTTGGGCACCAGGACATCGACGCCACCGTACAAGCGGCAGACCTCCTCGAATCCGCGACGCACGCTTGCCTCGTCAGTGACGTCCATCACCACGGCAGCGGCCGTCCCGGTGCCGGCCCGCTGCTCGATGCGCTCGGTCACGTTGTTCATCGCTTCGCGGTCCAGGTCGGCCACAACCACGTGGGCCCCGGCATCCACGCAGCCCTCGGCGACGGCCGACCCGATGGCACCGGCCCCACCGCTGATGAAGACGACCTGTCCGGCCAACGGTTTCTTATCGATGCGGCCGAGCTTGGCCACCTGTAACGCGCGATGCTCCATGGCAAACAGATGATCCGACGTCAAAGCCGTGTACGTGCCGATGGCGTGTGCCCGGACCATGGTGGCCAGAGTGTGCTCCGTGATGTCGGCCGCGATGCGGGCGTCGCGCTTGGTGGGTCCCCAGCAGAAAGCACCAGCGCCGGGCAACAGGACGACCCTCGGTGACGGGTCCCCGTCGTCGCTCGCTCCGCCGTGTTCGGTGATATAGGACTTGTACCGGTCGCGGTAGTCGTTGACGGCCCGTTCAAGCTGCTGCCGCAACTTCGACGGATCGTCCCAGGCCGGGTTGTCCACGAACAGCGGCCAGGGTTTCGTGCGGATCAGGTGGTCCGTGGTCAATGGGCCGGTGGTTGCCAGTTCGCCGGCCTCCCTGCTGCTGGCAAACGCCAGGACGTCGTCGCCGCCGCGCCATTCGAGGATGCTTCGCCGGTAGGGGCGATCTTCGTTGCCGGTCGGAACCGCCAGGAGGCCTCGCAGGACCGGCGCCACGCCGGCCGCAAGTTCCGACGGCTCGGCGGGCGCGTTGAACGCCGGGGTGAGCCGGTGATCAGTAACGCGATCGTCGATGAACCGTTCGCACGCGTCCACCAGTCTGATGTGCCGCTCGTAGGATGTTCGGGCATCGTCGCCGAACGTGATCAACCCGTGATGCAGGAGCACAATGCCCTCGACGTTCGGGTCGGCGTCGTACAGGTCGGCCACGGCCTTGGCCAGCTCGAACCCGGGCGTGACGTAGGGAAGGACGGCGACGCGATCGCCCAGGGCCTCACGGACCAGGCGATCATCCGGCTGATTGGTCAGGGCCAGGACGGCGTCGGCGTGCGAGTGATCGACGTAGCGAGGCGGCAGGAAGGCGTGCACCAGGGCCTCGATCGACGGCGTGGGCGACGACGCGTCGAACAGATGCGTCCGCAGCTCGTTGATCATGGCGTCGTCGTCGAGGGCGTCGAGCCGTCGCAATCGCCGCAGGTAGCCCAAGTCGAGCGCCGGCAGGCCCGCTGGTTCGATCGAGGCCAGGTCCCGGCCGGAGGCCTTGACGCAGACGGCCTCGACCTCATCGCCCAGGAGCGTGGGCCGCTTTGTCTTGACCGAGACGTTGCCGCCACCGTGCAGGACCAGGTCGGGTTCGTGACCGATCAGGCGAGCGGTGTACAGGCGCAGGGCGACCTGCCGGCCGAATTTCGTGCCCCAGTGCCGCACGGCTTCCTCGGCCGCCTTGTCGTCCCAATGGTTCTTCATGGCTTCTTCGGAAAGACGTGCTTGAACGGAGCCACCGTCAACGACTCGAACACACCGCCGGCCACATACGGATCGCGCTCGACGATTTCGCGGGCGTCTTTCAGGTCGGCCGCTTCGAAGACGATGACCGCGCCGGTCGAAGCCTCGTTGGACTCATCGCGGATCGGGCCGGCCAGCGTGACGCGCCCGGCCTCGTCCATGGCGGTCCAGTAGGCGACGTGCTGGTCGCGGTGCTGGCCTCGCCGGTGCGGACCGTCCGGCCCGTCATGGCCGATCATGACAAAGAGGGGCATGGGTTCTCCATTCCAGTCTACGCATTCACCCGTTGCGGCCCATTGACAAGCTGACCACTGCTCAAACGCATCGGCTTTCGGCGTTCAGTCTGCAAGACTCCTGTGCGCCGGCGAGGGAATGGACCAGCCGATGATCTCAGCCGAACAGTGGTAGGAGGTGTTCTTCGACCTCGGCCAAGTACTCCGAAAGGCCGTTCTGTATCCCTCGTTCCCGCAGTATATCCAGCGGCGTCTCGCCGAGATCACCCACGGAATCGCCGGCGTCGTCGCCACACAGAGCCCTGAGCACCCTCTTGGCGCTGCGTTTTGCCGAGGCCTCGCTGGCAGTCAACTCTTGCGACGCAGTGCATGGGTCGAAGCCCAGTTCGCTGCGCATTTCGGCGAGGCGTCCCTTGTCCTCCTCGGTCCTCGGCTGGAACGCAGCAAGGAGCCAACATTCTCGTTTCGTGTGTGCGACCCCTATTACGACAGCGAACGACCAATGCCCACATTCCCGGGCCTGTTTCAGCCCTCGTATTCTGTCGAGGTGGTTGTCGGAATCACGAATCAGCAAGACACCCGCAACCCCCTGGCTATCCGATTCGATGACCAGCATCGCTCGTCGTGCCGCCCTGGCGTCGAGAGCACCCGGCTCACCGGCAAATCGGCCATGCTCGCGGATGCTCCGCTCCCGGGCCTCACGCCTGACGGAACTCCACCGAATGAAACTCGTGTCCGGGTGCAGGCCGCACCATTGGCGAACCGAGTCCAGAATCTCGGGCTCCATCCAGCTTGACTGCTCGCACAATACGCGGTCGGCGAGCGTACACGCCGTTTGCTGATCCGCCCGCGCCTCGCAGACGACGACAACCCGCCGACGCTCCTGCTGACCGGCCTGGCGACTACTAGGAGTCACGAACCCAGTCCTCGCCTACCGTGCTCCAGAACTCCCCCGGGCTCATCTCATCTTTCCAGCGGTCGAATTCCGGGTGCTGGTTCAGTGCGCCCACCGCGACCGAGCCGTCGTCGCGCAGGGCGGTGATGACCACCTCGCCGGCGTGGAAATGATCCACCAGGTACGGCGAGTGTGTGGTTCCCACGATCTGAAGATCGGGAAACTGCCGTTGAATCTCGCGGATTTGACGAACGAGCTCCGCCAGGGCCTTGGGGTGCAGACCGCGCTCGAACTCGTCGATGAGGACGAGACGTGGACGCGCGGGCCCGGTCAGGATCGTCAATAGCCCTAGCGTGAGCAGCGTTCCTTCGCTCGCTTGCGCTGCACCTAGCCCGCTGCCCGTCAGGAAATCCAGGACGATCCGATACCCGACGGACCGCGTCCTTACGCGTCGGAATAATGGCTCGCCGTCCTGTTTGACCGCCTCCCACTGATCATCCTCGATCTTGGTTTTCTCCAGTCGTAGCCCCTGCATCGGAGGTACGACCGCCCGGATGCGCTCGAGGAGCTGCTGGTAATCCTGGGGAACGGCAATGGCCATGTCCGCCAGTGCGGCTGAGAGGTTCGAGCCATCGAACTCGACGCGCGGGGTGATGGCCTCACTGTAAGAGGGCTCTGCCAGCTTGGTAGGATCGAGGTGCAGCAGGACCGTCGACTTGACCGCTTCTAGCAGGGGATGATCGTTGAACGTCCCACCATGCTGTCTACTACCGCTACCCCAGCTCCCTGCTTGGAACTTGATGGTCTTGTGCTTCCACTTCCCTTGCTCCCACTTCCCTACAACTGTGTATTCCCAGTCGATGCGACCGTCATCGGCCGGGCCCCGGAGCGAAAGTCCCAGCGATCCTTGGGTACCGTTCCATTGGCCTTCTATGCGGAGCGTCATTGCGGCACTTGCTCCGGACGTGCGAAGAGTTCCGGGATCACAATCCCCGCGGGTCACCAGCTCATGAACCGGCGTGCCGAGCTGGGCCAGCAGGTGCAGGCCCTGCAGGATGCTCGTCTTGCCGGACGCGTTTGGGCCGACGATCAGCGTCAGGTTGGACAATGGGACTGTCGCAGCCCGCAGGGCTTTGAAGTTCTCGAAATACGCGGTTTCGATCACGAGAATGCTCGCTCAAGCCTCTGGTCGTTTTGCATTATAACGCCCAACGGCGGTGGAATGACAGGCCGGAATATACGCCCAACGCCGCGGCAGAGGCGCTACCCGATCGTGCTCTGCAGCAGGTCCCAGGCTTCGGCATCGGTCTTGCCTTCGTGAACGATGCTGCGGACGGCCTGGATCATGGGCACGGGCCACTTGGACTGGAAGATGTTGCGGCCCATGTCCACACCGACGGCGCCGGCCGACACGGCGCTGTGGGCCAGCTTCAGTGCTTCGCGCTCCTCGATCTTCTTGCCGCCGGCGATGACCACCGGGACCGGGCAGCCGTCCACCACCTTCTCGAACCCGTCGCAGAAGTAGGTCTTGACGATGTGGGCGCCGAGCTCGGCCGCGATCCGGGTGGCCAGGCCCAGGTAGCGGGCGTCGCGGGCCATCTCCTTACCGACGGCCGTGACGGCCAGAACCGGCATGCCGTACCTTTGTCCCTTGTCGCAGAGCTTCGCCAGATTGGTGAGCGTCCGCTTCTCGTTGGGGCTGCCGACGAAGATCGACAGGGCCATGGCCGAGGCGTTCAGGCGGATGGCGTCCTCGATGGAGACGGTGAGGTCCTCGTTGGACAGGTCTTCCTTGAGGACGCTGGTGCCGCCGGAGACTCTCAGGACGATGGGGACGCGCACGCCGGCGTCGATGCAGTTGCGCAACACGCCGCGGGTGAGCATCAGGGCGTCGGCGTGCTCGAGCAGCGGGGCGACGACCTCGCCGGGGCGTTCCAGGCCGGTCGTGGGCCCCTGAAAGTAGCCGTGATCCACCGCCAGCATGACACAATGGTTGGTCCGCGGCTTGATGATGCCCGCCAGGCGATTCTGCATTCCCCAGTCCATGATGCACCTCTCCATCCACTCGCCGCGGCGAAACCGCGGTCCGCACATCGGCCCCCTTCAAAGCCAGTAGACGAGGAGAGGATGCTACTCTTGGCCGTGTGCCACGGTCAAGCGTGGGCGGAGCGCGGCGGGCGGGCGGCTTCGTTCGGCATGGCGACGTCCGCGATCCACGATGGGATCACGGCTCGACGACTTCCCACGCACCGGCCGGCGTTCGGCGCAAGTACAGCCGCGGTCGGCGCTTCCGGGTCAGCTCGCTGGAACGATCGTCGATGCGCAGGATGACGCGCTGGTCCCAGTTGATGCGGAGCTGCGGGAGGTTGATGGAGAATTCGTCGACGTTCTCGGTCTCGATGACGATCTTGTTCTGCTCGCGCAGGAAGCCTCCGGTGGCCCAGGCCCCGGGGGCGTCGGGGTGGATGGCCTCGATGCGCAGCCAGCCGTCCTGCGGGTCGGAAATCGTCCGGACGCGGACCTCGACGCGCTGGTGCGGGTCCGGTGCGACCGTGGTGGCTGGCGGGGCCGCGGGCTCCGCAGGCGGGGCGACGACCGCGGGTTTGGACGTCGCGGGCTTGGAGGTGGCCACCGGCTCGCCGTCGGTGTCGGGCTTGGGGCAGCCGGCCAGCGGGAGCACCACGGCGACGGCAAGGACCACGGCCGCGACTCGGTGACGCTGCAGGATCCTGGTCATGCGGATTCTCCCGTCGCTCGGCGCCCGTCGCCCGCCGTTGCGGGCCGGTTGCGTCCCGTACACGATTCTTGTACCGTCAATCGTCGGCGCCGACGCACGGAAGCGTCTCGCCGGGTTGACGATGGAGCCATGGCCGAACTGACCCCAAAACAAATCGTCGAAGCCCTCGACCGCCACATCATCGGACAGGATGACGCCAAGCGGGCCGTAGCCGTCGCCATCCGCAACCGCTGGCGCCGACAGCAGTTGCCCGAACACATGCGGCAGGAGGTCGGACCCAAGAACATCATCATGATCGGCCCGACCGGCGTGGGCAAGACCGAGATCGCCCGGCGCCTGGCCGACCTGGTCAACGCCCCGATGGTCAAGGTGGAGGCCAGCAAGTACACCGAGGTGGGCTACCACGGTCGCGACGTCGAGAGCATGGTCCGGGACCTGGCCGACGTGGGCATCCACATGGTTCGGCAGGAGCAGACCGAGGTCGTCCGGACCGAGGCCGAACGCCGAACCGAAGAGGTGCTCCTCGACGCCCTCATGCCGCCCAGCGAGTACGACCGGCTGGACCACGACGCGGAGAGCGAGACGGCCCAGCGCCGCTATCGAAGCCGCGAGAAGCTGCGTGCCCAGCTCAAGGCCGGCGACCTGGAGGACTCGCTGATCGAACTGACCGTGGATGAGAGAGCATCGCCGGTCGGGATGTTCGCCACGGTGGGCATGGACCAGTTGGGGCCGGAAATCCAGAACCTGATGGACCAGTTCATGCCGGCCCAGACCAAGCCACGGCGCATGCCGGTCCACGAGGCCCGCAAGGTGATCTTCCAGCAGCAATGCGACAAGCTCATCGACCGTCAGAAGGTGGCCGAGTTGGCCGCCCAGCGCACGGAGAACAGCGGCATCATTTTCGTCGACGAGATCGACAAGGTCTGCGGCGCTCCGGGGGGCTGGGGACCGGACGTCTCCCGGCAGGGCGTGCAGCGCGACCTGCTGCCCATCGTCGAGGGCTGCACGGTGAACACGCGAGCCGGCCCCATCCGTACCGACCACATCCTGTGCATCGCCGCCGGAGCGTTCCACCGGTGCAAGCCGTCCGACCTGATGCCCGAGCTACAGGGCCGGTTTCCCATCCGCGTGGAATTGTCCGACCTGAGCGCGGAAGACTTCCGCCGGATTCTCACCGAGCCGGAGGGAGCTCTGATCAAACAGCAGGTGGCCCTGATGGCCACCGAAGGGCTGACCCTGGAGTTCAGCGAGGAGGCCATCACGGCCCTGGCCGAGACCTCCTACAAGGTCAACCAAAACGCCCAGAACATCGGCGCCCGGCGGCTCCACTCGACGGTGGAGAAGCTGATGGAGACGCTTTCGTTCGAGGCTCCGGACCGCCGCGGGGACACGGTGACCATCGACGAGGACTACGTACGGGAACGGCTGAAGGGCATTGCCGAGGACGAGACGCTGATCCGGTTCGGATTTCACAGCCTGCGGGAGGACTCCTGACGCGGCATGAACGTGCGGCGGGCCGGGGTGATAATCCGTAACTATCTACCCAAAAACGACTTACGAATGCCCAGGGGTCTGCGGCCGACCCGGACGCGACGTACCCGCTCGCTGCTGCCGGAATCGGACTCACAAATGGAGAAAGGCCGCCCTGGCGTCGATGCTCTATCCGTCGTAGAATTCACGGCCCGTAGGCCAATGGTGCGCCGGCCCGGAACGGGAAGGGTGTAGTCGAAGCCGACCGCTAGCGTCGGCCAGTGCGTTACTTACGAAAGCGGAGTTCCTGTGATCAAGGTACGACCCAGAGGAAGTGAGTCCATCCAGCAAATGCTCAAGCGGTTCAAGCGTCTTTGCCAGCGTGAAGGCCTGACCCGCGACATGAAGCGCACCAGCTACTACGAGAAGCCCTCCGAACGGCGCCGTCGAAAGATGCGAAAGGCCCAGCGCCGCCAGGTCGCCGCGTAGCCCCTCTTCCTATCCCTCACACACACTAAGGGGTGACGTTGTCGTTCAACGCGTATGTGCGTTCGGACACCCCTCGGTTGCGCCATGGCCCATCCAGGACCGCCGGCGCGCCCCCGGTTCGCAGCAACTGGACGAATCAGGGCTATATGCCGCGGTCATCGCCTGCAGGCGGGATGATCTCGAAGTCCGCCCGAAACGGGGCGTCGCCCACGTCGGCGATCTCGAAGCGAATGATGATGATCGCGCCGCAAGGGAAGTCGACGCCCAGCAGAGCCCGCACCGGCGGGGCGAATCCCTCCGTCGCCGCGTTGGCGTCAACGTCATCGATCGGAGCGCTGGAGAACTTGATCCCCTCCTCCAACGCCTCGGGAGCCAGCGTCGTGTCGTCCAGGTTCTCGTCGATCAGTCGGAGCAGTTCGGCATCCCCAACGGAGAACACGCGGTTGCACGGCAGCGTCCGGGTATTGGCGACCACGTCCCCTTCCAGACTTTCACTGCCGGGCAGGCTCACAAACTGGGCCGCTGTCGGTTGGGCCAACTGACTCGTGTTGTTGTACGTGCCGTAGGTGAAGATCGCCCGGTACGGCGTGTTGTTGATGAAGGCCACCCAGATGGTCCCGGAGGAACCGGCCTGCTCGCCCCCCCGCGACGCCGTCTGGTTCTGGAACGTGTCCACCGAACAACTGCCGATCCACGGCAGCAGAACGGCCAATGCTGTCAGGCACCGATTGCTGGCAAGTGGCACGGCGGAACCTCCTGGTGCCGCTACAGGTTCCCGGTTGGCGACTGGCTGGTCAATAGGCCCGCGCTGGGGGCCCCGAGTTCACAGATCGGCCCGTGCCGCTGCGGTCCTTGAGTGAGATCGCCCGCCCCGGTCGGACCAGGAGCCGGCCCCGTCCAGTCGGGCGCCGCGTTCGCGTTCCGGCTGGCGGGGGGCAGCGACCTGAGGCCGAACGACGACTCCGAATCCGGCCGGCTAGTGCAGATGCTTTCCAGTGGTGGTCATCACAAGCTTGCCATGCTTGACACCACGGGCGCTGATGACCTGGTCGGCAAAGCGCCGCAGCTTCCCAGGGCTTCCCTTGAGGATGATCACCTCCAGGCAGTTGTGCTCGTCGAGATGGACGTGCAGGGTGGCCGTGATCTCCCGGGTATGATGGTGCTGGAGCCTGGCCAGGCGTCTGGGCAGGTCCGCCTTGTCGTGGTCGTAGACGATGCACAGGGCGGCCACGCCCGGGGAGGACTCCTGTTCCCAGTCCCGGCTGACGATGGCCTCGCGGACCATGTCGCGAACCGCTTCGGAGCGGTTCGGGTACCCCTTGGCGGCAATCAGGGCATCGAAGGCGGCCAGGAGTTCAGCATCCATGGAAACACCGAAACGGACGATCTGAGCCATTGATCCGGCCTCGAATGGGAGCTATCGGGAGCCACGGGGGCAGGGTACTTCCGTGCGGCGCCAGGCGTCAAGAAGGGTGGCCGCCGCCGGCGAGCGGGGTTTGGCTCTTGACCAGCCACTGCCCAGCGGCCATATTTGTTTAGTGGAACGTGCTAGGGCTCTGCACGGGGACCGGTTATGGTCCGGTTTCCCGCCGAGCGGCCCCTGACGGAAGAAGGGAACCATGCAAAGAGCACGGCAAACGGTTGTTTCGCGGGCGAGGCGGTGGCTGGGGCTTTGCCTGCTTGGGGCCGGCGTCAGCGTCGGCTGTGACGCGGGAACGGCGTCGTCCGTTTTCAACCCGGCATTTGTGGACGTGGTCGGTGGCACTGCCGAGGAACCGATCGCGTCGGTCGAGAACGCTCCGGGTCACGTTCCGATCATCTTCGTCAACAATCTCCGGTTCGACTCGCAGTTGACCAGCTACCTCGAGGCCCTGCGGGCCGATCGACGACTCATCCACCTCGAGGACCCGGCCGGCAGTTTGAGCGACATCCGTCCCCGGATCCGAATGCGAATCCAGGTGACCTTTGAAAACGGCAACACCCTGCCGTTCGAGTTCGTGGACGGCGACAGCGTGGTCGAGATCGAACGGCTCGACGATCAGAACGACCCTGCGGCCCCGGCCGAGGAGCCGATCGACCCGGTGCTGACCCAGAACGACCTGTCGCGCATGGTGGCGATCTGCAACGTGGCCCGGGTCGAAGTGGTAGGCGACCCGCAGGTCTTTGTGCCGGTGACCACCCGCGTGATCCGGATCGTGACCGGCGACTTCGGTTTCCAGACGCGGGAGCTCGAACGCAGGGACCGGCCCCAGTTCAGGCCGGTCCTCCCCGACGTGGTGGACGAGAACTTCAACATCACACTGCTGCGGAACTTCAACGTTCGCGAGGCGCCTGCGCCGGCCAAGAACCTCACCTGCGGGTCGATTGTGGGCATCGTGGTGGACGGGATCGTCAGCGTTCCGTTTACGGAGCCGGAGGACGATCCGGGGGACGACTTCATCGCGGGACAGCCGCTGGTTCCCGGGTACGTCACCACCGACGAGACCGCGGCGGCGTCCATTCCGGGGAGGTACAGGTTCACGGTCACGGTTCGCTAGAGCGGCAGGCCGGACCGTCATCGAATCGCGGAGGTTTGATCCATGCGTACCGGCATACTGTGGGCGACCTGCTCGGTTGCGATTTGGCTGATGGCATGCGGGTGTGGCGATAACGCCAGGCTCTTCAGCGACGAGTTCCGCAGCCTCACCAGTGGCGACGTCGTGCCGTTGACCCCCGGCGATCCCAGTCAGCTGGTCCTGGTTCGGCTGATCAACGACACGCCGGACGCCATCGAGTTCGTGGTGACCGCTGAACGTCAGGTCCTGATCACGGACCAGGAAGGGCGCGGCGTGATCGAGTCCACGAACGAGACGGTTCGTCTCCGCACGGTCCCGCTGGAAACGGCCAACGAAGTCGGGGCCCTGTTCGACTGCCCGGTCACGCGGATCGGCTTGGGCGAGGACCTGAACAGCCCGTACTCCCAACCGGGTCTGTTCGTGTTCGAGGGTGACGAAATCATCGGCATCGAGGCCGGCTTCGGTGTGCCCCCCGGCACGCCGCCGTTGGACTCGCCCGCCGGCAACTTCGGATGCGGGGACACGCTGGTGTTCCGGGCGATCGAGAGCAGTAGCAGCGTGGGTAACGTCAAGGTGCAGACCTTCGTGCTGCCTGCCGCGTCGCAGCCCACGGAGTTTCTGGGCCCGCACACCTTCAACAATGTCCGCATCTTCCTGGAGGAGCAGTCCCAGGAGGACGATTAGCACCCGGCGCGGGCCGGGCGAGTGGAAGGTTCTGTCATGAGATCGACCCACCGGTTCGGACTTCGCACCTGGATCGCGCTGGCGACGCTGTTCGGTGGCGGGCTGCTGCCCGGCACCTGCGAGATGCGCAGCAAGCAGGCCCTGGTTGACGGGTCCAAGTCGTTCCTGACCAGCGTGCTGCTGGACCCGGGGAATATCACTGACCTGGCCTTCCAGGACCTGGCCAACGCTTTGACGGGCAACACAGACGACACCGAGGGCTAGTCGGCAGGCGGCCCGCGTCGTGGCGGACCGCTCGCTCACAGGCTCCAGGAGCCAGTCTTGACCGCCTCCGACTCGAACCATCGGGTCATGGTCATCTTCTGCCGCGTATAGAAGTGCAGGCCCTCTCTGGCCTGGATGTGCAGGTCACCGAAAAACGAGCGATTCCATCCGGTGAAGGGGAACCAGGCCATCGGCGCCGGCACTCCCACATTCACGCCGATCATGCCGGCGTTGGCCCGGCGTCGGAACTCGCGGGCCGCCCCGCCGTCGCGGGTGTAGATCACCGCCCCGTTGCCGTACGGGCAGCGCTTCAGCAGCTCCAGCCCTTCTGCCAGCGTATCGATCCGCATCACCGTGAGCACCGGACCGAAGACCTCTTCCCGGGCGATGGCCATGTCGGGCCTGACCCGGTCGAAGACCGTGGGCCCGAGGTAGTAGCCGCCCGGCGCCTGGGGCACGCTGACCTTCCGCCCGTCCAGGGTGAGTTCCGCGCCTTCGGCGACGCCGGTCTCGATGTGCCCGCGGACGCGCTCGAGGTGCTGTCGGCTGATCAGTGGGCCCATGTCCACCCGGCCGGGCCGGTCGGTCGGACCCACGGTCATCTTGCCCGCACCGGCCGTCACACGCTCGACCAGTTCATCTCCGACGCCCCCGATCGCCAGGACGTGGGGACCGGCCATGCAGCGCTCCCCGGCACAACCGAACGCCGCGCCGTTGAGCGCGGACGCGGAGTTGCCCAGATCGGCGTCGGGCATGACGAAGATGTGGTTCTTGGCTCCACCGGCGGCCTGGACCCGTTTGCCGTGGGCGGTCCCGGTGCGATAGATGTACTCGGCCACCGGCGTGGACCCGACGAAGCTGATGGCCTTGACCAGCGGATGGGTGAGCAGGGCGTCCACGCAGGTTTTGTCCCCGTGCACCAGCGAGAGCACGCCCGGCGGCAGACCCGCCTCACAAGCCAGCTCCACCACGCGCATGGCCGATAGCGGCACCTGCTCGGATGGTTTGAGCACGAACGTGTTCCCGGCGACGACCGCCAGCGGGAACATCCACAGCGGAACCATCGCCGGGAAGTTGAACGGCGTAATCCCGACGCACACGCCCAGCGGGTAGCGTTCCGTCGAACAGTCCACACCGCGGGCCAGGTTGTCGAGGCTCTCGCCGACCAGCAGGCTGGGCGCGCCGGCCGCAAATTCCACCATCTCGATCCCGCGTCGCACGCACGCCTGCGACTCGGGAAGCGTCTTGCCGTTCTCGCGCGAGACGAGGGCGGCCAGATCGTCCACGTGGCGTTCGAGCAGCTCGACGTAGCGGAACAGGACCCGGGCCCGCTGCACGGCGGGGACTTCCGCCCAGCCGGCGGCGGCGGCATCGGCCGCCCGAACCGCCCGATCGACTTCCGCCTCCGTGCAGAACGGGACCGTCGCGATCACCTGGCCGGTCGAGGAGTTGGTCACCTCGCCGGACCGGCCCACCTCGGGCAGGGTCCACTCACCGTCGATCAGGACTTTGCACTTCCCGCCGTCGGTCAACACGTCGGAGGTCATGGAGGGGGTCTCCTATCGGCTCGCCGGTCGTCTTACCGTCAAATCGGCGGCAGTATAGTGCGGTTGGGGCGATCGGCCAAGGCGAGCCGCGGAGCACGGACAAGCCCGCTGCGGCGTCAGGCCCACCCGGCAAGCCGTCACGCCGACAGGCGTAGAGCGTCGGGTGACACGGGTTCCGCTTCGAACTCGATCCCGATAACGAAACCGGTGATCGTCTTGGTGCAGTATCGAACCCGACCGGTGATCGTCTCGCCGGTGTCGTCTCGCATGATGCGGACCAGAGAGAGGTGCTCGATGGGCTGACGGCACTTCAGACCCAGCCCACCCCGGCTGATGTCGCGGGTGTAGGCGTACTGCGGGGGATGCGTGTCGGCGGCGTGCAATACCTTCACCGTTACGGGCACCTGCCACGTATACCGGACCCAGCGTCGTTTGCCGGCGTAGGCGTCGGCTCTGCCGGTTTCGCGGGCCTCTTCGAGCCAGCAATCGACCGTGTTCTCGAGCTCGACTTCCGGTCGGTTTGCCAGTGCCGCCATCATCTCTCGTCCCCCCTTTGCTAGCTGACGTGTTTACCTGCGTGTCCCCCTGCCGGGTCGTCTATTGCAGACACCGTGCCAAACGCGTGACAGGGTCGTTTTCGCGGGTGGGTGGGGAAAGGGACCGGACGTTAGCCAATCGACGTGGGCAGGTGGGCACAGAGCGCGGCCCGATGCTCGGCCGACGGCCGCTCCGGGTAACCGTCCCCGCCCGTGCGGGCGGACGGATCTCGTGCTTCTATCGGACGGAGCTGTCCGAATGGTCGGACCGCGGTCGGGCACGGCGTGTGCAAGGTCTGACACAAGCGGCCCATCAATCGGGCCGATCGCCGGGCGGGGATGACACGTTTCTGGCATTGAGGGGAAACGAGAATGAAGACACGAGCGAACGTACGGACCTTTATCGCCGTCGCGGTGATCACGTTCGTTGCGCCGCCGGGTTACGGGACGTCGGCCGGGCAGGCTCGGTCCATCGGCCAGGCGCCTTCGACATCCGCGCCGGGCGCCGCCTCTGCGACACCGGCCTGCGTTCCGGCGGCATCACTCTCGCGGGACGAGTTCAAGAGCGAACGAGCGCACGTCGATTTCGGCCGAGGCGGTCGAGACCTCGGTGCCCGTCACCGACGCCTTCCCAGCCAGAACGAAGTAGTAGGCCAGTCCCGGTTCCAGCACCACGTCGAGGGCGTGCGACTCGCGTCCGCTCCACTCCCGCGGACCGGTCGCCTGGCCCACCTCTGTCAGCATCATGCCCTGCAGCACGCGCCGATTCGAGTCGCGGATGAAGAGCCGTAGGCCCAGTTTGTCGTCCGGTTTGGAACGATCGTCCGGGTCGGCTTCGACGCGGCAGGCGTAGTCCACGGCAAATCGAGCGGTAACCTTCAACGGGCCTTGCCCGCGATTGTCCAGCACGTGCCCGAGCTGAAACTCCGCCGCCGCCGTCCCGACGCCGTCGGCCGAAACGCGGCAGGCCGCCCGGCCCTCGGGAGCGGCGCTGGACTCGGCCCGACCGGCGGCCGTCGCCCGGCGCTGCGAGTCGTACAGGTTCAGCGGCATGTCCGCCGGCAGGGCCAGCGGGCGACCGGCGGCGAACTCGTCGGTCAAGGAGGCGTGCTTCCCCTGAGGCAGCGCCGCCGACTCCCCGAATTCCGCGCCGCTGCACCCGAACGTCCCCGGCAACAGCACAGCCGAGAGAATCAAGACCGCCACACGCACGCTCATTCGTGACTTCCCACCGCGCTCCGCAGTAACATACCTTGCTACCGGTCAGTCTGCCGGCCGCGCCGTCCAGCGTCCGCATCTTAACGCGGGCGTCCCAGGCGGCAACCGGAGGGAGGTCACCGCGATGATGGGCGAGTTCCGATTCGCCGTTGTGGACGTCTTCACAGACCAACCCTATCGCGGCAACCCCGCGGCCGTCGTCCTGGACGCGTCGGGGCTGAGTGACAAACAGATGGCGTCCATCGCCCGAGAGTTCAACCTCAGCGAGACCACCTTCGTCCTGCCCGCCGAGACTCCCGACGCGGCCGTTCGGTTCCGCTGGTTCACCCCCGGGGCCGAGGTCGAGATGTGCGGGCACGCCACGCTGGCCGGCGTACATGCACTGGCGGAGTCGGGACGGCTAAAGGCCCTGCTGGAGGACCGCGACGCGGTCCTGCCCATCCAGACCGCCGGCGGCCTGCTGTCGGCCCGGATGGAGCGTGCTCCCGGCGGGAGCGACGATCGACTCATCTGGCTCGACCTGACCCCTCCGCGGCTGCGACCCTGCCCGCTGAATACCGGCAAGCTCGCCCGCCTGCTGGGCATCGCCCCCGACGATTTCGAGCGGACCCTGCCCATCGTGCAAACGCAGGACGGCGACGCGATCGTTTTCGTTCGAGATCAGCGGGCGCTGCAAACGATTCGGCCCAACTTCACCGAACTGGCGGCCTACCAGACCCGCCAGCGCATCCGGGGGTTCTGCCTGGCCACCACCAGGACGCTCGCCCCGTCCGTCCACGTCCAGTCGCGCTTCTTCTGCCCGGCGCTGGGCGTGGATGAGGACCCCGTCACCGGGAGCGTGCACGGGCCGTTGGCCGCCTATCTGGTCGACAACGAGCTGGTGCCCTCGCGCGACGGTACAGCGGCCGTTTCCTGCGTCCAGTCGGCCGCCACCGGGCGGGCCGGGCTGGTCCGCGTCCTGGTCACCGCACGCCCCGACGGCAGCCACACCGTCCGGATCGCCGGGCAGTGCATCACCACGATGCGCGGGACGCTTCAGGCCTGAGCGGCGGGGTCCCCGGTCCGATAATCGGCACCGGTCCCCCGGGGGGACCAACCGGGTGCATGACACTTCAGGCGGCGCCACACAGTTGAAAGTCCGCGGAGCGGACGAGGGAGTATAGCCCAGGGCGATGCGAAGCGAGCCCTGGGTCGGCAGTGCCGATACGAAGGGGAGCCCCTGGAAGGGGCGGCGGAAGCGGGCGGGTGGCACTGGCAGCTTGCCT
>Ga0307380_10003231_pt1 | contig 22623 bp, 30 predicted proteins | sample UN3MG_FD_202239 | JGI IMG/M metagenome (GOLD analysis project Ga0307380, IMG submission 202239) | Soil microbial communities from Risofladan, Vaasa, Finland - UN-3 | ecosystem: Environmental > Terrestrial > Soil > Coastal area > Acid sulfate soil | place: Finland: Risofladan, Vaasa | collected... | reverse complement strand
ATATTACATATCTCCTTTTTCGATTAAATGATTATCCCAATCATACACTTTATATGATTTTACAGACCATTCGGTAGTGTAGGACTCAAAATCTTCCATTACTTCTCTGAAGGTGTCAGCCTGTATAGTATACAGTCTCTTGACATTCTGGTAGTCATATTTACCGTCCTGGACATAGATTGTCATAGCGTGTCCGATGATAGTATATTTAAAAGAAATCATAAGTTTATAAGTCTCATAACCGTGCTGATGGGCTACGAATCTTCCAAAGTCTGCAAAGTCATTGCAGTCCCCTTCTTTCGCTAACCAGAAGCAATAAGGTGATGGTGCATAAAGATAATGGACTGTAAAGGTAAAGTTATCTTTTAGGTAATCACATATCTTCTGGGGTGTATCAAGTTCGGCTACAACTGTAATGAATTCTAAATCATCAGGAATTACCCAGGGAAATAGATTAAAAGTACCACACCCAGTAAGCAATACCATAAGAAGTAATCCGATAATGAGCAGTTTCTTCACTCTACTATTTCCCCCTCTACCATTATTCTATGAGCTTCCATATCGCCCTTAATATCCTTCATTTCTTCCTCTGTTAATAATTCTGCTTCTGGCGTGAATCCATCACAGGTATCCTTTTCATACATCGTACCCCTATGAGGACAGTAAGAATTATCACAATCATATTCAGTACAGAATCCACAAGTCCCATAATCTACTTCTTTCTCTTCCGTTAATTCACGATGGGCTACAGTATCTTCTTCTGTAACTCCTAACATTTTCTTCATTTGTTCAAAATTTCCTTCTATTTCTTTCTTTCCCAATTTAATTTACCCCCCATATTTAGAATCTCTTATCATAAAGGCTGTTCCACATTTACGACACTTACCAGTCCAATCCTTCCCATTCATCATCTTATCAAATTCACCCTTACCATACATTATATCAAATTCTTTCTTTAAACTTGTAAGCGTTTTTTTGTCTCTAATTATTAGAAACCATTTATTCTTAACCTCACGACATTTAGTACACATACTTTTTCCCCCTTATTTTATTACCTGCCCTGGCAAGGTTTCCTACTTGCACCCCGATATCGAGAGTTTTTCAGGGCAGGACTTTTTTTACTTATACGTTTGGAATATCCTCATCGGATATTGTTTCATCTTTAGAAAATACTTCCTCTGCTTTTGCCTTTGCTTCTTCTAATTTAGTGTTTATTTCAACTTCTCCTGTTACCTTATTAATTACTTCATTGGTAATATCAATTTCTTCTGGCGGTACTTCAGACATATCAGGTGCTATCTGCGATTTTACTGTCTCATCTAAGGATAACTGCCTGGCTAATTCTATACTCTTAGGTGCATACTTCAGAGCCGCTTTCAGGACTGTCTTTTTCGCCATTTCATCGAAAGCAGTCTTCCAAGACGATGAATCGTAACTACCTGATGGACTGTATTCATCTCTATGTCTTTCTACTTTTTTTCTACTCCATACTGCAAAGTCGAATCCACCATTAAGTAAATGGTAAACCGCATAATAATATATAGGCTCTCCTATTTGCTCGTCTGCTTCTATGTGCTGTAGGTCTTTATGTAGACCCAAACACCAAGAAAATTTATCATTCTTGTAGACTGGGTGAGCATAGATACTTCTGTACTGACCTGTATTATAGCATAGAGTAAGTAATCCCTTATATCCTATCTGAAATTGTACCCAGGGCTTCCCCTTGACGTGATAAGGTATCAGATAGGCTTCACCCAATGGAGTATTTGGCTCTAATCCTAACTGTGCTGATGTCATAACTGCCGCCAGGAAGGACATCGGGTCGCAAGTTCTGAGTTTAGGTGTAACCCTCAGAGAAGTCATCGCTATCCTTAGTAATCTATCTGGTTTAATATGTTCGGGTAGAGCCTTCGCAAATTCAGGCTTCATCTTCTTTAACCAATCCTCTAACGTTGCAGGTTTGGTAGTCTGGTGAAGTTTTGCTAAAACTTCAGTTCCTTGCTTATTCGTTGTTGTCATTTTTTAAATCTCCTATCATCTTAAAATCTTTCAAGACTTTCCCTCTACCATATTCCATATCTGCTGTTAATTGTCTGATTACCTCTTTTCCTACCTTGGCCATTGACCCTGTTATCTCTTCTTTCACGATATCAAGGATAGCTCGGCTATCTTCAGCATTTAACATTCCTTTTAAATCCGCATTGAAATATACCCTGACGTAGTCTCCCTCGTTGCTTGTATAACATATTTCCCTGTGTTTGATACCTTCTTTGACTGTTTGCAATAATGCTCTCCTCTTATAAAATATCTCTACATTATTCATTAATTACTTCCCCCTTTATACATACTTTTAAATCTGCTAACTCTTTCATTAATTCAACATCAATCTCGACATAGTAAGTCTTCTTGTACTTTTCCATCAACCTTGCTGTTATTGAATCCACTAATCTATTGGCTTCCACTAAGTCTACCACTTAAATTCCCCCCCCTTATTCTTAGATATCCGTAACGTTCTATACTTAGTAGCCTTACAGAGATATTCCTTTTTCTCTACCTGCTTCCAGGTAATTATCCACTCTCCACATCTTGCAGTTTCTGCAACACCTACTTTCTCTTTAATCCATTGCTTATATTGCTCTAAATTCTTCTCAATCTCTGTAGCTTTCTTCTTTAGGTCTGCTATCTCTTTACAATATGTCTGATATTTAACATCTTCAATAACAATCTCTTTTCCTACCACTACATTTTCATACATCTTATCTAAGATTTCTTTAGAAGAAACATCACCTGTTGGTGCAGGAGCTACTTTCTTTTCTACAAAAGCAGTCCAGAACTCAGCCACCTTTTTCACTATCATTTCGATGACTTCTTCATTGCGTTCTATTACTGTTACATTGAATTTGTTATTGCCTATCAAGAAAGCCAGGTAACATTTTTTGACATTAGTTACATACAAATACCATTGAATCTGAAGATAGTAGTAATCTGGTAAACTTCCGTCAGCCCAGTCCTGGTAATTTCGTTCTGAAGTAGTCTTATATTCTACTATAACATTTTCTTGTATTGATGGGTGAAAGAAATGTCCATCTAAATTCGCTAAAGCAATGGGATTATCTCTATGTTGGAGTATGCAAGGTTTAGATAAAACATTTACTTTTATGCCTTCCTCTGCCAGAAGCCACTTCTCAAACTTTACTTTGATGAAAGGCTCAAGAAAAAGACCAAGTTCGGCTGGTAAATTTTCTGCTTCCAGTTCACTAACTTTCTCTATTTTTGAGTAATAAACTGCCAATGGGGAACTCCAAGGGTTGATATTACAGATACTTGCTATATCAGAGCCACCTACCCCTCGTTGTCTCCAAGTTAGCCATTCTTGTTTACTTAGACCTTCTGTAGATACCAATTCATTGGCGAAATTATTAAATCTTTCCATATTGTCCCCCCTTCAATTCCCAACGATGATAAGCTCTGTGTTTACCATCGTTTCCAAATAATCTTAGATTTTCTATTCTGTTATCTGTAATATCTCCATTAATGTGGTGGACGACTTCTCTTTTAGTGAGAGGTCTTTGTAGATTCTCAGCTACTATCAGGCGGTGCATTAAAACATAACCGTGATTATCTTTCATACAAGAGAATTTACAACCTTCTGGCACTAAAAATTTTATGTAACCATTAGTATCATAAGTAAATCCACCTATCCAATTACCATTCTTCTCCCTCTTACTGTTAGTATTACCTATCATCGCTTTACCTATCGCTTTCCTTGTTTCTTCTGATTGATTGCTTTTTGCTTCACTCATTCTCTCTCTATACTTATCTGTTCTCTCATAAACTCCTGTTGGCATTACTTCACTTCCCCTTCTCCAATCTTCTTTCCATCTATTGCTACTATTTCTCCTTCCTCGATATAAAAACCTACCTCACCAGTACCTGACACTTTTTCGCACCACACTTGATATTTCTCTGCTTTGGCATATTTCTTAATTATGTTCATACTCATTTCATCGAGTAGTGAGCCATCTGTAATCCGTATGACCCTTAATTTTGGATTAAGAGCCATAGCAATACAGAGAGATACAATTAACTGCTCTGAAGAGCTTAGCTGACTGAAGGGAATTTCGTTATAGATGACCCCTGTCTCATTCACACTCAGACCTTCTATAGGCATTTTAGCCAACCGTAGGGCTGTGTCTTTACCCTTTTTCTGCATATCTATTTTGTCGGTATAATCGTCATAGACTTCCTGAGCTGAATCTCTTTTCTTATCCATCAGTACATTTCGATTCTTTGCCTGTACTAATTCATTGATTTCTAAGGCTTTATTCAGCGTAGCTCTCATAGCCTCTATGTCTATTTTTTCGTTATCTCTTATAAATTTCTGGTCGCTGTCAATCATATTCTTGTATGTCAAAATACCTGTCTTCAAAGATTTAATTTTATTCTCCAATTCAATGATTTGTATTTCACCTTTGCGTATCTCTTCCTGAGAATATCCTATTTTATCTTTCACTCCATCCATATCCCTGTTATGGTCTATGGCTTCTTCCAACCTTGATTGAAGTTCTATAATTGAAATCTCTTCTGTAGGTACACCGGAGAAATCCCTGGTATCTCTCTCTCCCTCATAAAGTTTTACTGTCTGACCCTGCAATCTTCTATACTCTGTTAATGTTTTAATCTTCTCATTATAACTATCTATATCAACATTAGCTAATTTCAACAGTAAATCTCTCTGGTCTTTCTCTTTCATCTGAGCAAATTCAAGTGGGTCAAAGGTTAATGCTCCTATAAAACCGTCCAGGAGTTCCTGGGGTGAATTGTAGGTAAGACCCTCTCTATTGGTTACTTTAAGATAACTTTTATCATCTGCTGTCCAGGTACGAGTTACTATAAAGTCATCTAAGGTTAAAGTAACAGAAGCCTTCTTTTCCCCTTTCCTAATAGGCATAGGTGTATCTTTGAGACCTGCTCTACCCTGTAAAGCAAACCATATTGAATCTAAAACCGAAGTCTTACCCTGTCCATTATTACCAGAGATAATAATGACATCTTCTTTGGGACTTATTTCTATCGCCTTTACTTTCTTAACATTTTCACTTTGCAACTTAATGATTCTCATAAATTAATTTTCCCCCTTTTTTAATTTTTCGTGATGGACTATCTCTTCTGATGTTAATGGTCTATCCAAATAATCCGCCATTATTAAACGATGTATGGGAATATATCTTTGGTGGTCTCCCATACAAGAGAATTTACAACCCTTTAAGACTTTAAATCTGAAATAACCATTACCATCTTTTATAATTCCACCCTTTAAAGCGTCAATATTCCCCATTTTTGCTTTACTCATTATTTTTCCATATTCTTTCGTTCTCTCATAAACTCCTGTCGGCATATTTACCACCCACTGTCGTAATCATAGACTTCATCTTCTAACTCATCTATTCTTCGGTCTAAAGATATTATTTTCGCTATCCCAATTACGACTACTATACATAAAATTGTTACTACAAATACCATTCGTAAATCCCCCTTTTTCTTTATTTTTACCTGATATCTAACATTATACTCCTATTTTTTGTAAATTGCAAATTTATTTTTAAAAGCAGAAAGCGACAATGAATCGGGGGCGTTTCTTCATTAGTCGCTTTCTGGGGGTATTATTCTTTTTTTAAACAATCGAGTCCTTCTATTACAAATTCTTTTAACTCCGTAGGACTCCAACTCTTTATTGTCCCCCTGAATCTCTTTATTTCTTCCATCATCTGTTTATCTAATTTTATTGCGAATTTTTGCTGGTCTAAATATACCTTCCATTCTTGTATTTCCTTGGCATAAACCTTATCGAGCCCCCTGGAAATAAACTCCTTGACTACTGCTCTCAGAATTTCCTTCTTTAAAACTTCAAAAGCTAAATAAAGGGCAAATTGGGTCAACGCCCTTTTATCTATTTTATAAGTCCTATTCGGAAACCTGAAAGGATTCTTTTACATCAGCCCATATTAAATTATCAGCTACAGTACCTGACGCTTCTACTACTTCATCAATTTTTTCTATGCCTTTCTTTAAGCCTTCCATTATATAGGGCTTAGCGACTTTATGAGCCGCTTCTACTAACAAATTCATATCTAATGCCATTTTAATCTCTCCTTTCTTTTTATTTAGTAACCTGGTGGTGGCTCACAAGCTCCACCACTACAGTCTTCGACCTTTTCGTCTTCCTTTCTATTCTCTAACTCTTCTTCTCTGAATACTCTGTTAATGACGTCCTGAATGGTAGTGAATGGAGTTAAACCAATCATTCTATAAATCTCTTTACCATCTATTAGAAATAATAAAACAGGTAGACCTCTTAATGGTCTAAAATTCTTATACATTTTCCTATCATCTACATTGACATTCAGCCAGGATATTCTACCCTTATTATATCTATCATTAAATAATACTAATCTTTCAAGAATCGGTCTTTGAATTTTGCAGGGTTTACACCATTCAGCCCAGAAGTCAATTATCAGAAGTTTGTCTGAATCCGTAACCTGTACCTTAAAGTCTGTTAGGTCTGGAATTAGAGCTTCCGAATAAGCATTTCCTGCTAAAAAGCCAAGTAGACAGAATAGAATAAGTATTATTATCCCCACATTTAAATTAAAGTTCATCATCTTCACTCCTTTCCTCTAAATTACCCACTGTACTACCTGGGATAGACATTATATCACGTACGATTGTTTTTATAAGGAAAGAGACGCAATGTACTCTTCTCGATTGAAACCTTCTTTATCTTTTTCCTCATTAAAGATAATTCCCAATATATTGAATATTACTGCTGATAAATGGTCTTCCTCTGTTTCTCCAAGTCTATATTCAATTAGATGTCTAAGAGCAGAAGAAAAAAATCTTTCTGTTGGGATTCCCAATTTCCAATTATTTTTAGTGTATTTTTTTGCTCCATTTGTGTAATGTTGAGCTACTCTTTTGAGGGCTTCAAATGGCAATAAATCCCAAAGAATTTTTCCTTCTTCTGTATCCCTTACTGCTCCCGAAGAAAATCCCTGTCTTTTTCCGCTATCTTTAATCACAAAATCTTTTTTCACATTATGCCCCCATTATATTTTAATTTTCATATCATATATTATTGTGTAAGGCAATTCCCCATATTTCATTTCCAAATAGTGCCAGGAGTTGCACACTCGACAGAGCAACTCTAAATCATCTACTTCTCTTCTTCCGTGTAAAATATCACCGCAAAACGTTGATTGTTTTCCCTGCCCAGATTCTTTTCTTCCACCACCATTTTTATGGTTAATCTCCAGTAACCTTATATCATCACACCCACATCTGACACAAACAGGATTATTACCAGAGATGATATTAAATATCTTTAACTTTCTTTGTTGACGAATTATTTTATTCTGTAAAAGATGTTTCTTTGCATACTCTGGGTGATTCTTTCTCCATTGTCTTCTATATTCTCTGTAATGCTCTGGGTTATCTGCATACCGTTTTCTTGCACATTCATTTAGTCTCTCTCTATGGTTTTCATTCCATTTTTTAAAATATTCTTTATGTTCTTCACGCCACTTCTTTTGATTAAAAATTGCTATGCTCCCATCTTGCGAACACGCTTCCGCACGGCTGGACGACCCCAACGGACTTGAAATTTTGCAGATGTTGGAAATTGTCTTTTCATAATTCCCCCACATTCACAATCTAATTCGTCAAATTGAGTTATACCTTGATAAATTTCTACCGTCTTGCCACAATCTTTACAAAAAAAATCATACTTTGGCATTATCTTCCCCCTTTCTATTCTCTTCATTATAAGGGCAATCTCCACAATCCCTAACTTTTCCATCTTTCTTACGTTCTAACCATCTCGGACATTCCTTATCCACTGACTTCTTCCCCCTTATAATCTAATATAATCTTGACTAATTCAGGATTCTCTCTTATAAATTTAACCAATGAACGAGCCAATGTATTCACTTTCTTTTCACTTTCTTGCTCTATCTCTAATTCGTAGAAGGTAGCGTGGTAATATTCGTGCATAATCGTTTCTAATTGGTGTAAAACGGTATTACGAGTAGATATTTTAAAAAGGTTTCTACTATAGCTTATCAATCCTTCAACTTCTTTATTGTTGAGCATAACCTTCTTCTGGTATATGACCTTATATATAGAGTAAAGTGTCTTGACTTTTTCTATATTTAATTTCATAGTACCCCCCTAAATTCCTACCTCATAAATAGGTTTCTCTATCACTTTCTCTGAAGGCTTAGCCTCATAAGACTTTATCTCTCCCTCGATGTTATATCCTTTAATTCCTGTAGTGTCCTGTAAGTCAATCTTAATACTATCTATCCTATCATTAGAAAAGATGATATGTATGTTTTGACTGGCTCTTGAAGTGAATCCCAATCCTCTATCGCTATATTCATTAGCTCCTACCAAAGAGCTTCCCCTGGCAAATGTATCGCTTATTAAAGCTGAATGTAGATGACCGCAAATAACAAAATCTATCTGGATTCCTCTTGCCGAATATTTACCTTGGATATTTTGTATAGCTGTATATACATTCCCCTTAAACTGATGACCGTGAATCAGAAGGATATTCTTTTTGCCTACTTTTATAACCTGCTCTGCTGGGTCTCCATTTTTTATAAACTGTATACCTTTTGAGCCACGGAATAAGTATTCCAGGATATTGAAGATTGTAAAGTCATAGTTATCTGTTACAATCATATCTCCCCAGGCAATGTCTTTTTGAACTCTACTCTCATTACCTGTAACGTTGGCTACGGTCAAATTAAAATCCTTATTCAAGTCGAATAACATTAGCTCTATCAATCTGGTCGCCAGGAACGTGGCTTTACTTCTATTTGTTGCCTGAGACAATAACTCATCTAATCTTCTATCACTGTTAAGTAAATCTCCTGTCATAGCGAACAATACATTATGAATACACTTGGCTTTAAAATATAGTCTTGCCTCTTCCACTAAGAGCTGACATCTTTTTGAGGCTACTGTGAAGTCATATTTGTTTATAGCCAGGTTTACCAATTCGTTGAAATGTGGGTCTGTAAAGTGGATAATTCCTGCCGCCATATCGTTATACGCATTATGCTCGATAGTGAACTCTGCCAAGTTATACTTTTCCAATAATTTGATGAGTTCCTGATTATAGTCCGAAACGCTATTATCTATCCTGGCATAATCTCTGAATGATTTTCTTTCTATCCTATTAGAGTCTTCAAATCTTTGTTTCTGCTTTGCTAATCTTATATTTTCTCTCAGCAAGTCTAAATCTATATCAGGAAACTGGTCTAAAACTTTCTTATCCGTAAATGTAGTTTGGCAGTCCTTGCAGAAGAACTGTTGAGCTTTCGTTATTTCCCCCTGTGTTAATCTTTTATACCCTGAATAAATCCAATTCCCCGAATTACATTCTGGACATTTTATATCTAACAATTTATATTTCCCCCTTTATATATCTATTTGTAAACATTATACTCCTATTTTACCTAAAAGTCAAACTTATTTTTTTCAACCAAAGAAGAGCCTTTTCTAAAGTTAAGAAATATTTGTATCTACCATCTTTCTGTCTTACCCAGGAAGCAGAAGGATATGGCTCGACTACATCAACGTGAATAAAATAATTATAAGGATATATTCCTATTCTATTAAAACCAACCTCTTTTGCTATTCTTGCCAAGGTAAAAATATCCATACCTTTTACAGATATATCTACTGCTTTACCATATAGATGTGGGGAATCCGCATAACCACCTATCTGCTTATTATATACTGGACACCTTAACCCGCCCCCACTGGAAATGATAATAGGAAGATTTATCTTATCTCTTAATGCCTGTAATAGAAATATTAATCTGGGGTCAAGTGGTCTGTTTTTACCACAATGTGGACAGGCGATTTCAATATATTTAAAATTCTTGGCGAAATAAATACTCACTTTCTCTCCATAAACTCTACTATTTTATCAGATAGATTGTTTACCGCTTTCTCTATCCTCTCACCTGATTCTGTATCTTTCTTCGTAGCTTCCGTATTGGCTTTTAATGCAGTCGTCAAATGATTGCTTATATTATCATCTAATTTGTCTATTTGTTTGCAAAGTTTAGGCAAGACAGCTAAAAGAAATATACATAAAGCCGCTGGGAATCCCCAATTAGCAAAAATTTTAATTACTTCTAACATTATTCTTCTCCTTAATATAATCTTTTAACTATTAAGAAAGTCAAGTCTATCCCTTTAAGCAACTGTGCATTTGCTCCTGAGGTTTGGTAAGTGTATAACTCTAAATAATCATTTACTGCTAAATAACCTACTCCTACGACTGTAAGGTTAAAGCCATTTGTCCCACTATTACCTACACTCGTAGCCTGGCAAGAAGTTCCATTTTTATAGACCAAACTTTTATATTGTATAAGGTCTACACTCGGATAATAGTAGCATTGACCTATGAATAGATAATATCCTGCAACTTGTGCTGTAAATCTGTAATTTGTAGTTTTATCAAATTCTGCTAATATATCGAACTCTTCTTCATCTAAGACGACTTTAGTAAAAGTATTATTCGCGATGGTTTGGTCTGCGGCAGACTTATAACCTTTTGCACCTGAGGCAAAGCCATTTGCAGACGCAAACATTAAAGCACCTGAGCCAACTTCATCAGAGATTACTCCTCTAAGTTCTTCTGAAGTGGTTGCGGCGAAGACTGATAATTTATCTGCTTTCTTAGCAATGGTTGCCTCAAAGGTGGCGTCTAAATCTGTATCGGTGTTTTGTGAATGGTCTAAAGTGTTTGCGTGTTTTTTGGTTACTGCGTCTTTCACATCTGCAACTACGACTTCATTTGCTCCACCAGTATCTAATCCCTGGTCAGTTCCCTGTGTATGCTTTGCGTCTTTATTAGCTTTTATCTGTGCGTCTGCCACATCTAAACAGTCATTGACTAAAGTCGCTTTATCTGCTCCTTTGTCACCATAAAATAATTTGTAGAAGAAATTATTCGTAGTTTTTTCTCCCATTTTTATCACCTCTTATGTATAAACATTTTTTCTTTTTATGAATTATATAATGGCATTTTCCACATAAAGTAATTCCATTATTGATATTCCACAATTCTTCACAACTTAAAGCTTCTTCTAAAGTAGTTATTTCATAAAATTGTATTATTTTAGTAAAACTTTTAATATGATGAGCATTTAAATTATGTCCTCTATTATCACCACAAATTTGGCAAGTAAATTTATCACGAACATAAATATCATCTCTCCATTGACGATAATTAAAATTGCTTCTAATTAAATTTTCTAAAGAAGCAATTCCGCCTTTCCAATTAGGATTTTTTGCTCCAGAATAATGTTGCCCATAAAAATAATTATTCTCCCCTCTCATACTTTGTCTTTTTTCTTCTGAAACCACTCTACCTTTAAGGGATTTACTTAATTTTCTTCTCGTCTCTTTTGAAGGATGTATATCTTTATGAGATTCACTTATTTTTCTTTTGGTTTCTTTGGATAAATGTTTGCCATAATTAAAATGGTTTTTACCACTAATATTTTGTTTATGCTCTTCAGTTCTTATATAAATCCCACTTGGCATATATCACTCCTTATTTATCTACTTTTGTATAAGTTGATACTTCTTTATCTATTTTGGTGTGGATATCCCCAGTAAGCCAACCATATAAAAGATAACCACACACAAGCCAACCGAAATCACTTTTGTCTATTTTATTATAAGTTGAAATATCTTTCGTTATTTTAGTATATGTAGCCATATCTTCACCTTAATACTTTTTGAGGTACTTGGAGTACTTGTCAGATTGACCATATTTTCCCTTTAAATATTTTGAATACTTGTCGCCCTCATAAGATTTGACATAGGGTTTTTTCTTCTTTGGCTCTTCATTCTTTAAGTCCAATATGTATTTGCTGAATAAAAGCTGTCTTACATCTTTATCTCTTATTGCCTGAGCTACCTGAACTCCATAAGGAGTAGGTAAACCTACTACCTGTCCAACACCTTTAGCAAAGTGTTCACAGAATTTTTGTATATCTTCTGGTGTTATATCCCTATCAGGGTCAAGCCATTTAGCTACTTTGGCTAAGCAAAATTCAACTTCTCTTAATGTTCCGAATATGGGAGATTCCTGAAGGTCATAGGCTTCATCAATTAACCACCCATACATTGACCTTAACATTGAGCCAAATACCAATATATCATTAGCCGCACCAAGGATAAAGGCTCTTAATTGATGTGCCTTAATCCACTTTCCACCGTCTCCAATAAATTGGAATATCATAGGAAGTATAGCCCAGGCTAAAACTATATTAGAAGCCGCTTTTGCTCTTGACCCTCTACCTGCTCTAAAATTCCTGGCATTATCAGCTATAAGTCTAAAATATTTATTCGGTTGATTTTGAAACATAGTAAACAGTTTAAGTAAAGAGCCACCACGTTGTCCTGTGGCTAATGATTCTACTGAGAATGATGGCTGTGTTCTTTCTGTAACAATGGTTGCCTGTATCATAGCGTCCTCTATATTTTTCGCATTGTAAGTCTGTCCCTTTGTTTCTGAATAGAATTTAGCCCACATTCCCTGCATAACTGCGAACTTATCACCTGCTCTTACCAGACCCATCATTAAATCGCCGACCTTATGAGAATTAGCCATTAAATGGACATAGTCCTGTTGCATAGCTCCGTGTATATCTCGTTCAAAACCTGCTCCGAATCTCTCCCTTGCATAAGGTGAGTGTTCGATTAGATACCTATAATTTTTAATAGGATTCTTCCAGAAATTAGAGATTCCATTAAAGAAGTCTGCTGTTGGCATTGCAGTCATATAAGCTAACACTGAAGGAATCTGCTTTATCCCTATATGAGGTTTAGCCAATATAGCTCTGGTGAAGTGAAATCTTATTGTATCCACATTCTTCATTATCTTCGATTTGTCTACTCCATCTCTCGTCATATCGTCCAGGAAACCATTGACTTTTCTTAATATATCATTTCCATAAAGTTCTCCTATAACTGACCTGACCCTCTTATCTCCGAATATACTTCTCAGGTCTTGAAGAGGTTTAGCCCAGTTTATAAAATGCTCCATTTGCATTACATAATTCATTAATCCGCCTGTAAGGTCATTGTATTGCAGAGAAGCCTTTGATTTACTTCTTGCCTTCAAGGAAGGATTTAGTATAGAAGCATACCGAAAAGCGTCTTGTGCCATCAAAGAGGCTTCTGTTATATCTATATCTACGTCCCTTCTTATCGTACCACTATAATTAGGATTATGTGGAAAATGTATTCCATACATCTCTTCAAAAATGGGATTAATTCTTTCCCACATATACTCATAGATTTCTTTTATTCCTTTAAGATAAGCCATTTCTTTCGAAGTAACTGACTTTCTTAATGCTTCTTCAATCTCTTCCGTGTAAAGCATACCGTCAGTAAAAGTGGGCTCTAAAGATGGGTCATCTAACTGCATAACCTTTTTCAAAATCTGTTCCTTACTAAGGACTAAATGCACCAAGCTCCCTTCGGAATTTTGAAATTCTCCCAGGTCAATTTCTTCTCTTAATTTACGACAGACTTTCATTATTTCTTTCTTACTGGTAGATTCAAAAGCCTCAGCAAATTTAAACTGTATCATAGCCAGTACATCTTCCAGTTTACGCATATTTTCCACTCGTGCATAATGTACATTATCACCTATCTTAGACAATCCACTTTGATAAGGTTTAGATTTTTTATCAAAGAATGAGAGCTTATCGAGTAAATTATCCCAACCGAACTGCCAGTTTACAATGCCATCTATAGCCTTTCTTATCTTACCCCACTCTTTTGTTTTAGGTAAGGTCTTATAACTGGAATCTAATTTAGCTTTACCAGTCTCTTCATCTATTTCCACTTTTTTGCCTGTTATTGTTTCTATAGATTTAATGATATCTTGCTCGTGCCTTGCCCTATTTTTTTCTGCCTGTATACTCCTGATAGTCTTACCCAGGGTCTTTAAACTTTTTATATTTTCAAGTGTTAATTGAAGATTCTCCAAGTCCATCTCATTTATCCCTACCATATTCAGGAGTTCATTCTCTTCTGCTATATCAATAGCTTCGCCTTTATTGAAAGCCTCAATATTCTTATATATTTTATCTAATGCTTCTACTCTATTGCCCTTTATATTAGCCCTAATGAAGTCTAATTTATCCTGAATCTCAGGTGTAAACCGACCTTTGAGCATACCACTCTTAGTTTTCTTAGGCTCTATTTTCTTAGCTGTCAGTTCACTGATAATCTTTTTTATATATCCTCGTTTATAATAGTCTACAGTATATTGGTCTATCTTTTCCATTGCCTGTTCTAAGGATTTATCACCAGTTACATTCTTGACGGTAGTTACCATTTTATTTTGAATAGCAAAAGGCATATTCTTCTTAATATATGCGACCAGTTCTTTCTTAAATTCTTTTCTCTTTTCAGCATTACCCTTGATGGTTTTAATTATACCTTTGAGTCTATTAATTTCTTTTTGTGCGTCTTTGAATTTTTCTTCAAAACTCTTTTTAGGCTCTCCTTCTGGCTCTTCTGCTGTCTTCTTTGGTGGTACAGGTGGTTTTATTGGTGGAATTTCTGCCTTTTCCTCAAAAGTAGTATCCAGGGCTTCCATTCCAAACTGTCTGAACTTCTTATAGGCTTCGATATGTACCTTAGGATTCTTATGAAAAGACTTCTCGATTATGTTCTCGATTACGTCTATATCCTTCACGTTTGCCATTTCCTGACCGATGATACTATCTGCATAAGCGGCGAAATTATATAGATTAATGTGAGATATTATATCCTTATTTTTTTCTAAGAAATCTAAGGTATTCTGATAACTCTCTTTTGTCTCTTCAAGATTATTTACTAATTTTAATTCTTCTTTATTTACCCCTTTTTTAATAATGGCGTCTGCCATCTTCTGAGTCCAACTTCCACCAACGATAATATTAGGAATGAACTTTATATTATTTTGTCTTAACCAATCTACTGCATTGTCTATAGTCTTAGTGAGAGCAGGTTTTCTAAAGGCTTTTTGAATAACATCATTATAAGATTCTACTCCAAGTTCGATATATCTAATCCCTGATTTTTTTAAATAATCCGCAGGGAATTTTACCTTATTCATTTCCGAAGCTGTGGTTTGTATAATAAAGCCATCAAACTCTGGCATTTTCTCTTTTATTTTATTATATATCTCAGGAAGAGTTTTATAATTCTTCTCCTGTCCAAATGTCTTATCATCGAGATAAATCAAGGGACTTTTTAAGTCAACTATAGCGTCAACCTGTTGGTCTATCTCTCCCTGTGTAAGAGCCTGGGTCTTACCGTGTGGCGTTACATCACAGAATATACATTGATATTTGCAACCTATACTAAGGCATATTCTGCCTACTACAGGACTATCTTTAAATAAGGAATAGTCATACCCAGGTATATATTTCTTCCCCTGTGCTTCAACCAGGGATTTTATATCCTTATGTACATTTACATTCTTACCAAAATACTCTTGTGGGTTGACAATATAACCACCTATATCAATAGAGACTGCCTTAGGAATGACGCTTATCAAGTCTTTTATCATAGCCTTATTGACGTCCATCGCAGAAAAAGCTACGGAGTTATACTCAGAACTTTTCAGAAATTCCTTAGCCTGTTCTACGTCTCTGACTACCAAGGTTTCTGTATCTTTACCAAAATTTTTAGTTACCTGAGCAATCCAGGGTGGTACTTCCCAGAAGTCTGCTAATCTATCATAGCCTTTTCTGACTCCACTATATAATTTATCATAAAATTCTTTACCTATATCCTGTCCAGTCTGCAATAAATCTGTGCTAAATTGAACAGTTAATACCTTACCTTTGGTCTTAGGAGAGTCCACTTGATTAACACGAACATTAATTTTCTTTCCCTTGGTCTGTTTCTGACCTTCTTCATAGGTCTTACTTATTACTGTAACTTTAGGAGCAATCTTTTGAATATCTACTCTCTTATTCTCTTTAAAATCCCATATAGCTTTCTGATTATATTTCTCACCGAGCTTCAATGCTTCTTCTAAGGTATCTACGGTCTGGCTTACATCAAAATAGGTCTTATCGGTCTTCTCATCATACCACATACCAAAATGATTTTCTGGCTTCTTCAATAACTCCATATTGCTCTCAATCAAGAGTTTCATCTGGTCTAACATTCTTGGGTGAACTTTATTTCCAGAAATAGACGTTTCTAATTCAGGGTTGACTGAAACTGCAAATCCTTCTTTTGCTTTTATTTCTCCTTTGTCGAGATTATAAGTAACTCCTTTATTTTTCTCAAATAATGTTTGTACTTCATCAACTATCTTACCAATTTCTTTTGGTGCTTTAGCCTCTGCCTTCTCAGGATAGAAAGCAACGACTTCGTCTCCTTTTGCAATAATATCTCTGGCTATAACACCATCATAGCCCTTTTTCTCCAAATATTCTCTGGCAGTTACAGCGGCTATTTCATTTGCTTCTTGTCGAGTTTTACCTTCCTTTAATGCTTTATCTCTTGCGGGTCTGGTAGTTTCATTCCAAAATTCATCAGCCTTCTCTTGGCTATCAATAATAAAGGGATTATCAAGTGTGATTTTTGAGGTAGCTACCTTTCCATAAGTCTCAGCATATTCCTCATTGGTACTATAGTAAGTACCTTTACCAAATAGACCTTCATCTGTTGGAGCTACTCCTTTTTTAGTACCTCTGTAGACTTCGGCAGTATAGGGTTTAGGCTCTACCCTGTACTTATCCACGTTCTGTAAGACTAAATAACCACCGTCTGGGTCATAAGCCATTATAAGACTATCTTTAGTTAATGGAAATCTCTCTCCTTCCCCATACTCGTCTGCCTCTTTTTTAGTTTTCGTAACCCATACCAAATCTACCCCAGGTACTTTGGATAAATCTATATTTACTTTTTTAGCTACTTCTTCAGCGTTCTCTCTAATATGTTCATTTCCGAACTCATCTGCTTCATAATCAATCGTTTCTTTGGCAGTTTCTCCCCTGGTTGTACCAGTCTCTGCTCTCCAAGCCTTACCTTCAAATATATCTCCTGGCTCTTGTGCTTTTACCTTATAGGCAAACGCCTCTGCTTCAGGCTCTTTTTCCATAAAACCTAAATCTTCAAATGTCTGTTTCATACCATCTTTTATACTCTGTTTGTTCTCTATTATATTACCTAATATCTTTTGTACTCTTTGAGATATCATATAAGAGCCTTGGACTCCACCACCAAGACCAGCAAGTAAACCTACCATCGGCAATACTTCAAGTCCTTGCTTTAATGATTCTTTACCCAATGCCTTTGGACTCATATCTACATCGAATCCCAACATTTTCTCGGCAGGGGTTTGTATCCAGGGCATTGTAGCCTCTTGTCTAAATTCACTGAAAATCGTTTTAGCAAGTGTCCCAGCTTTTCCACCATATATCTCAAATAATGTTTTAGCTCCTCTTTCCATAGCTGTTTGTACTGGTTTTTTAACCAATGCTGACATACCTAAGAAAAATTCTAATTCCGAAGCACCTTCTGCAAAACCAAGTGCGGCGGAAGCTGTTAATCTTTTCCAATAAGGTAGTTCTATCCCTAATGCCTCAGCCTTCTCTTCGATGTCATTAGCATAATTACCAAAAGCCATTGTCATAAATGGGGTCATTCTACCTAATTGAGCAAGAGTCTCAGCCCACGGTGCGGCATAGATAGCGTTCATTCCTGTCATAGCCGGAGAAATACCACCAGTCAAAGCACCAGTTATCAATACAGGTATAGCAGGAACTATTGCCTTACCAATTAAGTTCTGTAACTTATCCCTACTCTGTGTTTTCATCATTGCTTCATCTGCTCTTTTAACAGAAGCTTCCGAAATCTCTCCAACTTTTTCAGTTAGTGAGGGAACATCATAGGGATTGAATCCGTGTTTTTCTTCAAATGCTTTTACTTTTTCTGGGCTAACAAGAACAAGTTCTCCCATAGCGTCATCGAGAAGAGCAAAACCTTCATCAACCATTGCAAATGCTTTAGTAAAACCTGCCTGGGTATAATTAGCACCAGCTATCGCCCAGTTTTTTAAGTTATCTCCCCAGGTGGGATTCTCCTTCTCACCTGTACGATAGGTCTTATCTTTTAATCGTTGGGCTATTCCTTCTGTGGTAAATTGATTATCTATATTGACAGGCTCTAAGTCTTTTTTTTTCTCAGGTGGTTTTTCATTTTGAGCAGTAGCCCACTTATTGTATATTCCCACGTCCTTATCGTAACTTTCCCTGACTAAATCGTATTCTTCTTTAATCTTTTTTTGTTGTGCAGTATTGGCTTTTATTTTATCCACTAAGCCATTGTATATATCTTTGGTTTTGTTTAAATCATTGTTTAATTTAAACTTCATTTCATCAGGAGCTTCAGCTAATTGTACTTCCAGGTCATCAAGTTGTTTTCCATAATCCTGCCAATTTATATAATCTTCGGAGATAGTGTCATCTAACAACTGAAAATTATCTTCAAACTTCAATATGATATTCTGCTTCTGATTCATCTCTTCAGTCGAAGGTGCTTTTAAATAGGTATTGAAATTTACAGGTTTATAACCTTTTTCTTCTTCTGGATTCTTTTTTAAAATATATTTATCAAATATCCCCAATTATTTGCTCACTTCCTTTAAGCATAAAATGCACTTGACACTTTTTTATTAAATCCTGATTTAGATGTCTTACCCTGATTAATCATTTTCCTGATTTTTTCTATATCCACACCTTGTTCTCTACTGAGTTCATCTAAATTATAATCTTCAGGTTTTAAACCGCTTCTTTGCAATTCATTATAAAATTCCTGAGTAGCGTCAGTCTCACTCTGCCAATTCCAGGGAGTACCCTTGTCATTAACGACAGGCTTATATCCGCCTTTTTCTCCTGTACCCCAGGTGTTCTTGGTATATTTCCCTGCTTCTTCTGGGCTCAAGAATTTCTTAGGAAGTACCTCTCCTGTTTCCTCAAAATACTTCTTAGCATATTTCTCATAATCTTTGTAATAATCTGCATAAGCCTCTTCATCTTTTATGAAACCCTTTTCATCTATGTATTCTTCTCCCATCATTATTGCAGGGAACTTATCATAGGCTATCTTTGCCTGGTCTGCTTTTGTGGGTAAATCAACATTGGTAAGGTCGTATCTTAAACTTGCATTGTGCATAATCGTATCATAATCATTACCAGGATTGGATAAATCTTCGGAAAGACTCATAATAGTTTCGTGAGTAGGGATTAATTTATTAGCTTCTTTTGTCTCATCAGCTTTCTTTTTCCAAGTCCGTGTACCTGTAGAACTTTGGGTAGATAATTCAAAATCTGGATTTTCCTGTTTAAATTTTTCTTCATCAAATGGTGTCCCTTCGGGATTTTTTGCTTTCCAATAATCTTCAATCCCTTTTCCAGGATTTTCACTAAGCCACTGTTTCCATTCTGAAGTAGGCTCTTTGACTATTTCCTCAGGGAAGAATATATCTCTTACTTCTTTACTGAGACCAACATTCTCACCTAAAGTTTCCCTGGGGTCTTTAGTCAATTCAGATATTCCAGACCCCAATATCTTTGATAACATATTTTCTGCTAAAGGCGACCAATTATTTTTGAAATCTTTAAATATCATATCGGTCATTTCTGCAAAGGGAATATTTCCTGTAAGCGGTAATCCACTTATGGCATTAAAAATGGTATTTACATCAGGTTGGTCTATACCTGTTCCTTCCTTACCACCCATCATTTTCCTTTTCTCTTCTAATTTAGCCGCCAAGTCTTTACTAAATTGTTCTAATCCTGGCGGAGCAGTAATGGCTTCTGGAACTTCCATCAATGCTTTTTCTTCTTCTTCCACCTCTGCCGCAGGAGCAGATTGTGGTAAACCACCAATTAAACGTGGCATTTTTTCTTTTTGATATTTATTTGCTTGAATCTTTTTATATAAATCATATACTTGACTTGCAACAGATAAAGCACCACTTAATTGTCCTAATTCATTTTTATTCGGTCTTTGTATTACTTCGAGTGGCATATTACTTACCCCCCATTCCTCTCATTATATCGGTTATCTGCGTCTTCATTTTCTCAATATCAAGTTCTCCATTATCGCCCATAAGCCATTGAGGCATTAAGTTCTGAGCAATACCTGCTTGTGCAGTAAAAGGGAATAATTCCTGAGCATATTTATTTTGAGATTTTTGCTGAGCTTGATTAAAAGCCGCTGTATACTGTTGGTTTTGTATATCTCTTGGTATAGCACCCACAGTCGCACCAAGGTTTATTCGATTAGCCGCACCTGCTTCTCCAAATTCTGCGTATCCTAAAGCCTGACCAACTGCTGAGGTTTTTCTATCTCTTTCTTTTTCATAAAGACCACCCAACATCGTAGTACGTTCTGCTTCTTTAGCTGTTTGATATTTCCTTTCTTCACTTGCTACACCAGTAGAAAATAGACCACCACCTAATTGACCTCTACGTCTAATATCAGCTACTCCTTCTTCCTGCTCCATTTTGGATTGTTCTCTAAAACCTGACCAGAAATCAGACGTTCTTGGGTCATAAAATTCTCCACCTAAGGTCTTCTGAATTTCGCCCATACCTGCTTTGTAAGCCTCTCCCTCAGTAGCACTGCCACCGAGAAATTTTGCTAATAGACTCTGAACAGTCTGCTCATTTGCTCCCAGACCTGCAACACCTTGTGCCGCAGGAGTCGTTTGTAAGGGTGCTTTCTGCTCCATTAATTGTTTGAAGAAACTTATAGGGTCTCCTGCTCCTGGGATTTCTAATAATTCGACACCTTCAGGGAGTTTCTTTTTTGCTGTGTTAGTCCAACTTAATTTCATTTATATCACTTCCTTTTCAAGGATTTTCGCTATCTCATAAGTTCCAGAGAGCTTATTCATAGCTAAATATCCTCTGTTCATTCTCATCTGAATCCTCTTAATCCCCCTGATTTGACAAGTCTCCACTATCTCTTTCTCATACTTTTCTCTTAAATACCTACAATGTGGATTAATCCAAGCAAAGTCAATCCACAAGTATTCACCCATTCTGTCTATATGTCGAGAAACTACCATACAACCATTCATCTTTTTATCTTCCCCAAAACTAACCAATACCATTCCCGATTTGTTCGTGATATAAACTCCCAATCTTATTATAAATTCTGATTTTAATAAATCATTATTCTTAATTTCGTCTGTCTTAGCCACGACTTGTTCCAAAACTGAGTACTTGCTTGTGTAGTAAATACAATTCGATTTTATCTCATTCTCTAACATAATTTATTCACTCCCCCTTATATATTTTATCGCTTTCTTCATTATTTCTGGATTATCATTAAAGTTTCCAAGTCCAAAGTTACATTTTTTACAAAGTAGACCCCTTATTTCTCCAGTTATGTGGTCGTGGTCTACAAATGCTTCAGATGGGTTAGAAAAAAACTCTCCGCAAATAGCACATCTTCCTTCTTGATTATCCCACATCTTTAACCAATTTTCGTGAGACAAACCATAATAGTGTTTTAGCCTTATCGCTTTCATTTTGTCTGGATTATTTTTTTGCCATTGTTTCGTCCACTCTTTTATTTTTTCTCCATTTTTCTTATAGTCTTGTCTTCTATTTTTATTTAATCTTTCAGAATTATCCTTATAGTATTGTTTTCTATGTTGTTTAATATGTTCTTCATTGTCCTTGTAATATTGTTTGATATATTCAGGATTATCTTTTCGCCATTGTTTTATATATTGTTTCATATATGTTTTTCGGTTAAATCCCATATTGTCTCCTATATCCCGTGAGCAGTCAAACGTTCTTCGTGCCCTGTTAAATCCCCAGAAGTAGTCTGATTCATCTTTTGTATAGCATTGATTAATTGCTGAAATATCCTTTTCACTTCAGGGTCTTTTACGTTATCCACTTTCGGTAATAATAAATTCTTTGGTGTTTTGAGTCCCATTAGCGTAAATCCTCTGGTAAATATTCAAATAAAATTCCTAAACATCTAAAGAAATTAGTAGCTGATATTTTAAATAAAAAATGCTTCCCACGGATATCAGGAGCAAGATGTGGTATCACAATGTCCGCTGTGCCTGTCAATGATACAGTACCTACTGTCTGCCAGGAAGCCTCATTATCCCTTTTAACTTCTATTAATGCTGTACCCGAACTTTCACTTCGGAAATACAGATGTAAGTCTAAAATCCTCTTATAATAAGCAAGTCCTTGCTTATTGGTTAAATCTGTGCTAATAACAAAGTAAGCAGTATATGGGTATCCATCATCTGTCTCAGATTTCATTAACTGATAACTATATCCTGCTAAATCTGCGGCAATAAATAAGTTAGTACCTGTAGGTATAATCCCCTCTGCCGCAGTTTGGAATTGTATCCATTCACCATAACCAGTACCTATACTATTCGTAGCATAGGCTCTAATCCAATAAGCGGTATTAGCTGTAAGACCAGTTAAACCTTTAGTAAAAGCTCCTAAACCGAAAGACCCCGAATCACTTGCT
>Ga0307380_10003229_pt1 | contig 22630 bp, 20 predicted proteins | sample UN3MG_FD_202239 | JGI IMG/M metagenome (GOLD analysis project Ga0307380, IMG submission 202239) | Soil microbial communities from Risofladan, Vaasa, Finland - UN-3 | ecosystem: Environmental > Terrestrial > Soil > Coastal area > Acid sulfate soil | place: Finland: Risofladan, Vaasa | collected... | reverse complement strand
ATGTCAACGCCGGCACTTTTCTGGATCAAGAGGCTGATTGCCTCTGCTGGCTGGTCAAGACAGTACAAAGTGAAGTGGACCTGCCCCTGTGCCTGGACAGTCCAAATCCCAAGGCTCTTTCTGAAGCGATCAAATGCCACAGGGGCGAACCGATGATAAATTCCATCTCACTGGAAGAGGCCCGCTTTCAAAACGTCCTTCCTATAATCACTTCTCAGCCCTGCCACGTGGTTGCCCTCTGTATGTCAAAAACGTTTATGCCCACCACCGTGGAAGAGAGAGTCCAGGTCGGCGAGGAGCTTATAGGTAAGCTCACCGATGAGGGGATTCCCCTTGAGAGGATTTATGTGGACCCGCTGGTGCAGCCGGTTGCTGTGGAGACTCACATGGGCATCGCCACTCTGGGAGCCATCAGCAAAATCATGAACCAATTTCCCGGCGTTAATACCGTCTGTGGACTCTCCAATGTCTCTTTCGGCCTTCCCGAACGCCGCCTGATCAACCGCAACTTCCTGGCCCTTTGTATATCCTATGGTCTGTCTGCCGCCATTTTAGACCCTACCGACAAGCAGCTCATGGCAACCCTGCTGGCAGTTGAGATGCTTCTGGGCCGGGATGAATACTGCGAAAACTTCATTAACGCCTACCAAAGTGGTCTTATTAGCGGAGGATAAATTATACTTAAACGAAACTTATCTAAGGAGGCTGAAAATGGGTGAATACAAGACACTCATGGAATCTATAATCAAGGGAGATATGAAGGCTGCTGCGGCGGAGACTCAGAGCTCTCTGGATGCCGGCGACAGTGCTCGGAGCATCCTCGATAACGGGCTAATTACCGCCATGGACGAGGTGGGCGAGAGATATAGTAAGGGGCTTATATTCGTCCCCCAGATGCTGCGCTCCGCAAAGACAATGCAGGAGTGCATGAAAGTGCTCCAGCCTTTCTTTAAGGAAGGTGATGTCATCTCCAAGGGGAAGGTGCTGATCGGGACCGTCAAGGGCGACCTGCATGACATCGGCAAGAACCTGGTTTCCATGATGCTGGAGGGCGCCGGATTCACCATCACCGACCTGGGTGTAGATGTCTCCCCCGATAGCTTTGTCCAGAAGGCGAAAGAGGTCGAGCCGGACATCGTTGCCATGTCGGCATTGCTCTCCACCACCATGCCATCGATGCCTAAGACTATCGATGCACTAAAGAAAGCCGGTATCAGGGCTAAAGTTAAGATTATGATTGGGGGAGCACCGGTTACTGATAAGTACGCCCATGAGATCAAGGCAGACTCTTACGCATCCGATGCCGGTTCGGCCGTAAGCAAAGCCAAAGACCTGCTGGGCATTTCTTGAAGATTTTTGTAATTGTTACCTTCATAAAGGAGTAAAAACCGATGGATGTTCCCACCTTTCAACCACGGCTCAAGGTCTTGAACCGTGAACAGGCGATGGCAATCCACGCTGCCGCTCTAGAGATCCTGGAAAAGACCGGATTCAAGATGGAGCACCCCGGCGCACTGGAAATGCTCGCCGATGCCGGCTGCCAGATTTCCGCCGATTGGGTTAAGCTGCCCGCTTATATCTTTGAACAGGCCCTGAGTTCAGCCCCCAAACAGATCGACCTGTATGACCAGAAGGGGAACAAAACGATGCCACTCGCGGACGGTAATACTTTCTATGGCACCGGTTCAGACGCTACCTTCACTCTGGATTTGGAAACCGGCGAGCGTCGCCGGACGGTCCTGAAAGATGCTACCAATTTCGCCAGGCTGGTGGACGGGCTGGAGAATATGGCTTTTGCCATGTCCATGGCCAACCCCGAGGATGTCCCAGTCGAGGATATTTACCTTTATGTCTTTGCCGAGATGGTCAAAAACACCAACAAGCCCATAGTATTCATCGCCGATAGTGGCCGAGACCTCGCCAAGATTTACGACATCGCCTGCCGGGTGGTGGGTGGTGAAACTAAGCTCCAAGAGAAGCCGTTTTTACTCAATTACTCAGAGGCCATCAGCCCCCTGCGCTTTCCCCAGAACGTTATGGAAAAGCTCATTTTCTGTGCTAAAAAAAAGATACCTATTTGCCTTCCCTCCGGATCTAATGCCGGAGGCGGAGCCCCGGTCACACTTGCCGGAGCCATGGCTTTAGGTATAGCGGAAAACCTGGTAGGACTCGTCGTACATCAGCTAGCTGGCAAAGGCTCCCCATTCCTCTTTGGCCCCAACGTCAGCGTTCTGGATATGAAGTCCACCGTGGTATCATATGGTTGCCCCGAGTGGAGCCTCACACAGGCCGCCCTTGCCGACATGCGCGATGAAATCTATGGGCTGCCCATCTGGGCTTTTGCCGGGGCTTCGGATGCTAAAATCATGGATGCACAGGCAGGGGCCGAAGCCATGTTTTCTATCATAAGTGCCATGCTTTCTCGAGCCAATCTAATCCACGATGTTGGTTTCCTAGAATACGGGAGTACCTCCTCGCTGGAGATGATTACCATGGCTGACGAACTTGTTGCCATGAGCCGCTTTTTCACCCGGGGAATTCCTGTAAGTGAGCAAACCCTTGCCCTAGAGGTAATAGAAAGGGTGACAAGCGGGGGTCCCGGCTCCATCTTCCTCATGGACGATCACACCTTTGAACATTTCATGCAGGCTCAGTTTCTGCCCAAGCTTCTGGACCGCTCCCGCTATGATTCCTGGGTAGAGGCAGGAGCAATGGACCTGTATAAGCGTTGCAATATCGAGGTCAAAAGGATCCTCTCAGAACATCAAGTGGAGCCTAAAACCGATGAAGTATTAGGAGGAATCGATCGCATCTTATACGGGCGATGATGTGGATAGCAACTATGGGAACAAGTTTGCCATCATTCCAGCCGCTTACCCTTGAAGATGTGAAGCAGATCGACCGGACGGGACGCCGGATACTGGAACGCGTCGGGATCAGGGTTAATGATAATACCTTTCTCAACGTAATGAAGAAGGCAGGGGCCCGGGTCGATTATGACAACCAGAGGGTTCGCTTTGAGCAGGACTGGCTTGATGGGTTCTTAAGGCAGGCCCCCTCCCGCTTTACCCTGTACTCTCGAGACGGCAGGAACGACCTTCACCTGGGGGAAGGCAACGTCTACTTCGCCAACGGGGGGCGGGTATTCCGCATTCTCGATATGGCAACCGGCGGCTACCGTCTCACCATGTTGAGGGATGTAGCAAACACCGCCGCCCTGGTGGATCACCTGGATAATATTCATTCATATATAATCTCCTGCCAGGCACATGATGTAAAACCGGTAAACTACCACCTGCTCGATTTCTATAACGCTTTCAACCATACCACCAAGCACGTAATGGGGGGTTGCGATGATTTGCACGGCACCAAGCAGATGTGGAAACTTGCTAGTATCATCGCCGGGGGAGAGACCAAACTCCGCGAGAAGCCCTTCGTTTCTGTGATTACCAATACTATAAGTCCCCTCTCCATTGATTCCAACACATTAAGAATTCTCAATTTCTGCACCACCCACGGCATTCCCGCAACCTGTGCGCCAGCACCAATGGCTGGTGCTACCTCGCCCGCTACCCTAGCAGGGACCCTTTCCCAAATGCATGCAGAATCGCTCGCCGGTGTGGCCATCACCCAGGTACTCTCTCCCGGAGCCCATGTTCTCTATGGCGCTGTGCCTATGGCAATGGATTTACGCACCATGGAACTAACCATTGGCTCTGCAGAAATGGGTTTGATGAACGCTGCTGCGGTCCAACTGGCAAAGCTTTATAACCTGCCCATTTACGCCTCGGGCGGAATCACCGAGGCCAAAAGGCCCGACATCCAGGCTGGCTTTGAGAAGCATTTTTCCAATTTGACAGTGGCCCTGACAGGAGCAGACTACATTCACCTAGCAGCCGGAATGCTGGATTCGGGTAATTCAATCTCTTATGAACAATATGTAATCGATAACGAGATTATCGGCATGATCCGCCGCATACTAGCGGGTATTAAGGTGAACCAAGATACTATGGGCTTCGATGTTATAGAGAAAGTGGGACCCGGCGGGGACTTCGTAACCGAAGACCACACCATCGATCATATGATGGACGAATTCTTCTATCCTAATCTAAGTGTGCGGTGTAACCTGGATATCTGGGAGGAAAGGGGCCGACCGGATATGTTGAGCCGGGCCCATGACCTGGTACAAACCATCCTGGAGGAGCACCAGGAAGGGCTTCTGGACCTGGATTTGATCTCAGAGATAAAAAAGGCCTTTCCCGGTAGCCGACTTCTATAGCATGAAAATAACGAAGATTTCCCATAAAACCTCAATCATCACACGCATTATTACCTGTGCCGTCTTCAAGCCAGCTATGGAGCATCTCCAGCTTGATTACAGATACCCCCATCTACGCTCGACCTATTTACCCTCCAATCTTCATCTGAGGCCACAATATCTAAAGGAACGCCTGAATAAAAAGATCGCTTCCGCCCAAAAAAGGAATGAGAAGATCATATGCCTCTATGGGAATTGTTTCCCTGGTATCGAAGTCTTCTGCCAACAGCACGGCGCTATCAAAGTGCCCGGGCATTACTGCTATGAAATGCTTCTCGGCAGTGAGCGATTCCGTCAGCTCATTGAAGAGATCGCAGGCACCTATTTCCTTGAGAAAGACCTTATCCTTAACTTCGAGGAGTATTGCATTAAACCGCTTGAGCTTCATGATGAGGAGATGCGAAAATGTTGTTTTGAACACTACCAGAGATTGCTCTATGTTCGGCAGCCCTCGGACCCGGATCTGGCGCCCAGGGCAAGCGAAATAGCTGAATTCCTGTCGCTATTTCTGGAGACTAGCGATGCGGATTATTCGTCTCTGGAAAAGAAACTCATCGAGATAATCTAGCGTGTACTTATTAAAGATCGAAGCCTTATGATTGTACTTAAAAAAGATCGCCAACCTAAGTGAGCAGTGAATATGGAAAAGACTCAGAATAAAAAACTGGTTAAGGAAAAGCGACCTGCTATTACACCCGCTCCATCCAGGAAACAAAAAATAGCGTATATCTGGTTAAACGTCTTACCTGATGACCTCTGGCTTAAGGTTCGTCAGGGTGAGACCGTCTGGAATGCATTGCAGGAGGCGGATATAGAGCTAGCTGGAGAGTGCGGCGGACTGGGAAAATGCGGCAAATGTAAAATTAGAGTCATCTCAGCGATAGGTCCGCCATCCAATGAGGAAGAAGAGCTCCTTGATGATGAAGAGCTTGCACAAGGAATCCGCCTCGCCTGCCGCACCCAGGTGAACAAGGACTTAGTAATCCACACAGGGGAAGCTGTCTCTAACGCAGAATCTTATCAGATTCTCAAGTCAGGCCACCGGCCCTTTTTACATCCATTGCCACTTATCACCAAACGTCTGGTTACCTTGCCTCCCGAACTCCAGAATGAGGGGCTTTCAGATTTGGATATGATCAAAATGGCAATGGGTCCCGAATATGACGACATGGGAGCCTCGCTCCATTGTCTACGCACATTACCGCGGATGTTAGCAGAAACCGATTTCCACGGAGCAGCAGTGCTTCATGGAAACCACTTGATTGCTTGGCAGAGCTGGGAGGAAGTGGACTGTCACTTTGGGTTGGTCTTCGACCTGGGCACCAGTACACTGGTAGGCAAGCTAATCAACTTAGCAGACGGGGTTGAAGCTTCCGTTGTTTCATTGCTCAATAGTCAGATGAAGTATGGCACAAACGTAATAAGTCGTCTTCATTACATAATAGATCACACATACGGACTGAAAAGGTTTCATAATCTTCTCATCAACGATCTGAATATGATTACAGCACGCCTTTTAAGAACTGCTGGGCTCGAAAGAGACGACATCTTTATTGCCGTCGCAGCGGGTAACACTACTATGCAGCATTTACTGCTGAACCTGAACCCTTCACGGATTGCCGAGGCACCTTTCTCCCCGGTTTTAACCGACGGTCTGGTTTTGAAAGCAGCGGAGGTTGGCCTACAATTACATCCCGAGGCCCTATTCTACGTTATGCCCACGAGATCCGGTTACATTGGCGGTGATTTGATCAGTGTCATTCTTGCCTCGGGCGCTTGGGAGCAGGAAGATGAAGTCATACTCGGGCTGGACCTTGGCACCAATGGAGAAATCTTCCTGGGAAATCGCAATAGACTGATGACGTGCTCAGCTGCTGCTGGTCCCGCCTTAGAGGGTGCCAGAATTTCCCACGGAATGATCGCCAAGGCCGGGGCGATTGAAGCTGTTAGGCTGGATGAAGGTAATCTTAATTATCAGGTCATTGGCAATATCACTCCCAAAGGCATCTGTGGGAGTGGATTAGTTGGATTGGTCGCCCTGCTCCTAGATTTAGGCATCATAGATCATGAGGGCCTCATTCGCCGGCACGAGGAAGGAGAAGCCGAGGGCTTGAGTTCAAGAGTAATCCATCACTCCGGGGTCAATCATTTTCTAATCGCCTCGGCAGATGAAGGCTACGAACAAAAGCCTATCTACCTCACTCAAAAAGACGTCCGCGAGCTTCAGCTCGCCAAGGCGGCTATTGCTGCCGGCATAAAAACCTTAATGGATGAAATGAGTATCGAAACTAAGGACATCCAGCGTGTGTACCTGGCAGGTGCCCTTGGAAATTATGTCGACCCTTACAGCGCGGTGCGCATTGGCCTAATTCCCGGGTTCGATCCCGACTTAATCACATCTCTCGGCAACGCTGCTAGCACGGGGGCTTCCATGGTACTCTTATCCAAGAATTACTGGCAAATGGCTAACCAGCTTTCGAACTCCATTGAGCATATCGAGCTGTCCACCCGTCTCGACTTCAACCACTATTTTATCCAACATATGGATTTTCCTGAAGAGGCAACTTGAGAGCGTAGTACCGCTTCCAAGGCTCTAACCGTAACAGAGAAAAACAGGAAGGAGGGTGCTATGAATTACATTAGTATAGATTACCGCAAGCAGTATTCCAACATGGTAGTTAAAGAGGTCGGAGGCAAGGTGGATCGAAGGTTCACAGTGAATAACAGCTAGGAGGAATTGAAGATTCGCCGCGAAGAGCTAGCTGATGTGATGAAGATAGTCAGGGTAAAAGAGGTAATGACCCGCGATTTCCCCACAATTTCTTCCATCATGGCACTGAAGGAAGTAACTAACCTGGCTCGCAACACAGGTCATCATGGTTTCCCCATTCTTGACGATGAGGGGCGTCTGTTTGGCGTGGTTACACTGGCAGACCTAGAACGTTCAATACAGAGTGGGAATACTGACCGTCCGGTAGGCGAAGTTGCCACTCAAGCACCAATAGTAGCTTACCCGGACCAAACCCTTTATGAGGTATTACAGGCTAGCGAGAAAGATTACGGGCGTATACCCGTCGTTGATCCCCAGGACCCGGGTCGCTTGCTTGGAGTTTTACGCCGTCATGATATTGTAAGGGCCTACCGTAGCAGGGTAGCACAAAAGCAGACGGATGAGAGATAGTTTAACCATCGGAATCGTGGGCGCTGGCGGCGATGGAGTAGTGGTGCTGGGCAGCCTGCTGCAAAGGCTTGCTGCCTGGCAAGGGTACTTCAGCCAGATGCCCCGCTATTATGGAGCCCAGATCAGGGGTGGAGGCTCAGCGGTAAAACTAGGTCTCGATGGTAGATGTCTCTCCCTACCCGAAGACAGTCTGGATATCTTGGTATGTTTTAACTGGGAAAAATATCTGGAGTTTGAGCACGAGCTGGAACTAAAAGGAGAAAGCCTGGTACTTTTCGAAAATAATCCCTCAACCGAATTCAATTTACCTGAGACTTCCTATCAGGTCGATTTTTCCAAGAGAAGTCACGAGGTAACCGGCTCCACCATAGATAAAAATATCGTGGCGCTCGGCGTATTACTTAGAATACTGGCCCTTGACGAAGACCAGGTGAAGATAGCGATTGATGAGGATGAAGAGCTGAAACTATTGAAGCAGAATATACCGGCTCTCGAAGCGGGAGGGCAACTATTTACCGATTTCTCTTTTCCCGAGCTACGATTATCACCAGCACGGGATAATTCCACCAAGCTGATTATGCATGGTAATGCCGCCATGGCGCGAGCAGCGATCCGTGCCGGTTGCCGGGTATTCTTTGGCTATCCCATCACACCGGCAGCAGAAATTATGAATGAAATGCAGCTGGAGCTCTCCCTTGGAAAGGGTGTTTTTCTTCAGGCGGAGGATGAAATCGCTTCATCCGGGATGGCTCTCGGGGCTTCACTAACCGGTGCAAAAGCAATGACCGCCACCAGCGGTCCAGGATTTGACCTCATGACCGAGATGCTGGGCTTAGCCACAGCCGCTGAGATACCGTTGGTGATTATCGATGTTCAGCGTTGTGGACCGTCCACGGGAATACCCTCCAGGTCCGAGCAATCAGACCTCAACCATGCCATCTACGGTGGTCATGGTGACGCCCCAAGGGTAGTTATTGCTCCCTACGACATGGAGGGATGTTACCGCTTAGCTATAGAGAGCATCAACATCGCCCAGCAATTTCAGACACCGGTTATTCTCCTCTCCGACCAGTATCTAGGACAAACCTTTATTTCCACAAGCGATGAGTTTTTAAGAAAATACTACCCCGCCGAGAGCGCAAAACGTGCCACAAACACCCTTGATGAATATTATCGCTATAGATTAACCGAGGACTCTATTTCACCCATGGCAGATGTTGGTAGTGAAGGACTGGCATATCAAACCACTGGCCTGGCTCACAACGAGAAGGGCGAACCATCTTTCGATTTCGAGACCAATCAAATAATGCACCTAAAAAGGTGGAGCAAGCTCATACCACTCTGCCACCGGGATGAGCTGGTAAAGGTTTTAGGAAAAGAAGAATCAAGCAGGGGAGTAATAACCTGGGGCTCCTCCGCCCAGGTGGTTCTGGAAACAGTTAAAGACCTGGGACTACAGGACACGATTAAGATATGCATTCCCGAGCTAATTCACCCCCTACCGGAGAGAGTCAAGGGGTTCATAAAATCGACAGAGAAAATGCTGGTGATAGAGATGAATTACTCTGGGCAACTTCATCGTTACCTCCGCTCTCAACTAGATTTACCCAAGTCAACCGAAATTTACGCCAGAGCCGGCGGTCAAACCTTCCGGCGGAAAGAGCTGGCTGGTCCCATAACGGAGTTAACCAGGTGAGGAAAACCGCTGACTACAGGACAAAATTGAAGCCCGTCTGGTGCCGGGGCTGCGGTAATTTCGGCATACTTAGCGCCCTCACCAGAATAGTGCTGCCTGACCTTGGGATACCCAAACATAAAACTCTCATTGTTTCCGGTATCGGTTGTTCATCAAGGATCCCCGCTTATGTTGACAGTTACGGCATCAATGCTCTCCACGGGCGGGCGGTGCCAATTGCACAGGGAGCAAAACTGGCCAGTCCTGAACTAACAGTGCTAGCTATAGGCGGGGATGGTGATTTATTCAGTATTGGAGCAGGACATCTTCCCCATGTGGTAAGGAGGAACATCGATATAACCTGTATCATGGTCAATAACTTTGTGTACGCCCTGACCAAAGGCCAGATCAGCCCTACCACTCCTCATCTGGAAAGGGGTGAAAGTCCGTTTCTATCCTGGCAACTCTATCCGCCAGTAGACCCAATGCTAGATATGCTAAGCTACAATGTTTCCACGCTGTCAAGCTTTATTGCCCAGGGAATTGCTACCAATGTCCCCCATCTCGCCGGGCTAATAGGTGAAGGGATTAAACACAAAGGGTTTTCCTTCATCCTCGTGCTGACTCCCTGTGCTACCTTCGATCCTCCGTTTCTATTCAGCCTACTGAAAGAGAGAGCAAGCTACCTGAGAGAGGGAGAACCGGTGGAGTTGCCAGATTCGTCAAAAGAGAAGCCATGGCTCCACGATCCCGACAACATCAATCTAGCCCTGAGGCTCGCTGAGAGCCCCTTATTGGAAAAGCCATATTTGGGAGTTTTTTTCCGCGGTAGATAAGACCGGGTAAACTAGACCCAAAATCCCGCTTCCTGTTGTAATTAACCACATCTTTGACTATTCCCCACCATATTAAAAGCTCGACAAGCTTAATCCTCGTCTATCTAGTTTTTTCATCTGGAGAATTTGCGCCATAGGAATGCTAAAAAGAATCGCATGGCAAACTTAGCCTAGGGTATGGCTCTAAACTGCCAACTCGTGTGTGATTGGAGCAGCGGATTGATGGACTGATATCTCGATGACTATACTTTTACTACCCATTTACTACTGCCTGCCCTCATCATTGAGCCTAACATCCCTGCGACTCTTTAAACTTCAACCAATGTCATAGAGATTAGTTTAAAGAGTAAAAGTATCCCATATCCTCCACCTCCCTATAGCAACGGGAAAGGCCAATAGAGTGATAATAATTAAGAAGACACCTCCCTGCCATTTTTCGTCAAATAGGATTACTGTACCGATAATAGTGAGACAAATGAGTAAAACTAATACTAGCGAACGGTACCTATGGGACGCTTGACTAACAAAAACCAATAGAATTACTGCGAACCACGCTAACCCAATCCAGAATAAAGAATGAAATATAATGCCCTCAACTTCTGAAAAGCCTCCTATCCAACTAATAATGAAAGCTAATAAGAATATTTCTAATGATATCAGTGATACTCTTGTTCTGTAGCGCCAATTATTTAACCAATTTGCGAAATGATAACACAGAACAGCCGACATGAGGATTATTGCAAATGATAATGCAATCCATGCCAACACTATACTGTAAATATCCAGTTCGCCACGTGCCAGTAACGTAGCTCCTATTCCAAACCAGAGGATGCCAACTCCTAGTGGACTAAAGCGTTCTCGTTCCTGTTTCGTTAGTTCATCATCCATTTCATAAACACCAACGCCATAATTTATTAATTCTAATCTTTATAGTTCGAGCTTATCATAGTAACGGTCAATACTTCGGTTGTTCTAGTGGCGTTATTTATTATGAGGTTGCATAGATTGTCTTACTAGCTCATCGACAGTCTGGGCACCTTTAGGTATCACTATCCAATCATTAAGGTGTTTGGGATATGCATGATCTGATTTTGGATACGCTACTTGGAAGTTTCCACCGTAGTAATTTGCTCCTGTAAATTGCCATTCTAATTTCTCAAGTTCTTTAATACTATTTAAGAAGGATTTACTTGATTTAACGTCAATTAACCAGACTGGTGTTCGATTTTCCTTACTGGGATACAGTATAAGAAAATCCGCATTCACTTGAGGAGCTACACGCTTGCCATCTACTATAAGCAACCTCGGAACAACTTCAAAAATTGGTACAATTTCCAAATCGATGGGGCCTTCCTGTGGCATTTCCATCCATCCCTGTAGAACAAACCAAGTGCCCTGTCTATATAAGCAAACCTGCTTTATTACACAGTAATAAAATAAGGCCTCATAAAACACACCATTCAGTCTCGGGAAGTGCTGCTTCAAATTGGGATTATTTACTATCTCGTTCCAGCGCTTTCGTAGTTCGCTGTAGATATTATCACCCTTACCATTTTGTACTAGCTGGTTAGACCAGTCTACCAACTCAAATTAATGTTTAATATAACCGAATAGCATTACCTTCAAGTAGTTATAACAATCCCAGAACTTCCCTAAGCCTGATTTTGGCATTCTCTTATCATTCGCAAATTCCCACATGATCTTCACTAATCGTCTATATAACTTGAAATCGGGATTTCTCTGGGACTATTATAGCACTCTACAAATAGAATCATAATTTAATAGGCCTCGAAGTTCGTATTAGGTTTTGCAATTAGCTAGGCTAACCACGTCACGCAGGCTACCCGATAATGGGTGGCCCCTTCTCTTTTAACCACAGCATTGACAGCCAAAGCTATAAGAAGTATTATCACACCCGCAAGCAACGCTCAATGTTGATAAACTCTAAAAGGAGTTAATTGGATGCCACTGTTTAACATTGACCAGGGAAAAGCCAAAACTATTCAGACGAAGGAATTTTCTAACGAAGCAGAACTTCAAACACTATTCGATAAGAATCTAGAAGAGATTACAGGTGTTCGTCTGATAGCGAGCCAATTCCCCATTCCCAATGGGCGTATAGATAGTTTGGGTATAGATGAGCACAATGTTCCCGTCGTAATTGAATACAAGTGGGGTCACGACCCTGGAGCGATAATACAAGGTTTATTCTATCTACAGTGGCTAACACAAAACCGCAAAACATACGAGCTATTGGCAAAAGAGAAATTTGGACCTATAAAAGTCAACTGGTCCTCTGCGCCAAGGCTATTGATAATAGCAAAGAGTTATGACATTAAAGAGTTGTCTGCAACTGATATGGTATTACCTTCAGTAGAACTTATGAGGTATTCTTTCTATGGGAATCTCCTCAGCATTGAAGATGTTACAGTACCTAGAAAAATAAAGCTCCCCAAAGGGGCAGAACCACCAAAAGAAGAGGTAGTAGAGAAAACTATTGAGGATATTATCGAGAAAGCTTCGCCCGAATTGAAAGGTATATTTTATGAGTTACGCAATAGAATCTTGGAACTTGGCGATGAAGTCCGTGAAAAAGTCGGTGGTTGGTACATTGATTATCGAAAAACCTCTACATTCGCTACGATATTACCTCAGTCTAAGAATAATCGACTTGTTATTTACATCAAAATGGGCGATAAGAGAATTGGAGACCCTAAAAGATGGTCATCACAGATCCCTACAAGTTGGAGATATGGCAAATTAAATACTCAATTTAATATTATCCAGGAAGACCAGCTCAACTATGCGATGCAATTAATACGACAAGCATACGAATATGTCCCCTAGTGTAATACCCCCATAAAAATGGTGTACTTCAGATACATAGTTACTATTAGACCAAATTTCACCCCAATGGCGCCCTGTAAAACCTCAAGCTATCCTCAAATGTAACCGACCTGGCATATCGCTGCACCATCTCCAGGCCTTAAACACGATTTATCCCAACTTCTCTCTATAATGCGTAAGGCAATCCTCAAAGCTTATAGATGCCGTGTATCTCTGCACCATCTGTAGGGATTCCCAACCACCAAGCCTTGCTAAACCTTTTCTATGAAGTCTACAGGCAAAGCCCCTTCTGAAGCTGTGAGGGTTATAACGAATCCCTGTTTTATCTTCGAGCCTGCGGAGGAGCATTTTAATCACTCGTTAGTAAACAAACTTACCATTTCCTAGCTGAGGTCGACTTAAGAATTGGTTAATACCTTCGGGGTTTAAACTGTAGCTGTAAGCGAAATTAGTGAGGCAATACTCATAAAGCTGTTTGGTGCTTTGTCTTAGTTGTGATTCCTTTGAGCAGAGGAATTTGTTAACAATTTCTGTTAACAGTGGATAACTATTTTGTATTTGATTTCTGGAGCGGGTGATGGGATTCGAACCCACGACCCCTTGCTTGGGAATTACCGGGGGCAGTTCACAAACGTAGATTGAGGAAAAATCCCCGTTTCAATACCCTGCCTTGGTGTCTCTCTGGCTCCTATATACTGACTAGTCAATGAGTCACCACCAAGACCCTCGACTAAGGATATTCTATGACTTAACGGCATTTTACACAATATGTGTGATGTCTGTGTGATGTAAACCCGCATCACCCCTCCACCCTTTCCACCACCTCTTGTGTCCTGCGTAGCCAGTAGGATAGCTTACCGCGGCCCTAGTATAGTAATTCGACCCTGCGGAATGCCTCTGCTACTGGAACCCCTTGGTTTTGCCCTATCTTTGAATCCCTCTCCTCGATTCGCTGCTTTAACATCTCGGCATGTTGGCCTATCTGACTGACGTGGCAGCTAAGAGCAGCCAGCTTGATAGAGAAGGTTTCGCCGATGTCGATAAAGGTATCAGGCTCCTCCGAACCCCAGAAGTAGATCTCACTTACCCTGTGCGGTGTCAGCCCCTCAGCTATATGCTCTGGATAGGATAGGTGATCGCGGGCGTAGGGGAAGATGGCATCCATTGTGACAGTCCCGGTAATACGATGGTCCCGGTGCCACCAGTATTTACGGTAGGGGTCAGTTGTTAGCACGACATCGGGACGATGCTTTCTAATTAGTCGCACCATTTCCCCTCGAAAAGCGGGGGTATCTTCCAAACCTCCATCAGGGTAGCCGAGAAATATAACTTCGCTTACACCTAGTATTTTGGCGGCTTCCATCTGCTCCTGCTGCCTGATTTTAGCCAGGGTCTCCGAGGTCATATTTGGATCTGAGCTCCCTTTGTCGCCGTTGGTGCAGACGACATAGAATACCTCTCGCCCTTGCTTAACCCAGGAGGCTATGGTTCCCCCAGCACCGATCTCTGCGTCATCGGGATGAGGGCTGACTACCATCACTTTGATCACCGATACTTCCATTGAGGAACTTCCTCCCCAGACGTTCTTCCGGATTGTATCACAGCAATCCATAAGCTACAATGAAACAGACTACTGTTTGAACCGATAAAGGCAGATAATTGTTTACTATCCGCAACTTCCATACCCATGACCTAATCCCCTATGTTCAGCTAGTCAACGAGATAGATGAGGTAGATGGGTTAGGTAAATCTACCTCTGTGGCACAATTCAAGCAGCGCCTGGAGCAACCGGGGTATAACTGGGATGAGGACTTGATTCTCGCAGAAATAGATAGCCTTATAGTTGGCTATGCCGATATGGTGCGTGAACTGGAAATCGGCAGGGTAATCCTCGACATTGCCGTTAGATCGACATACCGTGGTCGGGGGATAGGCAGCAGGCTACTAGAAAGTGATATAGATCATGGCCGCAAGCTGGGGGCGAAGGTTATCCATATCCCTATAGCTCAAGGGGTGCAGCCTGGTGAGCACTTCGTTCGAAAAAGAGGCTTTCGAGTGACGCGTCGTCACTGGCAGATGAGCCTAACCGAATATGGAGTAGGAGCGCTCCAGATTCCAAGCGGCTTCGAGCTTCGCCACTTCCGCCCTGGTGATGAGGAAAGCCTGTGCTTGCTTCAGAACCGCGTATTCACAGGTAGCTGGGGATTTCGCCCTAATACAGTAGAAGAGATCCGTTACCTTGTAAACACAGGTTGGTGTCGTCCTGATGGTATCCTGTTTATCTGTGAGGGCCAAAGCAAGGTGGGCTATTGCTGGATGATGGATCACCCTATCGATAAGAAAAAGGGATACATACGAATGATGGGTATCAATCCCATTTATCGAGATCAAGGGTTGGGTAAAGCGATACTAGTGGCTGGAATCAAGCATCTTAAGAAATGCGGAAAGAAGGAGCTAGAGCTTCTGGTGGATAGCAGGAACCAAAGCGCCAAGCGCCTTTACCAGTCTGTGGGATTCCAAAAAAAGGGGGTAACGCTATGGTATCAAAGGAACCTTTGTGGTTATTAGCTCTTCATAGACGCCGAGAACCTGACGTGCCACTATAGACCAAGCATAATCAATTACTGACGGGCGTGCCGCATTTCCCATCCGCCGCCTGAGCTCTTTGTCGCCCAGTAGCCATTCCAAGCGCTGGGCAAAGACCTCACTCGAGAACTCGTCAATGAGATATCCTGCCTCCCCATCCTTGATAATTGTCGCCAGGCCACCCACTCTCGGGGCTACCACCGGTGTGCCGCAAGCCAAAGCCTCAACAGCCACTAGACTAAAGCTCTCATAATATGAGGCAATAACGCAGGCATGGGCAGCATTGTAAAATATTGGCATTTTTTCATGCTCCACCGCACCCCAAAAGATAACCCTTCCTTCAATTCCCAGCTTACTGGCCAGGGAACGCAGACGCACCAATTCGCCATCGCTATCTGAATCTCCTCCCACGATGAGAAAACGCAGGTCTTTATTGTCCTCAAGGCGTGCCATGGCACGTAGAAGGGTATCGATTCCCTTGAAGGGCTCGATCCTGCCCACGTAAAGTAGGATATTGGAGTGTTCTGAAAGACCCAGCTCGCATAGCACCTTTTCTTTATCCATGGGTTGAAAAAGCCCAAGGTCAACTCCACAAGGGATGACCTTGACATTGTCAGGCTGTGCGCCATAGATAGATATCAGGTTATCCTTCTCATCGGGGCTAACGGCGATTATACAGTCTGCTGTCGCTATTGCCTTTCTTTCCGCTTTGATGCGCAGCTCTGGCTCCATTTCAGCAGGCCGAGCCCGATTCTTAACTTCCCCTAACGTATGGAATGTGGCAACGTGCGGTATCATGAGTTGAGCCTGGAGTTGCTCCGCCGCCAACGCCGAGAGCCAGTAGTGACTGTGCAACAGGTCGTATACTAAACCTTCGCTCTCTATATAACGGATGAGATTCATGGAGAACTGGGGAAGAATATTATAGATATCCGTCTTCAATATATCCTCCTGCTCACCAGCCGCTATATGGATGAGACGAGCCTTCTCGCCTATCTCCACCACCTCAGACTCACTGTCGTCATGCCAGCGGGTGAATATATCCACCTCCACTCCCAGCCTCCCCAGTTCCTGGCTGAGCTCTCGTATGTAAAGGTGCATACCTCCAGTATCCTTGCCTCCCAAAGGCCTCAGCGGGCAGCGGTTAACACATATCTTTGCGATTCGCATAGAGTCAGCCCCTCGAAATCAAACAGCGATATAAAGGCACATCCTGGCCACCGAGGTCATATTTATAGGGCTCGGCACCCCGGAGAAAATCGAAGCGCTTCTTTCCCTCAGAGATGCCCTCTTTGATACAGAATACTTTGACTATCAAGCCCACGCTATAGGAAGCATAGTCTCGATTGTACCCACTGTTATATAGATAAAGCTCATTCTCATAGTCGAAGCATAGTGCAGAGGCCACTGGAATCCCTCCTAACTCGAGGAAGGACAATCTGATGTGGCCTTCCTCTGATAAAGAGTGTGCCATTGTTTCAAAGAAGCCCCTCCTCTGGTCGGACATGAACCCCGCCTTAGCATCTCCGCTTATTTTAAACAACTCAAAGAAACCCTCCAAAGCCTGGCGCAGCTGCTCTTGTTTAAGGATAGTATAGAAACGGGCCGACTTCGCTCGTTCGAGGCGCCGCAGCTTGCGTCTGAGCTCGTGGCGATCTTTCCTCTCCAGCTGAGATAGGTACTTCTCCCAGCTTGAAGGAAGGAAAACCTGAGGGCTGACATCTTCCTTCGTCACCTCGACCAGATAGTTCCTCTGTTTCGCCAGGAAGGCAAAATAGCGCAGGGCGAGTGAGTTGGGAAGCAATGACCGGAGATCGATAACGTTCCAATTCATGGGTTCAAGATAATCCAAGAGCTGCGAAAAAACGGTGTCTTCCTCATCTCGTCGAACTATGAAATCCATGTAGTCGCAAACATCACTACTGCCGATGAAGGATATATTCTCACCATGGCGCATCAAGGGAACGATACCAATAAGCTCTGTATCCCGCTTCACCGAGAGGAGCAATAGTTCGCTCCCGTTGCCAAAGGCCTGCCACCATGCCCTCTGCCATTGGGGTATTAGAAAGATATGATTTGTGGCGCAAGCCGCCAGAAGCTCGCGCCACGTCTTTTCCAAATCGGTGAAACTCTCCAGCACAATGGAATAGCCCATCGCCCTTCGAGTATAGCATCTCTACACTTTTATGCCAATTAGCTTTTTGACAGTATGGCCTTTGTGTCTTATAGTTACACTGTCGGCTATGACGACTTGGGCAGTGAAATGAGCTGGCAGTACAACGGAGAAGTTCGAATCAAGAAGCTGGAGATCCAACCCTTCGGCACGAATTGCTACATTGTGGTTTGCCCTATAAGTGGGGAGGCTGTGATCATAGATACCCCAGGAGAGGCTTCTAGGATTCTAGCCCAAACGAAGGACATGCGGGTAACATACGTAATAATTACACATACCCATCCCGATCACTTAGGAGCTTTTAGCGAGGTGAGGGATAAGCTCAAGGCCCCTATAGCCATTCACCCTTTAGAAGCAGCAGTTCTTCCTGCACCACCTGACCTCACCTTGGATGATAGCGATGTTGTGAACTTCGGCATGGTGAGCTTAAAGGTGCTGCATACCCCTGGCCATTCAGCGGGCAGCCTGTGCCTGCTCACTGGGAAGCACCTCTTCTCCGGTGATACCCTTTTCCCTGGGGGCCCGGGTAAGACGGGGACACCCGCAGCCTTTGAGCAGATCGTTAATTCGATCACTGAAAAACTCTTTACCCTACCCGATGATACACTGGTCTATCCCGGCCATGGCGAAGATACCATCCTGGGTAAGGAAAAACAAGAATTTGCCGTTTTTTCAAGCCGCGCCCCAACTGCAGGGCTCTGTGGTGATGTGCTATGGCTTTCTTCCTGACCAATAAGCCTATTAGGTTTATCGTGGCGGGCCTTTATGGGGATAGCGCCGACACAACCAGATCATGCACCCCAAATAGCGTAGGCGGTTAAAACCTCTCGCTATTATTTCTACCCTTTAATATAATGGGACACGGTTGCACAATTGCAACCAATGAAGCTGTCACATATCCTAACTAATGTAGCGAGAAAAGGAGGTATCAATGGAATGGTACGATCTGCTGGCTGACGGTTATGGGCGTGTGCTCGAGTTCCTCGAGAATGTGCTTGACGGACTTAATAAGGACGAATTGAACTGGCAGCCCCACCAGGATTGCAATAGCATTGGCTGGTTGACTTGGCATCTGACGCGTCAGCATGATGCCCAAATGGCTTCTTTGATGGGGAAGGAGCAATTGTGGATCGAGGAGAAATGGTACGCCAAGTTCAATCGATCAGCTGACCTTCAGGATATTGGATTCGGTCACACACCGGGGCAGGTGGCAGCGTTTGAATCTCCCGATATTCAGACGCTACTTGACTACCATCGCGCGGTACTAGAACGCTCAAAACAGTACTTCCTTACTCTATCAATAACTGACCTTGACCAAAAGATTGATGAACCGTGGTTTCAGCCGTTACCCACGGTTGGCGTCCGTCTAATCAGCATCTTAGAAGATAGTCTACTACATGCGGGCCAAGCGGCTTATGTCCGCGGACTACGCCAAGGCAAAGGATGGCAAAAGTACTGAGAAGCACAACAGACGGAATTACTATGATATATAGGAAAAGGGCAGACATCCTCTCGGTGGAAGCAAGTCAAGACTAATAACCTGAACCTTGTATCCTAACGTACACGATATACATCGTGGTTGGTTTATTCCAAATCCAAGTTTGAAATGTCCATAATTCAGGGAGCACCTCTCTCCATATCCCCTGATCCTCCCATAATCGCAAATTGCCATATGCGCTTCGAACCCGCAACACCATAATCAGAAATTGGCGAGTCTACTTTTTATATCTACAGAGGACGAAAAACGAGTTTTCGACCCCATGCCTTGTTACAGGCAGGTTTCTGCAATTTCTGTGATGTTCATGTGAGCTCGGTATGATGTTAAGAAAATGAGGCGAGGCAAGGAGTCGTAAAATATACAATTATCGACTCCTTGCCTGGGTGGAAAATAAAAAGGGGACTTCTTCTTAAAAATCCCCTGTTTTACTAGCTGGAGCGGGTGATGGGATTCGAACCCACGACCCCTTGCTTGGGAAGCAAGTACTCTACCGCTGAGTTACACCCGCAAAATCCGTAGCTGATTTCGGCAGTTTGAGTAACTTATTTGCGCCGAAAAATTGACTAAGCAAGCACTCCTTTTTCACATCCTGCGACTTCTTTTTCTGCTATCTAATATTAAGACCATAACCATCAGTAGTCAAGATGCATGATTTAAGCGTGAATAGAAGCTGAGGATTCTATATGGATATGATCGTTTATTGAACACTTTGGACAAAGGTGCACCCCGAATGATCATCCTGAGGTAATCGTCAGTTATCCGGAGGCAGAACTGTGAAGAGAGCTACTGTGGTAGCACAGCATCCACCCTTTTCTATCCTGAGATGTGATACCTTCAAACTGTACATTCTACCCCTGCCGTAGAAAAAACGAGCCCTGCAAAGTTCTCTAGTACTCTTTCTGCACCTCTTTAACGTTCAGCTTCATGTCAAACTGAAAGTAGAGACCAGCCAATACCTCATCAATCTTGAGTTTGTGGACAGGATCAGACAGAGAGGGTGAGTCATAAGTAATAGATGCCGGGCCAATCCATACCGCTTTCTCCCCCTTGGGATCCTTGTGGAAGTCCACCTCCGCATACCAGCTTATCAACTGCGTAAGATGCGTTAGACCCCCGCTAGGATTCTTCACAAAAGGAACATGTCTGACGGACAGTAAGGGGATTGGATACGGGATGTACGCATCTACTACACTGCCACCTGCCCGCTCTACTGGCTTGAAGGTAAAGGTGATCAGCCTTTTACCTGATGGCCGCTCCAGGGTTCCCTGTATAAGGTCATATTCATTCTCAAGACTTATATCCGCCATCTTCTTGGGCGCTCCCGCCCACTCCCTTCCGGCGGCCATAGCAGCGTCATTGGTCACATAGATATAGGGGATGTAGTATCCCATTTCTCCATGTACGTCTCTTACTATGATCATCGAAATGTGCTCATTGTATGTTCCTACAGTGCTGAAAGGGTACCTGGATATCCATATCGCGCCTTGGGGAGGATCACTGTATGGCTCAAGCCCCTCCGGCAGAATATCATCCACCTTTCCATCGATCAGAAAAACGGCAGCTAGCGCCTCGCAATTTCTGTACTCAATACCTCTCTCGGGGTTCAAATCATAGAGTGGAGCATCGAAAGGGGTGGACACACCTATTTTTAAAACCATCTTGATATACCTCCTTGTTTATTGGGTTATCCCATGTGAGAACATATGAGGGATTAACTCTTATACTCATCGACAATGTTATATGCAGCTGCAATGCTTAAGATATCGTTGGCTCCATCCATTATTAATGAAGCCCGCGCATCCCTGAAGAGCTTTTCGATGAGAAAGTCCTTGGTGAGACCGTATCCTCCGTGGAGCTGCAAAGCTTCATGAGCCACCTCGAAGGCTGCATTTGTGCCATATATTTGTGCGGAAAGAGCATGTCGGGAAGAAGCATCAAATGTTTTCTCGATATAGATCTTGCTCCAGACGTGCTCCATTACCTTTCTCGTGTAGTACCTAGAGCTCTCGACCATTTCGAACATCCGGTAGAGCTTTTGCTTGACCGATTGGTGCTCGCATAGCGGTTTGCCGCCCTGAACCCTGTCCTTGGAGTACTTCAGTGCCTCCTCGAAGGCAGCCCGGGCTAGGCCGGTAAATGCTGCCGCCATGAAACAGCTCGTTACGCAGATTATCTGGCCTACGCGGTATTCATAGAAGGGGGGCCTGATGATCATGTAGTCATCCGGAATATGCACATTATCAAAAGCGAGATCTCCTTGTGGAGAGTCCCTCAGCCCAAGCTTGTCGATAGGTTTCCCCTTGGTCACACCCTCTTGATCAAGCGAGACAATGCAAAACGCCCCATTGGAAAGACAATCATGAGGCGGCAGGGTAACGTGGAGACCTACATGTGTCGCTGCAGGGGCTGAAGATATCCAGCTTGATTTGGGCCCGTTTATGATCCACCCATCGCCATCTTTCACAGCTCTAACTTGGCCGGGATGAAGCTCTCTTACATGAGGAAGAAAGCTTTCTTCACAAAGAAAGATGTAATCTGAGCCACACTCGGGCTCGGTCATACCCCAGCAGCTGTGGTATTCGGCTTCTGTATCTTCTACAAAGGGCTTCACCACTTTTTCAATTACATCTCCCATGCCAAATATCGAAGCCACTCCAGGCGGGACCTGATCCACGCCTATCGCCGTTGTCAGCCCCACACTTCCCCAGCCGAGCTCTTCCAGAATTATATGAGCTTCCGTTGCACTCAATCCCAGACCACCGTAGTCCGGGTCTATGAAGATCTTGTGATACCCCAACCTCTTCATCTGTTTTAAGACATCCCAATATGGTGAGTCTTCTTCTATCACCTTGGCCGGGTCGGACATACTATCTAATGCCGCCGCAGCAGGCCTCATTACCTCTTCAGCGAATCTATGTGTTTCCCGTCTTAGTAATGACAACCCCTTGTCCTCTGTGATTAGGGGGTCTATTTCAAAGTACATGGGGCTCCCTCCTCACGTTCAGAGTAACCTCTCTTCTATCGCTCAGTCAAATTAGTCGATCGGAACTCCAGCAAGCACCTCTTTGGTTAACGCTACCACCGCTTTCATCCGCTTCATCATGTACTGCATATCGCCTTCGAGCTGCAAGCGGTTGCTCATTACCAGTCTCATAGTATCCTGCTGCCCTGAAACCAGCAGCTTCCAGGAGCTGTACTTCCCAGAGAGCTTGAAAGCGGCATCCTCGTGCTCACCCGGAGCCACACCAATCATGTCTCTGATGCTGCCATGCCAGAAATCCGCCCAGAAATACAGGGCCGCATTGCTCAAATCCTCAGCAGATAGCTTTGAGATTCTTGCCACCAGTTCATTTAGGTCCAACCTTGTGAGGGAAGCATCCAACGATATGCCCAGCTTCTTTTCCATGAAATCGCCCATAGGAGAGCCTTTGTACTTCTTTCGGCTCTCTTCGGGTATCATATTCAAGAAGCTCATGAAGCCTTCAATTACCTCTTTTCTACTCAGATCCCCCATAA
>Ga0307380_10003227_pt1 | contig 22644 bp, 16 predicted proteins | sample UN3MG_FD_202239 | JGI IMG/M metagenome (GOLD analysis project Ga0307380, IMG submission 202239) | Soil microbial communities from Risofladan, Vaasa, Finland - UN-3 | ecosystem: Environmental > Terrestrial > Soil > Coastal area > Acid sulfate soil | place: Finland: Risofladan, Vaasa | collected... | reverse complement strand
GCAGAACGGCCGTGCTGCCGGTCGCCACGGAGACTTCACCCACCGCTGCCCGGTTGGAATCGATGTTCACGGCAACCCCCATCCCGTCACGCAAGGCCAGAGATTCACCTGGTTATAGTTATGAGACGAATCGCCATCGGGTGCACAGCGACCGAACTGGTAGGGGAAACCGGTTTATTATCGGCCAATTGGGCCTTCTGCGTCCACTGAAACGCGGATGGAGGGCTCCGGGCGCCCCGATTCAGGCCCGGCCGGGTGGGCCTGGCTTGACCGGGGTTCTCGAATTTTCCTTGCCCTGAGGCGTTTTTCCGCGGATAAGTGCTTTCCCCAACCCGACTTCGCGGATCGGGGGGGAGGCGGGCCTGGACGGGCCTCGAAAAAAACCGTAGGAAGGATGCCCCGTCGGGAGAGATCGTGAAAACGTGCGTACTTTGCGTGATGGTGGTGACGGTGACGCTGGCAGGGAATCCGGCGCATGCGGGCGAGTCGGTATGGCGGGTCGCCGACCGCATCGATATTGACACCGTGCCTTCGTGGTTCCCGCTCGGATTCTCGCTGCTGACGCATCGGCAGCGTCAATATGTGGCCTACTACGACGCGAACCACCAGATGACCGTGGGGGCTCGGACGCTGTGCGAGCGCCATTGGCAATTGGTCAAACTCGACTCGAAGGTCGGCTGGGACTCGCATAACGGTGTCACGATGGCGGCCGACGCGGAAGGGAATCTGCACCTGTCGGGCAATATGCATGCCTCGCGGCTGATCTATTTTCGCACGAAAACCCCGGGCGATATCACGACGTTCAAACGCTTGCCTATGACAGGCAAGGACGAGAACAGATGCACGTATCCGCACTTCTTCAACGACACGGCGGGCCGGCTGATCTTTCAGTACCGCGATGGCGGGAGCGGAAACGGGCAGCAGCTTTGCAACGTTTATGACGCCGAATCGCAGACGTGGTCGCGGCTGCTCGAGACGCCGCTGTTCGACGGCCAAGGGAAGCGGAACGCGTATCCGGTCGGGCCCATCGTCGGGCCCGACAAACGGTTTCACGTTTTCTGGGTCTGGCGCGACACGCCGGACTGTGCCACCAACAACAATCTGTCCTACGCGCGCAGCCGCGATCTCATCCATTGGGAGACCGCCGCCGGCGAGGCCGTCGAACTTCCGATGACGCTCGGAACCAAGGGTCTGATCGTCGATCCGATCCCGTCGGGCGGCGGGATTATCAATGGCGGCGCGAGGCTGGTTTTCGATTCGCAGCAGCGCCCGATGATCGCGTACCACAAGTCCGACGCGAACGGGAACATGCAGTTTTACGTGGCCCGGTTTGGCGAAGGCGAGTGGACGCGGCGCGTGATTACCGCGTGGAACAAGCCGGTGAAGTTTTCCGGGTGCGGGGCCATGCCGTTCATCGGCATTAAGATTTCCGCGCCCCAACGCGTCGAGGACGACGTGTGGGCGGTGGGCTATCGGCATCGCGATTATGGGGCGGGCATGGTCGTGTTCCGCGAGACAACGCTTGAGCCGGTGGCGGCGAAGTTCACCCCGCCGCCGAAGGAGTTGCCCCCCGAGTTGAATCGCCCGGAGATCCAGTTCGATGGCATCGGCGTGCGGACCGCCAGCGACCTCGGCGAATCGGGCGACCCGAACGTGCGCTACATCCTGAAGTGGGAATCCCTGCCGCCCAACCACGACCAGCCATTGCAGACCGGCACCCCACTCCCCCCGCCGGCGATGCTGCGCGTATTCCAACTCGTCCGCGACAAGTAACCCGACGCAGCCGGCAAGCCGACCGATTCACTCACTCGGCTTCGAGAACCGCCATGAAGGCCTTCTGAGAAACCGCGACGGTCCCGATCATCTTCATCCGTTTCTTGCCGGCCTTCTGCTTTTTCAGGAGTTTCTGTTTGCGGGTGACATCGCCGCCGTACAACTTGGCCGTCACGTCCTTGCGGAAGGCCTTGATCGTCTCGCGGGCGATGATACGCGACCCGATGGCCGCCTGCAGGGCAATCTCGAACTGGTGCCGCGCGATCTCCTTCCGGAGGCGCTGCAGGATCGCCCGCCCGCGGGCCTCCGCCTTCGACCGGTGAACGATCCGCGACAGGGCCTCCACCACCTGGCCGTTGAGCAGAATGTCGAGTTTCACGAGGTCGTTCGCCACAAAGCCCGAGACCTCGTAGTCCATCGTCCCGTACCCGCGCGTCGCGCTCTTGAGTTTGTCGTAGAAGTCGTACAGGATCTCGGCGAGCGGCAAGTCGTACGTCAGGATCGCCCGGTCGGCCGAGAGGTACTCCGTCCGGCGGTACGTCCCGCGGCGGTCCTCCGCCAAGGCCATGATCGAGCCGATGGCGTCGGCCGGCACGATGAGGTCGACCCGTGCGACCGGCTCGCGGATTTCGGCGATAACGCTCGGGCCGGGAAGGTCGCCGACCGAGTCCACCTCCTCCAACTTGCCGCTCGCCAGGAGCACTTGGTACGGCACCGTGGGGGCGGTCTGGACGACCTCGACGTCGTACTCACGCTCCAAACGCTCCTGCACAATGTCCATGTGTAGCAGGCCCAGGAACCCGCAGCGAAAACCGAAACCGAGGGCCTCGGAGTTGATGGGGTGGAACGTCAGGGCGGCGTCGTTCAATTGGAGCCGTTCGAACGCCTTGCGCATCTCGTGGAACTCGGTCGAAGGGCCCGGGTAAAAGTCCGAGAAAACCATCTGCTGCGGCGCCCGGTAGCCCGCGAGGGCCTTCCCGGCCGGCTCGGCGGCCAGGGTGATCGTGTCGCCGACGTGGACGCTCGCCACCGTGCGAATGCTGGCGATCACGTAGCCGACCTCCCCCGCCGCCAGCGATTCCACCGCCGTGGGCCGCGGACGGAACTTGCCCAGTTCCGCCACTTGGTACACCTCGCCCGCGCCCATCATCCGGATCTTCTCGCCTCGGCGAAGGCGCCCGTCCACAATCCGCACGTAAACGATCACGCCGCGGTGACTGTCGTACGCCGAGTCGAAAATAAGCGCCCGCAGAGGCGCGCCCGGATCCCCCGCGGGGGGCGGAAGTTGCTCGATAATCGCCTCCAGCATCTCCTCAATGCCTTGGCCCGTCCGGGCCGACGTCAGGAGACAATCCTCCGCCCGCGTTTCCAAAAGGTGCTCGACCTCCATGGCCGTGTCATCCGGCCGCGCAGCAGCCAGGTCCACCTTGTTGACGACGGGCACCAGCCTCAGGCCCAGCCTCTGGGCGAGATGGGCGTTGGCCACCGTCTGCGCCTCCACGCCCTGGCTCGCGTCCACCACCAGCAGCGCTCCTTCGCAGGCCGTCAGCGCGCGGCTGACCTCGTAGTGGAAGTCCACGTGGCCCGGCGTGTCGATGAGGTTCAGCATGTACCGCTGGCCCGCGTGCTCGTAATCCAGCGTCACCGCGGAGGCCTTGATCGTGATGCCTCGCTCACGCTCCAGGTCCATGGCGTCGAGCATCTGCTCGCGAATCTCGCGCGGATCGATGGCCCCGGTTCGCACCAGGAGCCGGTCGGCCAGCGTGCTCTTGCCGTGGTCGATGTGCGCGATGATGCTGAAGTTGCGAATGAAAGCCTGATCCATCAGGGCATTCTAGCGGCACGGCCTGCCGGGGCAAGGGGGTGCCTGAGGTCGAAACTGTCTCTACCAGAAATGGCGTTTAGCGAAGGCGTGACCAGTCTGTGGCAACGGTCTCAGAAACGCTTCTTGGCAAAGGCCCGGCCAGATTGGCTCTTGAGATACTTTTCGAGGGCGACGGCTTTCGCTTTATCCCGGAACGCAACAGCCGTCTCGATCCGCCAAGGGCGGAACTTGGAAGTATGGGGCACTCCGCCGGCGTTGTGGACCTCGATTCGCTTGTGAAGGTCTTCTGTCATCCCTACGTACCAACGGTCCGGGCATCCCTCGCTTTGGAGCATATAGACATACCAGAAACGAGCTTTCACGGCGTCCCCTGAGAACAGCGATGCTGCGATTTATGCCCGTCTTCGCCTGCGGCTACGACGTGGCAGCCTTCCCCTACGGGTTCGTCCTGGCAACCCGGACAAACCGGCTTGCCAAGACGAAGTTCGTCGCGGCCCCAGCCGCGGCGAACGAAGACTGGAGGCGGTGGGAATCGAACCCACGTCCGGATGCCCGTGACCTGAGACGTCTACGCGAGTAGTCGGTCTATTGATTGTCGGTCGCCGCGGCTCCGCCCGACAGGATCCACCGCAACCCATCCGGGACTGTTTCTCGCCGACGTCGCACCCGGCGGACTAGTCGGCCAGCCCGTGTAGTGACGTCCGTTGCAGGCCCACGGACAAGCCCGCAGGGACGTGACTGCCCTATTTAGGCAGCCATTCTGATGCCAGTGTTGGCATTTTGCGTTTTGCCGGCAGTTTAAAGAGGTGGCCGACAACCTCTTCGCGCAACCTCAGATCCTCTAAGGCCCCGTCGATACCAGTCGCCCCCACGAAGTCCTTTCTAACCTAAGTATAGCACATCCCGCCCTTCCCGGCAAGCCCCTCCGGCCATTAAAGCCCGGGGATGAGCGCAGCGAATCCCCGGGACGAATCCCGCCCTGAGGAGCGAAGCGAGTCGAACGGGCCGCACGTCCGTCACATTTAGCCGCCCGGCTTGTCCCTGTTGCCTTTGGACCCCCTTGGGGCCCGCCAGTGCGTTGTTCGCCGCCCGCCACGGCGAAGTTCGCACAAGCGAACGAAGACGGGTTCAATCCGCAATCTCCCTGTTCCTTCATAGGAGCCCTTCGGGCCGCACTCCGCATTGGGATCGTTCCGCGTTCCGAGTTCCGACTTCCCCGTTGATTTGTCTTGCCCTCCCCCCCTCCCCATGCCAAAATCATGCCCGGCCAATTGAAGGGGGATTTCCACCGTGCCCGAGGAAATCAGGGACTTGGACGACCTCAAGCCTATTGACCATGCGGTCGTCGCCAAGCCGCACACGGCCGTTTACAAGATGCACCGTTACTTTGCCCGCCGACCGTGGAGCGTCTTTCGGGCATTGATTGAGCACTACTCCAACCCCGGCAGCATCATCCTGGACCCCTTCTGCGGCGGCGGCGTCACGGTGGTGGAAGGGCTTCGCCTCGGACGCAAGGTCATCGGCGTGGACCTGAATCCCCTGGCCACCTTTATAACGCGCCTGGAAATCGAGCCAGTGGATGTTGACAAGTTGCGAAGCGCCCTCAACACAGTACTAGGCGCTACACATAAGGAGATTCTCGAGCTCTACAAATGTCGCTGCCCGCAATGTGGCGGGGCCGCAACGCTTGACTGGCTGGAGTGGAGCAATATCTACCAATGCCCTTCATGTCACCGACAGATCGCCGTGGCGAACCAACGAAAGATCCGCTGGGGCACTTACGGTTGTCCGGACGAATGTGGCGCGGAGATCTGCATCACAGACGCCGAGTTTGTAGGCGAGATCCCTATTCAGGCAAAGGTCCGGTGCGACAACTGTAGTGATGCGTCGGTCTATGCTGTGACGGGTAAAGATGCGGAACGCTTCATCCCAGATGTAGATCGCCTCGCGAAGCTCGAGTCGGGGTACAGTAAGAACACCCCGGATGACGTAATGCCCGACAAGCTGGAACTCAGGCGCCCGTATAACGCACGTTTCAAGAGGTATGCGGATTTCTTCACCCCGCGTAACAGAATCGCCTGCGCAATCCTGCTTGATGCGATCAAGCGCGTGCCGGAGCCAATCCAAAGGTTTGTTGTTGGCACTTTCTTGTCGGCGATTAACTGGGCTGTCCGGATGTGCGTTCTTAAGAAAGGGAGCCCGGCTGGGTGGGCAGCTGCCAATTTCTGGACGCCGCAGAACCCACTGGAAATTAACGTGTGGAACGCATTTGGGAATCGCGCGAATGCAACTATCAAGGGCAAACAAGAGGACAACGAAAAGGTTAATGGGTGCCATATAGCATCAACTTTGGATGAAGGGAAAGTGCCAAGTTCTGTTGACGCAGTTGTTCTGACGCAATCATCCACGTTGCTGCCTCTTGCAGACTGTTCCGTTGACGCGATTATCACCGACCCGCCATACGGCGGAAACGTCATGTACACCGAATTAGGGAACTTTTACGCCGTATGGATAAGGGATTGGTTGGACTTGCCAGCCAAGGGACTCATTGATGACGGGGAAGAGGCCATAGTCAGTAGGCCACATGGCAAGTCCTTGGCCGATTATCGCCACCTGATGTTTAGAGCTTTCCGGGAATGCCACCGTGTCCTGAAGCCAGGCCGGTGGATGGTCATGACATTCCACAACCGGGAATTCAAGGTTTGGAATGCGATCCACCTTGCCGCCCATGACGCAGGCTTTGCCCTTGCTGAACAGGATGGCATGATCTATCAGCCCCCAATCCAGCAGTTCACCACCACGATCTATCAGTACAGACAGGGGTCAATGCTTGGCGATTTTGTTCTCTCATTTCAGAAAAAGGAGGAACGTCCGGAGTTCAGACAGATCGAACATGCACAGATCGGGCGCCACATCGAGCGGTTGGCGGCGGAGGCCACTATCCACCACCATGGCGCATCGCTCTCGACGATCTATATGAAACTCATGCCGTGGCTGTTGAACAACAACCTTCTGGAAAAGATAGGCGAGAAGGAGTTGCTTCCGTACCTTCAGCACAACTTCGAGGAGCGCGACGGGGTATGGCACCTGAAGAGCGATCCGGACCGGGCTTTGCGCGAAGTCCTGGAGCGCTACAGCAAGGAGCACTACAAGGCGTCCTATGAGGAACTGGACTTCGTGCCGATCGAGGCCCGGATCGAATATCTCATCCGGCGGCTTCTGTATGCCCGCGGCCATGCGACGGAGGACGAGATTTTGCACCAGATATACACGAACCTGATCAACTCGAACATGGCGGAGGTTCGCGAGATCCAGCGGGTTCTGGAGAGCCTCGCGCAGTTGGGGCCTCTTGCGCCCGCCGGGGCGAGGCGGGCGAAGGGCGCGAAAAAGGGCCGAAAGGTTTGGCGCCTCAAGGAGGACATTGAGCGCGACCGCCTGTTTAAGGAAATGGGGGCCGACGTCCAATATCGCCTCGCCACGAGCGAGGAGTCGGACCACGACTTGGCGATTGCGCGGCTTGTGGAGATAGGGGGCCTGCGCAAAATGAAGGCCCACATCGGCCGCACGGAGCAGACGAAGTACACAGAGTTTCGACGTATGAGCAGCGAATTGCCGCAGCGCGTGAAGGGACTTCCGGCCCCCGCGCGGGCCATCATCGAGCAGATAGATTTGCTTTGGCACAACGGCGGTCGCGGCGTTGTGGCCGCCTTTGAGGTGGAACGAACGAGCACGATCACGAGCGGCATCCAAAGATTCCGCGATCTTCTGGCGGCGGTTCCGGAAGTGCACATCAGCCTCTATCTTGTGGTTCCGAAGTCTCGCACCGAGGAAGTCCGCCGCAAACTCACTTCCCCCGCCAATCGCAAGGAAGGACTGGACAGGAAGGTGGCCTACGTCTATCTTGAAGACTTGCAGATTCAAGCGCGCGACCCTTCGAAAGTGGATTTTGACAAGATCGTCCATTTTGTCGGGGACAAGTAAGCATGGCCTTTTCGCCCGACCAACTTGACGAACGCCGGGAACTCCTTCGCCGCTGTCTCGGCATGAGTGTCATCCAGGCCCAATCCTACGCCGAACGGCTTACAGACGAAGAACTCTTTCAGGCCATCAACGGGACCACCGAAAACCTTCTCGGCATGAACATGAAGCGGCCGGAGGATTTTCCCGACGACTACTTCGGCCAATACTACACCATCCAGAACGGGAAGATCATCGCGGGCAACGTGTGGGCGCAACTGGAGTTGGACATCATCCAGTGCCTGACGAAGGAGGCGGAGGCGCGCGAGGTTCTGGAGTTTCTTCTGAATCAGCCGGAGTACCGGGCGGACTTTGCAGGGATCAAGGCTCGTTTCCGGCGCTGGAGGAATACGCTCGACAGTCTCATGGGCTACAAGTTGATCCGCAAACTGCCTGCGCGCGTGAAGGACGTTACCACCTACGCGCTCTACGCCGAGATGGTTGCGGTGCTGAGGCGCGTGCTGGCCTCTCCGAAGAGCCAGAAACTTCCCGTCATCAACTCCGAGGCGGCGCAGGCCGAACTCGCCCACGTCCAGAAGATGGAGAAAGAATTCGAAACCCACCTTCGCGAAGTCCTCGAAACCCGACTGGACGAGACAATTGAGTTCGGGCGCGACGACACGAGCATGAGCATCGGGGCCGTGACCCGTTACCTTGAAGAACTTTTCGGCCCGATGCTCTACTTCGACGCCCTCCTGGCCTTGACGCACCAATACGGAATGACTGCGACTCCGATCGTTAATCCCGAGGGCGGCGCCGCCGGCAACACCGGGTTCCATCTCGCTCTTTTCGGCGCACCCGGCACCGGAAAGACTTTTGCCGTCAAAGACCTCATCATGGGCGATCCGGCCAAGAACGTCCGCCCCCACGGCCTGCCGGGCCTTAACCGATACTGCGGAGGCATGACGGCCGCAAGTTTCATTCGCATCGGGGAGGCCTACCAGAGCAAGCGATTCAACTTCGTGGTGACCGAGTTCAACGACTGGTTCCGCTACAAGGGCATGGTCGAACCCCTCAAACTCGCCCTGGAGCAAGGCAGGATCCGCTACGAAACCAAGAACGAAACCATCGGCCCCTATCAGTTCAGTTGTTTTTTTTCCACGAACTACAACACGAAGATAACCAGAGAAGCAGGCTACCACGTCACGGTCAGCGATCCTAACTTTAATGCCATCGAGGACCGGATGCTCGTCCGCATGCACCGAATGACCAAGCAGCGCCTCCGCGAACTGTCCCGAAGCCAGCGCGACTTGGCCATGGGCCGCATGCGCATGCGCCTCGCCGACCAAATCCGCGACCACCTGACCCTTGTCTATGCCATCCAAACAGAGCATCCACTCGTCGCGGAGCGGTTCCCCCTAAAGAAGGTCATCTTGCGCGAGGAGTTCTTTCACCGTCTTGAGCACGCCCAGGAACTCGTCCTTGCCCAGATTCACAGCGAACTCCAATTCAGCGTCAGAGTCCGCCAAAATGCAATCAAACTGGCGAGCGCGCTCTCCCTTTTCTCCTACTTCGCTCAGGATAGCGACCGGATTGAGATAGGGGATGAGGCAACAGGACTGGCCCTGAAGTTCTTCGTTGAAGAGGTCGCCATACGGCAAAAGGTCGCAGTGGACGTGGACAGCATTCTCTACAAACTCGGCCTCAGCGACATTAACCGAGTGACCGATGCCACACGGAAGGCGCGCCAGGATGCGCTTGGAGACCCAAGTGCTGATGCCGCATTCGCGGTGGATGCATTCCGGGGTCGCGTGGAGCACGAGTTGCGGCTTCTGGAATCACAGTATGCCCCTGACCTTGGTTGGGACAAGCAACTTGCGGATCTGCGGACGCTGCTTGGCCCAAAGTGGAAGAGCCTGGATAGTGATGTCCAGACCTTCCTGAGCACGGGCGAGGTGCTGCTCAACGAGTTGCAACGATTGGCCGATAGTCGCGCGGATTATGCGGCTGTCGTGCTCGAGTACGCCAAGGCCATTGAGGCGCAACTTGATAAGAGTGTGTTCGCGCCCTTCAAGGAGTCCTTGGAGAAGCGCGGGCTGTTGACGGACGAGAGAACGTATGCTTGTAATTTCGGACCTATCGTATTAGGGGCGGCCGACCAGCGGAGTGTCCAGCGCACGGTTCAGGCGCTCAGGGCCTACCTCGTGGAGCATCAACCACTCACAATGGGGTCAATGTGGCACGCCTTGCTGCGCGCGAGGGAAGCCGAAAAGCCCGCGCCGGTGCTTGTGCTTTTGGCGGAGCATGTTGGTAAAGGGCCCACGTCAAGGCTGTTGACAGAAGCCTTCATTACAAGGTGGCGGGAGTTCATTGAGGCGTTCCGAAACAAGGCCGCTCACAGCAAGGCCATGAGCGCGGAGGAAGCGAACGCCTGCCGCGAGATGCTTTTTGCTGACAAAGACTCGCTATTCCCGGCTCTGGTCTGAAACTTGGACCTCCGCAATCCGCAATCTCCCTGTTACCCGATTTCCGGGGACGATTTCCGGCGACAGGCATTTCCGTCCACAGGCATTTCCGGCCACCCGATCCGCCTACCGTTCTCCGTTCATTCTGCCCTTCGACTATGCTCAGGGCCCTGAGGTTCTCGAAGGGCATTCTGCATTCTGCATTGTGCCCCCCCCATCCTGCAGCCTGTCCCGACCCCCGAAGCCTGCCCCGCCTCAGGCACTCAGGAACCCAGGCACTGGCCGTCCTATGCTGTTTCTTTGTCAAATGCGAGGTTTTCCCGCCCAAAACGACTTACGTGCGTCCGCGGGAAGTTATGCACATAAAGGTATGCACATGACATGGATGGCAAAAGCCCGAACTTCGCGCCAAAAACGCAAAAAACCGCACCAAAAACAGGAAAAAGCCCCTAAAAAAGTCAAAATTTCCGCTAGCCCATCTTACCAAAGGCACCCCGTCCGCCGAAAAATCCCCCCGGACGCTAGCGCCAGGGCCTACGGGTTCCAAAAAATCGCCCAAAAATACCCCCCAAAACTCGCGCCAAAAAGTTATCCACAATCGCCGGCGTTCGTAACTGTAAGCGCTCGGCCGCGGCGCTTTCGGCGGGTGTTAGCGCGGTTCCGGAAGACGGAGGGTCTGTCCGACATACAGGGTGGCGTTGAGGGAGGGAAGGACGTCCCGATTGGCCTCGTAGATTTTCCGGTACATCGCTGCGTCGCCGTAAAAGCGGCGGGCGATGCCGATCAGCGTATCGTTCTTCTGCACGACATAAACCTTGGTTTGCGACGGCGTCGGCGCGACCCCGGCTTCTTGCGGTTTCGGTTTCTCGGGGAGGACGAGGCGACCGCCGATCTTCAGGGCCCGCGCGTTGACGCCCGGATTGGCCGCCTCGATCAGGCGCACGAAGGACGCGTCGCCATAGCGCTCCCGCGCGATCTCAAAAAGCGTATCTCCCGGGATAATGACGTGAACCCGGCCGGCGTCCTCGTCTTGAGGCAGCCAGCGTCCCTTGACAACGATGCCTTCCGCGCCCTCGGGCTTCAAGGTCGGTCCCGGCGGGTCGGCGCCGACAACCGGCTGCTGCGTCTGGAGGGCGATGACCGTGCCTTCGTCCTGGGCACTGGACTCGAGATCATGGGCCGGCGGCCGGCCGCTCGCGCCCTGGCCGACAGATTCAGGATGCCCGTTGGCCGGGTTGCGATTTTCCTGGGCCAGGCGGTCGCGCCATCGCTCATAGGTCGCCAGGGGATCCTGAGGGACGCGCGAGCCACTGTCCGAGGGCTCGACGCGCGGGCGCGTCTGGCGGTCGCTTCGCAGACCGTCCCGTCGGCCGGCGAGGCAAAGGACGACGACGCCAACGGCTACGAGGGAAAGCAGCAAGATCGCCTTGGTCACAAGGCGCATGGGTCACCTCTGAGACTCAACCAGAGCCGCGCTTATCCTTCTCCCGCTCAGTCTATCGGTGATTGACGTCGAAGAACATCACTTTTTCCGTGGCTTCTGTCGCGCGGTTCCCCAGACCAACTGGTAAAGCGCGTACGAGACGGGAAGCGTCATCAACACGTTGCTGACGGCGGGCCCCACCCAGCCCGCAAAGAGCATCAGGAGGCAGAAGACCACCGAGGCGGGCACCATCAGCAACCCCAGAACCGCCAAGGCCGTGGCCAGCCAGGGGGCCTTCTCTTTGAGCCCCCAGGGACGCTCGTAGGCAAACGCCCACAAGGCCCAGGTGGCCAGCACGATCCAGAGGATCTGTGTCCCCGTCCACACCCAGCCGACCCACGTTCCGAAGAACTCGAGCGGCGACTGCCGCACGGCCGCGTAGTACCCCAGCCCGAGCAGCCCGAAGATGGGAAATGCCCAGGTGTAGGCTCGGAAGAGGTACCCGCGCAGGACCAGGATGGACGAGGCGATCGCCACCGACGAATATGTTCCGACGAGAATGCCGAGCATCAGGACGAAACTGAAGCCGTGGAGTGTCGAGGCGGTCCCGCCACGCATATACAAGACGCCGACCACGACGAGGGTCGTCAGGCTCGTCCAGATGGTCCGGGAGAGTGTCTGGTTGATGCTGCGGTTCACCACGTCCACGGACAACTCGCCGAACTTGCCGCGGTTCTCGCGGATCCGGTCGAAGACGACGATCGTATCGTTGAGAGAGTATCCGATGAGCGTCAGGAACGCACCGACCATCGGCAGGTTAATGCGCATGTCGGTGATGAGGAACGGGTTGCCCGTCCACCACGCCGCCACAGCCGCCGTGCACGCGACGGCACCGAGGGCGATGAAGACGTCGTGGACGAGTGCGGCCACGGCCGCCACCCCGTAGCCGACCTTGGCGAACCGGAACCACATGTACAGGATGATCGCCAGCATCGAGAAGACGATGGCGATGACGGCCTTGTTCCAGGCCTCGGCGGCCATCGTGGGCTCGAAACTCGTCGTGGAGGCAAAGGCCTCTTCGGCCCCGAGCGACAACCGCGCCACGTCCGTCCAGAAGGCCGGGGCCGGCATATTCCCCCGCGACCCGTTGAAATCCTCCGCGATCCACACTTCGCAGGAATCGTACTCACCGGCTCTCTCGGCCGCGCGAACCCCATCCACGCGGTACAGCGTGTTCGTGAGGTTGGGGTACCGGTCCCGCAGGAAGACGTCGATTCGCCGGCGGACCTCCTGAAGCGTCCTCGGCGGCGCCAGCGTGACCGCCAGCCGGATCTTCCCGAGGTACTGCCGGTACGCCGGCGGAATAAAGCGGACGCCTGCCGTCGTCTCCGGACTCTCGGGCCCCGGCGTCACGCCGATCGCGGTCGTCTTCGTCTCCAGCAGGCGCGCGCGAATCAGGTCCTCGGTAATCTCCGAAACCCTTGCCTCCGCCTCGCCCGTCCGCGATTCGGGCCTTAAGTCCCCAAAGGTGTCCGTGAGCGCGGCCTTGACCGACGCCTCGTTGGCCGCCGCCCCGGCGCTCGCCGCAACGCTGATCAGAAAGCGGTTCAGCCGCCGAGAGGTTTCCTCCCCTTCCTCGTGCCGAATCACCGACTGCTCGTACTGGAGTTCTTGAACCGTGGCCCCGGGGCCCAGCGCCGCCGTCACGCGCCGCCGAACCTCTTCGATTCCGACCTCGCTTTGTCCCTGAGGCACGCGAAGGGCCAATTCCACCTGCGTGCCGCCCGTGAACTCGATGTCGTACTTACTGTCGTCGCGATTGTAGAAAGCTATCGCACCGGCGAGAACCAGCACGCCGGAGACCACGATCGCCGGTCGCGCCAGTCGCATCCAGTTGACGTTCGGAGAACGGACCAACTGGAGCATCGTCATCTTCTTGACAACCCCGAAGCCGATGACCGTCTCAAAGATCATCCGCGTGACAATCAGCGCCACGAACATGCTCGACAGGATGCCGACGATGATGACGATGGCAAACCCCTTCACTTCCTCGGTCGCCAATTGGGGAAGGAGCAGGATGAACGCCGGAATCAGCGTCGTGATGTTGGCGTCGAGAATCGTTCGGAAGGCGCGGCTGTAGGCGCGCTTCAGGGCGAACCCGAGGCTTCCTTCCCTTCCCTTTTCCTCCCGCAGGCGTTCGAATATCAGCACGTTCGCATCCACGCTCATGCCCATGGTCAGAATCAGGCCCGCGATGCCGGGCAGGGTCCAGGACTGATGCATCCAGTGCATGATGCACACGATGAGAGTCAGGTTCAGCAGAAGGCCGATGTCGGCAACGATTCCCGCGAACAGGTAGTACCCGGCTATGAAGACCACCACCAGCGCCAGGCCGATGATCATGGCCTTCGTGCCCTTCTCGATGTTGTCCCGCCCGAGTTCGGGGCCGACGGTCCGCTCGGCAATCGGGTCGCCGAGGCTGGCGGCCAATTGGCCCGAGTTCAGGATCGTCACGACATCGTCGCGCTCGCGGACTTTGTTCGCGTAACCCTCGATGATACCGCCCTTCGACAGTTGTGCCCTCAGAACCGGGGCCGACTGAATTACGTCATCCAGAATAATCCCGAGTTGTCGGCCCTTGTTCTCGGGCTGCGTCAGCCGGGCAAACCTCGCCTCGGCTTTCGGCTCCATCCAGAAGCGCACGATCGGGTATCCGTCCTGCGTGTCGCCGCGCGCCCGGTTCAGGTCCTGGCCGGTCACATCCTGGCCGTCGCCCACGTCCACCAGCACCTCGACCGTTTTGGTTTCCTCATCGACGACGTAGACAAAATTCCACGCGTCGAGCGCCCCGTCCCGGTAGCGCTCGTACCCTTTTTTCATCGGATACCAGCGGTAGCGGGGATTGTCCGGCGCATGGCCGGCCTGCTTCAGCCGGACGATACGGTCGAAGTTCGCCTTGTCGCGGTCCTTCACGCGGTCGGCGACGATCCGAAACTCCAGGAACCCCGCCTGCTTTACCAGCCGCTTGACGCGCGACACATCGCGCTGCGTCCGGAGCGCCCGCTGGATCAGTTCTTCCCACCGCGCGATGCCTTCCTTGTCGCTCGGCGCGATCGGAAGCCAGACGGCGATCTCCTCGTACTGGTCTCCCGACGCCTTGGCCCCCACCACCCGCCACGCGGAGGCCTGATCGGCCCCACTCTGGCGGAACTCCTCCTGAATTCGATTGCGCACGTCATCCAGATAGAGGGGCGGCTTCAGGCGGATCATCAGACGGCACCCGCCGACAAAGGCTTGCTGGTCTTCCGGCGGCCTGGCCATGGCTGCCAAGTCCGCTTCGGTCACGGGCTCCACGCGCATGACCTTCAGTTCGGTCCGCCTCCCGGGCAGCACAATCTCCAGCCGGCGCTCTCCGATCGGCCGGACAATATACCCCCGCGTGCCCTGGGGATCGATGCGGCCTAGGATGACCTGCTTCGCCTCGGTCGCGGACGGAGGATCGGCGTCGGGCGACGGCGGTCGAAGTTCGTAAATCAGGCTCGTCCCGCCCTCCAGGTCGATGCCCAGCCGGAAAAGGTCGTAGAGAGAGCCCTGGGGATCCGTCCCGATGACGATGAGCGGGACGCCCACCACGACGGCGATGAAGATCAAGCTGACAACGTAAACACCTCGGTTCATGTCGGCCTCGTTTCCCTGCGCTCGACCAAGCCGTCAATCGCTGCTGTTCTTGACTGAATCAACCCCCGAACCCGGCCCAAAGCGTTCCTCCAGAACCGGATCGCCCAACCTGACTCCCAACGGCCCCGAATCAAGAATCCACACAACCTCGTCACGTTCGCGGATGTCGCCACGATAGCCCTCGATGATGCCGCCAGTCGAGAGTTGCGCCAACAGCATCGGGGCCGACTGGATAACACCGTCCAGGATGATCGCCAGGAAGCGGCGCCTGTTCTCGGGTCTTGTCAGGCGGGCAAACCGCGCCTCGGCCTCTGGCTTCATCTGAAAACTGACGATCGGGTCGCCGGCGTAGCTGATGTCGGCCCAGACGCCGGCGAAGTCGGAGCCGGTGATGTCCTGCCCGTCGCCGACATCCACCAGGACCTCAATCTTCTCGGTCTCCTTGTCGACAACATAGAGGAAGTTCCAGTCGTCCAAAAACCTATTCTTATAAAACTCGAACCCCCGGCGCATCGGGCACCAGCGGAACCGGGGATCCTCCAGAGGTTGGCCTGCCCGTTTCAATTCGATCAGCCTCTCGAAATCCGCTTTGCCGCCATCCTTGACTTTGTCCGCAACTATGCGGAACTCCAGTTTCCCCTGCCGCGCCGCCAGCCGCTTCACGCGCTCGACTGCATCCGCGTAGTCGCGCCCCTCCGGCACGAGAACCTCAATCCTTCCCTGCCCCGCGCTCCGAACGACACCCCCCCCGCGCCCGCGCGGGTCAATACGCTCGGCCAGAACGCGGCGGATGTCCCCCACGTCCGCCGGGGTCCCGTCCGCAAGGTTCGGCACCTCGTAGACCAACCGCGTACCGCTCGCCGGTTCCGCCGCCCCGAAAAGAACGGTGCCGATCTCGTGCCGGAAAACGATGGCCAGCCCAAACAGCGGCAACACCACTGCAGCGAAGCCGACCGCCGCCACCACAATCACGAGGACCCACAGCCCGCGGTTCATCGTGCCTCCATGACACCCATCCACATCGGAAACGCCAAGCGCCGGGCAGCCCGCCCGGCTCCAACCTGCAAACCGACTCAGACCTTCCCGTCCTTTTTCTCCTCGCCCTCGCCTTCCGGCCCGATCACCTGGTGGATGGCGCTGCGGGACACGCGGATCCGCACGTCCGACTTTTCGTCTATCTTCAGGACGACCTCGTCCTCGCCGACGGACGCGACGATCCCGTGGACCCCGCCGATCGTCACCACGTGAGCGCTCTTCTGAAGCGACGTCAGCATGTCCTTCCGCTTCTTTTCTTCGTCCTTGCGCTTCTTGCTCTGCGGCCGCCAGACCAGAAGATAAAATACGCCGAAGACCAGCGCCATCATGATGAGCCAGTTATAGTTGGCGCCGGGCTGCTGTTCCTCGGCAGGCTCCGGGGCCGGTTCCGCCGTTTGAGCCACCAGTGCGTACGTTTTCACGAGTCCGATCCTTTCCAAGTGCCCTCGCGCCGGCGAAACCCGGCGCCCGAGGCAGGTTCCAGGGTCTCCCTTTTATGCTTTGCCGCCGTATCTGTCAAGTAATGCCTGGCCGACCGCCTCCAGGCGCCCTTCGCGAATCCCCGCCCGCAGATGCTCGAACAGCCGCGTGTAGAACCTCAGGTTGTGTGCACTCAGCAGGATCGGCCCCAGCATCTCCCCTGCCAGGAAAAGGTGCCGAAGCGCCCCCCGGCTGAAGCGCCGGCAGGCCGGGCAGTCGCAATCCGTTTCCACCGGCCTCTTGTCCGTCCGGAACTGCTCGTTCCGAACGCGTACGGGACCGTCAAACGTGAAGGCGCTCGCGTTGCGGCCGTTGCGCGTCGGGAGGACGCAGTCAAAAAAATCCACGCCCCGCGCGACGGCCGCCACCACGTCGCGCATCTCGCCGACGCCCATGAGGTAGCGCGGCTTGTCCGGCGGCAGGCGCGGGGCCGTCCACTCCACCACCTCCACGAGATGGTCGTAACCCTCGCCGACGCTTACGCCGCCGATCGCATAGCCGGAAAAGTCCATCGCCACCAGCCGGTCGGCACACGCGAGCCTGAGGTCTTTCTCGACGCCGCCTTGCACGATGGCCCACAAGGCCTGGCGCGGATCCTGGTGGGCCCTGCGGCATCGCTCGGCCCAATCGAGGGTCCGGCGGACGGCTTCCGCCACCTCCGCGCGCGGGCACGGATACGGCGGACAAATGTCCAGTGCCATGATTACGTCGGCGCCCAACTGGTTCTGGATTGCAACGGCGGACTCCGGCGTCAGCGTCATCTGGGCGCCGTCAATGTGGCTCCGGAACGTGACCCCCTCGTCGGTCAGTCCGCGAAGGTCGGCGAGGCTGAACACCTGGAAGCCGCCGCTATCCGTCAGGATCGGACCGTTCCATCCCATGATGGCATGCAGTCCGCCCAAGGCGCGCACCACGTCCGCCCCCGGCCGAAGGGCCAGATGGTATGTATTGGCCAGGACCATTTGGACGCCGAGGTCCCGAAGCGTTTCGGGGCCCACGCCCTTGACGGTCGCTTTCGTGCCGACCGGAATAAACGCCGGCGTCTCGACGGCGCCGTGCGGGGTCGTCAGTCGGCCGATGCGCGGCCCCGCGGCGCCAGCCGGCGCTCGGAGAACGTCCCACGCGAATCCCAGAGGCCGGTTCATGAACGGGAATTCTCCGCACGGCCCGCCACGGCAGGCCGCCACGCCGCTAGTAAGCCCGAACCAACTGGACGCCCGGATAGTAATGCCGCAGGATTTGCTCGCCCGTCAGGCCGTGTTCGGCAAGGTACTCGGCGCCCCACTGGCACATGCCCACGCCGTGCCCGAACCCGTGTCCGTTCTCCAGCACGATCCGCTCGCCGTCATCTCGGATGGTGAACCAGGTGCTGGGCACCTTCATGCCGCCGATGAATCGGCGCCAGGAGTTCGCGTTCACAAGGATCGAGAGTCCGCCGGCGTCAACGACGCGGATTTTCGTGGCCCGCCCGGAGCCGATGGTTGCGGCCACCTCGACGCGCCGGACTTCGCCCAGGCGGCGGAGTTCGGCCACCCCGCTTTGCCGAAGCGCATCGGCAATGTCCTTCTTTTCTAAGACCACGCCTGACCAGCGGTACCATTTTGCCCGGCAGCAGTACGGGCATTCGACGCCGGCCAGCGGCCGGACCGTCTCGCCCCCGAACACGGTGCCCGACGGGCACGTCTCCCCGCCGCACGTCGAATGGTAAAACGTGCGAAGCAGACGCAGGCGCCCCTCCTTGTCCAGGTGCGCCGCCACAATCCCCTGCGTCACCGCCACCGCTTCCCAGGCCCGCGGCGTTTCGGTATCCTTGCCGCCGTAAACCTGGCTCTGCTGCGAATCGTAAACGTCGAACGGTTGGCTCAAGCGGCGATTGCGCTCCGCCAGCGCGTACGTTCGTGCCGCCACCGCCTGGGCCTTGTAGGCTTCGAGGTGCCAGGATTTCAGAAGTTCGTTCCGAAGCACGCCTGCCAGATACGGTTCCATCGGCAGGACGTTGACGGCCCGGAGGTTTCCCTCAGCCGTAGCGATGAGACGCAGGAAGCCCCGGTAGGCGCGCTCCCGCTCTTTACCATCCACCGGCTGGCGTACCGCCATCGTCCCGTCTTGCGAAGGGTGAATTTCAATGGGCGGCGTGCCCAGCGGCCCGTTTTCCGTCGCGACCTCGCCCCCACGCAGGTCGAACGTCGTCCACTCGAGACGGTCGCCCGACGCGATGGTCTCAGCCCCCCTCTGAAGGCGATACGGACCTGTGACGGCCACCGCCAGGCTCCGGACGTCGGAACCCAGTTTCACCCGGATGAGGGGGATTTCCTTTGCCGGCGCGGGACCCACCCTCGGCTTCGGCCCTTCGCACGAGCAGCCGCCCAGCACGACGGCAACCAGGCCCAGCCCCAACAGGGCCGGGAGGGCAGCCATCCGCGCGGCGGCTCGTTTTGGGTTGAACCCTGCGGTCACGTCTCGCCTTCCCCGCTCCGATCGGTCGCACTGCCGCCGCGATACAGGTGCAGCGACGTCGGCGCGAACCGTTCCTCCTCGCTGAAGATGCAGCCGCAGTATTGTTGCCGGTACAGGTTGCGGCGTTTGGCTTCCTCGCGGCCGCGCCCCGCCAGCGCGCGCCAATCCTCGTAGTGGAACCCCAGGCCCCGTCCGGCGGCGGCCTCCTCGCCCAGGCGGCGAACGGCCTCGTGATCCTGGTGCTCCGACGCCAGCAGGGTCGTCGTCATCGCTGAGAATCCTTTCTCCGCCGCCATACGCGCCGTCTCCTCCAGGCGCATCCGATAGCACGCCAGGCACCGCTCAGGTCGGTCCCACGGCACGGTGCGGAGAAAGCCGCGGACGTCGTACCGCTCGTCCGCCATCAAGGTCAGCCGCTCCCGCTCCGCCAGGACGTGAAGGCTCTTGGCGCGCCGGCGGAACTCGATCAACGGCTGAATGTTCGGATTGTAGAAATACGCGGCCCAACAGCCCAACCGACGCAACGGGTCCAGGATCGCGGCCAGGCACTGGGCACAGCACGCGTGGACCAGCAGGGTCGGTTCGGCCATGGAGGGACCTAGCTGGCAAGCGAAAGCCCGTAACGCCTGAGGACTTGCTTGATTTCGTTGAGCGACGTTTCGCCGAAGTTCTTACAGCCCAGGAGTTTCTCCTCCGTGAGACGGCTCACGTCCCCCAGCGTTTCGAGGCCGAGACGCTCGAGGGCCTTTCGGCTCCGGGCGCTGAGTTCCAGGTCGGCAATGGGCATTCTCGCGCCCCGCGCCGCACCGGAGAGGGGGGCTGCGCGCGGCGTCGCGGGGGCCGCGCTCTCCAGGCGACCTTCCACGCCCTCGGTCGCCATCCCCAGGTACAGCCCTTTCGAGGCGAGCATGTCCTTGATTTCCAGGAGACTCGTTTCACCGAAGTTTTTATAGGAAAGAAGTTCCTGCTCCGTGTGTCGGATCAGGTCGCCGAGCGATCGGATGTTCATTTTGTGGAGGCAGTTGCGGCTGCGGACGCTGAGTTCGAAGTCCGTCACGGGGATTTCGAGCACCTGGCTCCGCTTATCGCGGCGCCGCTCGCTCTCCTCGTCGTAATACATGACCGTCGAGGCCTCCGCGTCGCGAAGGAACAACCGGGCCCGCATCTGGTTCGGATTCACCGCCAGAACCCGCTCGAAGCACTCGATCGCCTCGTCGTAGCGCCCCGCATCGTCATACAGGACGCCGAGGTTCACCAGCGCCCCTTCGTGAATGGGCGGCTGCTGGACGCACTGCTTGTAGTAATCGATCGCCAGTTGCTCTTCGCCGCGCATGTCATACAGGAACGCCAGCCGAAACAGCGTCGCCCGATGCGTCGCGTCCAGTTGCAGGGCTCGCTCGTAGGCCTCGATCGCCTGTTCGTAGTCCCCCTGAATCTCGCGGACGTATCCGAGGCGGAACTGGTACACCGCTGTCTCGGTCTCGTCGCTCGGCACCTTGGCGAGCAGGGCGGCGGCGTCGTTGCCTCGCCCTTCCCGGCAGGCCTTGTCGATTTTCTCAAACCCATCGGCCACGGTCTTGCCTCCCACGTGTTCTGTTCGAGCCTCGGCGGCCCCAGCCGTCCGGGCGGGACCACATTGTAGCAGGAACTTCCGCCATTGCAACCCCCCTCGGCCCCGCGGAAAGGGATTCTAAGACGTTTTCAAGGGGGCCACCTCCGGCTATAATTGTCCCCATGTCGCCTGAGACTCCGAGCAAGGGACGTGCGAAAGCGGGCGCCGGTCTCACGCGCCGGCGGTTCCTCAAGGCTGCCGTTGCGGGGGGCGTCGCCGGAACAACGGCGGCTGCCTATGCCAGATACGTCGAGCCGACCTGGGTCGAGATCACGCAAAACGATCTGCCCGTGCCCAGCCTTCCGCCCGCCTGGGAGGGCGTGCGAATCGCCCACCTCTCAGACTTCCACCTATGCCCCTGGGTGCCGGAGGCGTACCTCGCGCGATGCATCAAGCAAACCTCGGACCTGAAGCCCGACCTCGTGGTCGTCACGGGCGACTTCATCACCATCGGCTCGGAGGAATACGGCCCCCGTGCGGCCCGATTGCTCACGGATCTCAACTCGTCCTTCGGCACATTCGCCTGTCTCGGCAACCACGAGTATGGCCTGGGGCGACCCGAGCCGCAGCCCGTGCGTCCCTCGCCGGTGACCGGCGCCTTGGAGGACGCCGGCGTCCGTGTGCTCAATAACGCGTCCGAGCGGCTCACGCGGGAGGGTGGCGACCTCTGGATCGCAGGCGTTGAAGACCTTTGGTCGGCCCGGTACGACCCCGCTCGCGCGATGGCCGACGTGCCGAGCGGCGCCGCCAATCTAACCCTCTGCCACAACCCGGACGCGGCGGAGGACCTCAATGCGGCGGGATGCGGGACCATTCTGGCAGGGCATACGCATGGCGGCCAGGTTCAGATTCCGCTCTTGGGTCCTCCGATCCTGCCGGTGCGCAACAGGCAGCGGTACGAAGGCCTGCATCGGGTCGGCGGAACGTGGCTCTACATCAATCGCGGTCTGGGTTGGTTGTGGCGTGTGCGTTTTGCGTGTCGGCCGGAGATTTCGCTTCTGACCCTTCGCCCGGCGAGGTGGATGGGGGCCGACCCTGCTTGACGGCAAGAACGACCACCAAAACGACGGCGCCGACCAGGAGAAGAAAAAAGAGGAAACAACCGCCCAGGAGTAGGATTGTCCACGGGCCCGGCAAGTAGAATGCCAAGGAGGTCACGGGCAATCCCCCTGGGACGGAAACGCGGTCAGGCTAGCCCTGGGCGGGCGGAGTCTTGTCAGACTTATCCTCTTGGCCCGCCTGGTTGAGTTCGTCCTCGACGCCGCGCAGGCCCTTCTTGAACTCGACGATGCCCTTGCCGAGGCTTCGGCCCACCTCCGGCAGCCGGCGGCCGAACAACAGCAGCGCGACCACGGCAATGATGATGATCTCCCATGGGCCCGGCATGTAAAACGACAGGCATTCCATCGCACGCCCTCCTGAACCAGTTCGTCCCCATTATACCGACCGGCGGGCGTCAACCCAAGAAATTTCCGGGCATGGCGTCACCCTTTTTTCGCCGCCGCCCGTTCCGCCCGCAGCCAGTCCAACCACGCCTCAAGCCCCTCGCCGGTCCGACACGAGAGTTCGAGAATCCGGGCCTTCGGCGCCAGGCCGCGGACGTACTGCCGAAATGCCTCGCACGAAAAAAGAGTCGCCTCCAGAAGGTCCGTCTTGTTCAGCACGACGCAATCCGCCGTGTGGAACACCACGGGGTACTTAATCGGCTTGTCATCGCCTTCCGGCGTACTGGCGATGACCACGCGTCGGCGCTCCCCCAGGTCAAACTGTGCCGGGCACACAAGGTTCCCCACATTCTCGATGAAAAGCACGTCGAGCGAATCCAGGTTGATCGGCCGGCCCGGGCCGTCGAAGGCGTCGAGCGCTTCGGCCACCTGGGCGGCGGTCAGGTGGCACCCTCGGCCGGTGTTAATCTGCCGCGCGGCCATCCCGGCCCGGC
>Ga0307380_10003226_pt1 | contig 22674 bp, 14 predicted proteins | sample UN3MG_FD_202239 | JGI IMG/M metagenome (GOLD analysis project Ga0307380, IMG submission 202239) | Soil microbial communities from Risofladan, Vaasa, Finland - UN-3 | ecosystem: Environmental > Terrestrial > Soil > Coastal area > Acid sulfate soil | place: Finland: Risofladan, Vaasa | collected... | reverse complement strand
GATATGCAACGAGAAGAACAGGCTCAAGGCCGTTTGCAAACAATACAGATACTTCATAATGTGAGGAATGGAATAGAATGTTCCCGGTAACTATGCTACAGTCTCAAATAAATCCATATTTTTTATCGGCAACTGATGGATTCCTCTTTTTTGTACTAATGCACAGACAATGAAATTGCTACGCTCTTATATACAGAAGGCATATAATAAGCGATTGTATTTAAGGTTACACAGATGACGCCAGAAGATTTCAAAAACGAGTTGATTGAACAATTAATTCCGTTCAAGTACAGAAACGTTGTCACAAAAGGTGTTCCGGAATCATGGCTGGTGCTCAAAAAAGGTTCTTATGCCTTAGCCTGTATCCCATATACAGAAATACCGGCAGATGATTACACGAATATCCGTGCCAAGAACGTTTTGCGAACAGCTCTGCGTGCGTTCCCTATTTTCATGGAGAAAGGAGTTTTTTTACTCTACTATGGTGGAGCTCAAAGTTGGGGTGTGCACTGTGAGAATTTCAAGGTTGATAAAATGGCAATGAGGCCAATAATCGTACAAGCAGTACATTTCTTTGACATATACACCGGAGAAAACACCTGTACAAGAACATCGTGGGGGCCGGTCAAATTCGGTTTCTGTGGTCCTACTATTGAGAGAATTAAGGAAATCGGGAATAAGATAAGCAAAGGATTCGACTCATAAGTGAATCTGATTCGAATCAAAGGAAAATACATATTTAGTAGGAGTATAATAACGGCGACTTATGATTGTTGCTCACCGCCCAACTGATATATAACGGATTGAGATGGGAGGTGGCCGGGGTCTACATTTACCTGGTAGTACCAGGTTTAATCGAGTTCGAGTAATATAGTGGCCGGTCGTTTTAGTTCGCTACTATCAGCGTGTAGCTGAGTAAGGATACATAATGTTATATGAGAAATCTCAGATAGAATGACGGAGGCGGCATTATGTCTACTCGACACATTGGGAATATCACAGTAATTCTATCTGTCTTATTACTGGTCGTGAGCTGTGAGAATAAGCTGGTTCAAGTCTCTGTCTTCTCCTTCGCTGTTACATCAGACGCCCATTGCAATACACAAACTAACGGATTTAATCTTGCAGCCCAGGAGATTTCCCAGCTCAATCCCGAATTCATGCTTATATCAGGTGACATGCATCACCAGTCAATATGCGAGTCACAGCTAAATAACGCTCTGGTAACAACTGAGAAGGAACCTGGAAAGAATTATCTTTGGTATCCTATTGCCGGCAATCACGACATGGACAGCCTGACGAATATGCAGATGCTTAGAGACTACAATTCCGGCGGAGACCACCTCCCTTATATTGTCAACAATTTCTCCCACTGCCCTGAGACAGTCTACTCATGGGATTACCAGAACGCCCACTTTGTTGCACTGAATCTCTACTGCGACATCCACGACACCTCATTCCGTTTCTCCCAAGACGAAAAAACTGTCCCAAGGATTACAGACAATCTCTACAATTGGCTGAAATCTGACCTCGAATCAACAGACAAACAGCACATATTCGTGATTGGCCATACTCCCATGTTTCCTCATGTGGATATTGATTGGGGGGGACACGAAGATTCTTATAGTTCTCACCTTGTTCCCATTACCGAGCGGAACAAATTCTGGCAGCTTCTGGTTCAGCATAATGTTCTCGCATACATCTGCGGGCACTACCACTCCTATCTCATCGACCAGGAGCAAGGTGTCTGGCATATTCAGATGGCCCAGACTGGCCATGACATCTGGAACGAAGGTGAACCCGCCGACCCAGTAAGAAGAAGCACCTTCACCATAATCAGTGTGGATGGGAGCGATGTGACATATGATACATACCGAACCCCCACTCCCCAGGACAACAGCCCCTACAATCTCTTTGAGAATGGTATCCTTGCAAGCGGGAGTTAGGAAGGTCAATTGACATGAAATCAAAGAAGAAGTTCGAAAGCCAGATTGTGGATCTCGTCGATAGACTGCCGCCCATGCCAAAGAATATCGATTCTCTTTTGCGTTCTGCAGGAGAAGATCGCCAGCACGAAGAAGAACTAATTGAACTGGCAGAACAGGATCCGGGCCTCTGTGCCGATCTCCTGCACCAGGCCAACACTATTGAATCCTCTCATAGACACTGGACAAAAAAAAGGGCAGATCAAAAGAAAGCTGGTTCGAAAAAGCTGAAAAATTGAAAAATATATCCTTGACTGCGGCTGAGTACCTGATAGAGAATCATCTAACAAGGTACGAATATGATGTTCAGTCATGAAGTGTTAGTAAAAGCAAATTCTTATGACCATAAGGAGTATCCTGCCATGTCGAAAATTTCCCGCAGATCTTTTTTAACCGTTTCCGCTGCTGCATCCGGAAGTTCCATTCTTAGTTTTGCTCAGGCTGCCGAGATTATTCCCGGTTTTGACCAGACAAAAACCGACTACGACACAACAAAAGTCTGGAAGCCTTTCAGCAACCGCAAGGTTCGGGTCGGAATTGTCGGGCATGGTGTTTGCCAATTCGGTCTGCAATTTGGACTCCAGGATCATCCCAACGTCGAGTTGGTTGCGGTAAGCGATTTGTTCCCGGACCGCTGTGCCGATATGGCTCGAAAGGCGAAATGTTCCAAGACGTACCCGTCATTGGAGGAGATGCTCAAGGACGATTCAATCGAGGCCATCTATTGTGCCACAGACGCTCCAGCCCATGCTAAGCACGCCATCCTATGTATGGAGCATGGCAAGCATGTTGCTACTGCGGTACCCGCTTTCCGTGGAGATATTGAGGATGCCGAAAGGCTCCTCGAATGTTGCAGGAAGAACAAGGGACTGGTTTACGCAATGTTCGAAACATCGTGTTTTCATGACGACATCTTCGCAATGGAAAAGCTTTTTGCCGCCGGAGTTTTTGGCCGTATTTTTTTTCCGAGGGGGAATATTGTCATCCTCATTCTTTAGGAGCACCTGCGCTGGGCTCTTTCAAGGACTGGCGAAAGAAGGGATGCCCGATGTGGTATCCGACCCATGCGACGGCTTACTATGTCGGCGTTACGCATAAACCCCTGCTTGACGTTTCCTGCCAGGGCACTCCGCTGTTTGACGAAGACAAGCGTATTCCCAATGCGATCGGCAACATATTCAAGTCGGAGGTCGGCCTATTCCGGACCGCTGAAGGTGGACTTTCCCGGATGATTATATGCGGTTCGCAGGGTGAGTACCTCGAAGCGGGACGCATTAGAGGCGAATATGGTGGATTTAACAAAACCTTTACCGGCGACAGGACTGGCAGCAAGCGCTACCACGAGGCTATCAAGGGCGGTTTGCAGACAAAGAAGTATGCTTTGCCGCCGGGCGTTTTGCCGGGGGGACATGGCGGCTCTCATGGCTACCTCGGTGACGACTTCGTCGATGCCATCCTACGTGATCGCAAACCGAGAGTTGATGTCATCGACGCGCTGAATATGACAGTCCCCGGCTATTATGCGCACCTGTCCTCGATGAAAAATGGTGAAACGATGAAAATTCCGCAGTATTCACTATAATGCCTGAACTATAATTGAATTCATCTAATCAGATTATGCTGGGAAATATATGTGTTCCTGACCAAAGCAAAAGTCGCAATAATTCAGAAGATCATAAGTGCGCACAGAGATGTGTGAAACACATGAGCTTCTGGGATTGACTCAGATAAATTGTGTGCTGACCGTGACATAGGTAGATTCACGATCTGTATGATAATGCATCGTGAAGTCGAACGGCTGTTCAGATGAGCTACGAAGCGTGGCTGAGAGGTCGTAACGTGGATGCCTCAAAGAAACTTTTTGTGGTAACAGAAATTTTATTATTTGACTTTGAGCTTTTCATAGGTGGACATCGTCAATTAGTGAGTGACGTTGGCTTGTTCCTCACAAGATGGATACCTCAAAGAAAATTTTTGTGGTAATAAGAATTTTTGTGTTTGACTTTGAAGTCTTCATAGGTGCACGGAGTCAAAAAGAGAGCTGAGAGTTTCTCAGCTGCCAGCCCCTTGAGTGTTCTGGGCGTTTTATTTTTCTAAGATGGCCTACTGTGCTAATTCCGCTATAGGTCTCAATGTGTTTGATCTTTATCCGGAACTTTTAACTGTCGCCGGAAGGTAAGAATGATTGTCGCTGATCAGACGACAGTGCCAGTAATGGTTCAGATGACGGTTGACTACTCAAAAACATGTGAGATTCCACAACATAGGACGGAAGAAAAAAAATGTAGAATTACCTATGTAATATAGGCTGTCGAATGAAATATTGAAAAGCCGTTTTTAACGGCGGTCTAAGTCTATATGGCAACTTGAATCCAACTCATGATAAGCCCGCTACTATGAAGCAGAAAAACTTTTACTCGAAGCCATTGAAGGCCGCCGCCTCAAACTCGGCGACACTCACCCACACACAATAGAGTCAATAAACAACCTAATCGACCTCTACGAAGCCTGGAACAAGCCGGAGCAGGCCGCGCAGTGGCGAGCAAAACTGCTTCAAACAGATGCTGCGAAAGAGTGACATGACACCCACAAAATGACCCAATTTTCGTCGGTTTGCGACTACAACCGAGATACAACCCGAAACACTCTTATCTACCTATTCTCAAAAAATCTTAATTCCATAAGTTGTTGTATATAAAGGGCTTAGTCGACAGCCAGAAATTTGACATCGTTTTCAATGGACATCGTCAATTAGTGAGTGACATTAACTGATACCTCACAACATGGATACTTCAAAGAAAATATCATAGCAAAAGATTTTCTATAATAGTTCGATCACATACATTACCGCATTGTATGATACATTCAATTCTATAAGCCATCTTAATCAGGGCTAAGACTTCTGTTTTATTAGTCTTCTTCTGCCTCGTTCCTCAGTCTTTCTCTAATAAATGCTTTCTTAAGAATGCAAAAGCGACAGCATTGACGTACAACGAATTCCCCGGATTCATGAGACCGTGTCCTTCATTTGCGGCTTCGATATACCAGACTTCACCACCTTGTCTTCGAACTTCCTCAACAATTTGCCGTGACTCGCTGACGGGAATTTGCCGATCATTTTTACCCTGGAAGACCAAAAGTGGGGCTCTGATTTTGTGTGCCTGGTTCAGAGGTGAGATCGACTCAAGGAAAGCACGTATCTCTGGATCACGTTCATCGCCGAATTCAGTCCTGAGCCAATCCTGACCGTAGTCCTCGATGTTCTCCAGCCATGTTACAAAGTTACTGATGCCGAACAGGTCAATTCCGCATCGTAACCTATCGCTATAATGGACGAGACTTGCCAGAGCGATATATCCGCCGTAAGATCCCCCCATAACGGCGACACGTCGTTCATCCAAGTCTGGCTGAGTTGAAATCCAATCAAGCAAGGCACCAATATCTTTGACACAACCTTCTCTTAAGTAGCCGTCATCTAACCGAACAAATGTCTTTCCATACCCCGAAGATCCGCGAAAGTTTGGAGCGATGACTGTAACTCCTTCTTTCCTTACAGGATCAAAAGGCGGAGGACTAATCGGGCGAATCTGACCGTTAGGCCCCCCATGAAGTGTGATCAGTACAGGCCGGGGTCCTGTGAAATCAGCCACAGAATCAAACACAAAGGCAGGAATCATCCGAGGTTTATCATTCACCTTATCAAAGGTGGGGTAGTGAATAACTTTTGGAGAGGGTAGTCTGTCAGCATCCTTAGATCCCTTATGCATCCAACAACTGAGTTTACTACTATCCACATCATATGAGTAAATACTCGCTCTATTTTCGGAATCGAAATGTGTAAAGCCTATCTCATTGCGTTGAGGATGAAAATCGGTCCATTGTACCATACCGTAGGGCAAATCAGCCACCTTCCATGTTTTTTCGGTTTGGGTATCCAAGATGTATAATGTCAATAAGGCATCTTCGTTGATCGTAAGTGCCAAGTAGTTTCCGTCCGGTGATTGAACGCATTCCTCTACATCCCATTGAATATGGGCTGTTAGTGTCCGCACATTCCCCGTAGAGAGATCAACACATCGAAGAGTCATAAATTCGCTGTCTTTATCGCTAATGAAGTAGATGCTCTTGCCGTCCTTGCTCCAGACTGCTGAGCCATAAGTGACTTTACTTGTTTCGTTCGGAAAAAGGTCTTTCATTTCACCAGTCTCAATATCGAGGATATGCAGGCGGCTTTCGTCTTTGGAGATAAGCTCAGAGACCAACAGTTGATTGCCCGCAGGCGAGAAGTAGCCGACACGAAAGTCACGCTTCGCCTGATAGACGACCTTTTCGCTCTCGGGATGTGCCGGGTCGATGATGTGTATATCAGTTTCACGCCCGAGGTATTGACTACTGATGTAAGCGAAAGAGTCGCCCTCGCGGTTGAAATATCCTGGCACATTTGTTGAGCTGCCATCGGTGAATAGATGATAGGTCTGGTCCGAGAGATTAAACCGATAGAGCTGATAGCGTTCGTCTCCATCCACATCCATGCTGAATACAAAGTAGTTCTTGTTCGCATCCGGATTAAACCATATCTCCTCCGGTATATTGGGAAGGAATATTGGCTTCTCAGGTTGTCCTCCCGGCTCAGAAAGAACATGTGGTTGAAGGGTAAGTCGCGAAGAAGCGTAAATCAGCATACGCCTTTCTGAGGGGTACCAAGCAGCGAACATCGTCGGAGTCATCATCCGCTTCATGGCCGAGAAGGTCTTAAATACTGGCCTCCAGGGCACTCGTGGCACTCCTTCTGTGCTGATTGCAGGTGGCCTAGGCACACCATAAAACGCTAAAAACAGAAATCCGACTAACAACACCAAGAAGATTGCAATCGCACCTCGTTTCAATATTTTCTTGAAATTCAGCTTCTTAGCCATTAGGAGTCTCCTTTTAACATCTTACAAATAGAAGATTTAATTTAGCAGAAATGTTGAATCCGGGATTTCCCATATACATTTCCTTGAGACACTCTTGATCGCTTCGAATCCCATAATAACGTAATTTCATCTCAGTATCATCAATATTCTGGCCGGAAAATGTTGTAATATTGTTCAATTCCTAACCAAGCGTTTCGCCTCTATATTCCGCATGTATTTTCACCCTTCAAAAATACGTAATCACCACAATAGACATATAACAATCATTATATTAACGGAAGTCGATATAAAAAGCCGCGGTTAGACTAAAAGCTCCTGCAAATATGGTCGTTCTGCAGAAAATTCTGAGCTGGCTTCAAGCACAAACTGTCAAGGATTGTAAAATATTTTGATTTTCTTTATACCCAAATAGCACTTCAGTTGTTGTATAAATGACGATCGATCGCCATGTGATGCTGAAAGTAGCTTATTGATGTTAGAAGACAAACGAATCATACGAGAGTTCAATCGCGGTAATAGGGAAGTGCTGCGACAGGTCTATGATAAGTACAAGAGATACCTAATGACCTTAGCTACAGCTCTTTTATACGATAGAGATGCCGCTGAAGACGTTGTACAGGATGTTTTCGTTTCTTTTATTGAATCCGCCAAGGAATTTCGGTTTACAGGAAGCCTAAGGGGTTATTTGGCGGTTTGTGTTGCTAATAATGCACGTAACAGGAACAAAGCAAGACGGCGACATCAAAGTGTTGAGTTGAATGATATGGAGGCTATTGCCTTAGATTCAAAAAGTCCGGATTTTTCTGCGATGTTCGGTGAAGAAGTACAGCGATTGGCTTGGGCACTTGCTAAACTCCCTTATCAGCAACAAGAGATGTTGCTTCTGCATATTTATAGCGGACTGAGATTTAGGGAGATTGCAGAGTTACAGGGCGAGTCAGTTAACACGCTCAAGGCTCAATACCGGTATGGATTAGATAAACTGCGATCGCTGTTAAATAGCAAGGTGAAAAATGAAACCGGCTAACAACATATATAAGTTGATTAAAAAACTGCAGGTTGAGCCAGGTGCTGACATGGATAGAAGAGTCCACGATCGTATTACGAGAGCACTGGAAAAATGGGAAATAACTAAAAGAACATACTCGGCTGATATAAAGCCGAGCATAGGGAGAATCGTCATGAAAAGTAGAATAACAAAATTCGCTGCCGTGGCGGTGATTATCATCGCTTGTTCTATAAGTCTGATCCTTTGGAGAAGCACGGGATCAGGAATTGCATTGGCCGATGTACTCACCAAAATCGAACAAGTCACAGCGTATATGTATCAAATGCGATCAACAATAACAATACAACAAATTATTACGGATTTGAAAAGCACCGTATTGATTTCACAAGAAAATGGTATTAAGATTATTACGAAAACGGTCGATTCCAATAATAATGAAATTAACTCCGGTGATACATATCTCTTACCCAAGCAAAATTCCATAATTTTCGTCGTGCATGAAAAAAAGATGTACGTTCGCCTGAAATTTGATGGTATGAAGCTCGAATACTACAAAGAAGAATATAATGATCCACGCATCGTAATCAAACAAATCCTTAGTTGTGACCACACCAGTCTGGGACGATCGGTAATTGACGGGATTACGGTCGAAGGATTCCAGACCACAGATTCAGCCTACGAGGGCGGCTTTATGGGACAAGCTGATTTTGAGGGAAAATCTGAAAAGGTTGATGTAAAGCTATGGGTAGATGTGAATACGTTCCTTCCAGTACGATCAGAAGAGAATATCACGATGAAAGATGGCAGGTATATACACGAAGTCAGCTATAATTTCCAGTGGAACGTAGCCGTGAATGCAGAGGATTTTAAGCCTGTCATACCTGAAGGCTACATTTCAACTGGAGAGATCACTGTTCCTGCTTTCAAAGAAGAAAATGCCATTAAGGGCTTGAGAATATTTATCAGTCTTGCCGGGGAATATCCGGACAATTTGGACGCAGTAAGCCTTAACAAAAAGGCCAGGAAACTTATAGGTTTTAATATAGATTCCCTCGATGAACTCGCCGACGATGAAAAGACAAAGCTAACCGACGAATTAATGTCAATCATGGGACCGGCTTTCTTCTACGAAAAACTGGTCAAGGACGATAATGATCCGGCCTATTATGGCCAGACGGTTGGGCCGGATGACACCAATAAGGTGCTTATGAGATGGAAGCTGGAAGACGACCAATACAGGGTCATCTTTGGTGACCTGAGTGTGAAAATCGTTACTGCTAAAGAATTAGCTGAGCTTGAAAAGCCATAATATCACAAGGCATGATCTTCTATGGCGTTAATTGGGTTGCTCTTCACAATTCGAGAGCAGATAGCTTGTGCCGTGGAGTTTTGAATATTGCCAAGATTCGCAATAGCAAAGTTCGACTCGTACACTATTCAAAACCATTCCCTGCGGATGGCATATCGAACTACAGCAACAATGCGATTTGGACAGATACTCAGGCAAAAGAAGATGCAGTTCGTTAACTATTGTCTGTGAATGACCTTCGGATTCCCAATTCCTTGCTCCAGCCCTGGCGAAGTGGCGAATAAAACTGCCACAAACAGAAGCTCAGAAAGAGTGACATATTGCTCTTAAAATAGCCCAATTTTCACTCGTAAAATCTATACAACCGGCCTACAACTCGAAACCCCCTTATCTAGCGATTTCATGAAAACCCATAACTCCATAAGCTATTATTTATAAAGAACTTAGGCAATGGCCAAGAAATTGACAACGTTTTCAATGACCGTTGCTTATGCTCGTTTGATTCCGGTTGCTTTTTTCGTTCTGATTCCGGAGAATTGAATTGGCAGGCTATCTTAGGCCTCAGCATTTGGGGCGAGGGCTGAGTTGTTCGCAGGCTTAGGGGAAGGCTGATTTTGGGGCCCAAAAAAGGGGTGATGCGACTATGTAACTATTTGTGCGGAGGTCATGACTTTGGATTCGAAGATGCCGTCTGGTCCTGGGCTGGTTGTTTGTTCATGATATCAAAAGACAATAAAGCAATGCAATCTTGGCCAACTCTTTCTCATTATGGTATGATTTGCTGTGGTTTCACAAGAACTGGTGATTGTACGTAACTCTTTACAAATAAACAAGAACGAAGTTCTCGGAAGAGACAGGGAAGAAACTGATGAAGAAAATCGTTGTCCTGGATGGCTATACACTAAACCCGGGAGATCTAACTTGGAAGGGCCTGGAATCCCTGGGTAAGTGCACAGTTTACGACCGTACACCGCCTGAAGAAGTTGTACCGCGCGCTAAAGATTCTGAAATCGTACTAACAAATAAAACCGTATTATCCTCCGATGTAATTAAAAAACTTCCAAAGCTGAAATATGTCGGAGTGCTGGCTACTGGTTATAACATAGTAGATACTGAAACGGCCCATACTCGAAGCATCCCAGTGACTAACGTTCCCGCCTACGGTACACAGTCAGTGACGCAAATGGTCTTTGCTCATCTTCTGAATCTTGCTCAACACGTTGCTCACCATGCAGAAACAGTAAGGTATGGACGGTGGACTTCCAACCCTGATTTCTGCTATTGGGACATGCCCTTGATTGAATTGGCAGGACTGACTATGGGGATAATCGGGTTTGGAAGAATCGGCCGGGCCGTCGGAAATCTGGCTATGGCTTTCGGCATGAAAGTCATCGCTTATGATATTGTCACACCATCAAAAATGCTGGGGCGTTCCATAGGAGAATGTCAATTCGTAAAGATGGACGACATTTTTCGGGTCAGTGATGTTATCAGTCTGCATTGCCCATTGACACCTCAAACTAAGAATATCATCAACAAGGAGCGTTTGGAGAGGATGAAAAATACTGCTTTTCTAATTAACACGAGTCGCGGGCCATTAGTAGATGAGCAAGCTTTAGCCCAAGCACTCAATAATGAGAGGATTGCCGGTGCCGGGTTGGATGTGCTGTCCGAGGAGCCGCCCGAGAAGAATAACCCTCTTGTTAAGGCCAAAAACTGTTTCATAACACCTCACATCGCCTGGGCTACCCGTGCAGCAAGAGAAAGATTGCTGAAAATAGCCGTCGATAATGTGACCTCATTCCTTGAGGGTAAGCCTCAGAACGTGGTCAATGGAGTAAAAGTAATCCCTTGATATTTAGAATTTAGGATAAGTACATGGATGCCAAAGAATTCTTAGACCGCCTTAAGAAAGGCAAACGTCTTTATGGAACTGCGGTTCTTTCCCCTTCTCCTTTATGGCCTTCGGTAGTCAAGAGAGCAGGGGTGGATTTTGTATTTATCGACACGGAACACACTCCTTTTGACAGAACGGTCCTTGCTCAAATGTGTCTGGCCTACAAAGGGTATGGATTACCCCCGCTCGTCCGTATCTCCTCACCAGATCCGCATGAGGCCCGCAAAGTCCTTGATGGAGGAGCCTCAGGAATTCTGGCTCCTTATATTGAATCTCCGGAGCAGGTCAGAGAGCTGGTTGGTGCTACAAAGCTGCGTCCGTTGAAAGGGGAGCGATTGAGAGAAGCATTGCAAAAACAAGAATCTCTTACACCCGAACTTAAAGATTATCTGAGAGATTGGAATAAAGAAAACTTTTTGATGATCAATATCGAGAGTGTTCCGGCTTTGGAAAGATTAGAACCTATATTGGCCGAACCCGGTCTGGATGGGGTCATCATAGGCCCACACGATCTCTCCCTGAGTCTTGGATTGCCTGAGCAGTATCACAATCCGCGATTCGAGGATGTCGTCGGAAGGATCATCTCTAAGGCCAGGGAAAAAGGTTTAGGTGTGGGTATTCATTTCTCCCAAGAGGCAGAATTACAGATTAAATGGGCCAAAGCCGGCGCAAACATCATAATGCACAGTTCCGATATCGCTCTGTTCCAGCAAAGATTAAAAGAGGATATCACAGCAATTCGTCACGCTTTGAGAGATAACGACAGCACAATCGGAAAAGAAAAGGATACAATAGTTTAATAGCAAATCTGAACATTGAAGAGGTCTTTTATGCCGTTTAAAAGTTACCACATCCTTGGACTATCATTTTTTGTTCTCACATTTCCTTTAGTTTTACCAGCCTCGAGTGCGAGTCTTGACTTCACGAATAGCGTCATCGTTACGCCCCCAAAATTAGAAAGATTGGAGCGTAAAGCGATAACTGTACTGCGGGAAGAGATACAGAAAAGAACGGGTATTCAATTGAGTACCTTAACAGAGTGGCCAGAGAATCAACAGTCAGTCATCGCTGTTGGACAAACGGGGCAAATGAAGATTCTTGCTGGTCCGTATTCAGATATTCTTGAAGACGGGCAGAGCCTCGGTAAGGAAGGATTTCAACTTTTAATTAAGGAAAATGCGATATTAGTGACGGGCAATGATCCGCGGGGCGTCCTTTATGGCATTGGAAAATTACTCCGCACTCTCCGCATGAAACCCGGTTCGATCTCAGTTCCGGAAGATTTGGACATCACTACTTGCCCTCGATATCCTATTCGCGGGCACCAGCTCGGATACCGGCCCAAGACGAATGCCTATGATGCCTGGAGTCATGCACAGTTTGACCAATACATTCGGGAGCTGGCTCTTTTCGGCGCCAATAGCATCGAAATCATACCGCCGCGAACCGACGATGACCTGACAAGTCCGCACATGAAACTTGCCCCCATCGAAATGATGATCAAACAGTCGGAAATCATCGATTCCTACGGGATGGACGTCTGGATATGGTATCCGAACATGGGAAACGATTATACGCACCCGGATTCCATTCGAGAAGAATTGCAGGAGAGAGAGGACATTTTCAGTAAAATGAAGCGTATTGATGTTGTTTTTGTTCCCGGCGGTGATCCCGGAGATTTACATCCCGATGTTCTCTTCACATGGCTTAACAAAGTAGCTAAAGTCCTCAACAAATATCATCCAAAGGCGAAGATCTGGGTCTCTCCCCAGGCGTTTCGTCCTACTAAGGAATGGTTTGATGCTTTCTACAGGAATGTCAATCTGAGACATCCCTGGTTCGGTGGGGTCGTATTCGGGCCCTGGGTCAAAACGCCTTTACCTGAAATTCGAAAAATCGTGGATCCGGAGATTCCCATCCGCCGCTATCCCGATATCACTCACAGCATCAGTTGCCAGTATCCGGTAAAAGACTGGGATTTGGCTTTTGCCATGACGCTGGGACGGGAATGTTACAATCCGCGTCCGGTCGCGGAAAAAGTAATTCACAATGTTCTGGATGAGTTTGCCGGTGGTAGTATAAGCTATTCCGAAGGGATCAACGATGATATAAATAAGTTCATCTGGAGCGACCAGGACTGGAACCCGGAAACTCCAGTTATTGAAACTTTGAGAGAATACGGCCGGTTCTTCATTCACCCAGATGTATCGGAAGGTATTGCTAAGGGAATATTAGCCCTGGAAAGAAACTGGCAAGGGCCTCTGATCGCCAACGAGTCTGTTGAGATAACACTGAAGCAATGGAAAAATATGGAAAAACAAATACCGGCCGATGTTGTGAAAAATTACCGCTTCCAAATGGGGCTGCTGCGTGCTTACTATGATGCATACATTAGAGAGCGGCTGATCCATGAAACAGCGCTGGAGTCAGAAGCCAGAGAAGTATTGCGAGATGCTGCTAAGATTACCAGTCGAGAAAGAATAGAGGCGGCTGAATCCGTTTTGAACCAAATGTGGGCCAAGCCGGTTGCTCAAGATTATAAGGAGCGCTGCTGGGAAATTGCGGATTATTTATTCGAAGCGATTGGCTCACAAACTTCGGCGAAAAAACATAAAGCACAATCCGGTCGGGGTGACTTTATGGATTATATTGATACTCCACTGAATAATGCCATTTGGCTCTTGTCACAATTCGAAAGGATCCGGCAGGAAGAAGACGAACAAGCCAGGCTCGTGTCAATCTATGAACTGCTTAATCGGGACAATCCGGGGCCAGGCGGTTTTTACGATAATTTGGGACAATCTGTAGAAACTCCACGACTCGCCGAGTATTCAGCGTGGCAAGAAGATCCGGGCAGCTTGCGGTCACCCCGAGTAAGCTTCGGTGCGGGACTGCGAGGTCAGGAATGGGTCCACACCGTACAAGCGAAAGGATTCGATGGAAGTGCTATTCCGTTGGCATGGATGAATCAAATAACTACCCTCTATGAAACACCTTTGAATGTCGTCTATGAGAACCTGGATCCCCACTCAAATTATATTCTTAGAGTGGCGTACACCGGGCGGTTCCAAGCGAAAATTCAGTTGATCGCTGATGACAAATTTCAAATCCATGAAATGAGAGAAACCGGCACGACCCCCATTAGTGAATTCCCTGTTCCGAACGAAGCGACCAGGGATGGCAGATTGAAACTGACATGGACGTGCCCGGAAGGCGAACGAGGCGCCCAGGTAGCGGAGCTATGGTTGATCGTTGTGAAGAAGTAAAGAGAAATGCCAATTCATAAAAGAGTGGACTTTTTAGTTAAAGGAGCGGGAATGTATAAAAGTAAAACTGCAATCAAGTCATATTTCGCTTTTTCCACGTCAATTATTTTATTGTGCTTCACCGTCAATATCGCACAAGCAGATCCTTTTGAATGCTTTGCAGTAAGTGATTTAGTGAGAATTTTTGAAGATGGCTACAATTGCCCCGAACCACAGGAGTCACTTGAGATATTTGGCATTAGAAATGAATATGTTTCGGCCCAATGTGTTATTAAAGCTACCGAGGATATACAAAATGTTAAGATCTCATTGAGCCCGCTCAAACATATTTCACTTTCAACTTCTCTACCTGCCAATGCCCTTGAATGGAACTTTGTCGGTTCTATATCGATTGAGGAGAACACGCCGAAGTATAGAAAAACCGATTTAATTCGCGCTGCACCCGCCAGATTTCCTGATTATCTGGCCGAGGATAGCGAAGTGTTTGTGAAGAAAGGCAATTACAAGGCGGTTTACCTGACAATAAAAATTCCTCACGATGCCGAGGCTGGAGATTACAAAGGGGCCGTGACTATAAAAACGGATAAAGCAAATAAATCTTTGCCGGTGCATCTGAGAGTTTATCCCTTAACACTTCCCGATGATCGGCACCTGATGATCACGGAATGGATGACAACAGGTAATTTCAGAAAATTTCATGATATCGGTACTTCAGATTCGGAGCGGTTCTATGAGATGCTCAGGTTATATGCTGAAAATATGGCTGAACACAGACAGAACGTTTTTAGAGTTAGTCTTGACCTGATTATACGCAAACAAGATACCGATGGTTCCTTGAAATTTGATTTCTCGAAGTTCGACAAGTGGGCCGACATTTTCTGGGATACCGGCCGTATGAATTTGCTTGAGACGGGTTTTGTTGCGAGGTTTGGCGAGGGCGGCTGGTCGAGCAACGAAATCCTGCTGCGGGATTTTCGCGTTCAGGAGCAATCGAGCGGCCGGAGCTTGACGATTCCGGGCGATAAGTTTCTGCCTCAGTTTTTGCCGGCGCTGGAAAATCATCTTAGAGAAAAAGGCTGGCTTGAGAAGACGGTATTTCATATTGCTGACGAGCCGTCTAATCATAATGTGGCAAGTTGGAGAGAGGCTTCGCAATTTGTGCACCGGTACGCCCCGGCGATCAGGAGGATGGACGCTATAGAGACGCCGCACTGCTTCGACAGGCTGGAGATTTGGGTTCCCAAGCTGGACCACCTCGCCACGTGGTACGATGTTTACAAAGAAGCTCAGAGCCGAGGAAATGAATTGTGGTTCTATACCGTGGGGATATTTCAGAATGGCTCATATCCGAACAAGACCGCGGACGTCGCCCTGATAGAATCCCGCATACTCCACTGGACGAACTACCGTTTCGGACTGAAGGGATATCTGCACTGGGGATTCAATCAATGGACGGACGATCCTTTCGAGGCCCCGGGGCAGCATCGCGGCGACGGCTGGCATGTGTACCCCAAGAAAGACGGGCTCCTGTGCTCCCTGCGCTGGGAGCAAATGCGCAACGGGATTCAGGACTACGAATACTTCTGGATGCTCGAAAATAAAATTGCACAGATAAAGGCCGGACTTGGCGATAATTTCTCCATGATTGAACCGTCCAGAAGAGGGGTGGAAATTGCTTCGCAGGTTGTCAGAACGATGAGTGATTTCAGCAGGGACCCGCAGGCGTTGTATGCCGCGAAAAAGCAGGTCATCGATGAACTACTGGATCTTGACAGGTCGCCGAAAATGATTGTCCAGACGAACCCTATCGAACATTCGGCCGTGGCGAATGATTGTGCCATTGACCTTCACGGATGGGCGGAGCCCGGAACTAAAATCCGCGTTAATGGAAGAGAGCTGACTGTATCACAGGACGGCCTGTTTATGGAGAACGTGAGTCTTTCACGAGACCATACGATTGTCGTTGAGGCCGAACATGAGAAAGGCAGCAAAACGACAGTCCGTTCTTTTGAGGTTCTCTATTAGGACATTATGATAATTGAATTTGTGGATAGATGGAGAAAGGGTGGCAGCCTCAAGCGCAGCTTGGGGATGGTTTGCGTTACGTTTACCATCCCCAAAGCCTTCGGCTTTGAGGCTGCCACCCTTGCAGTATGGCGATTTCTATGGGTACAAGAAAGTCGATTGTGATTTGGACGGTGATTAGTTTGTTGGGATGTCCAGCCAACCATTGCCGAGCACAGAAGCAAGCGCCGAAGTGGCCCGACCACATTCAGGTTGTGCTGGATTCAACCGGGCCTCTCAAATACGACAGGGGCGAGCGTTTGCCGCTTTATCTCTGGCAGGCGATGGATCCGGGCCCGCTCGATGAAGATTCGGCCGAGGAACTTATCAAGGCACTCGATGAGCGGGGCGTCGGGTTGGTTACTTCCTGGAATCCGGGCAATCGCGAAAAGAGTCTGAGTGAGTCTGTGGTGATCGCCACAGCGCAGAAGAAACTGGGCTTGCGGATTAACATAAACGCCACGAGTTGTCTGGATTCATTTTTCAATGGCGATGAACGTACGGCGCATATTGACGATGAAGGCAAGCCTTTTTGGGACACATCGTTCGGCAGGAAAAATATGGGCTGTCCGTTCGCGCTCGATTTCCGCCGGCCGCAGATGGCCGAGCAGATCGAGTATTTCGTCAGGGCATTCAAAGGCAAGGGTCTGGACGCTGATTTTGTTTTTGCCGACTGGGAAATCGACGGTCCAATTGAATTCAACGGAGCACACGCCGCATCCAAACGCTGCCGGCGCTGCCTCGATAACATCAAGAACATCGACGACTTCCAGGAATTTCAAAAGGCTCTGCGACAATTGCGCTGCGAACTTCAGCGCGAAGTTTATGCAGAGTCCGTAAAAAACAATTTCCCCGGAGTGCTGATTGGCAACTACGGCGTCTATCCGCACAACGGCTTTCGCTACTGGTATGATTACTATGAATACTTCGTCGAGGGCCAGCCTTACCAGGCGGATCAGCGGGCCAGGTACAGGAAATGGTACGACGAATTCCCCGAGACCGGCTACACGTTTGCCATGCCGGTAGTGTATACTTGGCAGAGGATTTTCGACTGGTACGATTACGCCGATACCGATTACCGGTGGTTCTACAATATGTTGCTGGTGGCAAGCAACGCCGGTGAGCACACGCCGGCCGGCACGCCCATTATCAGCTTCGTGCACTGGCATACTATCGAAGACGAGAACGTAAAGTCCCAAACGGTCCAGCTCAGCGAGGAAAAGTACAAGGAGCTTCTGTGGCATATGTTGCTCAGGGGTACGGACACCTTTTTCCTCTGGTGCAGAAAGCAGGAAGCGGCAAAGGAAATCCGGCTCGTCCACGAGGTATATGCCGAGGCCCAGCAGTACGGCCGCTTCCTTGCCGAAGGGACTCCGATTAACTTCAACGTGCCAAGGCAGCCGGGGGCAGTCGTTTCCGGGTTGCGGTTGGAAGACCGCGTTCTGGTACGCCGTACCGACTTCACAGAAACGAACGAGCCGGTCGAGATCGATGTCGGCAGTGGGAAGATCAAAGTGGCGGTCGCTCCGCGGCAATGCCAGATTATTTCGCTTCGTTAAAACCTTTATTTAAGAGAGGAACGCAATGAGAAATGGAACTTGTGCAATAATCTTTGTCCTGCTGTTATCTAGTGTGTCCGCATATTCATCGGCGGCGGAGATGATTCAACTGACGGCACTGAACAGCATGGAACGCATCGGCCAGAATCAGGAGCCGTACGGAACGGCGGCTGTAGAAATCAAGGCTGCGAGAAATGAGGTGGAGTCGTTTGAGGTTGTCGTCGCGGCTCCTAAGGAGAACATAAGCGTAGTCGATGTGGAGGTCTCCGACCTCGCAGGGCAGGGCGGCTCGAAAATCGCAAAAAACAATATCAGGCTCTTCCGGGAGGAATACGTCCGGGTGCGAATGTCCAGTCCGAGGGCTGAGCTGCCGCCGGGATTGTATGCCGATCCGCTTGTGCCGTTCATCAATCCCGGGACCGGCAAGCCCATCGAGCCTCTGAACGAGAGCAGTGAGAGATGGGGGGAACCGGTTAAGACCTCCGGCTACGACATGTATGCCGTGCCGTTCGATGTCTTCAAAGGTCAGAATCAGGCTTTATGGGTCGATGTGCATGTCCCGAAAGATGTTCCTGCGGGCACATACACCGGGGTGCTTACTGTCCGGGCGAGAGGGGGAATCTCCGAACAGATCGGCGTCACTGTCACCGTGTGGGACTTTACACTTCCCGACGGCCCGACCCACAGAAACCATTTCGGCGGTTTCAGTAACGTTGCGAGGTCCTTCAATGTCGAGCGAGGTTCCGAGAGGTTCAAACAAATCGAAATGCGATATTGCCGGGCGATGGCCGAACATCGTATCAATCCGCCGATTCCGGATTATCTCCTGCCGGAAGTCAACGGCGACGGTTCTCTGAATATCGTTCCTGAAAAACACGAAGCTTTAAAGGAATTTATCAACGGGTTCCATGTGACCGATTTTGAAATACCCAGATCGCGTTTCGCCCGGCTGCCAAGCTCGACCCTGAGGCCCGATTACAAGACCATCTCCGACGCCGACAGAGAAAAGGCGCAGCGATATTACAAGGACTATTACAAGTACCTCAAAGACAACGGCTGGGAGAAACGGGCTTATGTGTATATGCTGGATGAGCCAAACCTTCGCGGGAACTACGAGCAGGTGCTCGTTCTCGGCCGGCTTGTTCACGAGGCCGTGCCGCAGCTAAAGTGCCTGGTCGTCGAACAGACGTATTTGCAGGACCCTTCGTGGCCGGACATCGATCCTGCGGTGGATATATGGTGCCCTTTGTGGTCCTTCATCGACCGCGAGAGCATAAATGAGAAAATCAGTCACGGCGACGAGGTCTGGTCTTATACGGCCCTTGTCCAGCGCTCGCCTCAGTACCATCCGCAGTATGAAAGCGTCAAGAATTTGGATCCGCCGTACTGGCATATTGATCGGCCCCTGATTGTTTACCGTGTCCCGACGTGGATCAATTACCAGTATGACATCGTCGGCCTGCTCTATTGGAGCACGGTCACTACGGTCATCGAGCCCTGGTTCAATCCGGCCTTCGCGCATCCCAGGCACTACAACGGGGGCGGCTTTTTGTTCTATCCAGGCGCTCCGTGCGGGATTGACGGCCCGGTTGCCTGCATGCGCACGAAAAACCTCAGAGACGGTATGGAAGACTATGAGTACTTCGTGATCCTTGAAAGACTTACTGATGGAAAAACCGTAAAGAAAATCGTCGATACCATTGCGCCAAACTGGTGGAGTTTCTCAAAAGACCCTAATGAATTCCTTGCCGCTCGGGAAAAAATAGCACAGCAAATTCTAAAACTTAAGAAGGCGGATGAATCTTAATTATGCATGACTTTAACAAGAATAATAAAAAATTATTCTAAATAATTCAGTTTAATCTCAAGTCAGTCCTCGACTGTGATATTTTTCCAAACAACCGCTGTTCGTCCCGCCAAATCCACCGTGGCGGCTCGGAGATGGTATTTTCCCGGTTGTCTGATTGTGAATTGAATCTCCACCTCCGTTCGGGTACCTTCAACGAGAATGCGAGGTTCCCGATTCTCGCCGCCAAGAAAGCGGTAATCCTCCTCCTCGGGCCCGTATAACTCCCAAAGCACCATCACATTTCTGTAAATACCCTTTGAGTTAGCCCCCAATGTATAATAGACATCTGAGGAATTTCCGGCCAAAAAAGCACGGGCGGCGATTAGCAGAGGGGCTTTACCGCTCTGGGTTGAGAGTTCGATGTCCAGTTGAGGTGGGACACCTTCCGGTCGGTCGGGTATTCTCGGGCCATCGTGCAGAGTGTTTCTCCCGTCAACAATTACCTCGACCTTTCCGTCTTCCCTTACACGGACAATCTCCCGGTATCCCATAAGCCGATGCCCTTCGATATCCCAGAAGAGATCGTATGCAACGCCCATCCGGATGCAGCGCTCAATTTCCGTGAAGAAGTTACCCATTACCGTACGGTACTTGACACCTTCTCGGTTCACGCGTTCCAGGTTGAGTTCGCCGAGTCCCCACAAATTACCTTTACCCATATAAACATGGCCGAGGTTGTAGCCGGGAGGAAGAAGAATAGCGACTTCGGCTGCCTGTCTTAGTTTTTTCAGGTCCCTATAAGGATGGGCCTCGGCGTGCGACCGCAGATTCCTCGTCAAAGCCAGACACTCATTATAGGGAACGCAGGCAAGCCGGGCCGAATCCCAGAAGAAGAATAGCTGCGCTCCGAGATCGTAGGCATGTGTCAGGAACCAAGGGGCATCTGCGCGATCGACTTGGCCGTAGATACTCGTTCCCCATCCCTTATCCGTGAGCCTGGCTGCACCGCGTAGAAATCCATAAATGATGCCGGTCAGGTTTTTAGGATCGTCAACAGGAATCTGGCAGCAGTAGGCCATGTTCATCTCGGGAAGTGTCCTAAGCGTTCCAAAGCGACCCGGCGGCTCGAAGACCATCGAAGAAGGAGGGCCGTTCTCTCCTTCGCCAAGCTGATGAAGCGCTGAACTTATCATGGTCTCCCAGGTATAAAGATTCTGCTGAAGAAATTCCATGTCACCAATATCTACATCCGGCCGTGCCGCCAGACCATGAAGTAAAATTGTGGGATTACCTTGATACTTCGCTTTTTGAAAATACTCCTGAAATTCCTTCATGACAATCTGGGGATTAATAGCCTTACGAAACTCTTGATCATTCCTTAAACGGGGTCGAATAACGTGATCCCTTGTACAAACCGCCGGTTCATCCAGAAACAGGATAAGTCCAAGGTAATTGCTTCGATAAAGACATTCCGGATAATCGACCTGTTCTCCGCCGATTCCCCAGTAGAACACGTCTCGGCGGTCGATCCAACCTGCTTGTTCTTTGTCGACTCGCAGACAATTCATTCCCGCTTCAATCATTTCGTCGTAATCGTTTCTCGTTAGCCGAATCAGCTCATAGTCGGAATCATCGTAACGTCGCGTTTCATCTTTCTGCCTTGTATTATTGGGAACACCGATGAGCACATCCGGAAGGAGTTCGAGAATTTTGACATTGGTCGGCAGAGTCATATTTTTTGAGTCTTCGAGTCTTTCGAGCAGATAAGTGTTTCCCAAGTATCGAATTCTCCTGGTAAAGAGATCATCGGAGGATACACTATCCGCGGTATGTGGAAAAAGATGTTTCCATACACCAAGCGAAGGAAGAACCGCTTCGCCTGTGAATTGGTGACGGAACTCCAAAGGCTTGGTGTTTCCCTCCTGTAATATGTACCGCTTAGTCGTTTTCCGAGCAACCGTTAAATTAGCAGGAGGATACCTATCAGTTAGAATCCAAACATTAAACTGCTCTCCATTTGATTTAGTTGCCTGCAAATGAAGCCATTGGATATGAGCACTATTTCTCTCTTCTAATGGGCCAAGAGCCAGTGTGAAGGCTCGTACAACGGAACGGGGGATTAAGCCGTCAGATTCATGGCGGTATGTCGCTACGAGTCCTGGCTTCCCAATAGGTTCTTTGCCGCTTGCAGGGAAGTTGGCTTCAATCAAATCTTTGCTTTTTGATTCTTCTAATTCGCCCCCATCCACACAGACTGGGTAAAGCAGTACTGCAAACATTAGGACAATCTTTGGGAACATCGGCCGACTCCACTTCTCAAAAAAGTTAATGTTCAAATTATAGATACTAAGCAACCAGATCTTATTAAATTGTTTATAGACATGGTTTTTGATTATAGAACATATTTATTTTTATTACAGGAGAATGAATTAATTCATTCAATGGCTGGCGAGCTTTGTATGACTACTACCTGAAACTAACCTGCCGAATAAGCGAAACAAAGCGGCCTTTCCTTCATCATTTCCCCTTCCTACCAAACCTTCCTTCTGTGTTCATAGTGAATTTATCACATGCTGTGTCAATGGCTTGAAGTGTTTCCTCTGTTGATAAGCCGGAGGTGTTTGTAGCAGCCGCTATCATCGTCTGGCATTCATTAGAATCCATAAATCGGGCTGCTTCCAGCAATTGAACTTGATCTTCCTTCGGTAAAACAATAAATCCATGCTTGTCTGCATGGATCAGTTCTCCGGGTTTAACAGTCCGTCCAAATACCTCTACTTTACAATTCCAACGTACGGGATGGCTATATGCGTGTCCGACACACAGACGCTTTGCAATTGCTTTGAATCCTACATTATGCATTTCATCAAGGTCTCTAAC
>Ga0307380_10003223_pt1 | contig 22691 bp, 28 predicted proteins | sample UN3MG_FD_202239 | JGI IMG/M metagenome (GOLD analysis project Ga0307380, IMG submission 202239) | Soil microbial communities from Risofladan, Vaasa, Finland - UN-3 | ecosystem: Environmental > Terrestrial > Soil > Coastal area > Acid sulfate soil | place: Finland: Risofladan, Vaasa | collected... | reverse complement strand
ACTGCGTAACGAGAAGGGCACGTCTATCCACGAGAGGATCATGACAGTGCTGGCGACATGGGCACACACAGCAAGGGCTCAACAGCTTTCAGATGTTGAGGGCGAGGCTAGGTGGCTAAACACGTACGAAAAAACTTCTTATAGATGATAATAAGCTCAGAGAAGAGTTTAAAGATAAAAAAAATCTCTTTGATTTTATAACTCAAGTAAAGGTGAGGGGAACGATTGATACCATACTTGGAATGAACGATGGCGAATTACTTGAATACCGGAGAGCAGGAATGAGCATTCCACAAAAAATTATAAACCCAACGATTAGTAAAGAAACCCTTTTAGAACTGCTCAGAACGGGAAAAGTTAGTGAGTTCAATGGCATTACAAAGAATTTAGAAAATATTGACCTAAGCGGGGCTGATTTGACCGGAGGAATTATTCTTGTTACGGTGTCAGCATATAAAAAAACAAAGGTAGAAGGCGCTAATTTTGAAAATTCGATACTAATCGACAGCGAATTGGTAGCGTATTTAAGAGCAAACGGAGCACAGAACGTTCCTGATGCGATTACTGATAAAAATGAAATCATAAATTTACTAGTGGCAAGAGGCTATGATTTGTCAGTTATAGCGCGTGTAAAAGAATATTTGGAGAAGTGGTTAAACACGTGATAGGATACTAAATAAAGATGTCCCAAAACCTCCTCACCATTGCCATAAGGATCTTGATATCGATCGCGATCTTCATCGCCGTCATGTTCGCCGTCGCCTGGCTACTCGAGGACGTCATCTACTTTTCGCTCTTCATCGGCATCCCCGCGGGCATTATCAGTGCGGCGGTAGCATTCGTGATTCTGACCTGGTATCAAAACAGAAGCGGTAGCCACTAGCCGCCGAGCCGTCTTTGCGTTCGCGTTGGTGTGCTGTACTGCACGGTCGCGCAATGCACGAAGCGAAACGAAGCGGATGGAAGGTACGACGCGCTGAATTCCAGCACGTGTTCTGTTCGCGATTACTTTTGAAAAATCCAAAAAACGCGCAACAATGTGATATACATTTTCATATACGCCGTTTAAAAGCGAAAAGTTTATAAATACAACTAAGGGAAAATTATAGTATGGCAATAGAAGACAAGTTAGTGAAGGAAGCACATGTGCTCGTGCATCCGATACGGTTTCGGATCGTGGAACTCCTTCTGAAGAATCCAATGCACATCAATGAGATCAGTAAAGCGCTGGGCGAAGAGCGACGACTCGTTTCGTACCATCTGGATCTTCTGGAGGAATACGGCTTCGTGAATAGTAAGCACGAACTCTCGACAAAGCCCAAGTTGAAGGGCCGCGCGATTCGGACCTACTGGGTGACCGATAAAGTACAAGAAGTAATTAACGCGATAAAAAAGAAGCTTTAGGGTTTCCGGTTTGCACTCGCTATCCGGTTCGTACCTACTACGTAGTCCGTCCGCCCCTTATCTCTCGGGTCCGTTACTACTACAATAGCTCGCTCCCCTGAGAGCGTAATCTGCCCACTCCACTGTCAACACTGAAGAATTTGTACGACCTCGTCTCGTGGCTGTGACTGGCAGATAGCGTGGCGACAACGTCGCTAGTTAGTTAGCTACCGTTTAAAACTACTTGCTGCTGGCAGATGAAGACATAGGTACGTCCGTCCCACAGACAAATCCGCCTGCCTAACCGTTATAAGAAAATCACCGCTTCTGCTTCTGCTTCTGCTTCTGCTTCTGCTTCTGCTTCTGCTTCCTGAAGAGCGATGGTAACGGAACGACGTACGTGCCGTTCTCCTTGAGTTGCATGATGATCTCCTTGCGCTCTAACAGTGCATCCAGGTTGAGTTCGTAGACGCCCGGGCTCATGATCCGTAAGCTCTCTATCCGCTCGCCCTCTACGGGCTCGCGCTCCTCTATTTGTATCCGATCCACCAGCTCTGCCGCACTTATGTCCTCGACGTCCTTCAGGTAAAGAAAGAGCTTGCCACCGCACTCCGGGCAGCCCTTCAACATCGCTTCCGTTATCTTCTCAAATTTCGTCCCGCATTTCAGACATTTATGCATTTTGTTCTTTTTTTGATTTTGTTCGCTTCCGTGCGATTCGGTTTGGTTTGACTCGGTTTGGTTTGGTTTGGTTCCGTTCAGACTGCAGAAACGACCGCGCTTATAAGGTCTTTATCCTTCTTTATCGTGCGCATCACCTTCGCAGGCCCGATGACGGTGAGCCGCGTCTTCTTCCTCAGATTAAGAAAACCTCGCTTCGCCGGATAGCCACCGATCTCAATGCCCGGGAAATCGTCGTCTACCTCCGCCATGGTGAGCTCTATAAGCTTCATCTGCTCCTCTGTACTCAGACCGCCCTCTAATATCACGATGTTGCCAGACTTCACGCCGTCCAGTATAAATCGCAGCTTCTCCATCGAGTTCATCGAATTTATTTTATCTTCAGAGATCAGATCCATTTTTATTTCCATCGTTTACGCTCTCACTCTCCTCATTTTTGCGTTCCGGTTACTTGAACCTCCTCGCCATTTCCTCATACAAGTCCTCCATGTGCTCGCCCTTCAATGCTGAGATGGGTATGACTGTGTGCTGGGGAAACGCGTCCATTATCCTCTGCGGCGATGCCTCTGGGAGATCAATTTTATTTGCCACCACAATCACAGGAATGTTCCGCGCCTCTAAATTCCCGATAATCACTATGTTTGTCTGCGTATACGGATCCTCGCACGCATCCATCAGGAGCAGAACGCCGTCAATATCGTCGAGCCACTTTATCGCCTCTATTACGCCTTCCGTCGCCTCCTTCGCACGTTTCTTCGCCTCCGCCTCGTCTAACCCGAACGCTAGGAAATCGTGAAAATCTATCTTCGTCGCTAAACCTGGCGTATCGACGATGTCAAGCTTCAATTTCGCTTTCGACTCACGCGGCTTCGAATCCGAATTTGAAGATGAGTCCGTGGCCGCGTTGCTGTAAGGGTTCTGCAACGCCTTTGCTTTCAGGTCTATAAGCACTCCTTCCTTTCGTACCGCTCTCCGTGTCTCATGGGGTACGTCCGTAGATGTCCCTATATCCTCGTTCTCGTCCACAAACGTATGAATCACTCGATTAGCCAACGTGGTCTTACCGGCATTTGGCGGTCCATAAATACCTATCCGCGCCGTGGCCTTCCTGAAGAAAAATACCCTTAATAGCCGCGCTAAAATGCCTCTCCTCCTTCTCCGCTGCTTCATCACGTCTTCCATCCTTCCATTATACCATAATACGTTTTACTCGAAGATTCGCTTAAACTTAATATTACTCTATTGCTTTGTTTTTCATAACATTCACATTAAATTTAAATATTTCGCAGAGGCGTAGGGAAAAAAGCCTGCGAGGAGCAGAAATAGGGAAGGTTGCAGAGCAATCCGAAGGGGAAAGGATGGTATATAAGAGACGAGAGGAGGAGGAGGGAGAAGTAATACGCGTGCGTATCCCGCATAAAAATAAGCGCGAGGTGCTGGGAGTGGTGGATAAAATGCTGGGCGGGCGACGAGCGATAGTGCAGTGCATGGACGGCGTTGAACGAATGGGTCGCATCCCCGGCAGGTTGAAACGTCGGCAATGGGTTGCCCCTGGTAATGTGGTTATCGTTGTTCCCTGGGACTTCCAGGATGCGAAGGGTGAAATCATCTACCGATATACGCGACCGCAAGCAGAATGGCTGAGAAAGAAGGGCTATTTGAAATAGATAAGTGGATTAGCGACCGGCAATTACCCAAAGGCAAACGCAGGAAGAAGGATTTTCGCGATCGCAAAACAGAGCAGTACGTCTTCGACATCCCTACGCTGGAAACACTGTACAAGTTCTCGAAGAAGGGGTTAATAACTGCGTTAGGTGGCCCTATAAGCCGGGGCAAGGAGGCCGTTATCTTCCATGCGTTAGGCGCAAATGAAGATGAGGAACTGGCGATCAAGATGTACAAAATAAGCACCGCGAACTTCAACACTATGCTTGACTATATCATTGGCGATCCACGGTTCACGCATATAAAGAAGGATCACCGGAGCATCATATTCGCCTGGGCTCGTAAGGAGTTCAAGAATCTCAATCGCGCTTTCGATGCCGGTGTTCGGGTCCCGCAGCCGATCGCCTGTGATAAGAACGTGTTACTAATGGAGTTCATCGGCAGAGACGGGATGGCCGCGCCACGCTTGAAGGACATCCCCGTAGACATTCTCACTGAAGATCTCGATCTCGAAGAGCTCTTCCTCCGCATCGTTTCCGCTATGAAAACCTTGTATGAGAAGGGTACGATGGTACATGCGGACCTCAGCGAGTTCAATATCGTGATGAACGGCTATGTAGAGCGCGAATTGGTACCGGCGGCAAAAGCGGGTGCGGAAGCTGAAATCGAGATCGAGCCGGTGATAATCGACCTGGGGCAAGCTGTACTGTTGGACCATCCCAATGCCGATGCGTTCCTCTTGCGAGACGCGCGAAATATCGTTATCTACTTCAACAAACTCGGGCTCGGTCATTCCGAGGACGAAGTAATGGCGATGGTGAAGGGTTAAGGCTAAAAGCCAAAGCAGTGCAAAGTTTAAAATGCTTCGAGAGGCAACATGTTTATTGATACAGAGACTTGATGATTTAGGAGCGTTAAACAAATGGTAACCCAACACGTTAAGATTCCTCAGGATAGAATAGGTGTGCTCATCGGTCATAAAGGCTTTGTAAAGGAGGACATAGAGCGGAAATCCGAGTGCGCTATCACCGTCGATAGCACTGGCGGCGAGGTATGTGTGGAGAGCATAGAGGGCGGAGACCCGTTAAAAATGCTCAAGGTTACTGAAGTGATAAAGGCGATTGGCCGTGGCTTTTCGCCCGAAAATGCGTTTGCACTCCTTGCGGATGATTTCCTACTCCTCGAGGTCATCTCTCTTTCGCATCTCTCGCCGAAGACGCTAACCCGAGTGAAAGGGCGGATAATCGGTCGAAATGGTAAGACGAGACGGATACTAGAGGAGTTAGCAAACGTTAAAATCTCCGTTTACGGGAAGACGATCAGCGTAATCGGTGATGCGGAGCGGATACGAACAGCGCATGACGCAATCGAGCTGCTGATACAGGGCTCATCCCACAGCTCGGTGTATAGCTTCTTGGAGCGGAAGCGTCGAGCGAAAGCGGAGCAGGAAGAATGGTGATACTGGTGAACACCGACGAGTTACAACGAGCCTTTAAGAATCAGTATTATAGCTTCGTAGATCGTACTTTGTAATGTTTAGCTTACCTATTTGAAAGATGGAAGAGGCGCGTGGCGACGAGGAAGAGAGGAAGAGGCTGGTTGACCATCTTAGGCGACAGGGAGTTAGTGAGGCGGTTTTAACTGCGATGCTCCAGGTCAAACGAGATCTTTTCGTGCCTCAATACCTCAGGCCTCAGGCCTACGCCGATTATCCACTGCCCATTGGCGAAGGGCAGACGATAAGCGCGCCGCATATGGTTGCGATGATGTGCGATTGCTTAGAGCTTGAACGGAATGATAAAGTGCTTGAGATCGGCGCAGGCTCGGGATATCATGCCGCGGTCATTGCTGAGCTGATAGGCGATGAGGGCCGCGTTTATTCCGTGGAGCGGATCCCGTGGCTGGTGGAGTTCGCACGGGGAAACCTTGAGCGTGCGGGATATACAAATGTGACGGTACTTTCGGGTGACGGAACTCTGGGCCTGCCGGAACATGCGCCCTATGACAAGATAAGCGTGACCTGTGCGGCTCCTGACGTGCCGCCGCCGTTACTCGAGCAGTTGAAACCCTGTGGAAAACTGATTATACCGATCGGGAAATACCGGCAGGTGCTCTATTTACTGGAGAAGATAAACGGCGTAAAGCGAGAACGAAAAGCCGATGTGGTTTTCGTGCCGTTGTTAGGCAAATATGGATTCAAGGGGGATTAACACGAGCAGAGGAATGAACATGAGCGGAAGTATACTATCACCGGCGAGTGGGAAAGTATTGAGGATCGGAGAAGAAGGAGGGAGCAGAACGATCACCATATTCATGCATCTTCATAATGTACACGTAACGTCCGCGCCGTTAGATGCCGTGGTGAAGAAGATAACGCCAGAAAAGGGCTCTTTTAAGCCCGCGTACCTTCGCAGTGCTGATTTCAATACAAAGAATACTATAGAATTAGGCACGGAATATGGCGATTTAAAAGTAGTACAAATAGCAGGATTCTTCACGCGGAAAATACTGTGCGACGTGAAAGAAGGGCAGGAAGTGCGGAAAGGAGAGCGGATAGGTAAGATCTGCTTCGGTTCTCGTGTGGACATAAGCATTCCCAAGGGATTCGAGGTGCTCGTGGAAGAAGGCACCCGTGTAAAGTGCGGGAAAACGACGATCGCTGCGGTGCGGGCCGGGAAATAACAATCGAAAATTGCAAAGTAAAGCAAAGCAAGCGTGCACTATTCGCTGTTTACGTTTACTGCGTTACTGAGTGTTCCCACCATTTCATGATATACTCCGGCAGCCTGAACCCGTGTTCGTCCAGTCGTTCCACCAGGTGTAGCGGAAGCGGGCTGAGCGCAAACGTCGCACGCTCGTAGAAATTCGTCGGCGTTGAGTTAATAATGAGACTCTCAGACGCGCGTGATAAGGTGGATTCATTACCTACGGCTGAATAAACGTACGCGCCGGATTTCTTCTGATCTCGACTCCATTCTAAAACGGACTCCGTCTCGCCCGACCAGGAGACAAAAAACAGGATATCACACGCGCGAGGTCGTGGTGCAAACGGTCCAGACAAATAGGCCTCGTCGCCCAAGGCTCGTTTCACATGCTGCAGCCGTATCGCAGTCATCTTTGCCACGTTTCGTGCGGGGCCGAGCCCACCCAGGGTTATACGGCTTCTCGTCTCCAACTTGGCAATGAGCTCGCGGTACATATCCGAGCGAACAAAGCCATCCACAATATCACCGATCACCGTAAATTCTTCCTCTATCTTTTTAAATACCACTGTGTCATCTTTTTTCTTGTTTATCGCTTCCTTCATCTTCTGAAAGAGCAGTAACGAGCTCAATTCATAGATGTCGTTCATTATGCCGTGTTTGAGATATTCGTTCTTGGTGCCCGGTATTCCTTCTCGCCCTTCCAGTTCGACAACATGCCCATACGCCTTCTCGCCCACCTGTCCGATCGACGAGTTCCGATCCGAGACGATGGCATCGATCGTGAATTTGTCGCTCTTGTTCCGCTCGATGTAATCAGAGAGCTGCTTAACCACGATTTTGGGTGTTGTCGTCTCGCCACTGCCGGAATTAACGAGCAGTGCTATCCGCTCATACTTCTTCTCCAAGATCGGTGCGGCCTCTAGGATATTTCGACCAGGGAAATCAATGTCTATCACCGTCTTTACTTCCTTATTCATCTGGCCCATGCCGATATACAGCGCGCTCTGCGACCTGCCCTCGCCGATGAGGATGATACAATCCGCGTCGTTGAGGTCCTCGAAGAAGGGCTTAAAATCGCGCTTATTAACGTTGCGAACGTTTTTTACGACGGTATTGATATACCCTACTTCCCGGCTGACGTTATTTGATGCCATACACCGTAGAGATAGTAACTATATTCGTGTTTAAGCTTTTCGCTTTCTCAATATGCGCGAGCGACATACACCCTCTTTGCAGGTCGTGAGCAAATCACGCAGTTACCTTCGCCCTCTTCGCGCTCTCCGACTGTCTCGTTTACTGCCTCGCCTAACACACTTACGCCAAGCTGCTCCTCTATCGCCTGCCCGCATTCTTCGCTGCTACATAGGAAGAGGGATACGATGCCTCGTTCAGCCTTTCTTTTCAACTCGGCCATCTTCTCCTCGCTGCTCTCGTTATTTCCGCCGTTCTCGTCGTAGGTATAAATAGAAGTGCGTAGCGCTTCTTTCGCATCGTCGTGAATGCTCGTTTTGATTTCTTCCAGCGTTCGTTGCACTTCAGGTACAACATCACGAAGCGGGACGTGTTTCCGGCCGCCGTCGCTTCTCGTTACGAATTCGCAGCTCTTGCTCTTCAAATCCCGCGGGCCTAGCTCGATCCGCAAGGGCACGCCGCGCATCTCCCACCGGTAATACTTTGCGCCAGGTCTGTCCTCCGAGTCGTCCAAAAACGCTCTTATGCCTGCTTTCTTTAATTCCTCGTATACTGCAATGCATGCATCCGCTACAGGATTTCCGCCGTTTTCGCTTCCTCCTGCCTTGCGTGAGAAAAGTATCGGCACGATAACGACCTGTATGGGTGCAACGTCAGGTGGCAGTACAAGGCCATGATCATCACCGTGAATCGCGATCACCGAGGCGACGCATCGCTCCGAAATGCCGTAACAGGTCTGATTCACGAACTGCAAAGCGCCGTCTTTATCCTCATATTTTATGTCAAAGGTTCGTGCGAAGCTCTCGCCGAGCAGATGGATCGTCCCGATTTGCAACGTCCTTCCGTCTGGCATAACGGTATCAAAGGCGATAGAATAATCCGCGCCCGGGAATTTGTCCCAATCGGGTCGTCGTGTAATCACATAAGGGACTGCAAGCTGGTCAAAGAAGCTTTTGTATAACGTCATCGCCTTCTTTACCTGCTCCTCTGCATCTGCCAAGGTTGCGTGCGCAGTGTGCGCCTCTTTGAATGACGTTATCTCCCGCAGCCGAATGAGCGGTCGTGTATGCTTCGTCTCATATCTGAACGTATTCACAACCTGGTAGATCCTGATAGGTAAGTCGCGATGCGACCGTATCCAGACTTTAAACACAGGATAGATCGCGGTCTCCGAGGTAGGGCGAAGTGCAAGTGGGATATCCAATTCGGTGCTCCCGCCTCGGGTCACCCAAAAGACCTCCTCCTCGAAGCCCTTTATGTGCTCCTTCTCCTTCATCAGCTCGTCCTTCGGTATGAGCAGAGGGAACTTCACCTCGTCGTGCTCCTCGTTCAATAGCGACCGCAGAATGCTGTAAACGAGATTCCGCAACTTGTAGCCGTAGGGATACCAGACATACACGCCCTTCACCGGATACCGGATGTCCAGAATCTCTGCTCGTTTCAAGATCTCGCCATACCACTCGCTGAAGTTACCTTCCTTTTGTATGATGGTCTGAGCTTCCTCTTTGCGTTGCATTGTTACTGAAAGCCGCTGGTGGGATTTGAACCCACGACCTGCTGATTACGAATCAGCTGCTCTACCTCTAAGCCACAGCGGCATCTTTACTAGACGTGCAGGTAATCCTTTGTGAGCCATAGTATTTATATACTACAAAAAAGCAAAGGATTGTTATGAAGAAAGAAGAGCTGGTACATCTCCATATGTTATTGGCTCAGATGAAGAAGTATTGTGAGGAGCACGGTTTGGATTGCGATTTCAAGAAATATAACGAGCTTGCGATCTCGCCGTTTCAAGTACATCGCAGCAAGGACGAGCACAAGCAGGCTATTTTTGTGTTAGGATCCGAACTCGCATCAATGGCGGCGAAGAGCAATTTCATCGGCTATAAGTAGCCAACAAGCAGAGAAAAAACGTGCTTCTCGAGTAAGGAAGATAGCGCCATTTCTGGATTCTGGTCTTAGGATGTGTACTCTCCTACCGGTAATAAAAAGGCCTTATTGTAAATGCCTCCTGTGTTAATATTATTCGAAATCATTATACTACGGCAATGTTGCCCTGTTTGAGCAATCCCTGAACAGAAGATGATGACCGTTACCTAGCGGTGTGATTAGGATTAGTGAGATAAAAGCGAATAAAACGCTTCTACTATCTCCTTTCCTTCCATAAAAATCATGCCGCGCTCCGATGCGAACGCCTTAGCATCCGTCTTGGATAGCGCTCTTCCTGATTTGGTATCTAACATCTCGCAAATCACCATAGCTGGAGGTATGCCTGCAAGCAGAGCCAACGCCACGGAAAGCTCTGTCTGGCCTCTCCTTTCATCGAGCAGGCCATCCGCAGCTCTGAGTAAGGCGACATGCCCTGGCGCTCGGAATTCCGTATAAAAATCGTACGAGCGGTCACTACCGTTTGCTACTCTCTCCACCGCTTCGCCTATCTTAGTTATTGTCAAAGCTCTGTCCCTATCTGTTATGCCGGTGAATGTATCACGATGGTTCACCCAAAGGGAGAAGGAAGAGCGTTTATCGTACTGAAGGTCGCCTTTTCCCTCTACTACCTTCCTGAGGTACGAGTAGTTGTCATTCATGTTCTTCAGAATATCACTCATGAGTGGAAGGCCGAGTTTATCAGCAGCAGTAGGTGGGATGGCAACACATATAAGCCCGCCGGCCTCGTTCCTGAAATACGCGACCGTCCGGGGCGTCACAAAGGAAGCAGGTACGACAAAGTCCGTCTCGCCTTCTCTATCTTCCGCATCGTAGATCAATACGAGTCTTCCTTCTTGTACGTATTCTATGCCCTTCTTTACCGATTCTGGGATGTTGTTCGTGCTCATAGTTCTTTATATCACCACTCTCGTTCGTACCTCGTCCCCGTTCTTAAGATCAAGCTCGCCGCGTAGGTAAACAGGCGAAATGATCTCCAGAATATCGTCGGGATAGTGTGTGCGATCGGGAACGATAACCGCGCTTTTTATTCCTTCCGCTCGCTCATTCAAGATCTTACAGGGGAAACACTTGCCACCGCCAAAGGTCCTGTTCTCGGATTCGAAACGCTCTATTGTTATTCCTTTGCGCCCATCAAGCTTCTTCCGTGCTACGATACAGAGCAAGTCAAGGCTAAGATTCAGAGTGCCGGGGAATGGTATGAAGCCCAATTTAGCCTCGAATTGCTTCTTATATCCATTAAGCATCGTGTAATATCCGCCCTCGCCCAGGCCAGTAACCAAACGTCCTGCGATCTCAACCTCGATCTTCGGTGTGGAAAAAAAGAGCTCCTGGTATTCGTAACATTCCTTCTTTAAGAACTCTACGCCCTTCGTGGTCAGCATTATCCACTGGCCATCCGCGATTATTCTCCGGTGCACGAGACCTTCTCTTTCAAGCTCTTGCAGCCGCCTCGCTGCCGTTTGTACGCTTGCTCTAATACCCTCGGCGAAATGACCGGAGGATAATTTAATCGGCTGTTCTATCGCACCTAACAACGCGAGCTTCCGTAACGGAAATATTATGTCTCCACCCATCTTCTTCGCGACCACGTCAATTTTGAGATACATCTCATAAATAGGAGAGAGCATATATAAAGTTTGATGTTTCTGGATACCGGTGTGGATGCCGGTGAATTTTCCTGGCACTACCTGGATATAAGGAATCTTAAGCGCACAAGGAACTATTTGCGCGTTATACACGTGTGGGTGATCCTTTCAATAACATACCGACAAACAATCCGAAAAATAGACCTGACAAATGCGCGGTATGGGCAATCATGTCGCCGGAACCCATCATTGCGAAATCGATGAGCGCGAATAAAATCACGGTGAGCCACATTTCCAGCGGTATAAAGAAGAAGAGGTACACTTTCATCCGCGGCATCAACACCGCGAGGGTCGCGAATATCCCGCTTAATGCCCCGCTTGCGCCGACGACTGGGCTAATTGAAGTTAAACTCCAGCCAAGGCCCGCAACGATCCCCGAGATAAAAAATACCATCAGAAATTTCGAACTTCCTATCTTCCGCTCCAGTACCGGGCCGAAGAAGACGAAGAAGAGCATATTAAATAAGAAATGCTGGAAATGTTGCGTAGAGTGGAGGAAGATGTGCGTTACTAACGTCCAGGGTCTTGCCGTTACAAGTGCCGGAACGAGTTTAAAATACTCGGTATAGGCGGGGACAAGTAATTGCACGACAAACGAGATGGAAATGAGAAACAGAAGCAGGAACGAATAGTTTCCAGCAAAGATGCCCCAGAGGGGTTTTTTATAACTGCTTTTATCCCGTCCAAAACCCCGTCGTTCTTGCTGGAATTCTAAAGGAATGGCAGATGTGCCCCGGGCTGCACGATCTCGTTTATACGCTTCGAGTCCAACGCACCAGTGCATTTCCGGCTGGAGATGACTCTTACACAAGGTATCGCCGCAGTACTTGCATTTGTACAACGCCGGTTTGCCGCAGACGGTGCACGTGCGTCGTGTTCGTGCCATATCTTTGAAGAGAACGGCAGTACATTTAAATTTTGCATTTTCACAACGCCGTTCGCCACCTTTGATCGCTTCGCATTCTCTCGAACTGCCTAACTAAAAAAAAACTTCTTCGCGTCACGGCGTTTCTCTCATCCGGCGCGGCTACGCAATAATATTGCCCAGCAGATAGGTGCTCTTCGCCTCCGTTATCCGTGCAGTGTACGTGGCCCCGAGTGGCAACGGTCTCTTTAGTATTACCTGCCGGTACGATGGATCGCGGCCGATTACGCCGCCCTTTTTGCCCCGCTCCGTGACCAAAATAGGAACTACCTTGCCTTCCTGAGCGGTGTTCCGTTCAAGAGCGATCTGGTGATAGAGCGACGAGATAATTCTCGATCTCTTCTTCTTCTCACGCTCCAGCAAGTCCTTCAGTCTGGCTGCTTCCGTACCTGGTCGGGGTGAGAACCGCGTGATGTTCACCTTTTCCGGCTTTATTTCTTTCAGCAAGTTCAGAGAGTCAAAGAAGTCGTCTTCGGTCTCTGTGGGAAAGCCGATGATGAAGTCCGTAGATACCGTGCAGTGTTCGAATCGCTGCCGTATCCGTTTTACGAGTTCCACGAACTCCGCAGTTTTATAATTTCTATTCATATCCCTTACCACCGTATCCGAGCCTGACTGCACGGGCACGTGAAAGAATTTGAATATCTTTGTGGAATCGAACGAGTCCAGGAGTTCATCAAGGATGTGAATCACTGTAAAGGGGTTCATCATACCCACCCGTATTCTGAAATCGCCGTCCACGGCTGTTATCATCTCTAACAGCTCCGGCAGCTTCATTGCGCTTGGCTTATCCAGGCCATACGCGCTACAGTCCTGGGCGGTAATCCGTATCTCCTTTGCACCGCGTTCCACCGCACTTTTCACGGCTTCGCGTATCCGCGCAGGCGGAAGACTCTTCAAGTTGCCACGCGCTTGCTTCACGATGCAGTACGAGCAGTTCCCCACGCAGCCCATTGCAATCGGAATCACACTGATGACCCCGTCACAATCCAGTTTGTGTTCCCCGTTAAGGCCCTTGTAGAGGTCTTGCGGTGTTACCATTCTTATATCTTCGCCAAACAGGCTTTTTACCAATTCGGGCTGTGCCGCAGCCATGCAACCCGCTATAACCACCTCTTTACCCGCTTCCTGCAAGCTCTTCAGCCTCTTTATCACATTGAGCTCCGTCCGCTTCGTTACGGTGCACGTATTCACGATAACGACCTCGGCTTCGGGTTCCGCGACGATTGCGTGCCCCTGTTCCCTGAGAATCGCGCTCAACGTCAGCGTGTCCCCTACATTGGCAGTGCAGCCGAAGGTTTCGAGATGAATTTTTTTAGAGTCCGCAAACATATCGATCAGATACATGTCCGTTTCCTTTGGGTAGTGACGACAAGGAATAAAGTTAAAGGTAATTTATTGATAACTACTTTTTAGAAAGAAAGGTTTAACTGAATGAAAAGATGAATCAAACGTCGAAGCGAAAGATAGAGCAACTCCGAATCTGTACGGAGAAGGACGTGGAAGTGAGAGAGTCTTGCTTTGGAGACCTTAAGCTCATCCATGTTGCGTTACCGGAAATAGATAAAGATGAGATAAGTTTGAAGACGGAGTTTCTGGACTTTTCCTTTAGTTATCCGATAATGATCGCGTCGATTACCGGCGGGCATCCGGAGACGAAGCAGATAAATGCGATTCTCGCGGAGGCTGCGGAGGCGCTCGATGTGGGTATAGGCGTGGGCTCGCAGCGAGCGGCACTGGAAGACGCGGAGCAGGAGGATTCGTTCCGCGTGGTTCGCGACGTTGCACCTGATTCGTTCATTTATGCTAACTTAGGCGCTCCGCAATTGAAGGAATACGGGATAGAAGGCGTAGAGCGCGTTATTGATATGATCGATGCGGATGCGGTTGCAATACATCTCAACTTCTTGCAGGAAGCTATCCAGCCGGAGGGCAATGTAGACGCCCGAGGCTGCCTTGGTGCGATAGGGGAGGTCTGCGAGGCGATAAAGAAGCCGGTGATTGTGAAGGAAACTGGTGCCGGGATTGGTTACGCGGTGGCGAAGAAGCTGCACGATATCGGTGTGTCAGCAATAGACGTAGGAGGGTTCGGAGGCACGAGTCTGGCTGCTGCGGAGATCTACCGTGCGAAAGCAGAGCAGGATGATTTAGGAGAGCATTTAGGGAACCTTTTTGGCTGGGACTGGGGCATTACGACGGTGGAGAGCATTGTAGAGTGCAGTGCGATTCCGTTCCCCAGTCCGATAATCGCTACGGGCGGAATACGGAACGGTCTTGATGTTGCAAAGAGCCTCGCTCTGGGTGCGGATATCTGTAGTGCCGCTTTACCGTTCCTGAAACCCGCGATGAAACACCTGAATGCGAAGAGCGTCGTGGCGAAAATAGCGGAGATGGGTGAGGAATTGAAGATTGCCATGTTCTTAACCGGCTGTCAGACCCCCGCAGACCTGAAAGAAGCGGAGGTGGTAGTAACAGGGAAAACGAGGGAGATAATGGAGCAGAGCGGGTTTTTCGAGCGCGTGAAACGGAGAAAGCGGGCCCCTTAATGGGAGCACTGAACGGGGTAATCGTTTGAGATTGATTTGCCGGTGTGTGACGATTTCTTCCGGTTTTAGTTGTGGGCGGGATAGAGCAGAGCGCATTGTAATTTCGCACGAGGGAACGATATCTGTTTAAAGAATAACCTCCTACCTACTATTTACGGTTTGGGGGTGCTTCTTTCTATGCACGGAAGCGATGAAGAGAAAGCGACTGTTCCAAATGCACTTATAACGGAGAAGAGTCCGTATCTGCTTCAGCATGCGTATAACCCCGTTAATTGGTATCCCTGGGGTGAGGAAGCGTTGAAACGTGCTAAGGATGAGGACAAACCGATCTTCCTCAGTATTGGCTTTGCGACCTGTCATTGGTGCCACGTAATGGCACGCGAATCCTTTGAGAATCCACAGACCGCGGAGATCCTCCACGAGCACTTTGTCTGCATCAAAGTGGATCGCGAAGAGCGCCCAGACCTGGACGAGATCTACATGAAAGCGGTGCAGATGATGGCGAGCACGGGTGGCTGGCCGCTGTCGGTCTTCCTTACGCCCGACCTGAAGCCGTTCTACGGTGGGACCTATTTCCCTCCTGCACCTCTACATGGCTTACCGGCCTTTAACGATCTGCTTCGTACCATTGCGGACTCATGGCGAACGAAGCGGGAACAGATAGAGCGGAGTTCAGAAGAGGTTATACGGCTCGTGCGTGAGATATACCAGCATAAGCCGCCAGCGGGCGTGGAGGAGGCGCTCTCAGCAGATCTGCTTGATAATGCGTACGAGCAACTCGTTCTCCAGTTCGATTCGACCTACGGCGGATTTGGCGCAGAGGTGGCTGCGTGGTCGGTGCAAAAGCCGAAGTTCCCGTTGCCCAGCTATCTCTCGTTCCTTCTTCGGTATCATTACAGAACGCAGGAGGATTATGCACTGAAGATGGTGACGAAGACATTGTATGGGATGGCGCGGGGCGGCATCTTCGACCACCTGGGTGGTGGTTTCCATCGCTATTCGACCGATAACCGCTGGCTGGTGCCGCATTTCGAGAAGATGCTGTACGATAACGCGCTTTTAGCCCGGGTTTATACAGAGACGTATCAAGTGACGCGTGACTCGTTCTTCGCACAGATTGCGAGCCGGACGCTGGAGTGGGTGCTGCGCGAGATGACCGACCCTGAAGGAGGCTTTTACTCCGCGATGGACGCAGACAGCGCGGGCTTGGAAGGTGCTTTCTACGTCTGGGATCCTGTGGAGATAACGTCAGTGCTGGGGAAAGAGCAGGGCGAAGCGCTCTGTTGTTACTACGGGGTGACACCGCAGGGCAACTTCGAGCGCGGAAAAAGCGTGCTTTACCGAGCTGAGGTAGCGGAAGACTTCGATGAAGTTACTATTCAGACGAGTCGCCAGAAGCTGCTGGAGGCACGGAGCAAGCGGATACGACCGGCGACCGATGACAAGATCATAACCGGCTGGAACGGGCTCATGATCTCTGCGTTCGCTGTTGGCTATCGTGTGTTCCGTGAGAGGCGCTATCTCGATGCGGCAACGTCCGCAGCTCGCTTTACCATCGGCAATCTCCGGGACGATGGGCAGTTGTTGAGACGCTATCGAGACGGCGAGGCTTCGATTCCAGGGACTCTGGAAGATTACGCGTATCTTGTTGCGGGATTGCTTGATCTTTACGAAGCCTGTTTCGAATCGCACTGGTTACGCGAGGCGTTGCAACTGACCGGTGCTATGACTGAGCTGTTCTGGGACAAAGCGGATGGTGGATTCTTCTCCAATCGTGCAGACGAAGCAGAACTTGCCGTAGCCATAAAGGATGCGTACGACGGGCCGATTCCCTCTGGCAACTCGGTTGCCGCGCAGAACATCCTTCGACTCGCAGCGCTAACGGATAATGACGAACTGAAGAAGCGGGCTGAAACCATTTTTCGCGCTTTCCGTGCGACATTGGAACAGAGCCCGCTGGAGCACACACAAATGCTCTGTGCCGTTGCGTTCTCTCTCAGTAGCCCCGCACAGGTCGTACTAGCGAGCCGTGACAGAGAAGAGGCGCAGGCATTTGCGGCTGAACTTGGGCGTCATTTTCTGCCGAATAACGTCGTCGCGTTCTCACAGCCGGGCGTTACGGAGGCTGAACATCCTGAGTTGACACCGCTCATTAGCGGTAAAGTAGCGATAGAAGGAAAGCCGACGGTGTATATCTGCGAGAACTACACGTGCAAAGCGCCGATCACGGATCTGGAAGATTTGAAGCGGATGTTATCTCATCGTGAGTAGGTAAAGTATGTGTCCTTGAATCTTCGCCCTTTAAAACTCATTTAATTTTCGCTGTCCCTTATTTACGCCAATCAGTCTTCTCAATACTTCATAATCTCCCTTATACGTATTGAGATGACTACGTGCAGGCTGATACAGTGGCCAAAATATGATCGGTAATGAGTTGTAGCTCAATGCGATTCCTTCGTTATAATCATTAACGGCCTTGATCGCTTTAATTTTTCTATAAAAGAGTGTTTTCTGATTAGATAGTTTTTCAAGTATCGGACTGTCACTGTTCTGCTCATATAATATGGTGGCAACGTTTTCGCATCCAAACTTTCCAAAAGAAACTACAATTTCAGGTTGTACGATTTTTAAGAGGTCTCTAATATGATTCCTACAGCATGTTAGATATCCATAGAAATGAGTGCTGGGATTATTGCTCCCACCAAAACAAAGCATCGAATTCGTCATGAAAACACCGTTTTCTTCTAAAAAATTATTCACCCGGTCCTCATCGTAAGGGCAAGCTAAAAGATTTTTCCAGAAATTCCTCCAGGTCGGCCCCCAGGTATTAATTTTCTTCCAATAGTTATCCAAAGGAAAGCTATGTTCATTCTTTTGCGCATAAAATGGAGAGAAATGTTTGTAATCGATTCCGATTATCATTAATTTGGTCTTTTCGCTCCTTCGGAAAAGCATGCACCGATCTAACCACGGAAGTAATCCTATTGCAAATTTTCCGGAATCGCGCTGACCAATCGCATCATCAATATTTGAAGAGTTCTTGAAGACTTTTCTTAAAAACGCATCATCTCTTTCAATACCATTGCAATAGTTACTAATCTGATCCTCAGTTAACAAATCTGAAAGAGGAATTGGGCGTACTAAAGCGTTTACAGGATTATCCTGTCGAGTCGGGTAAGTCAAAGCACATTTATTACAATTTGCTATTCTATTCAGTAGCGAGGATAGCGCCCCATTACGATCAAGTAGCTTGTAGCCCGTAATGATTTGAGCACTCTGCTCTAGAGAATATTGTTCCATAATGCTCCACCCATATGCCTTTACTTGCCCTTACGAAACGAAGTGTCGCCACAAACAGCGTGTTATCAGCCATTGCCAACATTGTACCTCATTTAACCGTCTCGAATGAAAACCTGAATGTGTATTTCTTCAGTTGAAGGTCAGGCACTGCACGAGTCGCAAATACTACGCGACGAGGAAAATCCCCAGCTACCAAAATGCCCCTGACGGGCTTCTGTTCCTTCTCACTAAGGGCCCCAATATATGACAATATTTGAGCAACGCAATCAGAATTAGCAGCGCCAGCTTTTAGTTCTACGACGACAATAGCACCTTGCTGGTCTTCGGCTGTAATATCAATTCTACCCGCCTCAGTTGTTCTCTCCTTTCCTCCATCAATAATCTTGAGTCCCTGCTCTAGCTGTTCAATGTTAGAACGCAGAGCTATTTGGAGGTCGCGCTCCAGCCCAAAAGTTGTCTCCACTGCCTCGATGACTTCTTCAGCTTCCGAAGGTTCGGTATAGCGGCCCATTGTCAAATGAGCTTTAATTGCGCTAACCGTTCCTGGAGCTACTCCGACTTTCGCAGCGATTTGCTCTCTGCTTAATTTACCTTTTTGTATCAAGGCAATGACTTCAGATTTCTGCTTTTCTGATATTGGACTCATTTACCTCTCACCCCAACAATGACAGATAACATAACATACGAAATTCGCTTTCTTCGAATTATCTTATCTTAATAGACTTATAAGGTATATGTTGCTAAAACACCCCGTCGATCTCGGCACCACAGTGGGGGCAGTGCGAGCCATTCATATTGTTCTCCTGGATCTGGAATCCGTAGCGGCGAATGAGTAGCGTGCCGCACTTGTAGCAGTAGGTGTTCTCGCCACCCCCACCCGGAACGTTGCCTTCATACACGTACCGCAAGCCGACCTCAAGCCCGATGTCACGCGCTTTGTGCAGGGTTGTAATCGGCGTCCGGGGCAGATCGGTGAGCTTGTAGGTGGGATAGAACTGCGATATATGCCAGGGTATGTCCACGCCGACACCTTTGATGAATTCTGCGATCCCCCGGAAATCCGCTTCAGTGTCGTTCAGCGTCGGTATGACCAGCGTGGTCACTTCTACCCAGACGCCGAGACTTTTATAAAGCGCTATCGCGTCGAGTACAGGCTGTAGATGCCCGCCGCAATTCTTATGGTACAGCTCTTCCGAGAGCCCTTTCAGGTCTATATTTATTCCGTCCAAAACGGGTGCGAGCGTACGGATAGCCTCTTCCGAGGTGTACCCGTTCGAGACGAAGACGTTGCAGATCCCTGCTTCGTGCGCGAGTTTTGCAATATCGTAGGCGTACTCGAAGAAGACGGTCGGTTCGACGTAGGTATAGGCGATGCTTCTGCAATGGTAATGCTTGGCGACCGTAACGACCTCCTCGGGAGATTTGTACTCGCCCGCTATCCGCTTCCGGTCCTTCGGCATCTGAGAAATATCGTAGTTCTGGCAGTTCCGGCAGCGGAAGTTGCAGCCAACGGTCGCAATCGAGTAGGCCGTTGAGCCAGGATAGAAATGGAATAGCGGCTTCTTCTCTATCGGGTCTATCGCCTGCGCCACGACCTTACCGTAGACGAGACTGTAAAGGACGCCGTCCCGGTTCTCACGCACGGCGCAGATCCCTCTCTTCGACTCGTTTATCTTACACTGATGTGGGCAGAGGTGGCATCGAACGGCGCTCTCTTCCAGCTTCTCGTAGAACCATGCTTCTTTCAATTTATCGTCAAACCTCCTCCCCGCGTTAGCATACATACCCTATTCACGCGCAGTGTGCTTTCCTATAGTTAAACTCGTGGGTGCATCTTTATATAACCCACGTAGAACCTTTGCATCAGCCTCCACTCGACGTTTTAACGCACGGGCGTTGAGCACGTAGCGGGTGGCGCACTCGGCGCAAATCAGGTTAGAAAAGCCGCTGGAAAGCTTCTCGTATGCTATAGCCTTGCTGCAACACAAACTGCAGGCCTTGCGTTCGCGTTTCGCATTCGCCTGCTCTTCGTGCGAAAGCTCGAGTATCCTGGTGATTTCTCTCGCGTTGATCACCCAGGAGAACGGGAAGGTAACGGGATATTCAACGGTCGTCGCGAGTTCGGCATGGCTCAATCCCACGGCGCCGGGTTCATTCGATGTCGACGGCTCGTCTGGCGCTACGCCTGCTTCGGGCTCGTACGAGATCGCGATAACGTGCTGGCCCGTCTCGTGTTTACGATCGATCACGATTCCACGGCGTTCGAACTCAGCCTGCGCTTGCTCGAGCAATACGGCCAAGCTCTGTGACGGTATGTCCAAGCCCAGGCAGTCCCGTAATTCACGCACGGTTCCGCGCCACGGCCCTTCTTCTTCTGTTATTAATCGAACAATCAAATCGAGAATATTCGGTGTTTTATCCGTGGTCTTGACGTTGACGTATGCGCTCAGGTCCGTCTGTACAGTTCTTGCGCTCATTCGTTATCCTTATTTGGTAGAATGCCAGGACTCGCAGAGATGCATAAACTCCTCCCAGGCGCTTTGATACTCAGCATCGCAGTATTCCTTCCATTCAAACGCGCCGGTGGGTTTGTCCAATCGCAGGATGCCCATGCCCTCGATCTGCCCGCCGGTTCGTTCCTCGTAGCCGGTTCGATACGCTGCGATCTGAAGCGAATAATCGGGATAGACCGCTTTCGAGGTCTTTATATCAATGAGGTATAGCGCGCCGTTAATATACCCGACGAGGTCTACCGTCCCGCCGTAGCCGTTGTCGCTCCATATCCTTCGTTCGCAGTCTACCAGCGTGAACCCGCTCGTGCACTGCCAGTCCCGGAATGCGGCGAACGATTTCGAGATCTCATCGCAGTAAAGCTCGTCAAGCGATTCGTCGTTGAGGTAGCGTTCGATAGTGCGATGCGTCTTCGTGCCGACGTACGCGGCGTGTGAGGAGATTTTTTTCCAGTTTGGAGTCCGGCTCTTCCACGCGATCAAGTGCGGGTTCGGAATCAATCGCATAATAGTGGTCACACTGGGAAGAATACCGATGGGAGTGCGATAGAAATGGCCTTCGGAACGCTCGATCAGCTCTATCTTCTCATTCATCCTTCTTGTTTCGTGCTCCCCTTTGCGTGCTCGAAGCGGCAGCAGCAGCAGCACCACCACCACCACTACTCGGAACGTTAACTCCATCGGAAACGATACTATAAATAATTTTCCTTTTTTATACGCGAGGACTCGGCCAGTAAATCGTTTCAAAGCGCATACAGTGCGGTTATTTCTCGGGTATAACGTGGAGGGAATAAGAGCGCAGCCATTATTATTGCTTTAGCGGGTTAGGTAGCTTTTCTCGGTTATCGGAGACCACAATCAGACTTTTAATTTGCCACCTACGCCTTGGATGCTCCACGTTCGTGATCCGTAACAGGGGACTTCTCTATTTCCGATGTATTCCTGGAATTCGCAGGTCTTCGCGGAAGCAGGGGAACTTCTCTTGGCAGAGCGCAATGCGTGGTTGTTTATTTCTTTCTAGCACTACCTCAAAGTCGCCCTGGTCCCCCCCACAGTTTGGGCAGACCCAATCATCGGGCAGGTGATCAAACGGCACCTTCGATCCTATCGAGCCCTCGTGATCGCCTTCGTTAGGGTCATGATGTACCCTCAAGTCAGGCATTCAAATTTTCTTAGTTTCATAGCGCCTCATCAGAATATATGTATAGTACTACATAAAATGATTGTGGGAGTATTAATATAGAGATCAATAGACATACAAGTCCTACACAATTATGAAAGTGTAGATATATGCCACGATCGGGGCCCCTCGTGGGCGAAGTCGCTGCGGGTTATGTACGGCAATTTTCAGCGTGATAGTCCTGATTTACAGGTGCATTGAGACTATGATATGAGAAGCGCATAGCGCGCGGCGCGCTAGCTACGGCGTTATAACAGCTCTTCGAGTAGCTCTGTAGCATCCCGCACGAACGTGGGGCAGAGCGTGGTGAAGAGGTTCTGTTCTTTCGCACGTTTCATTCCTTCTGGTGTGCTAAGATCGCACCCGAGCAGTTCCGTACAGCTAATGGATCCGTTACGTGCTTTGAATTTTTCAGCAAACGCCTTAACAAGTCGGTATGTCTTCTTTTTTGTTTCCTTATCGTCTGCGTCTGTCTGACCGCATTTCAGGCCGATCACCATGAACGCGCCTGTTACCGCACCGCAGGTTTCACCCAGATGACCCATGCCGCCGCCAAACGCGCTCGCAACTTTTAAGGCACGGTCACGATCTAAGCCGAATAGTTCCGCGTACGTGGCGAGCACGGCTTGCGAGCAGCTGAACCCGTCGTTAAAGCATGAAACTGCACGCTCTACGTTATTCATTCTTTTTAGCTGGCTCCCGCAGTCAGGGGTTATTTATTATTCCTTGACTTCCTCAAAGTCCGCTTTGCTCGCACCGCAGACAGGGCACAACCAATCGTCCGGGAGATCGTCAAATGCTGTTCCCGGTGCTATCCCCCCGTCTGGATCGCCTTGTTCCGGGTCGTAGACGTAATCACATAACGTGCATTTGTATTTTTTCATTGTGTATAATGTATAACCTCCTTCCATTTTTCCTTTCCTAAGGACCTTATGGAAGAAGTGGATGTCACACCACCAGAACAAATTGGCTGTTTCTCTCTCTCTCGGTCTCAATTCTCAGTAAAGGA
>Ga0307380_10003221_pt1 | contig 22699 bp, 20 predicted proteins | sample UN3MG_FD_202239 | JGI IMG/M metagenome (GOLD analysis project Ga0307380, IMG submission 202239) | Soil microbial communities from Risofladan, Vaasa, Finland - UN-3 | ecosystem: Environmental > Terrestrial > Soil > Coastal area > Acid sulfate soil | place: Finland: Risofladan, Vaasa | collected... | reverse complement strand
CGGGGACAGAAGAAGATACCGGAGTTAAAAGAGGGGGAAATTGTCACAAGAATTGGAGATAAAGCGCCAATTATTGCCAGTACAGAAGAGACTAGTTGAGTCTGAAGTTGCTTATACTGCACTTGTGGCTGGTTCGGGTGCTGGCAAAACTCATGGTGGGGGATTAAAAGGGTTAGAAGTTTGTGCAAAATACGCAGGAGTAGATGGTATGGTGACTGCTCCCAGTTATCGTGTGCTCGAAAGCGCTACGATACCGGTCTATGAAGAGATATTTACCAGGGCACTTATAACTAATTTTAATAAAACTGATATGGTTGCCTCACTTGTAACAGGTGGGCAAATCTTTTTTCGGACAACAAAGGACCCATATCTATTAAGAGGGCCAACATTGGGATGGTTTCACATGGATGAAGCTGCTGAATCACCTGCATTGGCCTTTAAGATACTACAAGCAAGGCTTAGAGACCCCAAGGGACCTAATCAGGGCTGGGTTACGACTACTCCCAGGGGTTTTAATTGGCTTTATAATGAATTTGGTGCACAGGAAAGGGCTAATTATCTTTTAATAACGGCAAAAACGCAAGACAACATTTTCCTACCAAAAGACTATGCCGATAAGCTAAAAGAAAGCTATCAGGATGAGCAATTCTTACTTCAAGAGCTTGAAGGACAGTTTATTGAGGTAGGTGGGCATTGTCCTTTTGATATGAAAATCTTAAACGAGATGTATCAGGAGGCAAAAGATAGAGAAGCACTAGATAGAGAGCTAGGGTTTATTTATACCTATGGCAAAAGGCAAATTGCCAAGCGATATGTAATTGGTGCTGATGCTGCTACGGGTTTAGGACACGATGATTCTGCCTTTGTGAATGCCCTTGTCAGCCCTGCTGGGATTGAGGAGGTTTGCTCTGGTAAGTGCAAGATGCCAGAAGCGGAATTTGCCGATATTTTGGCAAGGAAGAGCGAAGAATACAACAAGGCCATGACAGTTGTTGAAAATGCCCCAGTAGGCAAAGCCACACTGCAAAAACTTCAAGAATTGGGTTGCAATATCTATAAAAATAAAGACAAATTAGGCTGGCCTACGATTGGCATAACCAAGCCGATGATGGTTGAGGATTTAAGGGTTGCGATTAAGGATAGGAGTTTGGTTATTCATAACTTAGACATTATAGAACAACTTATGAGCTATATCAGGGACGAGAAGGGGCAATACCATGCTACTGGTGGAGCACACGATGATTATGTTTCTGCCCTAATGGTCTTAATTCAGGGGATGAAGGCAATTCCTGTAGCAAGTTCTATATCAATTACTTATCCGAAAACTTGGAGGAGTGCATGATAGAAATTAGTGAAATTATAGAGAAAGTAAATAAGAAAGAGCAAGAATTTGATGACCTTTATAAACAGATGGATGAGGATTATGACCTGTGGAATGTAAAGAAGCGGGATTTTGATACTCACCCTATGGCGATAAATATTACCAGTAATGACCCAAGATCATTGTCTGATAGAGTTCAGGCATACCTGATTGGCTCTAAATTGCAACTTACAGTTTTGCCACCTGAGAATCATCCTGCCCCCAATGCCAAAGAGGTAGCGAATAAGGAAGAACGGCTTTATCATTTTGGTTTTGAGCAGGCAGACATAAGGTTAAGGCGTATCTTGGAGGCAAAACTACTAAATAGCCTAGCTTGGTTTGCTCTTGTCAGGGGGGTCATCGCTGCCAGGGTTTTGGTTTATCCCGATGCAGAAGGGAACATTATGTGGGACTTTCTGGGACTTGACCCCAGGTATTTAACTTTTGAAATAGGCAGAGATGGGTTGGCATGGGTGGCTTATAAAACATTCCGAAGTCCTCAGAGCTTAAAAGACGATTATAAATTTGAGGGTGGTTCGTCAAATGAAAAGGGAATTGAGGTTCTGGATTATTGGGATAGGGAAATCAATGCCACTATAGCTATCTCAGGGGGTGGTAAAACAGGCAATACTTTACAAGACCCAATAAAGCACGGGCTGTCTGAGATTCCTATTATTATAGTACCCGTATCAATGAGTCCCAGGATATGTGATAGTAGTGGGATTAAAATAACAAGTTGGGGACAAAGTGTCTTTGCCCCTAATAGATTAAGTTATAAGCAGGTAGATGAGTTACGCACAATACTTGCCACTCACGCCCATTTATTAGCCAAATCGCCAACTGTTTTTCAGAGAGAGGCGGGTCAACCACCATATACATTACCCCCAGGGGATATTCCCTATTATGCCGGTGCTACTATGGTTTTACCCCCTGGTGTTACGGCAACAAGGCTTCCTGTTCCCGATATACCCCATAGTCTTGAAACGGCTATTGGACTAGGGCGAGGAGATATTCAAAGAGCAACCTATAGCGATATTGAAATGGGGCAATTATCATTTCAGTTATCGGGTACTGCTCTTAGAATGTTAAAGGCAGAGATAGATAAAGTAGTTGGACCCAGGAAACAGGCATTGGTTGATACTTATACCGATATGTGCCGCATGATAAAGAAGCAAGTTGTAGAGCAGGGATTAACCATTGCTGTAAAAACGGTATCGGGGGATTCATATGCTACTTATGATATGGTTCCTGAACTTTTAGATAATGACTTTTACATAGGAGCTGATTTTGTAATTCAAAATGCCTGGGAAGAATTAGAAGCATATCAATTAGCTCAAATGGCAATGCAGAATAAGTTGATGTCCAGGGAAACAGCTATGAATGACATTCTCAAGATTCAAGATACTAAGGCTGAACTTGAAAAAATGATTATAGAGGAAGTTGAGGCTATGAGTCCAGAACTAAAGCTCTTTAAGGCTGGCGAAATATATACACGGACGGGGCAAGAGAGAGAATTAGCAATTGTCGCCCAAGAACTACAGCAAATATTACAACAAAAAAGGGTAGCAGTAGAAGGGGCAACTGCCCCACAACAGGCACCTGTGGCAGGACAGGCACCCATGCCCCAACAGGAGGTGAGATAATATGATAAATAGAAATATTATGCAGTGGCAAAAACCAACAACATTTCCTAGAGGGCCAATTTATCCAAGTAGCGAAGCATGGAATCCAACACCAAGTTCACAACCACCTTGGTATGATTGGTATGGAGACCCTACTAAGGTATTTGGGGGTATGTCTGTTGTGTGGAATGCAGAGAAAAAGGGATGGGATACATCGCAACCATCCGTTCAGGGTGGGGGCAAAGGATTTATCTCTTGGGACCAAGCCCCTGAAGAGTGGAGGAAATGGGTTACGCAGCAGGAACCCACACCTACACCAACCCCCACACCCACACCGATGCCCACGCCTACACCCACCTCTCAACCACCTTGGTATCAAAAGCCAGGTTTCGGTACTATGACCTATGTGTGGAATCCAGAGAAAAAGGGGTGGGATACATCTCAAATAGTAGGTCCTGGTGGAAATGAACCGCCATACTCAAAAGGCTTTATACCTTGGTATCAAGCTTCCCAGGAGTGGAGGAAATGGATTACAGAAATGTATCCTGATTATGAACCCCCACCATTTCCTAGAGGCCCAGTTTATCCAGGTAGCCCAGAGTGGAATCCGAAACCAGCAGCAGGAAATGGACTATCAGAGATTAAGCCTTTTAGTGCAACTCTCGGCACACCTCTACCCACACCCCCTTCCCCACTTCCACCATCTCCCTTACCTCCTCAACCCCCACAGCCCAATATTCCCACACCCAAACCCGAATATCCAACACCCGGTCGACCTAGAAAACCCTTTGACAACATTTTTGCCTGGCGTAAAAAGGGACCTTTATGGTGGTAAGAAATGGCTACGACAAAAGAAAAAAGAGGTAATCATGAGTTTTTTGTTTGGTATTACAGTGAAATTGACCCATCTGCTCGTGGGAAAAATAGGACTCAAATATTTGGCAAGCTATCAGATGAGGAAATAAATAAGTTCTGGGACCTATATAAACTTCAGGATGAATATAATGCTTATATGGCTTACATTGAGGAGCATCCCGATGGGGGTTTCCCTATCCCTGAGAACCTGGAAGATTATTATAACAACAAGGATAGATGGGCTGAGGAACAAGCCCAAGAGCCATCTGCACCAACCCAAGAGCAAATCGGGGAATACCATAATTACTTAGATTATATAAAAGCTCACCCAGATGCAGAGCTTACTACGCCCTTTGACATTTACGATTATCTGGAGCACAGAGATGAATGGGCACCTAGTTGGATGGAGGAGGAGCCTACACCCTGGCCTGACGTTCCTGAACCTTATTATTCCGATGAGGAAGTTCGGGAATATAACACATATCTGGATTATCGTTCACGCTTTGGCGACCCTGATGATTGGCGGCCTGTTGATATAGAAGACTATTTCCGCAAGTGGGATATAGCACAAGAACAATTAGGTGAGTGGAAAACAGAGGAACAATATCAACTTTCGCCCGAAGAGCAAGCTAGACGGCGTGAGGAATCTTATGCCCGGTCTCAATACGCTGCACAAGAGGCATACCATGAGACACCCGAATACGGGGAAAGCTTTTCTAATTGGTTTGGTACTCAGGGAACCAAGAGCCAGCCATTACAATCTTTCATAGAGGGAATGTTTGGTAAATTGCAAACAGAATATCAGGCTGGATTGCCCACATTAACGGGATTTCCTACTCGAGAAGAAGCAAGGGCAGAAGCGGAGAAAAGACAAACTGGCTTCGAGGCTTGGTTGCCACAACAGATACCAGCAGTTGAAGAGCAATTCTGGGCACAATCTCCAAGGCAGCGTTGGGAGGCCCCTGGCACATTTGCACCTCGAATAAGGACGGTAGCATTTTAATGACTACATGGAAAGGTTATGAACCTGGAAGTAAAGAGGCATTAGAGGCAGCGGAAAGATATGAAGCACCTCCTACTATATTAGAGCCGGGTGAACCTGGTTATGAGGGGCCCGAGGAGCGATTGGCGAGGCAAGCACAGGAAGCTAGAGAAGCTATTGCAGTTAGGGGGAAGTATTGGTGGGAAAAACCAGGGGATTATGAGGGGATCCAACTGGATACTAAGAAATCAGAGAGACTAGAGAAATTAAAAGAGAAATTTGGCGAAGAAGAGGCTGATTATATTGATCATTGGGCCAGCCAACCAACTATTGAATGGGATAAAACTAGGTATGGTCTCCCTGATAAAATTAGGCATGAGATTGAAAGGGAGAGAGAACAAAGATGTAATGATTTGGGGGGAATCTCTAGTGAATATGAACCATTAAGAGATTATATTCAGACATTAGAAAAAACACCACAGGACAAGTGGGAATCAATATTGAGACCAAAGGGCTTGCTTGATTATGAACTTGAGAAATTAAAGAATTCTATTTTACAGAAAAGAACACCCGGGAACATAGCTGGCGAGGTTGCATCGCTAAGAGATTATTGGCAAACCCATGTTGAGAAATCACCTACCTGTGTGGCTCCGACAAATGATTTATTTGAACCCTACATAGCAGCAGGGGGATGGGTAAGCAGTTATAAATACATAGCCGAGAATCCGCAATATGCCATAGATTTACTAAAGGGGAATCGTGAGTATTTCTGGAAGACAGCAAGAACGATACAGAGGGTTGATACTCGGGGATTACGCCTAGCTGAGAAAGCTACTATAAAGAAAGCCCTTGAGAATCTTACGGCAGCCTATGAGCTTCTCAAACCCCGGGTGCCCACAGTCCCCCCTGGATATAAAGAAGCTCCAATACGACCTGCACCAATGGGTGTAGTTAAGCCTACAGGTAGACCCATATCTATTCCCTCCAGGGAAGAATGGCGGGCTGAACTTACGGCTAAATATCGTGACCCTAAAATAACGCAAGCACTGAATAAGGCAATATCAACGGTAATTGACTATGCGCTTTATCCTGCAATCACTTTGCCAGCGATGATGAACTGGCAATGGCAAGAACTAGATAGAGAAATTGGTGGTGGTGTGATAGAGCGGAAGATAAGACTAGGGGAGGAACTGAATGAGAAGGATAAAGACCGATTAGCTGAGTTTGTTCAAACACATTGGGATGATGCACCGGTGAAAGATAAAATTAAGGCATATCTACCGGGCGGGGAAAAACATGCTGAATTTATGGCTTTGCCATGGTATAAGCGCTTAGAGTATGAAGCTCCTGCATGGATATTATTTGCCTTGATTGTTCCCTCCGCTACTGTTCTTAGGGGGCAATTGGCTCCTGTTGCTGCTAAAGGTGGCGTAAAGGGTGCTGCTGCAACTGTGGCTCGGGGGGCATTGGCTCCTGTATCGGGATATGAGTGGGCAGCAGGAAAGGTTATAAGCCTACCCATTAAGGGAGTTAGCGCTTTAACAAATAAAGCCCTTACTTCGTATGTAAATAAACACGCTGTTTATTTATCAGGAGTAGCTAGGCGACCTGCTCAAACTCCTGTTGAAAAGTTATTACAGAAGGTTCTTGAATATCATGGGCGTTGGTTAACGCAAATGTCCGATAATATTATAAAGGCTCGTGGTGCCAGTGAGGTTGCTAGGGCGGCGGGTAAAGTGGCTGGAAAAGCCACAACTCAAGAACAAGCTTTATTACTGGATGCCGGCATAAGGGCATCAACCCAAACTATGGGTAATATCATACTGGCTACTCAGGCTGGCAAGGAATTAACTTCTGTATCTCTAACCGCCCTGATTGCTAAGAACACGCCTGCTGATTTCGTTAAGGGAATAACAGGTATTATAGCAGGTAGGGTTGCTCCTGCTGTGGCTAAACCTGTTGCTGAAGTTGGGGGGCCAGTAACAAGGGCTATAGAAGTAGGGGATATTGTCAGTGATGGTTTAATTCAGGGAAGAGTTATAGGGGAAGGAACTTTAGGAACAAAACAGAATCCAATACCAGCCTATAAGGTTGAGGTTTTAACAGGGCATGAGAAGGGGCAAGTAAGTGCCATATTAAAAGACCAAGCTAGGTTAATTAGACCAAGCGAAACAATACCTGAAGGGGCTCTCCCCCCACTTGCCAAGCCTGAAGTTGCTAAACCTACTACTAAACTAGCGGCAGAGCAAGCGTTTAAGGCTGGGGCTTTAGTTAAAGTTACAGAAGCAGTAACCGAGCAACCAGAAGCTCTATTTGCTAAAGGATGGAGATATAACCAGGTAGAGAAGGCTTGGTATGAGCCAGTTGAGGCAAAACCTGCTGAAGTTTCTCCTGTATCAAATCTACAAAAGGCTATAGATGAAGCTGAGGCTCGTCTTACTAAAATTGGAGAGGAATGGATAGCTGGAAGACCAGGCGTTGGATTGACAAAGAATCAAATAGCACGAGCCAAGGCAGGGGTAGCACAAGTTGCCAAGAAATATAATATAGATAAAAACACTCTTTGGGAAAATGTATGGTGGGAAGCTGAGGCACCTAAGCCCGAAATCCCTGCATATCCAAGTGAAGGGGAAATAGAGGCATTAATAAAAGGCGTAACGGCTAAGGTTGAGGCTGAAACTGTTAGTGTCGCTATTGGTGAAACTGGGACTTATACACCCGAAACTATTGCCGGGGTAGAGGATTGGATTACTTCAAGTGAGGAGTTTGAGGCACTAGGGGTTGCTAAACCTGTTGGGGAAGTAGCACCAAGACTCACTGAAGCAGCGAGGCTAGAGAATAGACGGCTAGAGATTAAAGAGTTATTGACAGAACCAGCCAAGAATCTACCAGAGGGTATTACAAAGGTTGGTTTGCGTAAAGAGTTGGGGGAGGTTAGTAGCCAGATAGTCCCTGTGGAAAAGAAACTGCGGCAGACTATTATGGCTACTGTTAAAGTCAAGTCCTTGCCGCAATCACAATATAGAAAGATATTCCTTGAGAAAGGTGGGGCTCGGCAATTATCCAGTGTTGCATATACGGGACTCAATAAAATTCTTGAAGCAGTAAGAACTGCTAGGCCAATTAAGGTTAAGGGCAAGATAGTTCTCAAGCCAACGACAGAGAGAAACATTCAGACCTTAAAGAATATTCTATTTACTGAAAAGAAGATAACACCAGGGATATATGAAGGCTTGAAGAAAGACCTGAAACTCCCCACCGATAGATTTGAGAATGCAAATAGATTTATAACTGAGTCTGAGGCTAAAAAACTTATCAGGGAAATGAACTATGAGGCTGAGTCTGGACTAGCAGAATGGGATGCTAGGGTTAGTGAGGTAGTTTCCAGTAGACCTGAATTAAAGTCAGCTATTGATGACTTGTCCAGTAGAATAGTGAAGGAAAATCCAGCGACAAGATTACAAAGGACTATCAACTGGCGAAAGTTTGCGATAGAGATAAGCGAAGTCCCTAATGATGTCGGGCTGAGTGGTACGATGTCCATACTCCGTGCACTGAGGCGATTTCAAGAGCAACTTGGTGGTAGAGGGGCTACAAGGATATATGATGTTGCCGAGATGATGGTTGAGAGAAGGCAACTCAATGATGTTGTGTTAGCCCGAAAAGTTAGTGAAATGAAGGCGGAGGTTCCTGAATTATCAAGAGTAGCGCAAAACAAGGAAAGTATAGAGAAGATACAACAGTGGCTTGATTCAGAAATAGCTGGGGCAAAGGTAAAGAAGCCAACGCTTACTAATGAAGAGTTAAGGGTTGCCCAGTTATTCCGTAGGGAATATGACCAGTGGAAGGACGCTGTTAGATTAGAGCGGTTCAAAGATGCTTATTATCATTATCATGGTAATGCCGAACTGATTAAGAATGGGACTGAGCGGACTGGTGATGTGGCTATGCCTGATGCTCCACTACCTGATATTAAAGAGGCAATAAAGATATACGAGGGGAGGGGTGAAACTGCACTTGCCAATTACTTAAAAACAAAGACCTGGGGGGTGCTGAAATCTGGCTATAGTTTTACTCAGGTTATACACCCGCAACTTAAACTTGGTGAGAGATGGGCAGTTAGAGCAACGACAACCTCATTACATCAAAGGAAGGGATTAGATTTCCGCAAGGATGAAAGGACTCCGTGGGAGAGACTTATTGCCTACGAAAGACAGATGGTGGGGATGAATCTCCAGCCCTATTTCAGAAAGATGGATAGGGAGTTTGGGCATATTGTAGAGTCTGGCAAGTTAAGTAATCCTAGTGCTGCTGCCAATAAAATATCTACCTTCTTGCAAGAAACTAAGGGATTCCCCATTGAAAGTCCCGTGGTGAGGATATTGCTACGGGTAGGTGGATGGTCTTTCGGGACACTTGCTAAGGTTCCATGGATGTCGGTAAGAAACGTACATCAGAATATTGCCTTCCACCCTGATAAATCGGAGGTTATTAAGGCAATATTCACTGGTGGTTTTTACGCAGATCCCCTAACTCGCAATGGCAGGCTAGATTACACGGCTACTCTCGTGCATCAATTTAAGGCAGCTATGGAGGAGCAACTTCTCATGGGGTATATGGGGAGAACCCCCCTTGAGAACCTGATACGCAGAACTGACTATTACCATCTATCTGATAAATTAAATAGATATTTGTCAATGGCAGGTAGTGGGGCTAAAGCCGAAACGGCATTGAAACAGTATCTCAAAGATGGTGATGTTCAGAGGTTTTTAAGGAACTCTGGGGCTAATGAACTATCGCAAACAGAGCAATTAAGAATATTGGAATACCTGTCATTGAAGAATTATGATTATGGTGGTGTGTTAGAGGCAGTATCTGGTGGTGAGGCATCAATAAGGGATATAGGCAAACGCATTACAACCTTGAATCATTTTAACTATGTCAGGTATTTGCGTTCCAGCATTGAGATGGGGGAAACAGGCAGGGTGCTTGGTAGCCTTATTGCTTTCCCTAGAAGCGTTGCCGAGAAGTATGTTGACATATTCAGCAGATTAAAGCCGGCTAGGGGATTGACAGGCAATGATAGAAAGCGAGCTATTCATTCCTTATTAGCCTTAGTAATAGGTTCTGCTATTGCTAGTGCAATGCTAAATGCTACAACTGGTAAAAAGAGGGATGCTTATAATCCATTCTTGGTGCTGCAATGGCAGATTGGTGGGTTGGCAGTTGGGGCGACTGAAAACTTAACAGAGCTATACAGACAATTATCAAACTTAACTTTTGCCAGAGACGAAGGGGACAAAAAGTACGCCTTGGAACAATTGGCAATCCTGATACCAGGTTTGGGTGATTCCTTTATCCCTTTTTATGGGCCAACAATGAACCTTATTGAATCATTGACCGATAGTAGATATTTAGACCGCCTTGTAATGCGCAAAGTCCGAGCTATGTTTGATGAGTCATATAAACCCAATGAGGAGTTTTATGAGATTGAGAGGACAATGCTTGAGAAGATACAGCACGCACTGTTTGGTGCTATTACCCCAGACCCCACTGATTTAGAGGCTGCTCTAAAGAAACTTCAAGGCATAGAAGCTAATCTCGGCCAAATTGATAATGAGGAGTTAGATAAGTCAAGACAACGAGCTGCAGAAACTGGTATACCATTTGAGTATGTCCCAGAAGATTTTACCTATATGGTCAGCAATCTTGGCTCCGATATAAATAGTGCTATTTCTGGGTTAGACCCCTCAGAGATTACAATGGAGAATGGGTTTAACCAGTTAGTATTAGACTATATGGAATATCAGGAGATGTTCGAGACCTATAAGGCAGTCCCTACTGATAAACGATATGACTACAGAGCACAGAATCCAGAGACGGATGCTAACTTGTTCTTCTGGGGCTATGTAACTACATTACAAAGTGATACGGCCCGCCAGTTAGTAACACAGATGATTAACAGATATGGTATTCCTGACAATGCAATCAAGGGATACGAAAAAGAAGCACCACCACCACCTTTTCCTGAGTCAGGTCTCTCCTCAACCAAACCTAGCGGGGTAGGCTATAAAGAATGGTGGAAGTAGGCCTCAGAAAGCGAGGTAGAAGAGGGTGTAGTGAGCCGCTAACATCGTTGCTAGGCCAATCCCAATGGTTTTTACAATCAGTTTAGTATAATGAGTCCGTGTTTGATATTGGGGTTTGGAGAGATGGGAGGGCTTCTCCATCTTGTAATACTGTACACCCATCATTATACCAGCGCTGATAGAGAGTACTAAAAGAATCATCTTAGTTTTATCAATCCTTTTTAAATAGCGAATATACAGCCTGTAAGGCAATGGCGATTGCCAAAGCCATAATAACTGGGGCTAAAGTGCTTTTACCCAACCACTCCGTTTCTGCGAAAAAGACAATGATTGCAATCCCCAAAGAAACTCCTAGAAGTGCTTTCATATTCTTACTTTAACACCATCCGGATTTTTGTCAAGACCTTCCGAGGGGCGGGTGCGGGCTAAAAGAAATAGGCCTTAAGGCTCTCCTTACTGCCTCAAGACCTATTTCCGAAGTCTTGGGTTCTTTTACCCATCCGACTACCAATCAATATTAATGTTAAAACACCCCCCAAACTTTGTCAAGTGTGGTGGAGGCAAAGGGATTTGAACCCTCAACTTTCCAATTGATAGTCGGATGCTTTCCCGATTAAGCTATGCCCCCACCACTTTCATTATACCATAAAAATTGGGGTATCCTGGCATAAAACCTTAATTTCCCCCCTATCATAATCAGGGTAAGGCCTGCCCTAAAATTACTTTTGCGATAACTAACCCATAAAAATCTGTTTACCCCTCTAAAATCGCCCCACAGGGCGAGTTTCTATTTAGCGGTCGATTGGCTAATTGCTTGCCATTATAAAAAGCAATGAAAAACTTAAATGGAGGTAAAAAATGGAGCAGGAATTAAACCAGGCGGAGCAACCAAGGGAGGAGACTTCTGAGGTAACTTCAACTGAAGAAACACCGACTTCGCAAGAACCAAGAACCTATACCGAGGAGGAATGGAGAACCCTTCAGGGCAAGGCTGATAAGCGAACTTATGAGTCTGAGCAGAAAGCCAATAAAGCAATGGCTGACTTAGCACAAATGAAGGAGGACTATGAGTTCTCGGTAAAGCAACAACAAGAACTTCAAGTTGAATTGGAACGCAAAGAAGACCAATCCTTAGAAGGCGATCAGGAAGCTTTAAGTGCTGCCAAAATAAGGCGGCAGGCAACGAAGGCAACACGGGAATTGGCTAAGAAGGAAAGGGATATAGCACGCCGGGAAGCTGCCTTAGGTGGAGTAATGAGAGAGCAAGCTATATCTGGAATCTCTCGCCAATATGGTGTTGAGCCGGAAGTCTTAAAGTTTGCGACATCGTATGAAGAGGCGGAACTTGTTGCGAAAACGATTCAGCAGGAGCGGGAGAAGTTGCTGGGCAAGGGAAAGCCCAAAACTTCCCCAGAAGCCAAATCAGTCCCCAAATACGATACTGGTATCTCAACAGCAAGCGGGCGAGCTTATTCCCGTGAATGGTTGAAGAATGCCAGTACAGAGGAGCTTATAGCTCACGAGAAGGAGATTGATAAGGCCTTTAAGGAAGGAAGAATAAGTTAAAAGAGGTGAGACTTAAATGGCTAGTAATGCTTTTAACGCAACTGCTCTAAATGAGTGGGTGCCGGAATACCAATCAGCTAAGGCACAGATAGCATACGAGTACAATCTTGTCATTGCCCCTTTGGTTGACAGAACCTTTGAGGCGTTACTGAAGTTTGGTGATACCCTTAACATCCCCCAACTCGCCAACTTTGGGGCTGCCAATAATGCTGCGACTACAGCTGACCTAGAGCTATATGTCTACCAGACAGAAAAAACCAACATCGCTGTCAACCAGTGGAAATACAAGGCTGTGGGTGTTAGCTACAAGGAGAATATCCAGAATTACCCTGAGTTTTTGACAGGTGCTACTACAAAATGTTCATACTCGGTAGCACAGGCTGTTGACACTTACCTTGCTGAGTTATTCGGTGGTGCCACTGGTGCTGCTGGATTTACCAACTCAGTAGGTAGTGATGGTGCTGCCCTTACAGATGATGTAATGCTATCGGCCAAGGAATATCTGGATTTGGCAGATGTTCCCTTTTCAGACAGAGCGCTTATTTTAGACCCTGAATCCCTTACCGATTTGATGAAAATAGACAAATTCCTGCGTGACGACTATGTGGCAAGGGGAGCTGTCGAATCAGCAAACGGATTGATAGGGAAGTCTATTTACGGTGGCAAAGTCTACTCGACGAATAACTTACGTGCCCTAAACACTACTTACCATTTGGCTGCTCTTATGCACAAGCAGGCAATAGCCATGATACAGCAAAAGGCTCCGACAGTTGAGAGATTCGACTGGTGGCAGAAGTTTACTTCTGTCGTAAGAGTGCAATGTATCTTTGGTGCTAATCTTGTGAGAGCCGGCAATGGTGTCAGGATAAAGACACGAAGTTAGCTTTTATGGGGAGGAGTTCTACACTCCTCCCCTAAAGGGAGAAAATGCACGATTTTTTGTTAGTCACAGTTGCCTACAGGAATGTTGAGAGCGAAACCTGTTGGAGTGTAGAAAAGGCACACCAGCGAGGGCTTGACAACTTTATGTGGATAATTACTGGTGGCGATGCCCTGATAGGCAGGTCAAGAAGTCATGTTCTGACACAATTTGTGAGGGAGAAGGGAATGCCCCCCTACTTCATATTCCTTGATTCGGATATTGTGTTTGAACCTGATGACCTGCACAGGATAGCACAAGACCTCAAAAGTGGTTACGACATTATTGGGGGTGACTATGCTGTTAAGTCAGGGATACAGTCTGCCAACTATGCCTATGACGCTGCGTATGAGAGTGATGGGAAGATACATGAAATCCAGTTTCTCTCTACTGGCTTTATGGGAATATCCCTAAGAGTAGCAAAGGATATAGCTGAGAAGCTAAAACTACCCTTGCTTCATCCAGGAACCGGGCATGAGTGTTATCCCTACTTTGAGTCGGGTTATCGCCATGTGGAACCTGACACTATTGAGGAGAAGGGTGAACTTTATATCTCTGAGGACTGGGACTTCTGTGAGAAGTGTCGGAAGGCAGGATACAAGGTTTATCTAGATACCTCAGTGAGATTAGGACACAAGGGCGTACAGATAGTTACTATGCAAGATGTTGTCGAGACTCAGGCAGCTATGGCTAAAGAACAAACTAAAAAGACGTAGGAGAAATACCGCTCCAATGCGTCAAAAAATAAATAAGGGGGAAAAAATTAAATGGGACAACAAATAAGAGTTTACCGTTCCCTTGAGCTTATTGACAACAAGGGAAGCAGCGAAAAAATCATAACCGCCCCTACCCAATGGTTCACTGAGGAAAGTGCCGCAAAGCAATACGAAATAGGAACCAAGCTCGTAGTTGAGGATATGGTGTTTCGCTATGCACATATTGAGACGAATAGGGCTTCCGCTTGGAGGGGAAGGGGTATGCACAATCTGGGCAAGCAAAATACAGCCCATGGCGCAAACGGATACATACCTGTAGGGACTGCGACCGCTGCAAGTGCAGCGGCTACAACCCTAGTATTAACACTAGGGACATGGGACTCTGGTACTGCTGCATACGAAGCAACGGCTGACGAGTTTAAGAACGGGGAAGTTTACTTGGAATCTAGCCCTTGGACTGGTGCTGTAAGGGGTAGAATTCGCTCTAATGCTGCGACTTCAACAACTACTACATTCCAACTAAAAGAAGGGATTGTCGCTGCTATTGGGACTTCACCCAATGGAAAACTTCACTGGAACCAGTACGCCTATGTGGGTACGGCCATCAGTGATTCCCAGTGCGCATTTAGGTGTTCATGTGTTGGTTGCTTGAATGTGAACGGTACTGCCGACTACTATGTATGGCTTCAGACATGGGGGCCGTATATGTCGCAGTATGGTTCGACAGACCAACCAGGTGAGGGGAAAGACAATAGGTCGGTTTATTTTGACCGTTATGGCGCTTTTGTTCAAGGTTCCTCTACTACGTATGATAATCAATACGCAGGTTTTCCCTTAGCTAACACCTGTGATAACGACATTGAAGGCTATAATGGTTGGAGTCCCTGGGTGATGCTTCAAATCAGTCCGTAAAGGAAGAAGATGCCACTTTACGAGTACCGATGCCCTAAGTGTAAAGCTAACAGGGAGGAGGTTCAGTCCTTCGGGGCTGCTCCTCCCCTCTGTGGGTGTGGAGTGCTGATGGACAGGCTTATATCTTCTCTAGGCATGGTTAAGATTGACAATATACCTATTAAGTATAAGTCATTAGGCATTAAACCGTTCCACTCATGGGAACCAGGGCCAGGGGAAGCATAAATAGTTTGTAGGTGATAAATGAAAACACGACTTGAGATTCAGAATAGTCCAAGGCAATATGAGGACTTGATATTGGAAGTCCTGTTGGATATACGGGATATTCTAGTCAAAGCTGCCAAGAAACCAAGGAAGAAGGCTAATGCCTCTGTACGAACTAAGGTGTAATAACTGTGACCTAGTGATTGAGAAACTTGTGAGGTCGCCTGAAGACTTCAGATGCCCTAATTGTGGCAATCCAATGGAACGCACGCTTTCAGGTTTTTCAATCAGGATGAAGGAGGGCTATCCTCGCTGGGTAGATAATCTTGATACTTACCAAAAGAAACAGGCTGACCAGGGGTTAGAACCAGACCTTCCAGGATTCAATAAAATAAAATAAACACGCCTCGGTGTGTGTGTAATGGAGGTTAAATATGATTATAGGAAGTTGGCAAGCAGCCACGATTGCTCAAAGTGCACAGGTTAGTTCTGAGGTTGACTTGGGGAGGCCATACGAAACGATGCTAATATCGTTCCCAGACCTAACCAATGACACGAAAATTACTGTCAAGGTTGGCGAAAAAAGTGGTGCCGTTGCTTATGAACTACATAGCTTTGATTATGCCACAGGGCAGAACAAGGTTATCTCAATAAGAAGTGGTAGCCTGGCACAATTCTTTGCTCAGGTGCCGATTGGTGGCTTTCAGTTTATTACTATTTATACGAGTAATGCTGCACCATCAGGTGGTTGGGCTATCCGAGTTTGTGGCGTGAGGAGTTAGAAATGCTATTAAGGAGGTAAACAAGAATGGCAGAATTAAGTACGTATATGGAGGACAGGATAGTCAATTTCATGCGGAATGTGGCTATCACGGGCCAAGCAGCAGTTTATGTAGGTTTGTTTTGTGCGGCAAGCACAGGGGAAGAGGATTTGGCAACCCTTGATGCCGAGTTGGAGGCTGGCACTATTACCTCTGAAGTAAGCGGTGGTGGTTATGCCAGAGAACTTGCAGGCTTATCAGCTTCTTCTAATGGTGTAAGTGCTAATGCAGGCGATATAACCTTTGATACGGCTACGGGTGCTTGGGGGACAATAACTCATTGTGCCTTGATAGATGCTATAACTGCTGGGAATGTAGTAATGTGGTCACGGTTTGATGCTTTTAAGGCAGTAGCTAGTGGAGATACCTATAAAATCAATACGGGAGACCTTGACGTAGTCATAATATAATAAGGAAATAACTGTAGCTTAAATAAGAGGCTAAATGAAAGCCTAAATACAGGGGAACCAGATTAGGAGGTAAATTATGGCAGACCAAAAGATTAGTGAATTAACAGAAAAGACTACACCTGTAGCCGATGACCTCCTGGCTATTGTAGATAGTGAAGCTGAACCAATAGAAACCAAAAAACTTAAGCACTCCAATCTTAAAATTCCTAAGATTATTGATGCCGATGGTGATACCCAAATCCAGGTTGAGGAGAGCGCCGATGAGGACAAAATCCGTATGGATGTCGAGGGCGTGGAGGCTTTCCTGCTTAGTGATGTTGGTGAGCTTACCCTGGCAAAGCAATCAGGTTGTGCTGTTTCAAGAAGTGCCACGCCACAGGTGCTCTTGGATGCTGGGTTTTCGCACATTGCTTTTGACGTAGAAGGCTTTGATATTCAGAATGAATTTGATTCAAGCTCTCTGACTGGTTCAGCTACGGCAACTACCGCTAATCATCTCATCGATACTACGAAGAATCAATTTACTGCCGCTGATGTAGGCAAAACGGTGTGGAATACTACGGACAATACCTATACTACGGTTACTGTTTACAATTCTACCTCCGACTTAACTCTTGCAGCAAATATAATGGCTAGTGGCGAAGGATACATCCTGTTTTTCTCCAGATTTACAGCTAAAGAAGCGGGGTTGTATTTAGCTACGACTCTAATATCTGTATCAGCCCTTGTGGATGGGCAAAGGTTAATTGCTTATATTAAAAAGAATAATGCGGATGTTGCTGTCTCGATGTTTACAGTAGGGTCAGCAAACGATTCGGGGGTTCTAGCTATCACTATTGTAAACCTGGCTATTGATGATTACTTAAATGTCTATTGTTATCAAAATGCAGGAGCTGTCAAACCTACAGTTGGGATTGCAGGCATGACAACTTTCGCTGTAGCGAAGATAGCATAATTACGTCAACTGGAGAAATAAATGTCTTATCGTCTATTAAAAGAAGATAGTGATGTTCTGCTTAAAGAGGATGGAGATGCCATTGTTCTAGAGCAAGTAATACATTACGGTGCTGCTACTCTATCAGGCACAGGTACATTGGCTAGTATTGGAGTGGGGATATTCACAGGAATAGCAACAGTATCGGGCACTGGTGCTTTGGCTAGTATAGGCAGGCTGATAGCGATAGGGAAGACTACCCTAGCAGGCACGGGAACATTAGCGGGTATAGGTAGCTTCTGGCGTTATGGTAAGGCAACACTCAGTGGTGCGGGAACTTTAGTTGGGGCTGGTGTCATTACCGCTATTGGTAAGGCTACCTTAACTGGTGTTGGGACTTTAGCAGCTATTCTTACCCTGGCAGTTATTAGAAGGGTAAGGGATTTCACAGGACGCACTGTCCAGACTTTTACTGGTAGGGATGTTCAGGATTTCAGTGGTAGGGATGTTAGCGATTTCACAGGAAGGGATGTTCAAGATTTCACTGGGCGAGACATACAGGAGGTTAGCTAATGGCTTTATATTCAAATGATTTATCAGTTATTCGGCAGAGAATAGCGAGAGAACTAGATGATTTAATCCTGGCGACAGTCAGTGCGGGTTCAACTACAACTGCGGTGTTAGCCACAACAGACCCGCCACAGTTCAGAAACAAGGCTGACGATTATTTTAATCAGCACGAATATGAGGTTTATACTTATGAAGGAATAAATATTGGTGAATCGGCCGTAGCCAAGGATTGGACACTTACAACACCAGCTAATACCTTGACGGTTGACCGAACCCTGGCTACCTTTACTACTGCATCTAAATTAGAACTACATAGAATATTTACATCTGGCGAATATCTAAATGCTATCAACCTGGCAATTGACGCAGCAGCAGGGGAATACTTAGTTGATATTAAGGATGAGACAACTGTCGTGTTAGTGGAAGGTGAAACCAATGACGGGAACACTATTTACACTTATGAATATACCCTACCCACAAGCTTGCTTTATATCCACAGGGTTACTAAAGAAGGTTGTGTAAGTGGAAAGAAATTAACAGGACCAGTAACTGTAGCTTTCACTCTAGGGGAAAAGGTAACGGCAGATGTATCACTAGCCACGGGGATTATAAGCTATGAAGATAGTGGCGATGACTATATTTTAGTAAGGGAGGTTGATGGGACTTTCGCTGTTGACGATACAGTAACGGGTGCATCGGGGAGTTGCGGTGTGCTAACCGCAGTTGCGGATGAAACTGTAGGTGATGGGAAGTTCCCGATAAAGAATATTGTTGACCCGAGAGATTGGTCAATCATTAAGACTAATGGCCCAAAGATAAAATTCAATGAAGACCACTTTAGCGTGGTGGGAGATTTAAGGGTAAGGCTAGAAGGGCAGGGTTCACAAGCCCTAGTGTCCAGTAATACGGATGATATTTTCCTGCCACCTGATTGGCTTGTGCTTAAGGCAATAACCTTCCTTCCCTATAGCAAGCTTGAGAGTGATAAGCTTTTGAACACCTTCAAGATGGCTGAGGCAAAGACGGCTCGCCCAATTTATACAGCAATTCATGCCAATTCAAAGGGAGTGATTGAATAATGCGAGAGGTCGTTTTAGATGATAATCGTTTTCGGGTTATAGGTGATATACAGAGACGCAATATAAACCCCATGGCAGCTAGAATTGATACTGGGCCAACTGGTTATAGCAGCTTTTGTCAGGCATCGGTGGAAGAGTGGCATGGCATGAGGGGTGGGATCGGTGTTAAGAATCAGAAAACCTCCGGCACTGAACAACTCTATTGGAGCGAGGGATTAAACACAAGCCTTGATAGCGGAATTATACAAGGTCCCAAAATCAATACTGCGGGAACCTTTGCTAAAATCTGTGTGGACATATTTGATTTTGATGGTTCTGGTTCAGCCAAGACTTATGCCTATGGTGATAATCTAATTGCGGAATGGAAGGGGGATACAGATTGGGTAAAGGAGACTGTATATGGCCTAGCCACCTATGTTAATGCCGTGACTGATACGGGATATTGTTATGAATGCACAACGGCAGGAACATCAGGAGCAACCCACCCTGCTTGGCCGACAACTGTTGGTGGTACTGTTGAAGATAATGATGTGGTATGGACTTGTCGGGCAGAAAGATGGGTAACAAAGGAAGCAGGATTAGATGACCCGATAGACGATATTGTCGTTACCGATGAAGAAGGTACCTATGCAGTAGTAAGTTCTGCCACTGCTGCCTATAAGAGCACGGACGGTACAACCTGGACTGCCCTAGAGGGATGTAAGGGTTATCTTGCTGTCCTTGATAATCGCCTTATTGGCTTTTATGGGAAAACGGTAAACTATTCGCCTCGAGGAAATATAGATGGGGACTGGCTTACATTTAAGGTTTCAGCCTATCTAGGAACAGTAAATGGATTATTCGCCGGTAAATTATTAACCAATGGCGATCCTGTGCTTTATTTGAATACAAGCGAAGGATTATGGGCTATAGATTTCTGGACTCAACAAATCTACAAGCAGGAAATTTCCTTCCCACCCCATGATTACGCTGGCTATGCCGCTATGTATTGGAATTCCTATGTTTGGATTTCCACCGGGGCAGGGATTAAAAAGATTACTCCCGGCATGGCAACTGATGTTGGCCCTGACCAGGACGATGGTTTGCCCTCAGGATACCAGGGGGCAGTCTTTGATATGTTAGGGTTGTCCGATTGGATAATCTACTGTGTTAATGGTGGCAGTAGTGATGACCAGAAATCGTCCATCTTCAAGAGACATGGGACAATAGGCGGGAACCAGCAAATCTACACAGGTGCTGCAAATAAGCCAATAAGGTGTCTTCATTTCTCGCCATCCTCTATGTACACCAACGGCAGATTATGGTGGGGGGAGGACACAGGTATTAAATATTGTATGTTCCCCGATTTTAACGCTGACCCTACTGAGATTTCAGGCTATGAGTTTGTGTTAGCTTCGGGCAGGGCTATTCTTTCTACATTCCGTCCACTAACACCATTTAATAAATTAGCCCTCCGGGTTATGGCAGTGACGAAAGGGTGTGATGACACAGCAGGTGCCGAAAGGCAATTTACCATCTATTACAAGGTGGATGATGGCGATTGGGAAACCGCATTGGGTGTCTTTGCCACCTCGCCAGTGCCAACTGCCCTTGAGTTTGCCGATGGTGCCGGCTTGGTCTTCAGGACAATAACTTTTGGCATAGAGGGCGAAACTCATAGTAGTGCAACCACACCAGAATTAAAATCCCTGATGTTTGGCTACCTGGCAGGCACAAAGAGGCTAAGAGGCTTTACCTTTCCCATTGCGGCTACTCAAGATAATTCTGAGGACATATTTAGCAAACTCCACACAACGCAAGATAAAGATGAACTGGTAAAGTTTTATCCATCAGGCAATACGGCTAAGACAAGTTACTGGGTTAAGATAACCAATCTTCCTGAGAATGTGCATTGGGACGCTAACAGGAAAGAGGGCGAGATTCAGGTTTCAGTTGAGGAAATATTCCGTGGCTGAGACTATCTATCCCTTCCTCAGTAGCCTTGAGAAGTTAGTTTGGGATTGGTTGACAGCCCATAAGATTCCCTTTGAAGCACAACAAAAGATGTTTGGAACTATGGAAATTGGCAGTGCTGTTGTGGATTTTATACTAACGGAACGTCAGGTTGCTATACGTTGCATGGGGGGCTACTGGCATTCTGGTTTAACGCCAGTGGGTAGGGATAGATTGGGAAAGGAAAAATTGATAGAGGCGGGTTATATTGTTGTAGATTGCTGGGAAGATGATTTAACGAGAAGACTTGATTATACACTAGATAGGGCAATAAAAGGGGAGGAATTACCTAGATAAGATGGCAAGAAGTTTCACATTAACTAAACTCATTAACGATAAAGGGCAAGTCGTGACCAATGCCTGGTGTAGGGCGTTCAGGGGTGATACCCAGGTTTTGGTTGAGACGCAATACACGGACAGTTCGGGGAATGCTGCCTTCACTGCCCTTATTGATAATGTAGATTGCTACATCATCGCTATATGGGGCAATAATGTTAAATGGTTTTTCAGTGAAGGTACAATAGGAACAACCGAGATAGACACAAATGCAATAACAACCACAAAGATATTTGATGCTGCGGTATCAGAGGCAAAAATAGCTACAGACGCCATAACTACAGATAAGGTGAAGGCAGCCAATATCACCACAGCCAAGATAGCTAATTTAGCAGTTACAACAGCCTTGATTAATAATCTTGCAGTAACAACAGCCAAGATAGGCGATTTACAAGTCACCAATGCCAAGATAAACGACCTTAATGTTAATAAGCTAGTAACGGGTACAATGACCGCCGATGTAACCATCTCTAATACTTTCAAAACAGCAGCCTCACCTAATCCTAGAATAGAGATAACATCTGCTTTGTTTGTTGGATATAGCGATGCGACTACCAAACAATTCTATGTTCAGACATCGGATGGGAAGGCATATTTTGGTGGGGGGACTTGTTGGTTAGATAGTCTGGGAGCACATTTAAAGGGCGAGAGTGGGACAGCAAGATTAAGCTTTCAAAATGATGCTGGGGGAGATTGCGGGCAGATATATGGCAATGCCACACAAAACCTCTGCTTGAGGGGTGGATATTTGGGTGAGGGTGCACGGGCTCAAATAATATGCGGGACAGCATTAGTGGGAAGCAACTTTGATTTTTCAGGAGCATATTGCGAGACAGATTACCTAAAAATTGAACTACAATTAAAAATAAAGGAGCGAGCAGAAGCACCATCAACAGCTGATGGTTATGCCTTTATTTATCCCAAGGCAGATAATAAGCTTTATTATCTTGATGGGGCTGGTGCAGAACACGAATTGGCAGTCGCAGCATAGGAGGTTTTATGAAGTTATTTACTTTAGCAGTCGGCAATGATGGGGAGATAAAGTTTACTGGTGATTCCCCACAGGAAGCCAAACGGTTTATTGAAATGATTTTACAGCAACAGGCTTTTCAGGCTGGTATGCAAACTGAAAAACAAAAGATAAGACAGGGTTATAAAACAAAAAGACATAAGACACCCAAAGAATCCAAATCGGAGGGTGTCCGTCCATAGAGTAAGGCATCATCTCTTCTAGTAAAGGCTAATCCCTAGCTTCAACACTTCAAGATTTAGGCAGGTAAAAAGTTTTCCTCTAGTAATCCATCACATCAGCCAGAATAGGGGCGATTTTAA
>Ga0307380_10003220_pt1 | contig 22702 bp, 21 predicted proteins | sample UN3MG_FD_202239 | JGI IMG/M metagenome (GOLD analysis project Ga0307380, IMG submission 202239) | Soil microbial communities from Risofladan, Vaasa, Finland - UN-3 | ecosystem: Environmental > Terrestrial > Soil > Coastal area > Acid sulfate soil | place: Finland: Risofladan, Vaasa | collected... | reverse complement strand
GGAGTCCGGCGGCTGCGAGGGCAGCGATGGTTCGGCGCATCGGCTCACCCTAGGGGTCGGTGCCGCCCCAGACCCAGCGTTCCCCGTTGGCGTCGTGGCAATGGTGAGGTGGCCTGTAAGCGGGACACAGATTCGTTCGGTCCGTCTACACGGGAGTCTTCGTTGAAGTTGTGGTCTGCCTGGGGTTTCGCAACCCGCGAGATCTTGCCCCGTCTCGCTGGTACCGAACAGATTGTGGGGTTGGCGTGGGTCGCAAGTGAGTTGTTGCCGTTCCGGCGGCACCGTGGAGTCACCAGCTGGGATCTACTTCGAGGCCATCACCCAGATCCCGTCCCAGTGAGCGGGCGGGTGGGCTCGGAGTTCCTCACAACGGGCGACATAGGTGGCCGAGAGCGCGTCGGCCGGGTGGGCCCGAAGGCACCGCTGGAAGGACCCGATCGCCGCGTCCCAGGCCCCTCGGCGATAGCTGCTGATGCCGTCGCGAAAGTCGTTCACGACGTCCATCAGGTTCGGAAACGTCTCGTCGGTGTGATAGTCGAGCACCTCGTGTATCGCCACCGGCTCGGTCTTTCCCTTGACGATCACCCGGTCGACCTCCCTCGTCCGGTACACGCCCTTGAGCTGTCGATGGGTCAGGTCACTGATCAGGATCCGGGCGTCGTACTGCTTGCAGGCGCTCTCGAGTCGGGCGGCGAGGTTGACCCCGTCGCCGATCATCGTGAAATCCATCCGCTTCGGTGAGCCGATGTTGCCGGCGACCACGGTGTCGGTGTTGAGGCCGATGCCCATGCCGATCGGCGGCTTTCCGTCGGCCAGCCGCGTGGAGTTCCATTCGTTGAGCGAGCGGATCATGGCGATCGCTGTGCGGACGGCGCGGTCCTCGTCGTCATCGGCTGGCTGAGGGAGGCCGAAGGCCGCCATGATGGCATCGCCGATGAACTTGTCGAGCATGCCGCCCTCGTGCTGAATGCAGTCGACCATCAGCGTGAAGTACTCGTTGAGCATGCTGACGGTCGCTTGCGGTCCGAGCTGCTCGGTCAGCGTGGTGAAGCCACGGATGTCGCTGAAGAGCAGGGTGACGACGGCGCTGGTCCCGCCGAGGATGTCCTCGTCACCGCGTACGAGTCGATCGGCCAGTGCCGGGTCCATGTAGCGGGCCATGGTCGAGCGGATCCGCTTCTCGCTCGAGATGTTCTCCAGCAGCAGAATGGTCCCCTCCTCGTTCGACTCGATGCGCAGTGGGACGCCGGTGACGTTGACGGAGACGGTCTCTCCGACCCGATCGGAACTGGTGTGGCCGGTACCGGTGCGAAGGTCGACGTCCATGAGCGCGCCCGACTCGTTGGTCGCCATGACATCTTCGACCAGCGCGAGGATGCCCTGATTCTTGTCGAACAGGTCGCGGACCGAGCGACCGATGACGTGATCCTCGGCGTACCCGAGGATCTCGGCACCGGCAGCGTTGCAGGTCACGATCTCACCCTCGTTGTCGAGGGTGATCACCCCATTGGTCATCGACTCGAGAACGGCGTCGTTGTAGTTCTTCACCCGCTGGACGTCGTCGAACAGCTTCGCATTCTCGAGGGCGATGGCGACCTGTGCGGTGAAGGCACGCAGTCGCTGCTCGTCCTCGGCGGTGAACGGGCCACCCCGCTTGTTGAGCGCCTGGGTGGCACCGATGGTCTGACCCGCCTTGTTGACGAGCGGCACACACAGGATCGATCGGGTGAAGAAGCCGGTCTGCAGGTCGAACGACGGGTTGAAGCGCAGGTCGGCGTAGGCGTGCGGAATGTTGATCGTCTCCCCGCTCGTGAACACCGTGCCGGCGATTCCCACCGAGTCGGGGAATCGGATCTCGTCGACACCGTCGTTCCCCTCGGCGACACGGGCGACGAGCTCCGACGCTCGGCTGTCGTGAAGGAACAAGGTGGACCGGTCGGCGTCGAGCATCGCGGTGGCCTCGGCCATGACCCGGAGCAACAGAGCGTCGAGGTCGATCTCGGAGGTGATGTCGGCGACCAGGTCGACGAACTCCATCTCCCTCGCGGCCTGGACGCGGCTGCGCTCGTCTCGTTGGCTGCTCGTGAGGGCCAGGGCCGCGTGGGTGGTCATCGCCTCGAGCAGTTCGAGGCCGTCGTCGTCGAACCCGCCGTCGAGGCGATTGAGCACCTGCGCGACCCCGATGAGTTCACCGCGTCCGGTGCGGATCGGCGCGCACAAGATCTGTCGCGTGGCGTAGCCCGTCGTCTCGTCGACCTCGGGGTTGAAGTCGGGGTGGGCGTAGGCGTCGTTGACGACCATGCCGCGCCCGGTCTGGAACACCTTGCCGGCGATGCCCTTGTCGTTGAGCAGCCGTATCTCGCGTGGGCCGTGATCGGTCATCGATCGGGAGTAGAGCTCGTTGGTCGCGGTGTCGTTGAGGAACAGCGTCGCCCGCTCGGCACGAAGGGCGGTCGCCGTCATGGCCACCAGGCTGGCGAGGATCTCGTCGAGGGTGTCGAGAGCGGCCACGGTGCGCGAGACATCCACCAGCGTCTCGGCCAGATGGAGGCGCTTGGCCTGGTCGAGCAGTGCGTCCGCGTTGGTGCTCGCCCGCGAGATCGCGGTCGGGTCCTCGGTCATCGGTGGCCGTCCGAGATCGTGTTCTCGAGCCGGTGGCGCAGCTCCGTGATGGTGGCGTGCAGGTCACGTCGCTCGGTTTCGAACTGCTGTGACTGCTGGCTCACGGCCACGTCATGTTGCTGTTGTACCTCGTCGGCATGGCGTCGGGCGGCGACGACCGCTTCACGCAGCTGCTCGACTTCCGCTGCTTTGTCTCGCTCAGCTGACTGGAGCGCGGCGAGCAGCTCCTCGCGTTGGCGGATCATCTCGACGCGCAGCGCGGTGATCATCGCGTGCAGCTGATCGATCTCGCCCTTGCGCTCCGCGTTGGCCCGCTGGTCTGCGGCGGCGGCTTCTTCACAGGCTGCCTCGAGCGCGTCTCGTAGGGCGAGAACCTCGCGCTTCGCCACCTCCAGTTCAACCTCTGCTACCTCGGCCATTCACGACCTCCTTCAATCAGCATGGTCCACGATGCGCTCTCGTCAGCAGTCACAGACGCGATCTTCCGCCGGTCACGTCGACCGGAGCGACGCCGCCTGCGGCCTCGCACTCGATCAAGACGTCCACCCCGATCGTCGTGCACCTACCTGTCCGATTGGGTGTCGATGCCTGTTGGGTTACCTGCTTGCGAGCTTTGTGTAGAACTGTGCCCCTGGCACACTGGCGAGGGCTTCGGCGTGTTCCGGTGTCGGTTCCCCGAGGACGAAGAACTCGACCGAGTCGATCAGCCCCATCGGTGTGCCCATGAACTCACCGTGGCCATCCGCCTGTATGAGGGCGAAGTGAGCGGACGAGTCAGCGTACATCTCGACGAGTACGAGGCTTCCGTGTTCCTCCGAGTAGTGCCAGTCGTAGGTCAGGGTGCCTGGCTCATCGGCGGCAACCTTGCACCCTTCGGCAGCCAGCGCTTTCACTTCCTCGACGTTCTCGGGCTCGACGCCCATGCGTGCGACGATCGTGATCGTTCCCGTCAGCATCCCCGAATCGTTCCCTACTGCGTCGAAAACGTATCAGGCCCGCTCCCACGCGGATAGAGCGTCAGCGGCCTTGCGACCGCTCCACGCTCGGCGATCGCTGCACAGAACACGCGCCCCGCAACAGGCCAACCCTGACGTTCGATCCGCTCGACGAGCAACAGCCTGCCAGCCGGGGTGAGTTTCGCTTCACCGTGGGACACGAGGGGCCTCCTTCAAAAGCTGGGGTGTGTCGCAACACCCGTCCCAGAAGCGGGCCCCTCACATGTCAACACCCTTCCGGGAACTACAGCTAGCAGGGTGCTGAAATTCGGGGTCTGAGGGCCGGGCGGGCCGATCGAGGGTGCCAGCGGTGATTGTCAGTGCGCTGCCTTGGTCGTCGATGTCAGATTTCGTTGATCGTCGCTGTCGGGTTTCGGTGATTGCTCACCGGTTCCGACGCTGGGAAGTCGTCGGTGGTGGCCTTGGCGACTGGCCGCTCATGCGGTGGCTGCGTCGAGGGCGGTGATTCGGATGATGTTGTAGACGGCGGCTTCGATCTTGAACCAGGCCCGGTTGCGGTCGTTGCCGATGTAGCGGACCTTGCGACCGGCTCCGACGGTTTTGATCCAGCCGAAGGGTTCCTCGACCCGTTTTCGGATCCGTTGCGAGACGGTGTAGCCGGCGTGTCGGGTGGTGCGCCCATCGATCGCAGATCGCCGGTTCGTGTTGTTCTGCGCGACGTGCGGCGTGAACCCGGCTTCGCGCGCATCGGCGACGAACTTCTTGGTGTCGTAGTTCTTGTCGCCGGCGACGGTTCTTCGCCGCTGGCTCTTCGGCAAGCGTTTCAACATTTCTGTCGCGCAGTCACGCTCCGCGAACCCGGTCGCAGCCACCTCCGCGTCGACGATCAACGCGGAGCGATGCTCGATCAACAAGTGACCGGCGTAGCAGAGCTGCGCGGCGGTGTTGTTGGACTTGCGATAGAGCCGTGCGTCCGGGTCGGTCGTCGAGGCGTGGGTGTCGTTCGATCGTTTCTGGCCGTGCCACTGGACTTCGCTGTTGCGGCCCTTGGGACCGTCGTCGCCGCCGCCGTCGGGGTCGTCTTTGGGTTTGAACGACTTGTGCGACGCCCACGCCTGCAACAAGGTGCCGTCGACGGAGAAATGGTCCGACGACATGTAGCGACGCAGCTTCGCCTGGCGGACCACCGCGGCGAAGAACTCGTCCGCGATGTCAGCATCAAGGAGTCGTTGACGGTTCTTCGAGAACGTCGACGCATCAAACGAAGCGGCGTCGATCGGGAGGTCGAGGAACCACTTGAACAACATGTCGTAGTTGAGGCGTTCACAGAACGCCCGCTCCGATCGCATCGAGTACATCGCCATCAACACCGACGCCTTCAACAACTGCTCCGGTGGCACCGACGGCCGACCCGACTTCGCGTACATCGCCTCGAACGAATCGTCCATCCCCGCCAGCACGGTGTCGACCACGACACGAATCCGACGAATCGGATGCTCCGCAGGGATCAGATCCTCCGTCGACAACGACGACAACATCGACAACTGCCGATCAGGCGTTCCACGCATGCCCCCATTCTTTTCCATCGCGACCCCGAACGCGAGCACCAATCAGAGGTTTTTCAGCACCCTGCTAGAGGGTGGTGGCAATGGTGAGGTGGCCTGTAAGCGGGATTCTGTGGGTGCATGCACCCGGTGACCATCCATCTGTGCGGCCTACCCGAGGGTGTCCACCACACCTGTCGGCGTGGCGGACGAACGGGCCGTTCGCGTCCTCTGCTCGGCCTTGCTCCGGGTGGGGTTTACCGAGCCGGCAACGTCACCGTTGTCGCTGGTGCGCTCTTACCGCACCGTTTCACCCTCACCTGTGACCAGCAAGCTGGCCCATCGGCGGTCTCTCTCTGTTGCACTTGTCCGTCAGGTCGCCCCGACCTGGCTCTCGCCAGCACCCTGCCCTGTGGAGTCCCGACTTTCCTCGACGGTGCAGCACGCACCACCGCGGTCACCCGGCCACCTCACCATTGCGGCGCCGAGTGTACGGGGCCGCAACGCTCGCGGTGTCGACCAACTATGGTGTTGCCGCTGCCGACCGTGCCGCGAAGGGGTTCCAATGGGTGTCAACCAGGGCCAGGTCGAGGCCTGGAACGGTGGAGAGTCGGTGCACTACGTCGACCATGCCGATCGGTACGACCGCCAACTCCAGCCGTTTGCAGACGCGTTGCTTGCTCGCGCCGACGTCCAGCCGTACCAGGCCGTGCTCGACATCGGCTGCGGTTGCGGGGTCACGACGCTGGCGGCCGCCAGCCGCGCACGTTCGGCGCTCGGCGTCGACATCTCGAATCCGCTGATCGCAGTTGCTCGCCAGCGGGCGCGGGAGCAGTCCGTGGACAACGTCGACTTCACCGTGGCCGATGCCCAGACCCACCCGTTCCCGGCCGACACCTTCGACCTCGTGATCAGTCAGTTCGGGCTGATGTTCTTCGACGACCCGGTGACCGCGTTCTCGAACCTGCGACGAAGCCTCGCCCCACGCGGCCGGATCTCCTTCATCGCGTGGCAGGGCCTCGGGGCCAACGAATGGGTCTGCGCCGTCGGCGATGCGGTGGCGCAACATGTCGAACTCCCGACGCTCGGCGGCATCGCCGGCGGCCCGGGAATGTTCGCGCACCAGGAGCCGGACGAGGTGGCCTCGTTGCTCGGCTCCGCTGGATTCACGGCGTTCGAAGTCGAGTCGGTGACGCCGGACATCCTCATCGCCGGAGGTGGCACGGTCGACGAGGCGGTGTCGTTCATGCTCGGCATGGGCATCGTGAAGGGCCTGCTCGGTCGGCTCGATGACGACGCGCGAGCAGATGCGATCGCCGCCGTCAGCTCAACGCTCGCCAACCACAACGACCGGGGTACCGGCGTCTCGATCGGCGCCGCCGGCTGGTTGTACTCCGCCCGCAACCCGTGAGCACTCGACGAACGACGATCTGGCGGTGATCAGCAGGTGGGTTCGAGTTCGTTGTAGATCAGGGCGTTCAGCGACGGGGTCTGCAGGATGAACGTCTCGCGCACACCGTTCTCGTCCGGGGCGCCCACGACGAGTTCGATCTGACCGGTCGACCCGAACGTATCGGTGACCGAGAACTGGAACGGAATGCCCTGGGCGTCGTTCTGTACGCCGCCGCCGCCGATGGTCGGGCTGACGTAGCCCTCCGGACCCCGTGAGGCCGCGACGATGCCTGCGGCATGGCGCGACTCGAGCGTGGCGGCAGCGATGGTCGCTGCTGACGCGTCTGCATCGTCGAGGTCGAGCGTCAGTGTCTGATGCGTCGCGGCGGCGATGTTCTCCAGTGCAACGGCAGTGTTGATGATGTCGCGCTTGGGGTCGTCGCTGCCCTGCACGGCGACGAGGAGCGGGTCGACGAGTCGCTCCATGTACCACGGGTTGGTGCACTCCCAGGCCACACCGTCGATGGACTCGGTGAGTTCGCCCATCTCGGCGGCGATCGCCACGTGAGACTCGAGCAACTGCTCGACCAGGAGGACCTGCTCGTCATCGAGCAGGTCGATGCCGAGGATCGTCTCGTAGACCAGCGCCAGCGTGAGCTCGAGCGACGAGGCGGTACGCAACAGCACCGCGTCGTCGATCGGGTAGTCCGGTGGGTCGGTGATCGGGGGTGCATACCCAACGCGCCCCGGGGCTTCGTCGCCGGTGCGATCGTCACCGCAGGCAGCGACCAACGCAGCAGCCGAAACGGTGAGTCCACCGATCTTGAGGGCGTCGCGGCGGCCGTAGCGAGACGCGGTGCCATGGGCGGTACGGCGGATCACGACAACACTCCTGAGGTCAACTCGAGGGGTTCAGCATCTGGTTCGAACAGCTGGTTGAGACTCGACGCAAGACCACCCAGGTCGCTCAGGACCGTCGCCATGCGGGCCTCGACCACGAGGATCGAAGCGGTCAGCTTGCGCGCGTTGACCGACTCGTAGTCTGCGAGCAGCTCGGTGTGGGTGGCCGCGGCGGTGTTCTCGAGGCCGTTGGCCACTTCGGCGAACGATTCGGCATCGCTGGTGGCGAACGCGGACTCGAGTTGCTCGTAGACCTCTTCGTTGCGGGCGTCGGCAGAGAAACCTGCGATTCCGGCGATCTTGTCGGCGTACGCGAGGTGGTTCGCCGAGAACACCGTCGCCACGTCGCCGGCGACATCGGACAGGCCGGCTTCGAGCGCGGTGTCGTACAACGCTGCTGCTGTGAGTTCCAGTCGCATTGCCTGGAACAGGAGTTCCTTGTCGCCGTCGGTCGGGCTCGTCGGAGCGGCGGATGCAGTGCGGGCCAGGCTGAGCGCGGCGGCACTGGCGAGGCCGACTGCGCCCAACGCGCTGATGAGGCCGCGCCGAGACGTTGGCGGTGCAGCGGGGTCGAGATCCACGGGGGAGTGTCCTTTCGGGGTCATGCGTACGACAGCCTTCCCGCTGGGAGGGCGTCGGAGCAATTCTAGGGTCCGGGGTGCGGCCATCGGGTGATCGCTCAGAACTCGAGTGCAGACAGATCGGCGTGCCAGCCTCCGGCGCGCTCGAGCGCATCGGCCCACCGATCGCGTCGGCAACGGTGCAGTGTGGGATCGGTGGGTTCGACGACACGGGCGGGCCGCCACAGCGCATCGAGGTCGCCGATGTCGTTGAACACGCCGACGCCGAGCCCGGCCATGAACCCAGCGCCGATCGTCGTCGCCTCGGCGACGGGGGAGACCTCGATCGGACAGTTGGCCGCGTCGGCCAACGCCTGGGCGAAGGTCGGATTGGCGCTCATCCCGCCGTCGATGCGCACCGTGTGGATGTCGACGCCGCTGTCGGCCCGGGCGGCCTCGATCAGATCGGCGCCCCGGTGAGCAATTCCTTCCAGGACCGCTCGCACGACCTGCGGGCGACCGGTGCCTCGCGTGATCCCGAGCAGCGTGCCACGAGCCCCGTAGTCCCACTTCGGTGTGCCGAGTCCGAGCAGCGCCGGCACGTAGACGACGCCGTCGGTGTCGTCGCACATCGCGGCGACATCGTGGCTCTCGGCGCTCGTCGCGATCAGGCCGAGGTCGTCTCGCAGCCATTCGACGTTCGTGCCCGCCGACAACATGATCGCCTCGACGCCCCACGTGATCTGGCCATCTCGCGACCAGAGCGGCAGCGGGTAGGTGCCTGCAGGGTGGCGGTGGGCGCCCGCGGGTGCACCGGTGTCGGTGCACAGGTCGAGCATGCCACCCGTGCCGAACGTGATCTTCGCGCGGCCCGGCCGCACACAACTCTGGCCGATCAGCGACGCCTGTTGGTCGCCGAGCATCGCAGCGATCGGTGGCGCCCCGTCGAGCGCGGTCGCGTGACCGATCACGCCGACGGAATCGACCACGGTGGGAAGTGTCGACTCGGGGACCCCGAAGGCCTCGCACCGGTCGTGGGACCACCTCGAGCCGTCGACCACGCGCAGGCCGTTCGTCGTCGCCGACGCATTCGTCTGATCGCTGACGTGGAGTGCGCCCTCGCTGAGTGTCCATGCAATCCAGCTGTCGATCGTGCCCACGCACAGGTCGCGGCCGTCGAGGCCGGGCGTGTTGGCGAGTATCCAGCCGGCCTTGGTGGACGATTGGTTGGGAGCGACCGACCATCCGCGTTCGAGTTTGGCCATGATGCACTCGCCGACGGTACGCAGGTCCTGCCAGCCGAGGCCCGGCGCAACGGGTTCGCCGGTGGTGCGGTCCCACACGAGCGTGCTCGCCCGCTGGTTGGTGATCCCGACCGCGGCGACAGACCCGGTGGTCGACGCGAGCACCGTACGGGCAGCGTCGAGCAACGACGCCGCCAGTTCGGCGCCGTCGAATTCGACCAGGCCGGGCGCCGGTGTGGAGGGCGGACAGGGCCGGTACTCCATGGCCTGCACGGCGAGTGTCTCGTCGATGATGGCAGCGCGCAGCCCGGTGGTGCCGACGTCGATGACGAGCATCGCGCTCATTGAGTTCTCTCCCGATTCGATCGTTGGCTCGACGGCACGAAGCCGCGCGCCTGGAGCTGGCTGCCCAGGATGCCGCCCGCCACACCGGCGAGAGTCACCAGCGACAGGGTGAAGAACACGCCGAACCAGTTGACGCTGTCGCCGCGCAGCAGTCGGATCAGGATGAACACGCTCTGAGCGCCCACGTAGGCGATGATCGTCGTGGCCACGCCGTGTGACATCGGCGTGCCACGTTCCTGGACCCAGGCGGCGCAGCCTCCACCGAGCACGAAGCCGAACATGGCGCCGAAGAAGAAGAAGGCGTTGAGGCCCGACGAGTCGGAATCGACGAACGCGGCGATCAGCGTGAGCGGGATCGCGAGGATGAGGCAGACGCCGATCCCCGCGCGGACGGCAGCGGCATCCCACCGACCCGCCGGCGTCGCGACGTTCATGGCCAGGCCACCTCGCCGAACGGTGACGCGAGGCCGAGCTTGCCGGGGTTCATGATGCCGTTCGGGTCGAGCGTCGACTTGATGGCGGCGAGCACGCCGTGTGCCGTGCCGAGTGCCTCGGCCATGAACCGACCTCGGTTCAGCCCGACGCCGTGGTGATGCGACAGGTTGCCACCTCCTGCCAGCACCGCACGTTGACCGGCGTCCCACATGGCCACATATGTCGATTCGACTTCGCCGGCAGGCGGGGTGGCAGCGAACGTGAAGTACAGACAGGCTCCATCGGGATAGCTGTGCGACAGATGGCACGTGGCCGCACGAGCATGCGGAACCGCAAGCAGCGCGGCGCGCACGTCGCCGAACAGCGTGTCGAGTCGGGACCACGGCGCGGCGATCTCCATCGTGTCGACCACGAAGCCCTTGCGGGTGAGGCCCTGCAGCGCGGAGGTGTCGTTGCGATGGCCCATCCAGGCGTCGACGAGTGATTCGGGCATCGGTTGTGCATTGCGCGCGAGCGCCGCGCGGTCGACGATCGACATCGTCGCGTCGACCAGATCGACATGGCCTTCGTCGAGTACGAGCAGCATGCACTGGGTGCCGTCGCCGCCCTGGCCGCGCTGTGACTCGACAGCGTCGTACAGCCTCAGCACCGCCGGGGTCGCCCCGGCCTGCAGAACGTGGCGGCAGGCCTCGATGCCGTCGGCGAACGAACCGAACGCGTACGCGGCACGCCGTTCGTGTGTCGGCACCGGGTGAGTTCGCAGCCACACCCTGGTGATCACGGCGAGCGTCCCCTCCGAGCCGACGAGCAACTGGGTCAGGTCGGGCCCGGCGGCAGCCGCCGGCGCCCCCCCGGTACGGATGACCGTGCCGTCGGCGAGGACGGCTTCCAGACCGACCACCATGTCCTCGATCTTGCCGTAGCGCGTCGAGTACTGACCGGCACCTCGCGAGGCCACCCAGCCCCCGACCGTCGCCAGGTCGAAGCTCTGCGGGAAGTGGCCGACCGACAACCCGTGCGTGGTGCGCAGTTCGTGTTCGAGGTCCGGGCCGAACGTGCCGGGCAGCACGTCGACGATGCCGGACACGTCGTCGACGGCGATCACCCCGCAGAGGGAGGTGGCATCGAGCACGACGCCGCCGAAGACGGGAGCCGCAGCCCCGCACACCCCGCTGCGTCCGCCCGTGACGGTGAGTGGGAGTCGAGCGTTGTTGCACACCTGCACGACGCGAACGACCTCGTCGGTCGAGGTCGGGCGCACGACCACCTCGGCGAGTCGTGGCACCTGACCGGCCAGCGCCCAGTGCAGCGCCAACGGCCACCAGTCGCGGCTCGCTTCGGCGACGGTGTCGACTGAACTGCCGGTATCGGATTCGATCGTCTCGCAGATCGAGGCAAGGGCCGCCAGTGCCTCCTCGGGAACCTCGACACTCGTACTGCTGATCCGGCTCGCAGTGCCGAGCAGCTCAATCGGTGGTGTTGGCGACGTGGGCATGTTGTGCTCCTGCGTTCTCTTCGTCGGCGCACAGACGTCGGTAGTCGTCGAGCTGGCGTTCGATGTCGTCGTGTGACCAACCGAGCTCGTCGGCCAGCAGCGCGGCGACCGCGGGCGCCGCAGCGAGGCTGGCGGGACGGTCGAACAGGTGCGCGCGGGTGCGGCGGGCGAGGATGTCGTCGAGCGTGGTGGCCATCTCGTGACGGGCGGCGTAGACCGCCTCGGCGCGCAGGTATGGCTGGCCGGCGACCAGCGGCTCTGCGAGGTCGGGCCGGAACGCGACCAGTGTGCGGATCTCGTCGGCCATCGTGCCGTACCGCTGCGCCAAGTGGTGGGCGACCGTGCCGGGCTCGGTGGCAGCCTTCGACCTGCCGGCGCCGAGCAGCCGTAGCCGCCGAGTGGCGGATCGGCGCATACGACGCGGCGCGCCGAGACGTTTCACCACGACGTCGACGGTGTCCTCGGCCATCTCGCGATAGGTGGTGAGTTTGCCGCCGTTCACCCTCACGACCCCGGTGTCGCTCACCGCCACCTGGTGTTGGCGCGACAGGTCGGCAGTCTTCGCGCTCGCACCCTCGTCGGTGGTCGCGCTCTTGACCAACGGCCGCAGCCCGGCCCAGACCCCGGTGATGTCATCGGCGGTGATCCGCTCGGTGACCGTCGGATCGAGGGCCTCGTTCAACGCGGTGAGTACGTAGTCGATGTCGTCGGCGGTGCACTGTGGGTCGTCGAGCGGGCCGTCGTAGTCGGTGTCGGTGGTGCCGACGTAGACGTGGTGGAACGTACCGTCCGGTCGCGGCCCCCACGGCACGAGGAACAGGCTGCGACGGTCGGAGCGCACCGGGATGATCACCGCGATGTCGACGCGGATCTTGTCCCACGGAACCGTGATGTGAACGCCCTTGGCCGGCCGGATCGAGTCGGGATGCTCGGTCTCGTCGAGCGAACGAACCTCGTCGGCCCAGACGCCCGCAGCGTTGACGATGCACCGTGCAGCCACCTCGAACCGGGCGCCGTCCGCTTCGACGACAGCTCCCGTCGCGCTGCCGTTCGTCGAGTCGACGGTGATGTCGACGACGGCGCACCGGTTGGCGACCACGGCGCCACGATCGGCTGCGGTGCGCGCCACGGTGAGCGCCAGTCGGGCGTCGTCGGCCCCGGCATCGAAGTAGAGGTAACCGGCACTGAGCTTGTCGAGGTGGGTGGTGGGGAAGTGCGTCGCCGCCTGCTCGGCGGATACACGACGGTGCAGCTTGCCGATGCGCCAGCCACCGGTGAGGTCGTACATCCACATCGCCGACCCAAGTGCCTTGGCGACCTTCTTCGACACGACGCCGTCCTTGGTCAGGATCGGAATCATGAAGGGCAGGACCTCCACCAGGTGGGGGGCGTTCCTCATCAGTCGGCGGCGTTCGCGCAAGGCCTCGTACACGAGGCGGACATCGCCGTTCTGGAGGTACCGCAGGCCGCCGTGGACCATCTTCGAACTCTTCGACGACGTGCCGCTGGCGAAGTCGTCGCGCTCCACCAATGCAGTGCGCAGCCCGCGGGCTGCGGCATCCAGGGCGACGCCGACACCGGTGATCCCGCCGCCGATCACGAGCACGTCGAAGGGGCGGTCGACCGTGCTGGTGCGCAGCGCATCGAGCATCGCCTCACGCTCGAACGGCAGCTTCGGTCCCGACATCGCTCGGATGCTAGTGCCGCGCCGGCCAGGGGCGAAGGTCCCACTCCGCATGGGTTGCGCATCTGCAAGAGATGCAGATAGGACGTCCGCCGTGAAGTCTCCGATCGAGCTCGCACTGGCCTTCCGGGCCCAGGGGTTCACGGTCACGCCACAACGTCAGCTGCTGTTCTCGTTGCTCGAGGACGGCACGACCCACCCGACCGTCATCGACGGCGACGATCGATGCATCCCGCAATCGGCCTCGATCGTCATTCAGCGCACCTGTGCCTCGTGTGCCCACACCAGTTCCCGCTCGAATCCACATCCCAAACCCGATTCCACACCGGAACTCCAGAAGGAGCATCACCATGGCTGACCTCAATGGCACCAAGACCCATGAGAACCTGAAGGAGGCGTTTGCCGGCGAGAGCCAGGCCAACCGCCGCTACCTGTGGTTCGCCCAGAAGGCCGACATCGAGGGATACCCCGACTCCGCGGCGCTTTTCCGCTCGGTCGCCGAGGGCGAGACCGGTCACGCCCACGGCCACCTCGAGTATCTCGCCGAAGTTGGCGACCCCGTATCGGGCGAGCCGATCGGCGACACCGAGGAGAACTTCAAGGCAGCGATCGCCGGCGAGACCTACGAGAACACCCAGATGTACCCCGGCTTTGCGAAGACCGCTCGCGACGAGGGCTTCGACGAGATCGCCGACTGGTTCGAGACGCTCGCGCGCGCCGAGAAGAGCCACGCCGGCCGTCTCGCCCAGGGCCTCGAAGCTCTGGCCTGATGTGGTCGGAGGGGGCCGCACGGCGGCCCCCTCCCTCGGCCTCGCTGGACCGCTCGCGTCCGGCGGGTTTGGATCAACCTCGACTCACCGCGGAAGACTTGTCACATGACCACGACGTATGACCCGAAGCATCCCGCGTACTTCGACGAGGCAGACGTGCGTGAGGAACTCACACGGGTCTACGACCTGTGTCACGGCTGCCGCTTGTGCTTCACGTTCTGCACCTCGTTCCCGACCTTGTTCGAGATGGTCGACAAGCACGACGACCAAGATGCGGGACGCCTCACGCCGGCCGAACAGGACCAGGTCGTCGACGACTGCTTCCAGTGCAAACTCTGTTACGTCAACTGCCCGTACATCCCCGAACTGCACGAGTGGAACCTCGACTTCCCGAGATTGATGCTGCGCGCCGATGCGATGCAGTACGCCAACGGCATCAAGACCTCCCGCGACAAGGCGACCACACACATGATGGGTCGCACCGACCTGCTCGGCACGATCGCCACGAGTACCGGTCCGATCGCCAACAAGATCGTCAACGCAGAGCCCGGATCGGGAATCCGCAGGGCGGTTGCCAAGATCACCGGCGTCTCGCCCGTCCGCCTGCTGCCGCCCTACGCGAAGCAGCGGTTCTCCACCTGGTTCAAGGAGCGCCCGACGATCCACCTGACCAAGCGTCACGGCAAGGTCACCGTCTTTCCCACCTGCCTCGTCGAGTACCAGGAGACCCAGATCGGCAAGGACCTCGTCAAGGTCTACGAACGCAATGGGATCGAGTGCTCCAACACCGACGCCGGCTGCTGCGGCGCTCCATGGCTGCACTCCGGCAACGTCGAGGAGTTCACCAAGGTGGCCAAGAAGAACATCAAGACGCTCGCGGCCGAAGTTCGTTCCGGCACCGACATCGTGGTGCCGCAGCCGACGTGCAGCTACATCATCAAGAAGGACTACCTCGATTACGTCGGCGGTCGCGATGCCGAACTCGTCGCCGAGCACACCTACGACGCTGCCGAGTACCTGATGCAGGTTCACAAGGGTGACGACACCTCGCTCGACACCGACTTCCCCGGCGAGACCGTCGAGTCGATCACCTATCACACGCCATGCCACCTCCGAGCCCAGAACATCGGCTTCAAGAGCCGCGACCTGATGAAGCTGACCGGCGCCAAGGTCAAGCTCGTCCAGCAGTGCTCCGGTGTCGACGGCATGTGGGGCTTTCGGGCCGGCAACGAGGACATCTCGGTGCCGATCGCCAAGAAGCTCGGCGAACAGATCGACAAGGCCGGCGGTGATGTCGTCGCCGGCGACTGCCACCTCGCCAACACCGCGATCGTCGAGCAGACCGGCCGTACGCCGCAGCATCCGCTGCAGGTGATGGCCCGTGCATACGGCATCGCCGAAGAATGACCCACAGGAGATGTCATGTCCCGCCGGACCAGCACCCGCAAGCTGACTCTCGCCGACATCGCCGACGTCCGCGCGTACGACCGCGAACGCGACGAGTTCCGAGCTGGGGTCATGGACACCAAGCGCCGCCGACGGCTGTCGTTCGGCACGATCGTCACGCTGATGTTCGAGAACCGCGCGACGATGCGCCTCCAGATCCAGGAGATCACGCCCGTCGAGAAGCTGGTCACCGACGAGGACATCCAGGTCGAACTCGACACCTACAATCCGATGTTTCCCCGAGCCCGGTCAGCTCTGTGCGACCGTGTTCCTCGAACTCACCAGCGACGACCAGATGCAAGAATGGCTGCCGAAGCTGGTCGGCATCGAGCGCTCGTTGGCCATCGTTCTGCCGAGCGGCGATCGTGTTCGCTCGATCACGGAAGAGGCCCATGCGGGTCAGTTCACCCGCGAGGAAGTCACCGCCGCGGTCCACTACATCCGATTCGAGTTCACCGCCGAAAAGATCGAATCGTTCGCCATCGGGCCCGTGCGTCTCGAGATCGAACACCCCGACTACCGCGAGGTGGTCGAGCTCTCCGATTCGACCCACGCCGAACTCCTGAGCGACCTCCGCAACTGACCGAGGTACGGCTCCCGAATCGGGCCGGCGAGAATTTCACTGGCGCGCTGCTCCCTGCAGTTCTAGATTCGTCTCACTGAGGGGCGAGCAATGGGGAGTCACCGAACGTGTCGGTACAGGAACTGAAATGGTGGGATCTGGGAGCATGCCGGGGGCTCGATGCGTCGGTGTTCTACCCGGACGACGACGAGGGAGCTGAGGTCGCCAAGTCGGTCTGTGGGGAATGTTCCGTGCAGGCGGCGTGTCTCGATCATGCGCTGTCGGTCCGCGAGAAGGCCGGCGTGTGGGGCGGCGCCACCGAACGCGATCGTCGACGGATCATCCGCCAACGCCGCCGAACGCGCTGACCTCGGGTTGCCTCGCGTGACCCGAACCGGGCGCGCGACGCAACACGAGCTCACCTACCATCTGCTCGATGTCGTCGAGCACTCCGTTCTCCTGGCCCTCGATCCTGTCCGAGCTGATCGCCGGACGGGACCTCGACGAAGCCACCTCCCGCGACGTGATGTCGACGATTCTGCGCGGCGACGCGTCCGAGGCCCAGATTGCGGCGTTTCTCGTGGCGTTGCGGGCCAAGGGGGAACATGTCGACGAGCTCACCGGACTCCTCGACGGTGCGCTTGCCGAAGCGACCATCGTGCCGCTCACCGAGGATGAACGCAGCCGGTGCGTCGACATCGTCGGCACCGGCGGTGACGGGTCGCACTCGATCAACGTCTCGACGATGGCCGCATTGGTCATCGCCGGCGCCGGAGTGCCGGTCTGCAAGCACGGAAACCGCTCGGCCTCGTCGAAGTGCGGCAGTGCCGACCTGCTCGAACTGCTCGGCGTCGTCATCGAGCTCGGCGCCGATGGCGTCGCGGCCTGTGTCCGTGAGGCCGGCATCGGCTTCTGCTTCGCCCCGGTGTTCCATCCAGCGTTCCGTTTCGCCGGACCGCCACGCCGCGAGATCGGCGTACCCACGGCGTTCAACCTGCTTGGCCCGATGGCCAATCCGGGTCGTGTGCGACGCCAGGTGATCGGTGTTGCCGACCCCCGCTTCGTCGAGCCGATGGCGCTCACCCTGCAACGCGAGGGGCTCAGCCATGCCTGGGTCGTCCACGGCGACGGGCTCGACGAGTTGACCACCACTGGGACGTCCACGGTGCTGGCGCTTGCCAACGGCTCGATCGACGAGTTCACGATCGACCCTGGCAGACTCGGGCTCTCCCCGGCCACGCCCGACGACCTGCGAGGAGGCGACCCGGACGAGAACGCCGAGGCGATCCGCCGAGTGTTGGGCGGCGAAGCGGGGCCGCATCGCGACATCGTCGTGCTCAATGCGGCTGCGGGTCTGGTGGTCGGAGGTGTCGCTGTCGACCTCGCCGCCGGTCTCGAGGTCGCAGGGGCAGCGATCGACGACGGCCGGGCACAGGGCGCGCTCGATGCGCTCGTGAGCGTCTCGCGGGCGCACGCCGAGTGAACGAATCCCTCGTCGTCCGTGCCCCTGCGTCGTCGGCGAACCTCGGGGCTGGGTTCGACGTGCTGGGCATGGCGGTCGACCTGTATCTCGACATCGGCTTCGGTGATCCGCCCGACCACGCGCAGACGATCGATCGGCACCACCCGTCGGCGACGGCGTTCGCCGCGGCAAGCAGAGCGATCGAGCCAGGTGAACCGCTCTGGGTCCGTTCGCCGATTCCGATGGGGCGCGGACTCGGTTTCAGCGGCGCGGCGCGTGTGGCTGGAGCCGCCCTGGCGGCCGTTGCAGCATCGGACGACCCAGCGGCGGCGTTGGTTGCCCGAGCCGACGCGGTGCTCGAGGTCGCCGCCGGCTTGGAGCGCCACGGCGACAACGCGGCGGCGTCCGTGGCCGGCGGCGTGGTGGCGTGGGTCGATGGGACCGTGATCCCACTCCGCGTCGGGCCGGTTCTGGCCGCGGCGTCGGTCGTGGTGTGGGTTCCCGCCGCGACGACGTCCACCGAGCGCTCGCGTGGAACGCTGGCCGGAGCGATCGCCCGTGGCGACGTCGTGCACAACCTCGGTCGAGTCGCACAGTTCGTGGCCGCGATCGAACACGACGATCCCTCGCTCCTCGTCGGCGCGACCGACGATCGGCTGCATCAGGCGACCCGTCTGGCGGCTGTGCCGGATGCCTCGGACGCGCTCGATGCGGGCGTGGCTGCCGGCGCATGGTGCGGGTGGCTGTCGGGAAGCGGCCCGACCATGGGGTTTCTCGTTGACGGCGATGCGGCCGCTGTGGTCGGCGACGCACTGCCCGACAGCGGCCATGTCAAGCACCTGCACATCGCCACGCGGGGCGTCCACGTGGTCGGGTGCTGACACGCGTCAGGCGGCGCGGCTGACGAGCGTGTTGAGATCGGGTACCCGATCGCCGATCGGGAAGCTCCAGGAGCCCGAACACCGCACGGTGAGCCGATCGGCACGCTTGTCGCAGAACCGGGCGAGGCACAGCGCCTCGTCGACCTGCTCGCGTGTCAGCACCTCGGCGGTGGACGGCTCGGGCGGCGCGACCGGCAGGGATCGCCCGGCCGTGCCCGACCGAGTTGCGTCGAGCAACCGCCCTCGATCGATGATCCACGTCGACTCGCCGAAGGTCACCTCGGCGCGCTCGGCCGCTCGCAACGTATCGATCAACAGATGTCGTCGCACCGCGCCGAGCAGGGTGCTCAGCCGGTCGCGTGTCGTCGCCGCTTCTTCGAACCGCTGGCTCGCTGCGAGGTCGAGCATGCGATCGCGCAGCCGGTCGACCACGATGCGGGGATCGCCGGACAAGGCGCTGGCGGCAGCATCGACCGCCGCAGCGTACGCCGCCGGATCAGCGGTGCCGGAACACGGGCACAACGCAACACCGAGCTGGGCGGCGCTGCAGACCGTTGCGTCGTCGGGCGGCGCATACCCTCGACCCATCCGAACCGTGCAGCGACGCAGTGGTACTGCGGTCTGGATTGCCTCGACGACGAGGCCGGCCATCGTTCGCGATGGCAGTGGACCGAGGTGGAGCCCCTTGGAGGAGGGGTTCTTCACCACCGAGAGCCGTGGCCAGGCGCTGTCGATGTCGAGTCTCACGTAGCAGTACTTGTCGACGCGCGTGCCCGCGCGGTTGTAGCGGGGGAGCAGGCTGCTGATCAGCCGGCTCTCGATGACCTCGGCGGTGAGTGCATCGGGAAGATCGAGGTGCGACACCGACTGGGTTTCGCGCAACATCGGACCGATCTTGCGGCGGTCGTCGCTGCCGAAGTACGACCGCACGCGTTGGCGCAGATTGGTCGCCTTGCCGACGTAGAGGATCTCGTCGTGTTGCCCGCGGAACATGTACACGCCTGGCGACCTCGGCAGATCGGCGGTCATCTTCAGTTTGGCGGACTGGGGATGCCCGGCAAGTTTCGAGAGCATGATCAGGTCGTCGAGTCCGACGACCCCGAGCCCGGCTGCGCGCTCGATGAGGAGGTGCAGCAGGTCGGCAGTGGCCAGCGCATCGTCGAGCGCGCGGTGGCTGGGGCGATGATCGAGCCGGAAACGCGATGCCAGCGTGCCGAGCTTGCAGTCGGGCACTTCGTCGCGCACCAGACGGCGGGCGAGTGCGACGGTGTCGACCACGGTGCCCGACAACGGGGGTCGCTCGGCGCGTTGGCACGCCGCGCGGAGGAACCCGACGTCGAAGCCCACGTTGTGGCCGACGATCACCGCCTCGCCGACGAAGTCGATCAGCGTGCCGAGCACGGCTTCGATGCGTGGTGCGCTCGCAACGAGGACGTCGGACAGGCCGGTCAGGACGGTGATCTGCGGGGGAATCGCGCGTCCGGGATTGACGAGGGTCTGAAAGGTGCCCAGGCACTCGCCGCCGCGGACCTTGACGGCACCGATCTCGGTGATCATGTCCTCGTTGCGATTGCCGCCGGTCGTCTCGAGGTCGATCACGCAGAATGTGACGTCGTGCAGTGGCGTGCCCAGCTCGTCGAACGATCGCTGGTGGGGAAGCTCGGCGATCGAACGAGAATGCATCCGTCGAATGAGAGCACGAACAGGCGTACGGTGTCAAGAACACTCGTTCTGCTCGGTCGTCGGTCAAGTATCGTGGTCGCATGTCCGATCCGGCCTCGATCGAGCACCGCCACCTGCGCAGTGCCATCGAGTACGCCGTCCTCATGGGTGATGAGCTCGCCAAACGCAAAGCGCCGATCGCGGTGCCCCGAGAACTGCGATCGGTGTCGGGCAAGGCGCGAATTCCCACCGGGTCGCTCGGGCGGCTTCGGCGGGCAATCGACGGCGACGACGCATTCCGACAGGTGATCGCGACGGGAGTGCTCCCCGAGTTGGTCGACCCGATCGGCATCTTGTGGTTGCAGCGACCCGACGGTTGGGAGACACGCGCCGAGCAACTCGTCGTCGAGATGACCGACGCGGCCACCGATGCGGACCTGCGCACCGCGTTGCGGCGCGAGGAGAAGCGGCGCCGAGCGGCCGAGCAGGTTGCCATTCGGCTCCGCGCCGACATCGCCCAGCGCGATTCGTCGGTCGATGCGCTGCGGCTCGACGTCGACGCCATGCGCGCCGATGTGGTCAAGGCAGAAGACGAAGTCGCCGAGCTGAGAGCGGAACTCGTCGACCTGCGGATCGAAGCACGTCACGCACGTGATCGGGAAGCGGCGGCGAAGGCCCGGCTCGAGGCCGCGATCGACTCGCCGCCGAGCCCGGACACAGCTCCCGTCGACGAGGGCGCTGACATCGACTCGCAACCCAGCGGTGTCGACCCGGCCGCTGTCGCCGAACTCGCTCGCGCCACACACGAACTCGCCGGTCGCCTCGAGGCGTTGCTGCCGTCGGAGGCTCCGGCGCCCGGCAGCCGCGCCGAGACGCGTCGCCCGCAACGCTTGCCCGGTGGCGTGATCGCGTCGTCGGCGCAAGCTGCAGAGTTCCTCCTGCGATCCGATGCGGTCGTGCTCGTCGATGGCTACAACGTCGCCAAGCTCGCCTGGCCGAACCGCACGCTGGAGGCGCAACGAACGCACCTCCTCGACGCGGTCGAGAATCTTGCGCGACGTTTCGGGTCCGACCTGACCGTCGTGTTCGACGGTGCCTCGGTCGTCGGCGCCCATGCCACTCGCCGCCGACTCGTCCGGGTGGTCTGGTCGCCCGACGGCGTGATCGCCGACGACCTGATCCGCGACGAGGTGCGCCGTCTCCCGACCGGCCGTGCGGTGGTCGTGGTCACCAACGACGCCGAGATCGTCGCCGACGTCAAGGCCCTCGGCGCCAACGTCGTGCCGAGCAACGCACTGCTCGCCGTGCTCTGAGTCGTCGAGCAGTGCCGCTCGGGTCGACGAACACCCACCGCAGATCAACGCTGTGACACCCCCTCGTCATGATGGTCGGCATGGAGAACTTCGACATTTCGATCGAGTGCGGGACCTGCGTCGCCACCGGCACCACGGCGTGCGCCGACTGCATCGTGACGCACCTGCTTGCCAACGACGACGGTCCGATCGACCTCGTCACCGTTCCCATTGCGGCGCCCGTCACCGTGCTCGACCGGGCGATCGCGCTGTTCCAGCGCGCCGGGTTGGTGGACGATCCGGTCGAGTTCGTGCCGGTGGCCGACTTCGAGCGTGCCGTGGTTGCACCCGTTGGGGCATGAACGTTCCCGTACCCTGGCGCCGTGCGACGCCCCGAACCACTTCCGTCGATGGAGGAGGTGCGCACGCATCTCGGCGACCACGGGATCACCCACGTCGGCGTCACCTCTGCCGAGGTGCTGATCGACGCGCGCGCCGCACTGTTCGAGCGTCGTCGGGCTGGGCTCCATGGCGAGATGGAGTTCACCTACCGCGATCCTGAACGGTCGACCGATCCGCTGCGATCCGTCGCCGGAGCGCGCTCGGTGATCGTTGCCGCCAAGCCCTACTTGACCAGCGACGATCCGCCGGTGCCTGCGCCCGAGGCCGGACCGCACGCTCGGGTCGGACGGTACGCCTGGATCGATCACTACGCGCCGCTCCGCGTCGCGCTGCGCGAGGTGAGTCGTCGCATTCGACGATCAGACCACCGTGCAGTGGCGTTCGCCGACGACAACTCGATCGTCGATCGAGCGGTGGCCCATCGCGCCGGATTGGGCTGGTACGGCAAGAACGCCAACCTGCTCCTGCCCGGCGCCGGGAGCTGGTTCGTGCTCGGCTCGATCATCACCACTGCCGACTACGAATCGACGCCCGGACCCGCTTCGGACGGCTGCGGCACGTGCACCCGTTGCATCGACGACTGCCCGACGGGGGCGATCGTGGCGCCGGGCGTGATCGATGCGAATCGATGCATCAGCTGGATCCTCCAGAAGCCGGGTTCGATCCCGAACGACCATCGAACAGCGATCGGCGACCGGATCTATGGCTGCGACGACTGCCAGGACGCCTGCCCGATCTCCGTTCGTCTCGGGCGGCGCAACACCGTCGAACTCGTCGAGGACGCCGACGCCTGGGTCGACGCCGTCGAGTTGCTCGAGGCCGATGACGAGTGGATCGACGGTCGCTACGGCCACTGGTACGTCACCGACCGCGACTTCCGGTGGGTCCGACGCAACGCGCTCGTGGTGGTCGGCAACGTGGGCGACCCTGCCGATGGGCGGGTCCAGCGGGTGCTGGCGCACTACCGTTCTCACATCGACCCGATCCTCGCCGAGCATGCCACGTGGGCCACCGACCGCCTGCGGAGCCGGTCGCGCCCGGGCGTGGA
>Ga0307380_10003217_pt1 | contig 22715 bp, 11 predicted proteins | sample UN3MG_FD_202239 | JGI IMG/M metagenome (GOLD analysis project Ga0307380, IMG submission 202239) | Soil microbial communities from Risofladan, Vaasa, Finland - UN-3 | ecosystem: Environmental > Terrestrial > Soil > Coastal area > Acid sulfate soil | place: Finland: Risofladan, Vaasa | collected... | reverse complement strand
AAGAATAATTTGTTCAACAATTAACGTTTGGCGTGGGATTGTATACGCAATCTAGCATATTGGCTCGGGGTCGCCCCCCCGTCGCGGATAATTCTCAGGCAAATCAATCTCCCTCGTCGCATATTAAGGAGACCCGCTATGCTGTTCGCAGTACCATTGAATCGCGTGCGCAAATTGTTCGATCGCGCCCTGTTCGGAGGGAGTGGCCGAAGAGCAAGTCGCCGCTCGCCGGACAGGTTCTCGCCACAGGTCGAGGGACTCGAGCAGAGGCAATTGCTTTCGATCGTACCCGGCGCGATGCCTTTGGAACTGGACGTCCTGACCGACAGCCTGCTGAACGATCCGCCCGCGATGTCGGCCGAGGGACTCTTGCCGGCCGAGGACACGGCGCTGATCGAAGGCTTCAAGTGGCACGACTACGACGGCAACGGCCTGTGGGACAAAAATAGTGAGGTCGGGCTCGCGGGTTGGACGATCTACGTGGACCTGAACGAGAACGGGAGTTTCGATCAAGGAGAGCCCTCGGACACGACGGGAGAACTGGGGCAGTACTCGATCGAGGTTCCGGCCCCCGGAACCTACACCGTGCGGGAAGTCTTGCAGGCGGATTGGAATGCGACGTATCCGACCGGAGGCCCGGGGCCCGCCGGGGACATGGTGTTGTATCCGGATCAAAACGGAACGGAAACGGGTTCGGGAGCAGTTGCCCTTTTCAACGAGGCCACGGGAAATTTCTGGGTGTCGGTGAATAACGCGTTGTCTTGGCAGTTGAGTTCGCACTACGAGGTCATCAACAACGTCGACGTTTACGAGGACGTATTCGATATCGTCGAGTTGACCAAGCTCGTCGACCATTGGATGTTTCCAAATACAGCCTCTATTTCTCGCTCCATGGTTGGCGAATCCAACCTCGCCATGGAGACATTCAGCTACACCGATTTCGACCTGGGGCCAATACTCGCGGAGGGCGTAGACATTACCGCAGCCAACGTGGCGGATCGACTCGAGTTGACGTACTTCATTCCCCTTCACGCGCCGGATGGGTCGTTTCTTGGGTACGAGCAGTTACTAGGCGAAATCGTGACCGAAGGCAGAAGCGCGGGTACGCATGTGGTTGAAGTAGGCATAGGCGACACGGCTTCCGACAAAAACTTCGGCAACCGCCCCGCACCCGCCGTGATCAGCGGAAACGTCTTCCAGGATCGTGTCCGGAACGGGGTGCCGGACGCCGGGGAAGAGCCTTTCGCCCAGTGGATGGTCCAATTGCAGCAAGTCGGCGGCGATCTCAGTCTGAGCGTGATCACCGATGCGAACGGGGCTTACTCGTTCACCGTCCCGGCAGGCGAGTACGTCGTTTCCGAGCTGTTGGAGGGGATCTGGGTGCCGAGTGTGCCGGGCAACGATGCCCAGACGGTCGTGGTTGGTCCGGACGATCATTTGCCGGTCCACTTCGGCAACCGGCTTCCGCCGGCCACGATCCAAGGCACCAAGACGATCGTCAGTGCGGACCCGAATCAGAACGCGTCCGGCTGGACCATGTACCTCGACATGAACGATAACGACACGCTGGACCCCGGCGAATTCACGTCCACCCCCACGGACGCCCAGGGGAACTACACCCTCGATGTCGACTTCACCGTGTTGGGTTACAGTGACGTCGATTTGCCCGTTTGGCCGCTCGATTTCGTCGTGAGGGAAGATATCGATACCGGCCCCGATTCCCGCTGGGTACAGACGGGACCGGCCGGGGGTGAACACGTCGTTACCGTCAGCCAACTGGGGGAGGAGATTACCGGAATCGACTTCTCCAACAAGCATTTTGCCCCGGGCAGGATCGAAGGTCAGAGATGGGACGACGCGAATGGTGACGGCGTAAAAGATCCGGGCGAAGGTTACGTCGGCGGCTCTTTGATTTACGTCGACCTGAATCATAACGGCCAGTTCGACGACGGTGAACCTTCGAGCGTGACCAGCCCGGCAGACGGAAGCTATTCGATCGAGATCGACTTCAAGGCGATGGGGCTGGTTACCACTCCTCTGCAGGTTGCCGGTACGCTGACCGCGCGGACAGCCGACTACCAGGGCGAGATCGACTTGGGTACCGCCGACCACGGGGTGCAAGTCTCCGACATAGTCGACGTCGCCTGGGAACCCGGCGGAGCACGCACCAACATGGTAGTGACCACGGTCACGGGCACGAAGATTATCGTTTTCGCCGGCGAAGGCGACGTCTTGCCCGCCCAAGACACGGCCGTGACTGCATCGGTGCAGTACGTCGGCGACTACTTCAACGTGCGTGAGGACGGTTCGAACCAGACCTACCCGGCGCTGTTCACCGTGAGCCATCCGATCGAGGGCGATTGGCGAAACCTGGTGGACTATAATACGCATGTGCCGTTGGCCGGGCAGGCTTGGGCGATGGCTGCCGTGGACCCGGCTACAGGCCGATTCGTGGTCTCGGGGGAAAACCTCCTGACCTTTAACATCAGCGCAGGGGATTACTATAACTTCTTCCCCGGATGGGGCGCGTATGAGGGTCCCGACGGATTGACGGACGCACTGTTTACCGCCGATGCACCAAACCTTGACCGGGTTAATCGCTGGTTTACGGATACAAATTTCGATGTTGGCGAGGCGAGTAAGAAACTTTTGCCCGACACATACGGCCCCGAGGCGAGATTCAATCACACCAATACCAATCTCGGAACCATTGCGGACGTGGTCAAGCTCGTTTTCTTGAGGCCGGACACCGTCGAAGTGGGGATGGGTTTAGCGGGGGGTGGGTACTTCTCTATGCAATTCGCGCACACGACGGCCGATCAGATTGGAAGTGGCCAGGGCCGGGTCTTTGTCGCCTCGCCGGGCACGCACGTGGTTGGCGTGGGACCGGGACAAACCGTCACCGGGCAAGACTTCGGCGGCACGGGCGGCGTTGTAAACAACCCCCCGGTGGTGGTGACGCCGATCGACGACGTGGCGGCCACGGAGAACGATCTGCCGGTGGCGGTCAACCTGTCCGGGGTGTTCGACGACGCAGACATCCCGCCCGACGCCCTGACTCTGACGGTCGCGGGCAATACGAACGCGGGGCTGGTGACCACCGCGTTGGTCGGCACGCAGTTGACGCTTTCGTTCGTGGCGAATCAGTCCGGCTCCGCCCAGATCACCATCCAGGCACAGGACCTTGTCGGGGCGACCATCACCGACACATTCCTGGTGACGGTCGATCCGCAGAACGACGCCCCGGTGGTGGCAACGCCGATCGACGACGTGATCGCCACCGAGAACGATCAGCCGCTGGGGCTCGACCTGTCCGGGGTGTTCGACGACGCGAACATCCCGCCCGATGTCTTGACTCTGACGGTCGCGAGCAATACCAACGCGGGCCTGGTGACCACGACGTTGGTCGGCACGGATCTGACGCTTTCGTTCGTGGCGGATCAGACCGGCACCGCCGAGATCACCATCCAGGCGCAGGACCTGGCCGGGGCGACGGTCACCGACACGTTCCTGGTAACGGTCGAAGCGGCGGCTAATACCGCCCCGGTGGTGGTGACGCCGATCGACGACGTGGCGGCCACGGAGAACGATCCGGCGGCGGTGGTTGACCTTTCCGGGGTGTTCGACGACGCGGACATCGGCGATGCGTTGAGTCTGACGGTCGCGAGCAATACCAACGCGGGTCTGGTGACCACGACGTTGGTCGGCACGGAGTTGACGCTTTCGTTCGTGGCGGATCAGTCCGGCACCGCCGAGATCACCATCGAGGCGATGGACCTGGCCGGGGCGACCATCACCGACACGTTCACCGTGACGGTCGAAGCGGCCGCCGAGCCGGCAACGGTCATGAAAAGCCACATCTTCTACAACAACTCGGACTGGGACCTGTCCGGAAACAACGCCGCGATTGCCACGAACAAGTGGGAACTGCTGCCCGGTGGTGTTGCTTCCTTCGCGAACTACACCAGTTACGAGAAGGGCATCAACGGCATCATGATCGACGTGGTCGGCCTGCCTGATGGGGCCAGCGTCGGGCCGGAGGACTTCCAGTTCCGCGTCGGCGGGGCCGGCGTTGGGACTGAGGATCCCGGCACGTGGGCCCTTCTTGCCGCCCCCGCGCCTACCATCACCGTCGATCCGGTGCCGGTCTCCGGCACGGGTCGCGACGGCGCAACCCCGTATCAGGATGCCGACCGGATCATCATCACCTGGCCGGACGGAGCGATCAAGAACCAGTGGGTACAGGTGACGGTGCTCGGCGGCACCGACTTGGGGCTGGCCGGGCCGGACGTGTTCTACTTCGGCAACCAGGTGGCCGAGACGGGCAACGGCATAGACGCGACGGTCAACGTGCTCGACGAGTTCGAAACCTGGAAGGCCATTCGTTCCGGCAATCCGGTAACCATCGAGACCATTTTCGACTTCAACCGCGATGCGAAAGTGAACGTGTTGGACCAGTTCATCGCCTGGAAGAGCAAGATGCCCGGTGCCCAGGGATTGAACCTGTCGATCGACACCGCGGAGGCCCTGCCCGCCATTCTGCCGGCCGACGGCGGGCCGGCTCGGGCGACGATTACCGTCGGATCGCACGAGTTGCTGGCCGACACGCCGAATCAGAGGATTCCGATCTACCTCACCGCCGTAGACGATGGAGATATTCCCAATCTGGCCGGCGTGCAATTGAGCGTTGAGATCGTCGGCGGTGCCGCGCCGGGTGTCGCTCCCGTGATTCAATACGTACAACTCGTCGATCACGAGGCGGATGTCGTGCCGTTGACGGACGGGAACGGAAATCCGATTGAGGACCAGAACGGCGACCCCGTCTTGACGGCGATTCTCACTCAGCACGAGTTGTACACGGACGAGTTCGGTCCTACGATCTTCGGACCGGCGCAGAACTTTGGGCACAATCCCACCGACGAAAGTGAACGAAGTCTGACGGACCAGAGGTACTGGGTTGAAACGGCTCTGTTTCCCGACCCTCAGTTGTCGGTTCCGGCCAACGGACTATTGGGCATCATCACCGTGGACACGACGGGGCTTTCCCCCGGCGACGGCCCCTGGGAACTGAGCCTGACCGGGTTCACCCACACGGTCGGCTCGCAAACGGGGACGTACGCGACCTATCTGGCCGAGAATCTCATCGATCCCCCCGGCGATACACCGGAAGAGCAATGGGCGGCCATGCAACTCTCAATGGAGATCATCAACGGAACGATCGAGTTGCTCCCCGTGCCGAGCACCGAGGTCGCCAGGGCCTATGTCTTCTACAACAACTCGGACTGGGACCTGTCCGGAAACAACGCCGCGATTGCCACGGATAAGCAGGAACTGCTGCCCGGTGGCGTTGCTTCCTTCGCGAACTACACCAATTATGACAAGGGCATCAACGGCATCATGATCGACGCGATCGGCTTGCCCGATGGGGCGAGCGTGGGACCGGAGGACTTCGAGTTCCACGTCGGCGGGGCCGGCGCCGGGTTCGAGGATCCCGGCACGTGGAGCCTCCTTGCCGCCCCCGCGCCCACCATCACCATCGATCCCGTGCCGGTCTCCGGCACGGGTCGCGACGGCGCGACGCCGTATGCGGATGCCGACCGGATCGTCATCACCTGGCCGGACGGAGCGATCAAGAACCAGTGGGTACAGGTGACGGTGCTCGGCGGCACCGACTTGGGGCTGGCCGGGCCGGACGTGTTCTACTTCGGCAACCAGGTGGCCGAGACGGGCAACGGCATAGACGCGACGGTCAACGTGCTCGACGAGTTCGAAACCTGGAAGGCCATTCGTTCCGGCAGCCCGGTGAACGTCGAGACCGTTTTCGACTTCAACCGCGATGCGAAAGTCAACGTATTGGACCAGTTCATTGCCTGGAAGAGCAAGATGCCCGGCACCCAGGCGTTGAACCTGTTGATCGACACCGCCGTGGCGTTGCCGGCGGCCAGTGCCGACGCCGTCTTCGAAGCGGCTGCGGCGAGTACCCCGGCCAGGATCGCTTGGCTCAGCGCACTCGACCAGCTCGACCAGAAGGAGTCGTCGCAGGACGACAATTCGGTCGAAGTGGCGGTTGACCTGTTACTGGCCACCTACTAGATCCATGGAGAATGCAGCCGTATGCGATTGTCGCTGTGAGACGGACAGCATTGGAGGAATTAGCACCCCCCGAAAGATTTTTCTCCAGAATACCCCATCTGCATGTGGTCGAGCATGTACCGCACATGTGGGGTGTGTTTTTTGAAGTTGTTGCAAAGTGTTTACTTTCAAGCACTTAAGGCAAACGGAAGATTCCATGACAGACGGAGCCTGCACGACCGAAAAATCTCTTACAAAGCGATTTTTTTCGTCGTTTTGGCGTGCAATTCTGGATGGACGTGTTATAATAGAAACCATGAAGAGAAGGGCTCTGTGAGATTGGAGGGTTAGAGATCCGATCGGTAGACCTTACCGTTTGGTTCGTCTCTTACCTTCAAGAGAGCACCGTTGGAAGTCATCAACCCAGAACTTGACTCTTGTTAATTTCCCGGAGGCAGCGAAAATTATGGCGAGGCCGTCGCGGACGATGGCGAGATTGCAGACGGATCGGTCGATGCGTCTGCCCAAATGAAACGCTTGTAGCCCGGCTCACGTGAGCCTCATTCGTGCTTGTTCTTTCAGGAGATAACCAAAATGAAGAAAACCGTTATTGCAAGCTTAGTGATGCTCCTCTTCGCATCTTCGCCGGTGTTTGCGGGATTTATCATCTACCCGATCTTGGATGGCACCCCGGATACGGTTGATTTCAACAACCCCGTCATTGCGCCGATCGTGTTGCTGCCCGACACGCCGGACCAGAGGATCAACGTCATGATCCTCACCGACACGCCGGGGAACGCCGCGCTCGGGACGTTGCTCGAGGTTCGGGTCGGGAACCCCGCAGATCAGAACACGGTCCCGCCGGTCGCCCCGTGGATCCAGAATCTGCAAATCGAGGGACCGCTGCCTCCGCGAATGCAACAATGGACGGACACGTCGAACGGACAGAACGTCAGCCCCCCCTGGAATCCCGACCCGGCGCCACTGATGTTCTTCAATCACTTCCAAGAAAAGGGGCCTTCCCAATTCGTCGCTTTTGATGCCCCAGTGTTGAAAAACGAATACCCTTGGCAGCGCAGACTGAACACGGGGATACCAATCACCGAGATCGACGCCTTCCCGCCTGGAGGGGACGGGATCGATGCCAACCCGCTCTTCGAGTCGCGCGAATCCTTCGACGGCAACGATACGAATGGCCTTGCCGCGAATCGGCCAATAATGGGCATTCTCACGGTCAGCACCGTGGGCATCGGGCCGGGCACTTGGGACCTGGGTTTCGCCGGGTCGGTGCTTCTCCCCACGCCCGATCCGGGCAATGCGAACCCCGCTCTGCAGTTCCCCGGGTTCGACGCCCAGTTCCTTGGCACCACGCTCACGATCGTGCCCGAGCCGTCCACGTTCGTGCTGCTGGCCATGGGCATCTTGGGCTTGCCGATCTGTTGGTGGCGGCGGAGGAAGAACGCCTAAGCCAAGAACCTGATAGACCGAAAGAACAAGCGAAGACCTGTCGGCGGTTCGCGCCGGCAGGTCTTTTTCTTTGCGCCGGTCCTACGGTTGCCCCAGGCTGAAGTCGAAGGTGACTTCGTGGGACTCGCCGGCACGGAAGGCGATCGTCTTCTGCCTGACCAGCGTCCGGCCGGATCGCTCGACCGTGGCCCGAATCGTGTACTCGACCGGCGGCTGGCCCGGTGCGAGTCGCGTGGTGCTGAACGTGCGCGTCGGCCCCGTGCCGGGGACCTCGCGATCCTGGAGATAGACCCGGGCATCGGCGGGAACGTGGACCGTCAGCCGCGTTACCGGAGGGCGTCGGGCCGAGTCGGAGCCGGTCGCAGCCGACCGGGAATCGATCGAGACTTCGACCCGCTGGCCCGCCTCGATATAAACGAGTTTCGTCTGCCGATGTGTCTGCCCGTCGCTTTCCCACTCGGCAAGCACCTCGTACGGATAGCGATACCCGCTCAGCAAGCCGAGCGAAAGATAACTCCGCCGGCTGCCCGTGGTCGTTGTCGCGTGGCCGTTGATGCAGACCCTTGCTTCCTCAGGCACGACGACCGTCAACACGGCATTGGCTTCGGTTCGACAATCGCAGCATTGGGCATGCCCCGGACCTGCGGTTCCCCACACGGCGGCGGCCACGAGCACCCCCAGCATTCTCGTTCGATGACGGTACATGGCGACACGGAACTCCTTGTGGTGGTCCGAGCAGGACCCAGCTTGGCCGGACACTCGTGGGGCTGGCAGACTGGGTAAGGAGCCCGCTGAAGTCTAGGTGCGGTTGTGCGAAGCGTCAAGTTCGCCGTTCTCTCGGCGCACCGGCCGCCGGCTGCACACGGCGGGACCGATTGGTGCCAATTACCATCCGTCAGAGGGGGGGCCGCAGGGCGAGACTCAGGTAGCGGCCGTCGAGATGGGCCATGATGCGAGCCCGGACCCACCGGTCGAGAGTTCGCCGAAGTTCTGCCGAATCCACCGCACGCCCGGCGCCACAGTAGGCAAGGTGCCGTGCGATATTCTCCAGCGAACGCCCCGTGTCGCAGAAGAGATATGCGTCGCGTTCGATTCCCGTCAAACGTCGTTGGAAGACCTCGGCCTCGGGACGCGTGTCGGTCAGGATCAGCACGCCGTCGCCCCGGTCCCAGCAGCGCAGCGTCACGGTCCCTTGGAGTCGCTGCCAGGTTTCCGCCGCCCGGAGCATCGGTCCGGCGTAGTCGAGCGGGTCTCGGCCGTCGGCGTAGTCGTACTCGTAATAATAGGCCATCCGCGCCAGCGAGTCCTCGGCAAACGGAAACACGTAGCCGAACGCACGATTCGGCCGCGCGGCGGTCATTGCGTGTGCCGCCGGGTCTTCGAAGTACGGGGCGAAGCGATCCAACCGCACGCGTCCGGTGGCCAGCGGCGGGGCGAGATGAACCAGCGACGGCAGCAAGTCGGCCATGGCGGCGTAATCGGCCGGATTCTCGCCGGGGAACCCGTAGAGGATGTTCCACTTGACCTCGACGCCCGCCTCGGAGAACCATTTCAGCGCCTGGAGGTTCTGCATCGCGTTGGCCCCTTTGCCGATGAGCTTGAGCACGGGAGTGATGAACGTCTCGATCCCCAGTTGGGCCGCCCCCAGCCCGGCGCTAAGCAGCGTCTCGACCTGGCTGCGGCGGAGATTGGTCTTCATTTCATAGACGAAAGCCAGATCGAGTCCCGCGGCGGCGAGCATCGGCAGGAAGGTGTCGAAGTAGCGAAAATCGAGGATGTTGTCGCAACTGCAGGCCTGGTGGACGCCGTGCCGCTGGACCAGGTACCGCAGCTCGTCGACGGCCCGTCGCGGACTCTTGCTGCGAAAGGCGAGCGTGCTGCCGTTGAGGCCGCAGAAGAGGCAATGGTGTTTTTGCCCCCACCAGCAACCGCGGGAAGTCTCGAAGAAGAGCAGCGGCTCGATTTCGTCTCGCAACGGACTGCGCGCGAGCCGCTCGAAGTAGTCGTCGAAATCCGGGAAAGGCAGCGCGTCCATGTCGTGGACCATGAACTGTTTTGGATCGGGGGCCTCCAGTCCGGTCTTGTCGGAAACAAGGAGGGAGTCGCGACCGACGACCCCCGGCGGCAATTCCACGGTCCGGCCTTGGAGAACCTGCTCGACGACAGGCGGAAACGTCAGATCGGCCTCGCCGAGGAAAACGTAGTCGATCACGGGGAACTGCCGCAGCAACTCGATCCCCATCTCGGCCTCGCACGCCGCCCCGCCGAAGACGATCTTCACCTCCGGACGCCGCCGCTTGATACGTCGGGCAAGGCACACCGAGGGCATGATCTGCTGAAACGACGCGGTAAAACCGACCACGTCGTACCCGGACCAGTCCACCGCAGCCGCACACTTTTCGAGAAACGGTTCCACGTGTCGGGCCGTGCGCTCGTAGTCGCGGCGATCCGCGTCGGTCATCGCCGAGTCGGCCGCCAGCAACACGTCGCGACAATACGCCGCATCGTCGGGCAGCTTACCTGAAAAATAGTGCACCGCGAAGAGCCGTTCGCCGCCCAAGACGAAAGCGAAGTGGTCGGCGATCCAATCGTAACGGTCCCGACCGACCCGCTCGGCGAAGTCGAAATTGAAGTACGCCACGTCGCAGCCGATCCCCCGCCGCCCGAGCGCGGCCTTCAGCAGGCCCAGGGCGATGTTGGGCCAGCGGAGATTGGCGAACGGCATGTTGACGAGCAGCACACGCGACATGGCCGCCTATTCCGCACTCGCCACGGCATCCGGGCGTGCTTCGCACACGACGCGGAACCCCACGTTGTACACCCGCTGATACGGCGGATAGCTCAGCCGAAAACTGGACGTGCACCGCATGGGCCGATCCCGCCAGGAGCCGCCGCGGACGACCTTCCGCCCGGAGGCATCGGTTGCGTCGCGGCCGTCGCCCGGTTGATAGGGATAGGGACGGTAGGTCGTGCGGGTCCATTCGGCCGCGTTGCCGTGCACGTCGAACAGTCCCCAGGCGTTGGGCCGGTACTGGCCCGGGGCGACCGACAGCAGCGACCCGTCGTTGAATCGGGAATCCTTGGGGATCCAGTCGTCGTATTTCGGCGGGTCCTTCAGCGGCTGGTCGACCGTGTACGGATTGCTGGCGAACTCGGTCATTTTGGCGTCGGCCATGTTGGCCGAGGTGGAGAAGTCCGCGTCCAAATCGCCGTAGAACATGGGCGTGTCGGTGCCGGCCCGGCAGGCGTATTCCCACTGGGCTTCGGTCGGCAACGAGAACTCGCCGCCGGCTCGCTTGGAAAGCCATCGGCAGAAGGCCGTCGCCTCTTGCCAGGAGAGTCGCACCACCGGTTGCTCGGGCCGATTCATCGGGTAGCCGTGGATGCCGAACTGGTACGCGTTCTTGGTTTCCACGCGGCTGTCGTGGTCCGGGTCGAACAGGGCGTACTGCTGGTTCGTGATTTCGAAGCAGCCGATCCAGAAGGGCCTATCGATCTCGACTGGAGTGACCGGGTGCTCGTCGACTGAGCCGCCGGCGGAACCCATGATGAACCGGCCGGCGGGAATCACGGCCATTTCCAGGGTCACGCCTTCGGCCAGCTCGATCGTGCGCCGGGTGACGGGGCCCGCCACCGCCGCCTGGCGCCGCTGCGCCTCCTCGGCGTCGAACGGCCAGCCGGGACAATCGACCGCTTGCGGGTCCGGCCCGGGCAGCGGCTTCGGCAGGATCGGCTCGACGGGCCCGACGTCGACGTCCGGAACGGCTTCGGGGTCGTCGTCGACGTTGGCGTAGAGTTTCAGTAACTCGCGCCGCCGGTCCCGCTGGACGCCGGGATTGTTGAGTTCTTCGCCCCAAGTGCCGTGGTAGGGGCAGTTCAGATCGATCCAGGTGATCAGCCGATCCCAAGCCTCCGGATCGAGCCGGACGTTGTGGTGGCCCTTTTCGAGCATCTGCACGAGTTGCGTCGTATCGGCGTGGAACTCCATCGGTTCGAGCATGTGATAGTCGCTCTCGATGCCCGGCCGGCGGACGTAGCGGTGCAGCTCGGCGTATCCGACCGAGAACTTCCCGCCGCGGTCGCCGCCTCGTCCCGGCGTGATCTGGGCCCAGTCGTCGATCTTCACGTCTCCCCGCAGGTCGGCGATGGTGGTCCCGTCGGGCTGCGGCCGGCCGTTGTGACAGCCGACGCAGTACCTGTCGATCACCGGCTGGACTTCGCGCGGATAGCTGAAACCGCGGACCGGGCCGTACCACGGCCGGATGTCCTCCGGCGGCTTGTTGGCGGCCAGCGTCGTTTTGACCGGCGGGGTGGTGTTTTGGCGTTCGTGGCACCCGGCGCAGGAGACGATCTCGCCCGGCATGGCCGTCATCCAGCTTCGCATCAGTTGCAGTGCTTTGCCCTCTTCATCGAGCGGCTGCACGGAGATCGGCGTGTTGGCGGGAATGCGAAACTTCGCCGAGCCGTCTTCTTCCACAGGCACGGTCCCCACCACGCGTTTGATATCCCAGGGCCCGTCGATGCCGATGATCCCCAGCAGTCCGCCCATGCCTTGGTAGGAGAAGTGATAGGTGAAGATTCGCAGCGATTTGACCGTGCCGCGGGGAATTCCCTTGAGCCCGCCGCCGACGTAGATGTCCGGGATGTAGACCAGGGCGTCTTTGCGGCTGAGATCGACCTTGTCGGGAACGACCGGCGGCCTGGGCGTTGGCCGGAGCGGGATCGGCTCCAGCAGCGCGTAGCCCGGCTCCTCCCGGATCAACACCATGTTGTCGAACACGTCGACCAGGTAAATCCCCCAAAGCGACTTGGAGGTCGGCTTCATGGAAACGAGGAAATACTTATCACTCAAGGGGTAGGGGTGGAGGAACTTCGGCCAACTGTTGCGGGTCAGTCCGTCGGCGATGATCGCTTCGACCTTCTCGCCGTGGCCGGGGATTCGCTGCACGGCGCCGGTGGCTTCGTAGCGACCGACGGCCGGATCGAGGATGACCAGTTCGCCCATCCGCGGATTGTCGTGGTGCCCGCCGATGACGGCCACGACCTTCGTCGGGTGGTCGGGGATGGGCCGCGTATAGAAGAACGAGTTGGGCCAATAGGAATTGCTCCCGTAATACTCCATCTGTCCCGTGCCGTCGGGATTCATGTGGAACAGCAGTCGGGTGTTGGCGTGCGGCGTGTCGGTGTATTCCCACCGGGAGTACAGCACGCGGCCGTTATTGAGCACCGTGGGGCACCAGTCGTGCTCCTGGTCGAAGCAGAGCTGGCGGATGTTCTTGCCGTCGGCGTCCATCAGGTAGTTGACCGTCACGTGCGAACTGCCGTAGACGCACGGCACGCCGATGAAGCACGCGCTGGAGGTGAAGATGATCTTGCCGTCGGGCAGGTAGCAGGCGTCGTAGCTGTCGACGTCGGGCTGCTCGCCGGTCAGCTCGCGCAAGCCGCTGCCGTCGGCGCGAATCTCGCAGATCTGCCAGCGGTTATTGCCGCCGGGCATGGAGAAGAGCATTTTCTCGGCGTTGAAATCGAGGTCCACGTCGCCGACGAACCGGCCGCCCTCGGGCTTGTAGAGCGTGGTGATTTCGCCGTCCGGACCGACGGGCGAGAGGACCTCGATCGAATCGTCGAAGCCGCTCTTCGGCAGGCAGGAGTTGCTCTGCCAATTCTGCGGCAGGCCCAGCTTGGGAGAACCCGCGCCCCGCTTGACCAGCAGCAGCCTGTCGAAGTCGAGCAGGGGATTGGCCAGCAGGGCCTCGCGACGTAGGGCGATCAGGGCTTCGGTGATCGGCGTCTGTTCGTCGGCTGTGGCGTTTTGGAGATCCTTCTGCTTCGCCTCCAACGCATCCAAACGGGCAAGATACTCCGGTCCGCCGGGATACTGCGGGCCGAAGCTGTCCGTCAGGTCGACCAGTGCCCTGCGCAGTGCGGCCGTCTCGACGTACTGCGGCGCGTAGCGCTCCGCGCGCGGTGCCGGCGGCGGGGTGTCGAGCTTCCGGGCGTTGGGGCGATCGAGTTTCCACTCTTGGGGGAACGGCGTGTCCGAGTCGAACCGCAGGCTGACCACGTGCGGGAACGCCTCGCGGCGGACCAGCTTGATGGTCTGTTCGCCCGGGTACATCCGAAGCTTGCAGGTCTCCTCCCATTTGGCCCCGCCGGTGTTCCAACCGCCGGTGGCGGTCCGGCAGCCTTGGCCGAGACTCTTTTCGTCGAGGAAAACCTCCACGGGCCGGGCGGCCTCGGCGGCGTAGCAGATGCTCAACGTGTACTCGGCCGAGACCGGAAAATCGATGTCGTACTCGACCACGACCGGCGAGTCGCCGCCAAAGGCCACCATCGGCTCGGCGTCGGCCCAATTCGTAGTAAACGTCTTGGCGTTTCCACGATCGAAGGCCCAAGCAGGGATCGTAAACGACCCGGCAGGTTCGGCCCACGCCACCATGGGTACCGCACAAAGGCCGCAGAAGACCAGGCAAGTCCCGGCCAGCCGTTTCAACAGCCGCGGCCAACGCGAATCGCTCCTCATCGCAAATCCTCCTGCAAGGGTAAGGTGCCGCCGAGTTTCTTCGGCAAGCGGCCTGCACAAGTTGCACAGACATTTATTGTAGGTGATGTGGCGTCTGCACGAAACAGAGGCGCCCCCTTCGTTCTGGGGGGCGCCGTGTTGGAGTGACTCCGGCCTTTGCTTGACGCGGCGGTTTCCGGCCCGTAGAGTAGCCGTAGAATCGGTGTCGGCCGATCTGCCTCTGTCATCCCCACATTGCCCCGGAGTTTCCTGCCATGAAGTATTTCGCCAAATCAATGCTGTTGTTCGCGATTGTCGCTTCCGCGCTGGCCGCCCGGGCCGTTGCCGAGGAGCCGAAAGCGGAGGGCAAGATCCGCATCCTGTTGACCTTCGGCGGGCACGGCTTCGAGCAGGAGCCCTTCTTCGCCATGTTCGACAAAATGGCGAACGTCGAGTATACCAAGGCCCCGCTGCCCGAGTCGGCCGATCTGCTCAAGCCGGGGCTGGAGAAAGAATACGACGCCGTGGTGATGTACGACATGGTCGGCAAGATCACGCCCGAGCAGCAGAAGGCGCTGGTGGCCCTGCTGAACGAGGGCATCGGCGTGGTGTCATTGCACCACAACATGGGCGCCCACCGCGATTGGGACGAGTTCCGCAAGATCATCGGCGGCAAGTTCGTGTTCGCTCCCTGCGAGATCGACGGCCAGCAGTACGCGAAGTCGGGCTGGTCGCACGGCGAGGACCTCGCGGTGACCGTAGTCGACAAGGAACACCCCATCACCCGGGGACTGAAGGATTTCGAGATCCACGACGAGACCTACAACAGCTACTACACGGCGCCGGACGTGAAGCTGCTGTTGAAGACGGACCATCCGAAGAACGATCCGGAATTGGCCTGGGTGAAGGACTACGGCAAGAGCCGGGTGTTCTATCTGATGCTCGGCCACGACGCGAAGGCCTGGGAGAACCCGATGTTCACGGAGATCCTCGCCCGGGGTATCCGCTGGGCGGCGGGGCGTTAGTGCCGAAACGTGCTGTTGCGACGGTTGTCCGTTTAGCGGGCGGGCTTGCCCGCCGTGGACTTGAACGAGAAGCCGAACGGTCCACACGGCGGGCAAGCCCACCCGCTAAACGGCATACGGCATGTGGTTTCCGCGGTGTGAACGCCGCTGCGCCCCGGGCTATTGTTTGCGAGTGACCACGAAGTCGGTGAGCCTTGTGAGTATGTCGCGGACGGGAGTGGCGGGAAGCGGCTTCAACTCGTCGACGGCGCGTTGCGTGTAGACGATCGCTTTGTCGCGAGCGTACGAGAATGCGCTGAACCGTTCCAGCCAGGGCCGCAAAGCCTCACGGTGATGATTGCCGCTACAAGCCAGCACGGCCAGGATCTGCGCCTTCTCGTGCTCGGAAGCCTGACTCAGCAAGCGAAGCAGCGGCAGCGTGGGTTTCTGCTTGGCCAGATCGGTTCCCAAGGACTTCCCGGTAGCCCTTTCTTCGCCGGTGAAGTCGAGCACGTCGTCGGCGATCTGGAAGGCGATGCCCAAGTACCGTCCGAAACGGGTCATGGCGTCGCGCGTCTGAGGCGCAGCGCCGGCGTAATGGGCACCCAGCCGGCAACAGCAAGCGGTCAACGCGGCCGTCTTGTCGGCGACGATATCGAGGTACTCTTCCTCGGTCAAATCGAAATTGCCGCGGCTGGCCATCTGCCGCAACTCCCCCTGACACATCGTCTGCGTCGCCTGGCCGATCGTGCGGCAGGCGAACGAACCGTCGACGGCACTGGCCATGCAGATCGAACGCGTGAACAGATAGTCGCCCAGCAAGATGCTGGTTTCGTTGTCCCAGCGGGCGTTGACCGTGTCGAGATGCCGCCGCAGGGTGGCTTCGTCGAGCACGTCGTCGTGAATGAGCGTGGCCGTGTGGATCAACTCGACCACGGCGGCCAGCACCAGGTGTTCCCGCTTCAACTCGCCGGTAGCCTTGGCCGACAACAGTACCAGCGCGGGACGCATCCGTTTGCCCCCGAGGCGAAAACCGTGCCGGGCCAGACGGTCGACGAAGGGATAGTCGCTACGGAGTTCCTCTTGAAGCAGGTCTTCGACTTCGTCGAGTTCCTTGCGAATCGGCGCGTACAAGGCGTCCAAAGCCTGCGGTATCCGCTCGAGATCCGTCGTCAACTGCTTCATGAACGCCTCTCCTACCCGGCGGCGGACTGCCGTTGCTCGCGGCCAGGGCTGCCTGGCCGACCTCACGACGGCCGGACGAAATGCCCGCTCTTTCCTCCTGACTTTTCTTCCAGTCGAATCTGCTCGACGACCATCGCCCGATCGACCGACTTGCACATATCATAGATCGTCAAGGCAGCCGTACTTACCGCAACCAGAGCCTCCATTTCGACTCCCGTGCGGGCCGTGGCTCGAGTGGTGGACTCGATGGCAATGGTAACCGCGTCGGGAAAATCGAACGATACGGTCACCGCATCCAACGGCAGCGGATGGCACAGGGGGATCATATCCGCCGTTCGCTTAGCCGCCATGATACCGGCCAGGCGGGCAACCTCCAAGACGTCCCCCTTGGCCAGTTTACCTTTGCGGACCAATTCCAGCGTTTCCGGTCTCATTCGCACCTGAGCACTCGCTCGGGCCTCACGAACCGTGACCTGCTTGGCACCGACGTCCACCATCCGACTGGCCCCTTGGTCGTCAAAATGACTTAACCGGCTCATCTGACGCCATCGTATCGGGGGGGGGTGCGGATAATTGACAACTTTGATTTTAGCCTTGTATTTTCGCACGTCGAGAGCCGATTCCGAGCGCGGGCATTGCCGGGGCATAATCCAAGGCCAACGCGAGGGGGTCCCGCCACCGGTCACCGTGCCGGCTCGGTGAATGACGACCCGTCGCCGCGAGACGCCCAACATGAAAGCCCCAGCAGCGCCTTGCCCGTACGACGGACTCGGCTGGTGCAATCGGGCGAGACAAGGCATCCTGGCGAGATCGGCACCGAAATCGTACCAGACCATCGCCAAGAAAAAAATTATCCGTCGCGGGGGTCCGACCGCGACGGGTTAGGTGAATCGGCGAATTGGAGTATGTCGTTAGGGTTCGACCTCACCAGGAGGATCCACCCTAAACGAGTTCTTTTTTCGCACCGATCAGTGTCCGCAAACGCTCCGCCAGCAGTGCGGCGTCGAACGGTTTCTTGAACGTTTCGTTGATGCTGGAACGGTCGAAGCTGGTCGAGCTGCCGTCGTCCGGCAGCAAGGCAATCAGAATCACCTCCGCAAACTCGCTGTTGCGGCGGAGATTCTGGCAAATCTGCAGCGATTCGGTGCGACCGATCGAGAAATCAACGATAATACAGTCCGGGTGGAAGCTCTCGGCTTGAATCCCGGCGTCGAACCCACTGGCGGCGACGGCTACTTTGAACGAGCGTTCCAGCGGAAGTTCACGCTTGACGTTTTCGATCAAGACCTGGTCCTGAGCCACGATGAGCACTTTGGCCATCGCCTCATCTTCCAGGTCACCCAACGGCATTCCGTGCTCTTTGAGAAACTTGATCAGGTATTCCCGGGGAATGCGTCGGTCTTGCGATCCGGGGATACGGTATCCCCTCAGCCGGCCCGAGTCGAACCACTTGCTAACGGTGCGTGGGGCCACCTTGCAGATCTTGGCGACCTGACCAGTTGTGAAGACCTTCATCGCAGGCTCTCCGAATTATTCACATTGGTTTTGGTTGTGTCTCGGTGGGAATGCTCATCCCCGCCGAGACTTCATCGCCCCTTGACTGCGGAACTTTCCGTTGGGTTCGTTCCATCCCGCCGGCCGAAAATCCACAGTCATCTGGGTCGGGGCCTTACGTAATTCGCTTCTCCTTGGTCGTGGTTCAGCTCCCTCTGATCCGCGCCGTACTTATCACATCGTCAACCCAGTCATCCGGAAGCCAGAGAAAATCCGTAAAATAGAGAAGGTGCGTTTCAATCACCCCAGTACGAATCCCAAAAACTCCCGTCATAACTGCCCGGCGAACTACAGACGGAAACAGGGAGAGACGTGCCGACCGTCCGCCGTGGAGAGTCTATGGCGGACCGTCAAGGCATGGCCTTCAAGGCAGGTTCCCCCCTGCGATCTGCTCCCTCAGCGGAGTCGTCCACGCAACAACTCCGTGGTGAAGCAAACCTTCCGATGACTTTCATCGCCCCAAATCGGGCTAAGACTTTAGCAACTTTCTTCCGACTGTAGCAGCCAAGCCAATCGTAGCGCCATTGACGGACCTGTCGGCCGTGATGATTCTGCCGGCAATAAACGGGCAACCATCTATTGTCCGCACAAACCAACAAAGCCTTGCTCGTTGAATTATTCGCGGAAGCTTCCCCCGCGGTCAAGTCGGTTTGTTTTCCTCCAGTCGGAAATCGCGTGGGAAAACGATGTGAATAGAACGATATGGACCGACTTGGGCCGTCGAGGACCATGCCGGCGATAACGCCAGCGTGGCAAAGGCCGCGTCCACGATCATCACCGTCGCGACCATGCCATGGTCTCTCATCATTGAGGAAACGTCCTCAATGCTTGGTTGTGGCTCCGCCGCCATATGCTGAAGCATGACCTGCACAACCGAGGGGAGAATCAGCCGGTTCGTTTGGAGCCCGAGGTCGACCGGCTGCAAAATCGTCAGAGTTTGGGCGGGGGTGAAGGCCGAGGACCTCCTCCGCCGCCGCTGGGACGAGGGCCGCCACCGCCGCTGCCGGCAGGGCGTGGGGGTGGAGGCGTGCGGTATTCGGGCACGACTTCCACGGCCGGATAGAGTGCCAAGCCCCAACTCTCGTCCACGCCGATTCCTACGCCTACTCCCGTTCCGGCCCCGCCACCGCCACCGCCGCCAACGCCGACACCCACGCCGGTTCCCGTCCCGACCCCTTCGCCAACCCCGACTCCCGTTCCGACCCCAACTCCGGGCGCTGCGGCCGAGGCCAGGTGGTTCGTGACGTCACCGCCCTCGGTCCAGTCTTCGATCTCATAGGACGCCGGGTCCATGTCGGCCAAGGCACTCGCCCCGGGGAAACCGAAGTCCCGCTTCAGTTCCCATTCGGCCCGGGCGGCCCAAGGCGTACCCGGATGGTTCTTGATCACGTGCAAATAGAGCCTTCGTGAACGCTCGATCATCTCCATCGCCAGATCGTCCATGGGCACTTCCTGGCTCTGGCGGACTTTCCAAGCCACCAGGCGCTTGTTGCCCGGCAGGGTGGTGGGCGTCTGGTCGAGCTTCTCCAGCGCCGATTCCAACGCGGAACGATACAGGTGCGTCCGGGCGCCGTACGATTCGAGCTGGGCGCGGACCAGGTCGTAGTTCGCCTTCCATCGCCGCGACGGTTCCTCTTCGCGAGCCGGCCGCTGCTTTTCCAGGGCTTCGATCCCGCGCTGGACGCCCGTGAAGTAGTGGTTCGCGTTCATGCTCGCCTCGCGAACCTGGCGCTGGAACTCCTCGAAGTCGGAGGAGAAGCTCATGCGGACGTTCATCCACTTGGCCACATCCTTCCGAGTGGGATCGAGATCGTAAACGATCTTCATGACCAGCGTCCGCAACAGGCTCCGATCGCGGTCCAGAACGATCTCCGAACACGAACGCAAATCGGGCTGGTACGGCTGCATGGCCTCCAGAGCGTATCGACGCTTCTCGCCGCGGACCAGATCCGACTCGATACTGGGCAGCATGAAGAAGATCCCGCCGGTCCGCCACGCCAGACGCGACTGACCGTACGGGCCGAAACCGCTGGGATGGGCGTCGGTGCGCTGCTCGAACCCCTCGGTCTGCAACTGCTCGGGAAACGCCGTCTCCGGCCCGCGGTCCACCGGCAGCCAGTGCTCGCGGCCCGTCTCCGGATGGACCCAGCGGACGTGGGCCACCGGATAGCCGAACACGGCCTCGCGTCCCAGCACGAAGACCTTGCAGCGGGCGGCCAACGCCTGGCCGATCGTCGGCTCCAGGTACATGTCGTTCTCTTCCCGGTTGCCCGACTCGTCGCTCACCAGGATCAGCGCCATCTGCCGGTCGTGCAGTTGCGAGTACTTGCGGTGCAGGAAGATCGATCGGGCCACGGCGCGGCACATCATCTCCTCGCCCGACGAGTCGACCGGCACCGCGTCGATCGCGGCCCGGATTTCTGCGGGCTCGGCCGTCGGAATGGGAGTGTGTACCATGAAGTCGCTGCCGAAGCTGGTCACGGCGGTGGTCAAGGCGTCGCTCTTGGTCGCCCCGGCCATCTCCAGTTCGGCGTAGACCCGCTCGATGCGGTCGCGGATCTCCTGCTGGTCGTCCTTCATGCTCTCCGATTGATCGAAGCACCAGATCACCAGCACGTTGCGCTTGGCCAGCATCCGCAGGATCTCCTGGGTGATGCGGTCCAGGGCCTGCTGGTAATCGTCGACCACGACCCGGCCCACGCCGACCGTTTTCTCGGGCAAGACCGTCAGCAGGCCGCCGTTGCGGGCGGCGTGATCAATCGCCCAGTCCGCCGTCGGCTCCGGGCCCAAGTAGTCATCGCTGAGCAGGTCCGTATCCGGGTTCTTCAGGCTGAAGTCCGACGTCAGCAGGCCCTCCCCGCCGGGGAGCGGAGTGGTCATATCGGCAAACGTCAACTCCGTGCTCGGCAGCACCGACTCGTCCAGCAGAACGGTCTCGAACGGCCGCTCCTCTTCCAGCCGCATCTCCTCCGGCTCGACGGAAACCAACAGCGGCGTGACGATCGCCTCTCGGATCTGGGGCACGGCCCACGCCGCGAGAAGGATCATGCCGGCCAGGTGAATCAGCATCGAGTAAAGGCCCGCACTGATGCTCTGGTAGAAACTCGCCAAGCGCGAGGGCTCTTCGAGGGCGGCGCCTTCGTCGACCAGCGGCAGGTCGCCCGATGGCTCGGCGGCCGGAATTCCCGGCGGCGGCGCCACCGCGGTTTCGACAGGCACCGGCGGTCCGCTCCCCGCACCGAAATTCGGAGGCAGAGCGGCGGGCGATCCCATCGGGGCCCAAGGGTGTTTGTAGCCATCTTGCTCCGCAAGATGAAGCTCGGGCAAAGCGGCGGGTGAACTCGCCGGGGCCCAAGGCGGTGGCGGGGCGGGAATCCGACTCGCCGGAACACTCGGAGTCGAGACCCCCGGCCCCGGAAAACCGGCCGACGACACGCCTCGGCTCGGCGGCGAAGCAAACATCCCGCCGGCTAGGAAACCGGCCGGAATACCCCCGGGGGGAACGCCCGTGGTCGGAAAGTCTCTACCGGGAATCCCCGGCGGTGGCGGCGAGGCGACTTCGCCCGGCACCGGCGGGGACGAAAGCACCTGGCCGAACTGCTGAGCACTACCGTCGGTTTGCCGGGTGGCACTTTGGCCCAACGCCCCGCGAACTCGATCCATCGCCCCGCGAACTCGATCCATCGCCCGACGACTCACGTCGAACGCCGAAAGCCGACCCCGCAGTGCGGCTTCCTGCTCGCACAGGCCGAAGTGGATCGCCCGGGCCGTCGGGTCGGCGGCCAAAAGCCGCTGGAGTTCATCCAAACCGGGTCCGTCCAAGACCCCGTCGAGCAGATCGAGCGTAAGCTGTTCCACGCGATTCATGGCTGATTCATCTCCCTCTGCGTACACTCGCGGAGGCTGGCCCGCGCGTGACACAACAGATTACGGATCGCGCCGTTGGACGTTCCGAAAGTCGTCGCGATGGCTTCGATCGTCTCCCCCTGATCGTATCGCAAACGGATCGCGGTGGCCTGCCGGTCGGGCAGGCGATCCACGCATCTTCGCAAGGACTCTGCGAGCGTCTCCTCGTGCAAAGCGGCCCCGCCGTCGTCGGCCAAGCGGGTGCCGAACATCTCGCCGTAGGTTCGCAGCCGGCGGTCGTAACGCGCCTTCTTCCGCAACTCTTCGCGGACGGCGTTGCGGGCGATCGTGCGAATCCACGGCCGGAAGTCGCTCTGCGTCTGAAACCGCGCCAGGGCGAAGTACGCACTGACAAAGACTTCCTGAACCAGATCTTCGGCGGGACCCCGGTCGTACAACAAGCCACTGACAACCTGCAGCACGTCCTGCTGGTAGCGCCGAATGATCTCTTCGTAGAACTCGGTGTGTCCACGCAGGATACGTGAAATCAACTCGTCGACGGAGAGAAGGGCGCTGCTCTCGGCGTCTGGGGTCCTCATAGTACAGGTATGCCGCGGCCCGGGAAATGTCACCCCAAAAACAGCACGAAACGGTTTCCTGACTTCGTTGCGGTCAACTCCGGGGTGGCACGCCCTGAGGAACGAAGGGCGTGTTTTCCCGGCATACCACGCCCTTCGTTCCTCAGGGCGTGCCACCCACCGTGACGTTCCAGGCCTAACGCCAAAGCGCCGAAAAATCGTTTGGTGCTAGTAGCCCCCACATCCGGGGCAGCCACCACCGCGGGGGACGCTGGGGTTGTCGATCGAGAAACCGCGGCCCGTCGGACCGTCCTGAAAGTCGATCTTCGTGCCGTCCAGGTGCAACGCCATTTTCTTGCGGGCGACCAGGGACACGCCGTGGTGTTCGAACTTCGCGTCGAGCTTCGAGTCGAAGTCCGTCTGGAAACCCAGCGTGTATTGCAGTCCGGCACATCCACCCCCGGCGACGCTCATCCGCAAGAAGGCCCCTTCTTCGACGTTCTGTTC